>Ga0209780_1002932_pt1 | contig 12429 bp, 7 predicted proteins | sample WorMetexBAHAMAS2_FD_187384 | JGI IMG/M metagenome (GOLD analysis project Ga0209780, IMG submission 187384) | Marine gutless worms symbiont microbial communities from Max Planck institute for Marine Microbiology, Germany - Inanidrilus exumae... | ecosystem: Host-associated > Annelida > Digestive... | reverse complement strand
CGAGTCACTGCCTCGCTTCCGGGCAAGTCATGATCAGCTGCATCGGTGATAAGGATGGAAAACCGAAAGGTGAAACGTCGCAACCATCAAAACAACAGTCTGTAACTCGTTCCCCGAGCTTTGCCGCCACACTAATTCTTTGCCTTGACTATTGGTTGCATTTTGACCGTTGAGTTTGAGGTTTAGTCATTTGTAGCAGATAGTGGCCTAGCCAGGATTGACAAAACGAAACGGCGGATTGGCAGAGCTGAGCAGAGACCCAGTAATGTGAATAGTTTCACTTTCTGGAAAGACTGTTACTGCCTTTAACACCATCGACTACAGCATCTTAATCACTCGCTTCTCATCTTTGTTCGGTATTCATGGCTCTGTTCTCAGTTGGTTCAAGTTTTACTTATCATCTCGCTCCTTTTGTGTTAAATGTAATAACAACTTCTATTCCTCCCCAAGGCACTGTTCTCGGCCCTCTACTCTTCATAATGTACACTACCCTCTCTCAGCACTCTGATCTCGTCCCTTCCCCTGACTACCACCTTTTGCAGATGACACTCAGCTCCTCTTCTCTTTCCACCCACTCAACAAACGCTCTTCAACAGATCTCTTACTGCATGACTACTAATCTTCTTAATCTTAACTCATCTAAGACTGAATTCTTGCTCATCGGACTCAAAAACCAACTTGCCAAAATACACAACTCTTCACTTGACACCTCCCACATTGCTTGAAACCTTGGCTTCATCTTTGACGAACATCTTACGTTCTATGACCAAATTGCATCCATCTCCAAAGCCTGTTACGATTACATTCGTCAACTTGGCTGTATCCGGCCTTACCTCGATTCATCAATAAAATTGCATGTGCCATTACTACCTCTATCGTTCACTCCAAACATGACTACTGTAATTCTCTCTACCATAAACTCCCTAAGTCTCAATTATCCCGTTTGCAGCGGATCCAGAACTTTCTTGCAGGTGTTGTTAAAACTCCTAAGTCTTGTCATATCAGTCCCATCCTACGCTCTCTCCACTGGCTCAGAATCATTGAACGCTTCGAATACAAGCTCCTCTCACTTACCTACAACGTTGTCACAACTACCCAACCTCCATACCTTCATAACTCAGTTCCGTTCAACGTCCTCGCAGTACTCGCTCTTCATCCGTCGTTACTCTTGTTCGGCCACCGAAATCATCCTCTTTAAAAAATAACTGATCGCTCCTTCCGTTATGCTTCACCTTGTGTCTGGAATCGGCTCCCTTTGTGTCTTCCTTAACCTTATTCTGGTACCAATTCCTTCATTTCCGACTCATCTATTCATTCACCCATCACTTCTTTCTCTTTTGTTGCCCGGACCGTTTCTTCTGAGCTAATCTGTTTTTGTTTTTAGTTTTTCCTTTTTTCGTTTCTGTGTCGTGCGCTACATTAGGCTGGCCATCTCATCAGCTTTTGAGCACACGTAAATATACCGTATCGTATCGTATCATAATGTCCACAGAGAGGTCAGTGGGCCGGTGTATCCCGGTAAATGTCTACATAAGATCAGTGAGCCAGAGATGGGCATGCGTTGTGTTGGGTTGGGTTGAGTCAAATTTTTCTAGGAAACATTGACGCAAGGAACGAGTGTAATTGTTACTTGGCAACACTTGACTTGCGAGAATTTCATATATTTTTTCTATAGTACTGCAGCATAATAATATGACCAGTCAATTATTCATTTCCAAAACATCACAAAATACAAACAATGAAACATTTAGAAGATCTACTAAGGGCACTGCATTGTTACTAGTAAGACGATTCGGGTATACAGAACAATTTTACCTATACTGAGAACACAGAAATTGCTTAGGGAGAACTTGCTGATAACATTCATAACGTAAAGCAGTTTTCCATGAGCCATGTGGCATCTCTTCGACAAACAGTCATCAAACCTACGGCCGCGGGTTTGTCTGATGAAAATAACTATGATGCGTAGTGGGTTGGGATGGTTTGGGTTCAACATCTGGTGGTCGGCCGGATTACGTTGGGTTGTGAAAAATTGACCCCGTGTACATCACTGACGACGTGTGAGGTCTCAGAACTGTCAGGCTGCGTGCCTGCGCTAGTAGAAAACTCTCGCTGAGGCACAGCGGAGTTTGTTTCTACGGGGGACGTGGAGCCATAACCCCAGAATTTGGGCTTGCCCCAGGTTGCCCCCCCCCCACTTTTTATACACTAGGTCTATAAAGTCATGTAAATTTACTACTGTAGTAAAACTGCTCCTTACATACACCTCGAATCTTTGCCCTCACATTTATGTTGGCCCTAAAATACCCTCTCCACTTTTTGAGTGCTAGAAACGCCACTGCTAAGGCGAAAGCAAAGGCAGTGACGGATAAGATAGCAAGATGAGAAGACGGAAACAATTTTAGGGGAAGGGAGGGATGAATGAAATTGGACAGTGTGATTTAGCGCAGTAGATGATCGTTAATCTGGCGACGTAAAATGGTTTACTTGTCACGTACGGTCTGGTTGTGCGTGTTTAGGCGGTTTTCTGCTGTTGGACGGAGAGAAATTCACGGTGGCAGGAGTTTGGGAGAACGGTCCGGCTGCGCCTATGGGCTACGACTATTGGTACCAGCCACGCCACAACGTGATGATAAGTACGGAGTGGGGAGCCCCGCAGATGATCAAGACTGGATTCAACCCACAGCATGTTGCTGATGGTATACCGTAACGTACTAGTACACAAACTGTCACAATCTTTGCCGTCTCTGTTGTCATACATTTGAAAGAATAATTTCTACTCGCTTCGTAGGCCTAGACCTTTCGTTTATTCATAACGATAACGATTCATACGATACGATACGATATTATACGGTAGATTAACGTGCGCTCAAAAGCTGACGATATCGCCAGCTTAATCTAGCGCACGGCCCAGAAACGAAAAACAAGGGAAAAAATAAAATAAAAACCGAGTAGCTCAGAAGAAACGGTGCAGGCAAAAGTCCGTGGAGGCAGTCCGGGAGGAAGAAGTGAAACTACGGGGGTGGGATTTGTGAAAGAGGTAGGTTTTAAGCCGGGAGTGAAAGAGAGATGGAGTTATAGATGTACAAAGTGGTGAATCAGAAGAGGAAGAAGTGATGGGTGAAGGAATAGGTGAGTAGGAAATGGAGGAACTGGTGCCCGAATGAGGTTTACGAAGAGACAAAGGGAGCCATAACCGGTAAACAGTGAAAGATAGAGTTGCTACAGACTATACGATGTCATATTTATACTAACTGAAGTCTCATATCATTTCCTCTTGTTACATACACAAGCCACAATCGCGCGGAGCGCGATTGTGGCTTGTGTATGTAACAAGTGGAAATGATATGAGACTTCTGAAATCTGACGTAAAATACGATATACGGAAATTTGGTTTTTGTAGTACGAGTAGGGTGGTTAAGACATGGAACAGCTTGCCTAGCTGGGTTGTATATGAGCTAACACTACAAATACGTTTAAAAGTAGGACAGATAAGATAAATTCTGGCACAATCAAGATATTATACATAATTTAAAGATACAAATGCAGGGAACCGAAAGTCACAGCGAAGTGATGTATGAGGAATCTTAGCAAGTTGTTATATTGTAAAGTGTCTAGTTTAGTCAATGCGGGCATAGAGGCTTTGGCCTGCGCTCGTAAATTCTCTCTACGTCTACGTCTACATGTACGCTGCGTATTGTAGGTCTACATGCTTGGCAGCTCATGCGTGTCAATCACGCATGTCGATGTGCTTCGAGTCTATGCACTGTGGCTGGTCTACCTGTAACCATAGCGCCCGAGTGAATCGGCAAAGTGTGGTCTGTGGTCGGGAATTAAGCCTACAAATATTTAGGCCTAGTTGTTTTGACTCTGAAATGGTGAATGTGCTGTATGACCTGTAACACAAAATGAGGAACTTATGTGGTGGATAACTCGTTTTTTACCGCGCGATGATGCTAGCACGATCATGCTGTGGATGTGTGTCTCTGTCTGTCTGCCTGTCCGTCACAAGCCGGTATTGTAATAACAATAATGATAATAATACCAAATACGAATGAGCTCCGTTGATTGGCCGAAACGCGGCTACGTGACGTTCACCATAGTCGAACGAAGAAGGTCATTAATAGGTGGAATCTGCTGGACCAGCGGACCGTGGATGCACCCAGCATCAATACATTCAAGTCGAGATTGTGCTATATCAGGGACAACCGGATGGGCTTTTTCATGGACTAGTCCGCTGATCCCTAGGCCTTGCTAGTTGCATCGTCTGCAGGTGAGGCTGCACAAGATATATCACAAGATATATCACAAGAACGAGTCACGCGCGAAAGGTCAGGGTGATGTCATGGAAATGATGGACCGTTCGACATTGCAATGATGAACGGTTTGTTATTCCATGTAGGCCTAAGCACAGTGCGGCCACACTGTCCACACCACATCTACCATCGCCATTTATTATTATTATTACTTCTCTCGAAAGGTGATACTCACGGAGGGTGGAAGGCTGAGTCGATCTAGGCAATGAAGTAAGGGTGTGCAGTCCGTGCCAAAGGCTGTATATCACAGTGGCTGTCGTGATAAATACAACTACCGGTGGCGTAAGTTGAAGCTGGGTCCTCTCACACCGCAGTTAGACAGTGCTACAGTGATGTCAAACGTGTGCAGGTCATTACGGCCGGCATCTGAACGTGTGGGATTGGACCACCCACAAGCTGACGCAGCGCATTGACCTCGGTGAAGACGGCCTGATCCCGCTCGAAGTGCGGTTTCTTCACGACCCGAGCGAATCTGAAGGTTACGTCGGCTGTGCGCTCGGATCCACCGTGTTCCGCATCTACAAGGAGGACGTACGTCGACCCATCTTACTGCTGCTGCTGCTGCGAGCCTAGGACTTGCGTTGTTGTTCATTTGAATCAGACCGGAATGCTTCGGAAGTAACGCTCTTCTCTCTGTAACAACCCGTTATTTTGCCAGTTAGAATAAAAGTGTAAAAACGTGCAACATAGTCACGATATTTTACCTACTCTTGTAACAAACTAGCATAAGTGTTAGGGACTTTGCCCTTAACATCCCACCAGGGTTTTGCCTCTGAAATACACTGGGGGCAAATCTCCCAGGCCGCCGTTATAAGCTTTCGCTGTCGACATAATTTTAGAATTGCCGTTATTCAGGACGAATCTAATTCTTGATCATGGCATTAGCCTACGTCTGCCTGTTCGTGCGCTTTTGCCCGTGCGCTGTTGTACACTTAAATACGTCTGCATGTTGAACAGAAAGCTGAAGCAAGTGATGTGACGATTTTTACTACCACTACTACTACTACCATTGACACATTTGTCAAATCAATTCAGTTCTTCGGAATTACTGCTGGGGTTGTATAGGCTGAGATACTTTGATATTTGTGGATCACTTTTTAAAAATGGACGTTAAAGAAATAATTTACAGCTTTCATATTTTCAGTAATGTTTTGTACCCCGTACGGGCTCTTGGGTCGTAATGCGCCCTGATTCATTTGTTGATTCGGCGCTATATAAATGTTTATTTGCTTACTTAACTTCCTTCCTTACTTTTTCCCTTACTTACTTCTACTAGAATAGGTCCGTTACAAGCCGGATGTCGTAAGAGGCGATTAAACTTGGCTTTAGTTTTTTTGCGATTATTATATGTTGTTGTATATTTTGTTATGGATGCATGCTTGCTTTTGTTATGTTAGATTTAGTTTTTCAATACTTAGCCAAGAGATTGGCTGGTAAGAACGTCTCCAAAATGACCTATTTTGTGTAGGGTGGGACGTAAAACAGTCAACAATGATCCGAATTTAGGAATGCTGTAAAATGTAAAATCGAATCAAAGAGATGATAAGCTTGATTCTGGTTTGCTGTTTTGCGCCGCGTAAAGGGCAGCAAATGGGCAGCAGAAAAAGTGATTCAGGTACCTGCAAAGAAAGTTGACAACTGGGCACTTCCAACAATGCCAGGTTTGTTTTCAGCTCAGACAGACGGCAGTGGCGTATAGTGATACTTCAAGAGACCCACGTTGAGTAATGCAGTAACGTCAGGCTCCGGGATTCACCGCTAACAGTTAAGTAAGTAACAGTCCCTGTGCAGCGTACACATAGGGTGAAGTGACGTCACAATAATCTTTGGTCACGATACAACCTCCATGTTGTAGCTTGTAGGGCATGATGTCGTAGGCTACTGTGAGAAGTAAACTGGATAAAATTGGTCACGTTATTTAAACAAGAAGCTCAGCTACCGCAGAGGGACCGCGCGACGCGCTGTGTTAGTAAATTCGTGCTATGTTTCACGAAACGTTAGAAACGTTTCAAACAGCAAAAGTGACCTCCAAGGTCATTCAAGGGCATTAAAGTTTCTAACTCCACCCATTACAAGGATACGAAAGGTGATACAAAATATCGAAAATAGGGTGGTTTGGGATAGTTAAGGGGTAACTCAAGGTTGCTGGAAATAGCACCATTCGATATAGCGCATACGAGTTCCTGTTAGCATTCCATAGTAACTGTGTCGCTATCTAACACCCGTTTTTACCGCGCGACTCTGTGCTAGCGCGGCATATGCTGTCGTCGTGTGTCTACCTGTTTGTCTGCCCGTCTCTGTCTGTCTGACACAAGCCGGCATTGTACCAAAACAGCTAAACGTCGGATCAAGCGAACAACGCCCTACGATTGCCAGGGAGTCTAGTTTTCTGGTGCCAAAAATCTGTGCGAAATTCCAACGGGGTTACCCCTACGGGGGCGCCAAATAGAGGTGGGGTAAATTCAAGTTGGCCATTTTCGACCAACATCTCGCTATACCTCAGAAACTGTGCATGTTGTGACCCTGTGCCTGTCTGTTCGTCCGTTCCGTCCCGTCCATCCGTTTGTCTGTCACAAGCCGGTATTGTTTAAAAATGGCTAAAATGGCTAAACAAGGGTTCACGCAAACAACGCCGACAATAAAGCGCGGGGATTCTAGTTTTATAATGCCAAAAAATCTGGGTGAAATTCAAATTGGGTAACCGCCAAATGGGGAGTCAAATACAGATAGGGTAGGTTGAAATCGGCGATTTTCGAGCAATATCTCGCAGCGCTATAATTATTCTCTCAGTAAAGGTGCAAGATAAGGTATAGTTTCTATGACAATCTTTATAGAACGGTGCAATTTTCAGTAACTACCCCAAGCCACGCCATTTTCTACATTTGACTTTCATAACGTGGTAACGAGATTGAGACTTTCAAATTCGGTAATTTATAGGTTAACCATACCAAGTCCTAGCCTGCCGATCACAAATCACCGCGGACAGCAGCGTGGTCAGTAGTCAGTACTGGACCTCATTTTGTCTTCATCCTCTCTCTAACTAGTGAGCGACAAAGAAACACAAAATTAACGTCGCTAGCCTATAATTGTGTTGCAGTAGAAAATGTTGCCAACAACAACAAATGAAGTTACTAACAGTGTAGTATTCCATATACTATAGCCTATGTTTCTTCTTGAATAGTCCTTGTGAGTTAATTATAGCTGAGTCATATTATGTAGGCCTAGCCTACCTTAAAATGGGTCATAAGGTCGAAGCGCTGCGAGATTATATTACAGTTTATCTGATTGTATATCTGCGGGATTTTTGAAGCGTTAGTGGATAATTCGCAGGACTGATCACTGACATAATCCTGTCGTTGGATGATCGCTACCTGTACTTCAGCAACTGGCTCCATGGTGACGTACGTCAGTATGACGTCACCGATCGGCGTCATCCGCGCCTTGTTGGACAGGTAATGCCGCTGACGCACTGTTATCCGATGAATTTCTACACTGTTCTGTGTCGATATCGGCGTACCTTGATCTGAATGTCTCACTCTTGGAAGCACATTAACACGTCTTTTGGCAATCTTACCCGGACATTATCTTACAACAAAAGTACTGTTCGTTCTGTCTGTGGGCCTTAGTTACTTTTTAATTTAATTTAATTTAATATCGACGTCGTAACTTAGTGCATGAAAAATAAGCAAAAATAAAAACAAAACAATGCGTGAAGCAGTAGTCAGTGCATAAAACTCAATCGCATCAGTAATGTCAGCATTTGTCAAGTTATAACCAGACAGATACAAAGAACTACTGTAGGCTGTCTCTAACCGTGACTAATTCGGACGTCAGCTGTGCTAAAATAAATGAACGACAATCTCTATCACATTCATAACAAATGGTCAAAGAATTTCGACGACAGGTCGCATCGCATGTCGTGCCGTTATTGGGGGATTGAATGATCACTTTTGCTGCGTACACAATATGCCTACAAATTATACGTTATTATTAAGATTAAACTAGATGGCTGTATTGCGTGGAATGCCCACAATACAGTATTCGGCTCTAAGCGGTCCGCTACATGTGCACAAGCAGTTTACTTCCTGCATTCGACGATGCCTAGTGTCACGTACCTGCGACTGAGTGATGTCAGCGTTATCTGCCGTGTTACTTATTTTCACTTTCCAATTCAGGTCTGCTTTTCGTCCATGTCGGTTAGCCAGGTCGCACAGCGGCGTACTTGGTTTACTCAATATTGGACATCGGACGTTGCCGAAAATTTGGGTAGGTTTCTTCTACGGAGCGTACAGCCCAGGGAAATGATTTTTGAATTGCTTCTATAACGGTAAAAATGAAAACTAGACATCCCGTAGAGGGATTACTTGGTAGTGAATTTCCGGCGATCTGGTTAAGCCACACCATGGACTGCTACTACTGTCATTCGGCTCGAAGCTGGGCTTAAGCCGAATATTGGATTCGGTGTCAATTTCGTAGGTCAAGTGAAAGTCACAAGCAGTGCTTAAAGTAGTTTGAAAAAGCTGAGGGGAGCTCCCTCTCACCTCTTACCCCTCTCCCTTATCCCCTCTCTCAATCTACCACCCCACTCCCCCTGATCTAACAGCTGGGGCTGAACCCCCTCGAGCCCCCTTACTTTAAGCCCTGGTCACAGGAGGAATATGTTGCTAAAAAGATCGGTGCGTCCCCAAGTGACGGCTTTAAAACATTTGTATTTAGTGGAAGCCAAGGTTCATTGTAACGTTTCAACCTGTTGTAGCCACGTCGTTACAATAGCTGCTACTACTGCTCCTACTGCTGCGACTACTGCTAATACTACTACTGCTACTTTGTACTAAATGACACGATGCGTACGTCTGTAATTACCGCTAAAATAACAGTTAAAATATTAATCCTTGTAGTCTCAGATAGTTTGTTGACCCTTTACTATAGTCTTAGGCCTAAGTCTATTCCAACAATTGACCTAGTATTGAACTGTATAGTTTACGTGACCGTTTTGTACAATAATATATATTTCTTGTTTATGTAAGTCGCGCATTTTGTGTTCTGGTTTTTATTTGTTTTTTAAATTTTATTTTTCACCACATTTTAGTGAGTGACCAACTGTTGCATATTTTGTTTTTTTTGTGTGGAATATAAATGATGACGATGACGATGTATTTCAAGTTGTTTGAGACGTCTCGTTGCAGAGTGAAATATGTGCTGTGGTAGCTGTTCATAGGTGGATCGATTTGCCGAGACGGCGCTGTTAAAGTGACAGAGGATTCCGAGCTGAATGTACGTTGATTACCGACAATCTGACTGAAATGTATATGTTGAATAGTAATCTATTATGTACATTTTGTAAGTAAGTAAGTAAGTAAGTAAATTTATAGAGCGCGGTTATCGTCAAGAACTTCTAACGCGCTGAATGCACTAGTATCGAGCGAACAGGTACGTTTTAAGCAAACGTCTGAAAGAGTCTGCACCGATGGTCGGGTCCCGGATGAAATCCGGGAGACAGTTCCAGACTGTGGGGCCGGCAACTGAAAAGGCCCCACATTGTATTACAAATATACGATATATGTAGTATTTTGCAGTGCATACGCGTAGCGTGCAAACACAAAAATTGTGCCCAAATTTATCTCGTTTACATCTGGTCGCCCGGTCTCCGAAGTAGCGGCGTCAAAAATTTTAGGGTCCAAACTTGCAAAATTAACGTAAGTCGTTAATTTCGCTATCGCTATAGTGATAGTGACTATCTGCTGATAGAAATACTCAGAAGAACATGAGGTTTTATTCTTTTAAACGATGAGTGGACCCCCAGGGCCTATGTGTACTCGACGCATCGGACGCGCATGTCTCAATTGTAAGAAGATCTTTCAACACTGTTATAGAACGGCGTTTCGGCAGTTCGCTTGCCGTTCGCAACGTCCATTAAAAGTTTCAAAGCAGCAGAAGCTCAGCGTAGCATACATTGTATGTGTACTACGATACGTGGAAATACAGTCAGAACCCCGTCTTTCCTTCCACTTCCACATGATAATTCGTATTCTATTTCTATTTCCGGTTATTTCTAGATTTATGAATACCTAGACCTATATGCCCATAGGCGCAACAACCGTAAGGGCCGTGTGACATCTATGCAATGCATGCGATGCTATGTAAACAGTGAGTTTCAGCACATTGTAATACCTTCTATCTTAGCGATTCAAACTGTCCGACATTACGAACAGGCTAACGACGCTCAAATATATAGCAAGGAAATATAAACTGACCTCGACGAAAACTATTAGACGGGAAATTTCCGGAACAATAACATTCCCATTCCTTTTCATTCCTAAAAGATCATTTTCATTCCCATTCCCGTGTGAATGGCTTATACACTCGCATTCCCATGGGACCTAATGGTATTGCATTGAGTTGATATGTACAGGAACAGCCAGAACGGCTGACAGTGCGAGGTGCGGCCGTGAACGGAGGATGTCAGATGCTGCAACTCAGTCTGGACGGCAAACGTCTCTACGTCACGACATCTCTCTACTCCATCTGGGACAAGCAGTTCTACCCAGACCTCACCAAGTGTGTACACTCAGATTACTTTACGGCACTTTTTGTACAACGAAAACCGCGCGGTATGATAATTGTGCGGTATTGGTCACTCGTGTTGTCGAGACTTTACTAAATTAAAGGACTCGAGTTCAAGACCAATACCCTAATGGCTGGTTTTTCAAGATCATACCGGACTTTAACGCTTTTATGTTCACTGAAGGAAACTTTAACAAGTATGTCAGTGGAAACTGACCTTTATCCACGCATGTCGATCCTACGCGTGGCCCGGGCCACGCCTGCGGGTCAGCGCCACGCGCTGGCCGATTCGTCCGATTTTGGGCTTCTGGGGAAGCAAAATTCACAAACATTTGCCATTCTGTGCCTTGCCGATGAACTGCCGTGCAAAATCTGACAGTAAACGATATATCCACATCTTGCCCATCGGCATGTGTGGATAACAAAAGCCATCATTAGCCATAACATAGATGATTAATCACGTCTAATGCGAAATATAAAGTCATGAGGATCACTCAAGTTCACTGGAACTAGCACCAATAGAGCACATACGAGTTCCTATTAGCGTTCCATAGTAACTATATATATGTCCCTATCTTGCACCATTTCTGAGATATAGCGATGGAGACATTGGTCGAAAATCGCCGATTGTAACCTACCCCATCTCTATTTTGTGTTGACAGCGCCGTTAAACTCTAACCAACCAAACAACCGTTGGAATTTCACCCGAGATCTTTGGCATTAGAAAACTAGAGACCCTGGCTATGGTACGGCGTTGTTTGCATGATCCTACGTTTAGCCGTTTTGGTACAGTACCGGACACTGACAGAGACAGACGGACGGACAGACAGACTGACAGAGAGACACACGATGATAGCTATTACCGTGCTAGCATAGCGTCGCGCGGGTAAAAACTAAAAAATGGTTTGGTTAGCCAGCTGCCAGCCTGACATCGAATCCGTTAGTCATTGTCCCCACTTTGGAACTCTGGGCAAAATTGGTTAAAGACTGCTTTATTATCGCCTTCATAAAACATCTTAAAACCTACCCTTTCCAGTCTGCATTTAATAGCTCCTAGCGACTTGTCCACTGTCCAGCGCATCTGATTCATTCTACTGAATGATTATGGCGCTTAATCAAATTTTATCACTTACTTACTTACTTACATAGCGACATTTTTCTAAGAATATTTTGCGCAAGAAATACGAAATACGAAAATATGCTCACTGATTTTGAATTCTACTGGAACGTCAGGAATGGCGCGACAATGGTACAAGTGGACGTGGACACTGAGAAAGGAGGGCTCACGCTCAACGAGGATTTCATCGTCAATTTCGGCGCCGAACCCGGAGGTCCAGCACTCGCGCACGAGATGAGATATCCTGGCGGAGACTGTTCATCAGACATCTGGATTTGAGACAGTTCCACAATGCCGTGCGGTTTTTACCGCTTCATTTGGCGTCGTCGTCGATTGCACTAATTATTATGCACTTTGTGTGCTAAATTTGTGTTAACATTTTGCTAACATGTGTATCCTCATGCCCGTTGCCAGCTCAGAATCTGGGGGCCG
>Ga0209780_1002931_pt1 | contig 12432 bp, 12 predicted proteins | sample WorMetexBAHAMAS2_FD_187384 | JGI IMG/M metagenome (GOLD analysis project Ga0209780, IMG submission 187384) | Marine gutless worms symbiont microbial communities from Max Planck institute for Marine Microbiology, Germany - Inanidrilus exumae... | ecosystem: Host-associated > Annelida > Digestive... | reverse complement strand
CACAGTTTCTGCAGTCTCGTCTTTACATCATGCGTGTATTGCAGTTTTTGACTGTCTCCGTGACGTGGTTATGGCCGCCGAAGGCAAAGCCATTATATTTTACCGCTGTAATTTATTTTTTAATTTTTCTTTATATCGTCAGCATAGATGAAAGACCAGCCATCGCATCTCAACCAAACTTGGCCAGTAGGTCGGAAGTGGTGTAGATTTACAAATGCTCCCCCCCAAAAAAAAAATTGGATCCCTTCCCCCAAATTTCGGGCGCAAAAAACATCAAATTTTGGACCACTTTTTCCGCGACATACGCACTCGACACCGCATATCTCCGGAAAGAAAAAACGTCGCATCGACAAACAAAAATGCTACTGTCAATCTACAGTGTCTCCGTAAACATTGACCTAATTTCCGTGGCCTTTGACCCAGAAACGGCTGATACCTGTTTGCTTATTGTGACCGAACTTTCGGCGGCCATTACGTTTCAATCATCAAAGAAAGTTGCGACATCTCTAGTTTTTGATTTTAAGTTATGCTTTTTGCCCGTCCGTCCATACTGCTTCTGGCGTGCTGGGAGAGCTATAAGATGTGTCGATATTTCTTTCTTTTTTAAACGGTTTCTTTGGAGACCAATTATCTCAGAATTTTCTAGACCGGTTTTCACCAAGTTTTGCAGGATAGATACATCTATGGGTGAGCATGATCAGTTCGACCTTCTTTTCGCGATCGCCGAAGTGACGTTCTTATGGTAACCGATTTGTGGCATGAATCGGCGGAAATTGGCACACCTCATAGCCCTTCGCTGACATTTCACATCGGATCGCAAAATGGGTGCGCGCGTTAACACCGCCGATGACCCTGGTGGCGAACTTTGGTCTAGTAACTCCTGAGTTTCTGCAGACACGTTTGCACCGGGCGGGCTACACGCTGGGCTTTGCCACGCATTACTGGTGCGATGCTTTGCTGCGTGTGTATAGAATGGCTTCACGTCGCTGTACATGGCCGCCCAAGAGAACCACGTCGACATTGTCAAGTTTCTACTCGCCAATGGCGCACTGCCGTCTGTGGCCACCGAGGTAGACAACAACACGCTCAGATTCTCTTTAACTCATTTTGCCCAGAGTTCCAAAATGGGAACAGTGATCAAGGGACTCGATGCCAGGCTGGTTAACCGACCGTTTTTAGTTTTTGACTTTCGGGCACTCTGGCGCTCAGCCCTGAGCGCCAGAGTGCCCGAAAGTCAAAAACTAAAAACGGTCGGCTACGCTGCCTGGCATCGAATCCCTGAATTATTATTGCTATTTTGGGAATCCGCCTTTGTTCCTCGCCTACCCGGGTCCTCAAACAGAGAGCTTTTGGGTGGAGATAACTGGACCAGATTTTGAAGGCCCAGTGCCGTTAAGCCTCGATAACAGCTATCATTACGAAGCGCCAAAGTATTGACTATGCCAGCCGTCTCAGACTATACAGTGCAGTCAAGGTTTTGTCAGGCGGAAACGTGAGTCATAGTCTTTCTCCTAGACCCTACAGCCCTGGTATTGAAAATATGGGGACAAATTCCCCAAATTCTGAAGCTGACGATTTTTAAGTTGCAATATTTTACGTCAATGCCACTTTGGTTGGAGAGATATGGAGGTGCGATCCGTTAACGGAAAGATATTAGTGGTGTGTATACTGCAGGATGGCTTCACCCCGTTGGCGGTAGCGCTACAGCAGGGTCATGAGAAGGTGGTGAGCGTGCTACTGGAGTATGATTCTCGAGGTACAAGTCGTGTACAGTTGACAGCTCTTCACATTGCCGCCAAGAAGGACGACGTCAAGGCGGCCGCATTGCTGCTGCAGAACGAACGAGCACAGTTTATTAACGACGACGCCGACCAGGTATGGCATCTATATTGGTTTACTTCGCAACACCGTTCCCCTCCCCTCCAATAGACAGCGGCTGAGCTCTGATAATTGTCCGGCGGTTTGGAGGGAAAATAATAATACAACTGCGTCCACGGATCTTTGCCTGGACCGTTTCTTCTGAGCTACTCTGTTTTGATTTTATTTTTTCCTTTTTTCGTTTCTTGTCCGTGCGCTAGATTAAGCTGGCCATCTCGTCAGCTTTTGAGCGCACGTTAATCTACCGTATCGTATCGTATCGTATCGTATCGTATTCCGTGTTGTGTTGTGTATGACCGGGAACATGTGTGAATAGTTCTTGAATTTGCACGTCGGTTTGGGTCTAAATTTCGTTTTTGTGTGTTTTGTTTGGGTTGAGCATTATGTGTTCTCTGTTAGCTTAGATCTTTTTATTATCCACACATGCCGATAGGCAAGGTGTGGATATATCGGTTATTGTTTTTGTTTGTTTGTTTTTTTGTGTGTTTGTACGGTTACGGATTACTCCGCCGAAGATAGAGCTAGCGGCGTCAAATTTTGCATGTTGGTTATCGGCGTTCTGGGCAGGGAATCTCCCATTTTGGGGAACTTTGCTCCCCAGAGGTTCCCCAGAAGCCCAAAATCCGACGAATCGGTTGCGTCGCCCGGGCCACGCGTAGGATCGGCATGTGTGGATATACGGCCGTCCCCGAAGACGTACGTACTTGTTCCTTTGTTGCTTGCTTTACCCACACTTTGGCCGGTACTCATCTCTCGTCCCACAGAGGGTAGGAGGCTGAGTTGGCCTGGGTGGCTGGCTACGTGTAGTATGCCCATGCCCACTACTAACAGGGCTCGACGTAAATGAGATTGCGTTCATGGCAATTGCTGATGATAACTCGAGTTATTTCTGTGTTGCTAGGTCAGCAAACTCGTCAACGAGACAACCAAGGTACCGTGTTTCACTCTCATTTTCTACGATAAATCGTGTCTTACTGGCCCGCCTACACATAGTGTAGGGGGCCAATATTGCTTTGCTGTCTGGCGTCTGTCGTCGTCTGTTGTCGTCTGTCGTTTGCCGTTGTATGTAACACTCCACGGCGGGCCTGCCGGTGGCTTCACCCGCGCTGGCCAGGCAATGACGTCATGTCGCCTCCGGTCTAATTTCACGGTAACACTGAATGGCGGGCCATTAGTGTTACGTCCCGTTAGGGTTACACCTTGTTAAGTAAACGTCCTACTATAGCGCGCATGCGTTGTAACCGAGTTGTAGCAGCCATGATCAGCCGCCAGTCGTAAAGGTGATGTGGTCGCATGACCCAGTTTTGAACTTTTTCTGTCGACTCAGTGAAGCATTGGCTTGGCGCCAGGAACGGCGTCTGGCCAAATTTCTCGACGGCGATGCGGCCTCTTGCCAAATTGACATTTGTTATTGTTATTATTATTGCGTGTGTATGTTTCAGAGCGGTTTTACGCCCCTGCACATAGCGGCCCACTACGGTAACACGGCCGTCGCGCGCCTTCTTATTGACTGCGGTGCCGACGTTAACTTCAAAGCGCGGGTTCGTATTCGTTGTTATTGTCTCTGCGACCGTGTTGAAATGTCCGTCAATAATACGCTTTCTACTACACCAGGCCAACTCAGCCTTTCATCCCTTCACGGTCGATAAATGAGTAGTGAGCTGCTGTTGGATGTCTGCTACCTCAGTTAGGGGTGGAGCCATCTGGTGAATGCTTACGAAGGAAAGGCGGACATTGTGTAATTTGCAGGTAAACCTGTGTGATCCTTGTCTGAACTCTTTGAGACTATGCTAGTATAAATGACGCTAAATAAATACTCTTCCTTTCCTTTGCTTTTACACGGTTTATGAAATGTTGTGTTGCTGAGAACGAGTAGATGGTAAATTGCATGTAGCACCCGTAGTGTATGTTATACTCAGCGCCTCATTAATGCATGGAGCAGTTCACCTTTATTCCCCACGCTGACAGCACTCGCATGCGTAGGGTTTTTATCACTGTTTGTCTGCTTGTTTTTCCACACGATATCTCACAAACCGATGTAGCTAGGATCACCAAACTTGACGTAGAAATGTTCCACGATGAGTCCTGGAAAATTGGTTATTTTAGAGTTTAAAGGTCAAGGTCACGAGTCACAAAAACATTGCCGGCGTGGGTCTTTACACTCTTGTGAGTGCTTGCTTCTTCAAGTGGTAAACTAATGTTCGCTTGTCGCGCTGCGTACTTGATCAAATTAAATATTGATTAATTGATTGATCGATCGATTGATTGATTGAATGATTAAGTGTCGATTGTATATACGACGTCTTGTGCAGAATTCGATAACGCCGTTGCACGTGGGCTGCTAAGTGGGGACGTAAAGGTATGGTGGCGTTGCTTCTGGACAGTGGTGCTACAATAGACGCTAGAACAAGGGTAATTGAATCCGCTCTAGTCGTTTACAACACTTTCTCTTTCTGTCGCTTTTGTCTTCGCCGCCTGACATTGTCGGCGAAGACATTGTGTTTTCAGCTGTCCATGTGTTACGTTCGTTCGTCTGTCCGGACAGATATTGTTACCACGATATCTTATGAACAGCTTGAGCAATTTTGATGAAATTTACACGGAATATTTCATAGCCCCTACTGATGACCTGATCAGATTCTGAAGGTCAGAGGTCAAAGGTCAAGGTCACAGCAGACCGTAAAGTTGGCGATACGCGCATGTTATTTTTTATGAAACGTAAATACGTAGAGCACACGTATTTTAAATAACGTATGCGTACGCATTGAGATATGTGATTAAAACTATAAGCTATATAACCTACAAGTGTATCGACAGTATTCTATCTTACTGGGTGATTGCCACTGCGTTGAAAACAAGAACGTCAATCCCCTATCAACAGCGCAATTTCCCCGATTATGCCCTTATCTGCAGCTGTAAGAGAAAATATGATTAATTATTGTAATAATTTTTAAATAAAATATTGTAAACTTTAACTATGCTAAAGTTTAGTACAAAGTTCCACAGAATGTAAGCAGTAGTAGAAGAACGCCTATCCGACCGAGTCTTCGCCATTTTGCCAGTGTGTGTGCGATGTGTAAAGACAGCTGTGCTCGAATCCTCAGTTTACACCTACTATGTTTGTAGGATGGTTTGACGCCGCTGCACTGTACGGCGCGAAGCGGTCATGAGGCAGCCGTTGACCTGCTGCTGGAACGCGGTGCTCAGGTGCTCGCCAAGACGAAGAACGGCCTGGGACCGCTACACATGGCTGTCCAGGGCGATCACGTCTCCTGTTGTCGTCTGCTGCTTTATCACAAGGCGCCAATCGATGACGTCACCGTCGTACGTCACCGCCTTATTCGTATTTTTAGTACACTGGCCGCGTCAATAGCGGAAAGCGTAATGTTTCCGTCTGATGTCCGTCTGTCTGTTTGACTGTCCCTTCTTTTCTTCTAACGTTAATGTGGCGCTCGGCATCCTTTTTTCAAACCTTAGCGGTAGAACGTCGGTCTCTGACCGGCGATCTTTCCGTGTCTTACACTCGACCTGCAGCTGATGGGTGACCACTTATGTGGGTAAACCATCCGCTACAAGGTCAGCCAACTAGGCCAACTTAGCCTTTCATCCTTTCGAGGTAGATAAATGAGCAGTGAGCTGTAATCGGATGTGCGTTACCTCACTCGGGTGGCGCCATCTGGTGAATGCTTACAGAGTAAAGGCAGGATGGTTCATTCCATTCGTGGATAAACGTGTGGGTGGCAGCTAAAGCTGTGTGATCCCATCTAACACGTGCCATTCCTGAGCTCATTAGACGTGGTTTACGACAATGCACTATACAAATCGACGTTTACTTTACTTTACTGTACTTTAGTGGGACACACGGGCATAGTAAACTGTCATCCGTCGTCGTATGTAACCCCGGCGCATATGCAACACAACTCAGCAGGGGGCAGCACGTGACGGCGGGGGGCCAGTAGTGTTACGTTCCCGTTAGGGACCTTGTTCGTACTTCGTGAAGTAACATATGTTGGAAGTATGGGTAAAATGTCCTATCCCTGGCATTTTTTCGGACACGTGTTTTACCACGCTGACGGCAGTCGCCGGGTACGGTTTTCTGTCTGTTGTTTCAGTACGATATCTCAAAACCGGATGCAGATTAGATCACCAAACTTGACACAAAAATGTTCCACCATAAATTCTGGAAACCCACTTATGTTGGGGTCAAAAGGTCGTAGGATTAGGTCACAACATCTGTGCCAGTCTTCAAACAGAACACAGCATTGCCGCTGGCTGCGTATATAAGTCACACTGAGTTTTCCCTGGCGTAGGTTCCGCACGTTTTTGAGTGCTGTCTTCTTGTTGTTGTTGTGATGTCGACGTGAATACTATGGTATGTTGTTTATTTATTTATTTATTTATTTATTTATGAAGGACTATTTAACACCGCTGCACGTCGCTGCTCACTGCGGCAACGTCAACACTGCCAAACTGCTCCTCGACCGCAAGTGTGACGTCAACGCTCGCGCCCTGGTACGTACATTTATACAGCGTGGCCCGAAAAACGTCGTACCATTGGCGAGTGTGCGTCAAAAAGTTGTCACTCAGTCGGGCAAAGGTTTTTCTCGACAGAAAACGTTTGGCAATTGAAGGACCGTGATAGTTTTGCAAGACAAATGCGTTTCCTTACAGCGAAATGAGCGCAGCAAAGCCTAGAAGGACTCTTTCAATAGCAAATATAAGTTTATAGTTTATAATGTATCCGCCGATAGTGGCGGCACACACTGTTTTGACCACCGTCTGTCTGTCTGTCTGTCTGTCTGTCTGTGAACAAGATAACTCGTATAGTCATTGGTGGATTATCGTGAAACTTGTGAACCGACAGAGATGAGAACAGACCGAAAGGGGTTGATTAAATAATGTTTGATGTGGAATTTGGGCCTATGGTTATGGTTAGGGTTAAGGTTGGCACACCTGCTACCCTTCGTTAATGCCATATAGGCGTACAGTGGCGGAGTGATTCGATGTATTACGTGTCATTAGTTTATTTCGTAATTAGGTAGATATTAACGTCCGGTTATTACCGCAAATTAATCTTTTATTAACGTTAATGAAAGATTAATTTGCGATGGAAAAACCGGTCCTTAGATTATTACTACTCGGGATGTATTACTGCTTGTTGTGTTAATAGGATCAGTTATACTGGACGATTTATTCGCACAGCGAGCCTAGTCTGTGTATATTTGTTGCAATACTGTACACACAGAATGGCTTCACGCCGCTGCATATCGCCGCCAAGAAAACCCGAATAAAGATCGTCGAATTGTTGCTTAAATACGGTTCGTCCGTCGAAGCCACAACCGAGGTAACTTATCACGATTGTTACTGGCTCGCCTAATGGGCCAGTATTGTTTTGCTCGCTGGCGTCTGTCGTCGTCTGTAACGCTGCCTGCGGGCGGGCCAGTCGTCGGGCGCGTGGGCAGTGTCTGCACTGCGGGCCAGTAGTGTTACGTCCCGTTAAGGCGACACCTTGTTGCAGTAGTTGTTGCTGCTGTCGTAGCTGGTAATGTTGTCGATTTGTTTTCATTAGCCCGCGCGGCATCGCATGCTCAAGGACTTACGTTCTGCTACTGTTACTTTCTGTCTTTTTAACGGTCGCCCGAGACCAGTTATTATCTCAGAATTTACTGGATCGATCTTCACAAAATGTATTTATAATAGGTACATTATATAGGTTAGCATGATCAATACGACTATCTTTTCGCGATCGTTTAGGGACGTAGCTATGGTAACCGATTTTTGGCGCAAATCGGCGAAAATTGACATACCGGCCTTCATTCTGTGCACTAAGATGATGAACTGCGATGCCCCAGCGTCTACGTGGATACCTTCGCCACCTCGACGGCCTGCTGTGACCTTGACCTTTGATATGTTACCTCCAAAACTCAAATGTCCTAGATCGTTCATGACAGTTCATCGAACGTCAGTATTGAGTACAAATCCGTGAATTCTTCAGCTAGGCCTACATTGCTGACGTGCGGACGCCGGTCGCAGAAATCCCAGCTCGGTCTGCATTCCGAGCGTCTATTCACGGCGACTTCGCGGCTCGCTGCTCCGCGAGTATGGAATCATCAACCGCACGGTTCAAGCGCAAACTGAAAACTTTTACGTTTACTTTATCGTACGGACGGTCTGAAAACAAAAATTCTGAACTGTGTTATGCGCCCTCGGTATAAACTTATAGCGGGGCACAATACAAAAGGCCTAACTGTTGTATTGTTACATTACTGGCCCGCCTACACATAGTGTCGGGGGCAGACTAGTAACGGTCGTTGGTGTCTGTCGTCGTCGTCTGTCGTCGTCGTCTGTAACGCGGGCACATGCAACGTAGCTCACCAGGAGCAGCACGCGGCGGGCCAGTCGTGTTACGTCCCGTTAGGGTGACACCTTGTATTGCATTGGGTTGATAATTGTTCTAGCTGAGCGTGTGACGATGGCGGTGTGATTTTAGTCCGGTCTGACAAGCCTTCATGTCGTCTCGTTCATGGGTTACATGAACATCTGCCTGTACCTGCTACAACATGGCTCCTGTCCCAACACGACGACCGTCCGAGGAGAGACGGCACTACACCTGGCGGCACGGGCCAATCACACGACGACCGTCCGTGGAGAGACGGCTCTACACTTGGCGGCACGGGCCAATCACACGACGACCGTCCGTGGAGAGACGGCGCTACACCTGGCGGCACGGGCCAATCAGACGGACATCATCCGCATCCTGCTACGGAACGGAGCCACCGTCGACGCACGGGCTAGGGTCAGTAGTGATTCAGTCGATTGACTTAACCCATTTTGCCCACAGTTTCAAAATGCGGACAGAAGGGATTCGATGCCAGGACGGCTAACCGACCTTTTTAGTTTTTGACTTTCGGGCACTCTGGCGCTCAGGGCTGAGCGCCAGAGTGCCCGAAAGTCAAAAACTAAAAACGGTCGGTTAGCAAGCCAGGCATCAAATCCCTGAATTAGTTGAGCTATTTTGGGAGCACTGGGCTAAAGTGGGTTAAGAAGGGCCGGATCGTATCATAGTCATTGTAGGCAAATACCTAGGGCCTACGACGTTGAATGGGCCTACGAAAGATGGCTGCAAAATATTTTGAACATAAGTTAGCCAATCGGTCGCTAATGTTTCGTTCACTGTAAGCACTAAACTATCGATTTCTTCACCAAAACCTGAATTTCACATAATGACCCGACAGTAGTTTTACCGTACTTGACCTGATTCGTATACACAAAAATGTCACATGCTTTACATACTTATTTTTCTAAAGAACAATTTAGCATTGCGTAGAGGGTGACATGTGACAGATGGAGGGGCCTACGGTTGTGAGGTGCCTAAGGACTACGCCAGACTTAATACGGGCCTGGAGTTAAACGTTCTTAAGTCCCACGTGACACAGTGTTGGGCAAAGATTTATAGAGTTACTCCGGTTTTATGGGCACTGGAGTAATTTTTAGAAAGAGGTCATCATTTCCTTCCGAAATTCAGACGTCGTCGTAGTCCAGTTCTAATGAACGGACTTTTGAATATCGTCGATTCTTCAGTTAATATTTTTCTCAGAACTGTTCACAAATTTACAATACGAATTCGATATAATGCGAGGAATCATGTCAACGTGCGGTCGAAAGTTGACGGATAGCCAACTGACTATAGTGAACGGAACCGTAAATTTAAAAAAAGTACGCCCGTCCTCGTAATTATACTCGGACGGAAATGTACGCTGGCCGCGTCGCCTGCTGCCTGCCCCTGGTGAGTCACGTTGAGTTTGCGCCATGTGCCCTATTGACGTTGGGAAAAAAGTTGGGACATGCGGCCGTTGCGAGTCTGATGTATTACGCTCGCCGGCGTAATAACGAAAAAGAACGACCAGCAGAAGTCGTTAAGACGAGACCATCTGATCTGTGAAGGGAGTTCAGAACGGCGAGTGAGAGTGATGGATGTGTCTGTGTGTGTGTGTGTGTGTGTCTGTGTGTGTCTGTAGGAGCGTCAGACGGCTCTACATATCGCTTCTCGTCTCGGTAACGTCGACAACGTGGTACTGCTGCTGCAGCACGGCGCTTCGCCAGATGTCGCCACACACGACCTCTACACCCCGCTACACATCGCCGCCAAGGAGGGACATGACGAGGTCGTGAGGATACTGCTCGAACACGGAGCCAACCAGACGCTCATGACCAACGTGCGTAGCCACTTCGCACCACTACCGTAACCAAACAACTTCTAAAACAGACAAGAACAAACATTATGATCAGCTGATAGTAGCAGTAGCACAAACTAGCACCGCCCTTGCTGGCAATTATCATAGTTGTTGCGAACGTTCGAGAGAGAAAAACTCGTTTTAACGGTTTTTATTCTCTGAACGTTTTTTCGTTTTCCGACTTTCGGAACTTTTTATTTCTGCAACCAGTAGGAGTCTATTATTAGATTATTACTGGGCCGCCTAATGGGCCAGTATTGTTTTGCTCGCTGGCGTCTCTCGTCGTCTGTCGTCTGTCGTCGTCTGTAACACTGCCAGCGGGCGCACGGCCGACACTCCGCGGCGGGCCAGTAGTGTTACGTCCCGTTAGGGCGACACTTTGTTTCATGTGTACAATGTGACAACAACTTCCAGAATGTACGATACAGTAGCGAATTAGGCCTATACGTACTAAACCTACTGCCATACTACTAAATATACTTAATAAGTCTTTCTTTATTAAGTATATTTGATACTACATAGTATTAAATTTAACGTTTTTAACGTTAGTGGTACATAGGCCTATATAAATGCAGGGCTGCACTAAGTAGCGCCTTGTTAATCAAACTACAATATCAAGGACTTCTCAAGGACTGCAGGACCACCATGGACTAGACCTTCAACGACAAGGATTAACTGGCGATACTGACGATACGATACGATACGATACGATACGATATATTTACTTGCACTCAAAAGCTGACGATATGGCCAGCTTAGTCTAGCGCGTGGCAGAGAAACGAAAAAATAAGGAAAAACTAACGACACGGTGTTTAGTGATGTTCTTTAGTTTCGGTTTTGTGGTGGTGAATTGTAGCGTGGTTTCACATCACTACACGTGGCGGCTAAGCACGGTCGAACGTCGGTCGTGGAGACGCTGCTTGAGCGATGTAACAACGTTGACGTCGAGGGTCGCAACTCTCTGACACCTTTACACGTGGCCACGAAATACAATCGACAGCACGTCATCACCGTCCTACTAGCCAACCACGCCAGTACTCAACGACACGCCAAGGTCATTCATCAACAGTCGCGTAGGCAATGTCCCCCCAACAAAGTAAAGTAAAGTATACGTCGATTTGTATAGCGCATCGTCGTAACTACCTCTAATGCGCTCAGACACGGATCACACAGTTTTACCTGCAAATTACACCATGCCTGCCTTTACTCCCCAGCCGCAAAGCATCACCGCCCTTTGGCTGGTACTCATTTCACCGTCCAACGGAGGATATAAGGCTGAGTCGACCTGGGTGGTTGGTTACATACCGAAATAAATTGCCGCCTCCGGGAGTCGAACCCGGACACGGTCATCCATCCCAGTACTAACCGGGCTCAGCGTAGGTTAACCTCGTTAACTGTCGCGATGTGATCGAACTGCCGAGTTCTGAACTTCTAAACTCGACTTTCCTTACGTCTGCGATCTGCACACGCATACTGTAACAGTGTCTATAACTCTGTCGACGTCCGCAGTTATTGTTGGACGAATGATTGACATTCTGTGAACGCAATCGACTGTGCGTGAATGCGCGCGTGTAGAACGGGTTCACGGCTCTTCACACGGCAGCCAAGAAGAACTGGCTCGACGTGGCAGATCTCCTGCTCAACCACGATGCTGACCCCAACGCTCAGTCCGTGGTCGGTGTTCTTCCGTCTTACATCATCACTGTTTATCATCATCGTCATCATCATCATCAGACTGTTCGAGAAAAAGTGTGTGCAGCAACTCGTAAAAACGTAAAAAGTCACGCTTTTTGATTTTGGAAAAAACGTACAAAACGTTAAGAACGTACATCTACACACACACACACATAGTCTATTTATCTGCGCGAGTCAATTGTATAGTGCATATAAATTCAATAGAGTCACTATGCGCTATGCCACGTGTGTAGTTTCAACAACCACTTGATCACCCCGGTCGTTAATACACATTACACAATTACCGAAAGTCAGTACCGGTAAGTTACCAACATCAAACGTTTTGCTCAGTAATGCGGACACAAGAAACTACGCAACTTAGAACTGTAAGTCCCCATAATCACCTGCAGCAGTTTTGAGGCCAAAATTTCTATAGAAATACTTTCAGTAAACTTGACGAGACCATGCAAATAAACAATAATGTGCTCGGCAATAGCTCAGAATGGATCACACTTGGAGAGCTGGAAAGTTAAACTGAATTACAGTGATCACTAAGCGAAGTGTGTGAACTCATTTCGAAGGAGTGAGGACTAAAGTTTAGCTGACAACTTTTTATGACTTTTATTTTACATTATCATAATTACAC
>Ga0209780_1002930_pt1 | contig 12432 bp, 6 predicted proteins | sample WorMetexBAHAMAS2_FD_187384 | JGI IMG/M metagenome (GOLD analysis project Ga0209780, IMG submission 187384) | Marine gutless worms symbiont microbial communities from Max Planck institute for Marine Microbiology, Germany - Inanidrilus exumae... | ecosystem: Host-associated > Annelida > Digestive... | reverse complement strand
CCATTGAAATGAATAGATGCCGACGACTACCATCCATACCAATAGCCGGCTCCATTAGTCGACTTCCATAGAGCCTTCCATTCTTTATCAGCGCCGACGATCCTTCCATTAATAAAGACTCCTACTCTTTATCGGCGCCGACGATTCCTCCACTAGTGAAGACTTCTATTCCTCCTCAAGTGCCGATGATTCTTCCATTCATAAAGATACCTATCTTCTATTTCGTCAGCACCGACGATTGTCTTCCAAAGGAATGGCTGATGCAAACAGCCGACTCCATAGTTGTCTTCAGTAACCGAAGAGAATCTCCTATTATGAGAATAGTCAATCGATGTCTCCTAGCGTTCACATCCGTCGTCATTCATACTGACCGAACCCACCCACTGAGCTTTAGCCGGAAGAATGGGAAGTTTCCTTAGCTCCCCAGCAACTGATCCACACCTCTTAGCTAGCCCTGACGCATCTGATAGTCGGTCTCTCAGAAAGTCAGAAGGCTACAATGGCGCCCAAACGTGCGTCGAGGCTGGCTATATGTACTTTTGTATTACCATATTGTCTACTATTATGTAATTGCGCATTTCTCCCCATAAAGGTAGCTGTAAGTGCTTTGCCTTGGTACCTTACGGTTTTCAGTTACATGTATACTGTAATCAGCTGTGCAGCCTGTGCTTTGTCAATGTGCAACTGTGAACCATTTAAATAAAATAAAATAAATAACCAGCAGTTCATCCACGTCCGTGGAGATTTCGAGGTTGTAACGTCACGGCAAAATAGGCCTAGGGCCTATGGCCTAGACCTAATAAAAGAGCACTGACTGTTGAAGGTCACGATGGCTGCTGCCGCATCGGCCACAGTTCTCTCGCTCGGATCGCTCCTTTTACACGCCACTGTACTCATTTTCCGCTCAGACGATCCCACGCATCCCACGCACTGATGAGCGATGAGTTGTTTCATGAATGATGCAATCCTTATATGAGAATAAGCTGAGTACGTACGCTTCACTCGTCGGTGACAGAGCTCATTCAACCAATCGGCTCTCAGCCGATCACAGACGGGCAACGCCCCCGGCCTACGTAGCAAGTTACGCCATGTTGTCATTTGTAGTTCTAGTCATTTGTGAATGTAGTTTGTGGAGGTAGTATTGCGTGTTACGCAGTGTTGCTGTTGCATTTTTATTCTGTGACGTAATTTCTTTTTGTGGCAATGGAAGAAGACAAGGAAGCCAAGGTATTTTGTGATTTTTGAGTTTCGGTTGTGGTAACTAAGTAAATAAATTGAGTCCGTCACGTGTTTTAGTGTGCATAGAACGACTGACTGAAGTGTATGTTACACAAGTTTACGCAAAAATGTGCGCAGTCGTCGTCACATGGCCACATACCGGGACACATATCTCTGCATGGATGCCTGCTAATCTACTTACTCTCAACTCCTCTCAAAAATAACTCGCCAAACTACACAACTCTTCACTTGATACCTCCCACTCTGCTCGAAATCTTCGCTTTATCTTTGACGAACATCTTACCTTCTCTGATCAAATTACATCTCTATCCAAAGCCTGTTACTATCACATTCTTCACCTTCCCTGTATCCGGCCTTACCTTGATTCCTCAACAACTGCCTGTACCATTGCTACCTCTGTCATTCACTCCAAACTTGACTACTGTAATTCTGTTTACTATAAACTCCCTAAGTCTCAATTATCCCATCTCCAGCAGATCCAGAACTCTCTTGCTCGTACTGTCATTAAAGCTCCTAAGTATTGTCATATCTCTCCTATCCTACGCTCTCTCCACTTGCTCAGAATCAGTGAACGCATCAAATACAAGCTCCTCTCTCTTACCTACAAAGTTATTACAATTACCCAATCTCCATACCTTCATACCCTCATCTCTGTTCAGCGTCCGCATAGTACTCGCTCTTCATCTGTCGTTACTCTTGCTCGGCCACCAATATCATCCCCTCTTAAAATTACTTATTGCTCCTTTCGGTGTGCTTCACCGTGTCTCTGGAAGCAACTCTTTTATCTCTTCGTCTACCTTATTTTGGTACCAGTTCTTCCATTTCCGACTCACCTATTCCTTCACCCATCACTTCTTCTTCTGATTCACCATTCTGCTCATCCATAACTCCCTTTCTCTTTCACTCCCAGCTTAAAGGCGGGGTATAGCGATTTTTGAAGTTTCAAAATAAAGTGCATAATTAAATAGAGGTATGTACTCGTGATTCAGAAAAAAATATTATGAAAAATTATTTTTGCATATTAAGGGATATATTCAGTTTCAAAGATTTTTTTAACGAGACTACCGAGTACCAACTTCCTGCAGTCAGATTAAGGGCAAAGAATATCTAAGTCTAATGAAATATCGTAAATTCTGTTCATTACGGAGAGAAGAATAATTTCTTTTTTCTGTAGTTATGTTTCACATAAAAGTATTCAAATCACACCATTAACCATTTTTAATAGTTTATTTTAAAACAACGAAAAGAAAAAAATCGCTATACCCCGACTTTAAGAATCGTCTTGATAAATATTGGACTAATCAAGATGTTGTTTATGACTACAAATCAGATCTAAAAGGAACCTGAGGTCTGCCTGTTTGTGCTTAATGTTATGTTATTTGATATGCGGGCAGAGAGGAATTCCTGCGCCCGTAACATCACATTGGATTGTATTGGCTATGTTTACGGTGACCGGGTCAATATCACCTGCCATTCTGCCAACTAGGTATGATTCAGCGGGATATTTGTTGTTTTGTTGTTTATTTATTAAATTAGTAAGAGTGATTTACGCACAGTCGTTAATGATTAACTATTTGTAATTTGCCATTTTGATATGGAAAATGAACGAAACAGAAACATGTTAGGAGAAGAAAGTGATAACGTTCGACTGGTTGACAATGGTATGACACTTGGGCACCTGTATCCCGGTCTGCCTAAAAATCGAAATCCACAAAATCTACGAAATCCAACTGCTTAAATATAGAAATCCACCCAAGAAATACGAAATCCGCTGCCTAAAAATCGTAATCCACAAAGTCCACGAAATCCACGCAAATGTGACGTCGGCTAAATATTGAAACCCCGATATTATACGTTGTGTAAAATGCAACAGATTTATTATATACACAACGTTGTGCAAATGCAATCGGCGTCAGCAACAAAGCGAGCAACAGGCAGGGAGTAATTAATGTCACATTCCAAGGTTGCTGTTGTGTTTGACAGACCCTCAGGACGTGCATAGTGTAATGTGCCAGTAATTGCTTTATATGGGGGGTTGATGTTTGTTTAAGCATCCTCTCCCATCCACCTTGAAGGCCGTCACTGGCTCACTGGTGCATTCATTAGGCCTATACCTTTTCGTATTACTGTTGCTGAATCACGTCAAATGAAGTCGGCGGTGTGGCTGCCCGGCGCCGGATGGACTACCAGGCATTTATTGTGGGTATCAAAGTTGTTGTCCAGCCAGTGCGCGGTCACATCCATATCCAAGCAGTTGCTGGTCTTTGTTTGCATATCCGTTGTGATGGCGTGTGTGGAGGCTTACTAGACTGAAGTCTTAAGTGGACTTCTCACTGATGTGTTCGAACGTCGTCGATGGCATGCTAATGCGGGGGATGGTCTTTAAAATTTTGAATTTCTAGATTTCAGTACAGCATTTTCGCTTAAGCCATCAACCGCAGTCGATCGCGGGTGACAGTGTCAGCGAGAACGCTCTTGCTTGTGCGGGTAAAATCCACGTATTGAATGTCGACGTTCGAACGCTGTCGACTACGTCAGTGAGAACGCTACTCAAATCTAGCAATGCTAGACCGGCCGATCCAGTAACAAATTGTTACTGTGGATCGGACCTGTCCGGTCCAGTACCACCGACGGCAAGACATTCGCTAGTTGCGTCAATAAGTTATCTTAGTATAGTGTATATGTAGCACATGCAGTTTAATGACCATGACCTAATTAGCTGGATACAGCAATAATGTTATTTTTCATTGTGTTTTTTGTAATTTGTCTTAATTGTCCATTGAAAGTGTTTTATATGCACACTTTGTTTACATTACACGCTGACTGATTACGGTTGGCACTCATGGCTAGAACTGTAAGTAACATATGAATATTCATCACAAAGCGCAGCCCGTCAAGCTAAGTTAGCTAACGCAGCTCGCTGTTGAGAAATCCTCCCGCCGGACACGTGCTGACGACAGACGATTGACAAGGATAATTACGATCTACGTTGACGAATGATTAACCGTAGTAACGAACAGGGACAACATGGCGACCAGACAGCGCTTATATATACAATTTAATTGGGCGCACCATCGAATTCAAGGACCGTACTTTGAAGTTGACACCGTCGTACAGTAGGCAGGGGGCAGGCAGGCTTGAGCAGCTTGCTCAAAACAAGAGAGACCATTGTTGCGTTAACACATGCCGCAGTAGAACTGGCGAGTAGGTGTGCGTTAATAGCTTAGCGCGGCGGTAGGTGCAAAGTCCAGACAGTCAGGTGTCATGTGTAGGGCCCACATTTTTCCGCAGCAAATTTTGCCAAATTCCGCGGCTCACCGCGGCAAATTCTTGAAATTCCGCGGTTCACCGCTGCCGCCCATTTTAGAGTACATGTGTGCTGACTTTGGCCCAGTTATGCCCCAAAACTTTAGCATTATTGTCACATCAAACTATTTAAAAAAAAATTTTACACCTAAACTTAGGCGGTTGTCATACTTCAGGGGCGGTGAATGACCTACACAGAGCTGTTGTGCCGTTATACAAGTACCCGAGTACCGTACTCACTCACACCTAATGAGTTATGAATGATAATTAATAAATTCCACGTTTCCAACGATGGTCCTGTGTATAGCATGAGCGATTGCATCAATGAAATCACTCAGCGTGTTTACTAATTAAATACGACAATAACAACTTTACGACAAGTAGGCCTAAACTTTAATAAAAAATATTGGAAGTAAACCGAAAAAGCATCGTCACTCATCCGTCAATCGTGCTAATCAGTTTTTTTCAGTCACCAGTCTTCTTCACCTACAAAGGTCCAGTATAAGTAAAAACTTAAGTAAGCAAGCAAACTGAACGTGAAAACACGTCAATGAAATCAACAGGCCTGTGTAGCTGTTTAAAGGGACTGAGTGTCACAATTACAACAGCAATACAGCCTTACAGAACTTGGCCGTTGCCGCGGAATTTTCGTGTTTACGCAGAATTTCGTGAAATTCCGCGAAAACACAGAAATTCCGCGGCTCGGCTCGAAATTCTGCGGCTCGCGGAAAACTGTGGGCCCTATTTATCAGACTATCAGATTTCAGGCTGAGTAATAATAGTAAGAGGTGACCGTGGATGTGAACGACACCATCCTACAGGCGGTCTAACAGACTAAATCAGTTCGCTTGCTTTAGGGTTGGCGCCGTCCGTCCACAAAAAGTTTCTTCAATTTTAAACAGATTTGGTATGTAGGTAGAGGTCGGCGAGTGATGCATGACGGTATGCAGTATGACCCGATCCAAGGACAAGCCCTTGAAAGTCGGAAATTCGGCCATTTTCAAAGGTAGCCTATAGAATAAAGCGAATATTGAAGATGGAAGACCATCCAATATTCAGATGCTTCATGTTTGCTGCAGTAATAGTTTATTTTACTGGTTAACGGAATAATGATAGTTAACTCACTTTGGCTTGAGACATTTATAGAACCCAGCCTAAACTGAAAGGAGTATGAAGAAATCGAATAAGCATTACTTAAACTTATCATTTTCATAGTGCAGTTGTATCTAATGGATAACATGCTTGTTAGATTTAAATCTGAAGTAATGTAAAATGAGCCTCATACAGGCTCCGGGCTGTAATGCACCCCATTCATTTGTTGATTTCGGCACTATCTAGCTAGCTTGCTTGCTTACTTAACGCCCCGACTTAATTTCTTTCTTACTTATTTACTTCCTGACTTGTCTATTTCTTTGAGAATAGGCCCATTTTGTTTCCTGGCTTGAGGTCATAAGAGGCGAACAAATGTGGCTTTTTATGTTCGTTTTGTGTTGTAGAATATTTACTTATGAGAGCATGTTTGCTTTTGTTGTATTTCATTTAGTTTTTCAGTACTAAGTCCAGAAATTGGCTGGGAAGAACGTCTCCTAAATGATCTATTTTGTGTTGGGTGGGATGGAAAATCTTAATGTAAAATGAGTTCCAAACTTTTGGTGTCAGTTGCCCATTTTCTAACTATCCAAATGTTTTAAAAACTGTTGAAATAGATGCTAAACATTGTATGAAGACCGTATGGAGAAGCATTTAACTTTCATGATGTCAGTCATAGGAAAGGTACATACATGAAAATCAAATATGTCTATGGTGGTCTTTTCCACCACTGAAGTGACAGCATATTTTGCAGTTCCGGACATTTTGCTATGATATTGGTTGATTTTCACGGCAGGTTTAGTTCGGGCAGATATTTATACTTTCACCGCCCGACAATGTCGGCGAATGCCTTGTTTTCAGACTGTCCACCCACAGCATTTGTCCATTTGTCTGGACAAATCTCATTACCGCGATATCTCTTGAGCAACCTCGATGAAACTTAACAGAATATTACTAGCCACTAGTTAGATTTTGGAGGTCAAAGATCAAGGTCACAGCAGGCCATCGAGGTGATGAATGTATCCACGTTGACGCTGGGGTGTCAAAGTCCATCTTCTAGTTAAAATTGTAGCTCCTCCGAGTCGACCTAATAGTCGGTCTCAAACTTCCATCCATACGTCCGTCCGTCCCCAAAAAGTTTCTTCGATTTCAAAGAAATTTGGTATGTAGGTGGAGGTCGATGAGTGATGCATGACGGTATGCAGTATCACTCGATCCAAGGTCAAGGTCAAGAGCCCTTGAAAGTCAGAAATTCGGCCATTTTCAAAGGCTATCTCCTCCCCCATTTATAACGGGGGCTGGCAATTGACCACGGATTAGGGCACAATGCCTAAAGCTTATTGGGGCCGGGTTTAATTTTTTTGGGTGCTTTGATGCTTTTGATTGTGTATACTGAATCGTCTTCATGCCCTCCAACTGTCTGCAAACTCTGCGGAGACCATTGGAGAGCCAACTGGCCATCTAAGCCTGCACAGTGGCCATTGACGAACTTATGTAGTGTCTGATATAGCATTGTGAATGTGTGGCATATTTCAGATGGCCGTCAGCTCGTCAGATGATCCCGTTTGCTGGACACGCAGTCACTCCGTGTCGCGGCGCAATCTGGCGACGATTGTCGAAGCGATCCGACATCTCGAGGGCGACCGGTTTTACTGCAGCAAGGAGGAATCGTTCGAGGGATCGCAGAGCGGAGACAGTGATGGGGACGATGTGTCGATGATACGGGAGTCCTCGTCGGTCATCTGTGACAATGCTGTTAGCCAGTACACTTGCCTCCCTGACACTCCCGAAGACCTGTCTCTGCTCTGCCACGCTCGCCTCTTCCTACCAGTGTCAGCCGACAAGTCCTGCTGAACCTGATGATGACAGTTTGTGTCGTTTGTAGGAGTGTAAAATGTACTGTACAGAATGTACAGTGGTGAATTGTGTTATTATACTTGAGTAATTGGCCTCATGATGGTTATCTCATTGTCTGAGGTCGACTAGGTTCATATCTTCTAAGCCTAATGCATGCTTTCACAGTTAATACGGTTCGTAGTTAGTCACTTGCTGTGTATGGTTACTGTACAGCATGCACTGATCTGTGTAAATGGAATATCGCAGTGTAGCACGGTAGTGCTTACACTGTTGTTAGGGCGACCAGCTCCTGTGGAGAATGGCAAAATCAGGGGATGTCAGAACTCTAAAACTCCTGAACCGTCACAAGATTTTGTGATAACGTCAGCGATATCATCCTGCATGCCAGAACTCAGTGCGATCCGCAGTGGGAGCATCCTGGTAAATAGGTGAAATACTGCCAATGTCAATCGTGCATTTTTATACCACATAATCACGAAGCCTCTAATTCGCTGATAATAATTACTTTTGCATGGTTTGTCGTTTTCCCGGTTTTTGTTAGTCAAGGTTTTGCTCAGAGCTCGAGACTAAACCGCAAAACCGATTTTTATGCTGTTTGTTTCTTACGATGTCAGTCCCAGATTATTGCATTTCGCGGAGGAAAAAGCTGCAAAAGGTTTCTGTTTACCCAATTTTTACATCAGAAATGCCCCAATTGGGGCATGATTGGGCATTTTGAAGCCAAACTTGCATAACATTGAAACTCACATACCTTGAATTACATTGCCGATTCCAACCAGATTTTGCACACAAGACCAACTACTTTTTGTGGATGGTTCCAAGTTGGCTAAAACAAATCGACGATATGGCACATGGCCACCATTTTAAAAATATAAAAATCGCCATTTCTCCACAACTGTTCAAACTGTCACGAAGGAAGTTGGCAGAATTACCCTTAGGCTCACTCTGAACTTCACTGGCACAGGCAAATTAGAACTTTTAAAAATTGAAGATGGTGTATTTGTTTTTTGAGACTGTTGTTGGAGCTTACCAAAGTGATATTTGCCATTTTAGAGCTATGAGTCTGTTGCTGATACGCTTGGTTGTAACCCGGCCGGTTTTTACCATTTATATCTATAAATCTATTGCTAGTTTGGACATGGTTTATATGTTGCATCTTTATCTTCAGTGCAGTGATGACGATGGTTGAATGATGGGGGTGGATATCCAGCATGTAAAACATGCTCCACAGAGATTCATTTCTTGGGACACTGGCCGACCTAGAATAACTTTGGAAAACTTGGCGGGTTACACAGAAACTGAAAGTAGTACGGTAGTAGTATTGTGACTGACACAATTCATAAACTTGATTTCCTGGCAAAATACTGTGCATTATAAGGTGTGATTAGCAGACCATTAGCCTCAAGCGCATGCCATCTGTCATATGGTGTACTTATCAAATGCATCACCTGTTAAGATTTATCCTATCTTTGTGCCACTCGTTTGTGTTCTATAGAAGTATATATTTACGCTCATAGGCACTGATGTGGTTTATAAAAAAGACAGTTGGCTTTCACAGCACTCAGATGTCTTGTCATCATACATGACAACGTTAGTTTAATAGTAGAAGTTGTTGATGGGTTACTGGAAATTTTGTCTCTGGATACACAAATATTGGGACTCGCACCATTTTGTTGAAAATTTTCCAGGTGATCTTAGATTGGCAGGTTTCTGTTTGATTCTGTTCTGAAAGTTAACCTTTGGGAATACTTGTTGTAGGTTTTCTGCAGTACATACAGCCATTGTTCACCGAGCCAACATACGGTGTCAAGGCACCGAAGCCAGTTCTGGTGTTACTGTCACTAGCAGATATGACTGAAATGAGACGTTTATGTCATCACATCATAGTCATCACCATGATTTGTCAGAAACAAATAGTGTTTTCTTATGTGAGTAGACAACACTGAGCTTAGGATTTGTTTCAGAAGAGAGTAGATACCTAATGTAAGTTGTGTGATTTGGCAAGTACATGACTTGTGAGCCGATTTGTCACACGTCATTGTCCTTTGGTTAGTAAATTCGCCTGTGTGGAAGGGTGTAATTATTGTATGTTAATTGGAGAAGTTTATATTGAAGTTGGACTGTTGCTAAGTGAGTGTAGGCAGATGAACCCACACGCTGCGTCGTCTGTTGTATATTGTTAATTTGTTAAGTGACTTTAAAGTTTCCTATGTGAATTGTCACCTGAAACTCCGCTGCTTTGCTTGTATTTTGCCCATTTGCGAGGCATTAAATTTTCTGGCACAGATTCAATTCAAGCAGAATATATTATTCTTGGGTGAGTGTTTTTGTTGCAAATTTGTGCAGTAATAAAAATATTACACAAAATTGCACAAACTGTTCACTTATGACATTGCATTAGTGAGACCACTTTGCATGCAATTTGTGCAGAAATTACTGGAATATAAAATCTGTCTTGTGATGCAGTATGAGGATGCTGCATATTTACCTTCAGAAAAATGTTATCTTTCAGTTCTTCAGCTGACATAACAGTAACTAATTTTTTGTCGCCAAAGATGTAAAATGTGGAATGCTGTTTTGTGGCTGAAAACACTTGTGTTGTGTTTCCATTAAAAAAACTAAATGCCAAGCAATGCAAAAATGACAGTTATATAAAGGTAGGCTATATTTTCAGAGTAATATATTTAGCAGCGAATTATAATCGCCCTTTGCTCGATTTCGACTGCCTGCCGTAAGCCACGCCTCTGGCCAAACACCGTGACAATTGGATTTTAAAATATAGATAGTCTTATGTCATCAAGAAGATACTAGAAGAAGCCACCACTCGAAGAATGCCCTGACCCACTGCCTCATGACCTTAACCATTGACCTTTGAACCCCGAAATAAATGGGTTTCAATAACTCGCAGTGGACCATGTCTTATGTCAAGTTTGGTAATCATAGCTGCATCGGTTTTTGAAATATGATGTGGAAAGACAGACAGAGAAATAGACGCCGCTGAACGCCCTACTCACACTACTGCTGTAGGCATAGGTAATAAGTTACCCAGGACAATGGCGGTAAAACAAATTAGCATAGTTTTTAAAATCTGTGGTTTCTTTGGCAAGCTGTCTAGTGAAGCTTAACAGTATAGATACGTCGCGCTTCCTGTCACTGGATGAAAGACTAGCATCAACATTCAGCAAACCTGAGCTAGGTGAGTTTGATATTCAAGATGCAATTGTAGATGGATTCATTGTACATTGTCAGTCAAACAGGGAGCCACCTTACGTTTGCCCATAACCTCGCCAAAGGTTGACTGATTTTCAAAATCCTTCCACTTGCACAGTCGTTACTAGATTTGCAGTTGAGTCGTCATTAAATGTCACTGCATTTTAAGCATGTCGCTACATTATCTTGTGAAATATTTACGTTAGACAACTAGCAGCCGTCTCTTGTCTCTGATATAACCATTATTTGTGCTGAAAGGGGACGTTAAACTCCAACTAACTACCTAGCAGCCGTCTGAAACAGCTGTTGTGATTAATGAAAACCACCATGTAGTGTAGCTGCGCATTTGAGGTACGTTAGGTTATTCAACGATCGCTTTACTGCAAATTTTGTTGCAGAGTTTGCTAGTGAAAGAATTTAAGAAAAAATAGACCGCATCTTGTGTATCGCATACATGCGGCCTATTGCTGCAGATATCGCAAGTCTGTATGTTGGACACACGGGTCAGCTGTGCAAAAACGGCTGAACCGATTGAGATGTCGTTTGGGGGACTGGCTGACTTTCTGAACACAAACATTTCACAAGGTAGTGTAGCGACATATTGAAGTTGTGATGGAATATTTGATGATAACTGCTGCAAATTTACTAATGAGTCTGCTAATGAAGGAGTTTTGAAAATCGGTCAGCATTTGGCGAATTTGGGGCAATAATATGCATGTATCAGTAGATAGTTATTACATATATTACTACGTATATTAACGTTCAGTACTGGTATGTAGGTAGAGGGCTAGAGGCTTCCCATACTCGTTACCGAGCGTTGGGCCCGGAGCTACCCTGATCCCGGTGTACAGGCAGTCAGCCTACAGGTTATATAAGTCATCCATCCGACGGTAGGCTGACATTACTTTTCGCCAGGCATGTGGTTACCTTCCCAGCCGCAGAGCATCGCGCCCCTTGGCCGGTACTAAGTTAGGCCTATACTGCTTGGTGACAGAGGCACATATGTGTGAACAACTTGCCCAATGTTGTTACGCAGCTTTGCCCCGAGTAGGATTAGAAACCCACGACCTGTTGATCGCAATTCCAACGCTCTAGCCGTTGCACCACCGCGTCACCTACTGAGCGTAATCTGTATGTAGTACATGACAAACGACGTTGCACAGCAGGTGCACGAAGTCTTCACCATATGTCGTGGATAATTTACAAATCAGCAGACTACAAGGGATATGTAATCTATAATGTAATACATGCACAAAGAGCGACGTCACTGCAAGCAGACCAGCATCTGGCGTGAAGAAATTTAGAAGACTTCTCACAGATCGTAAACGATCGCGAGTATTGTATTATTGACGGGCCGAAAATGTACGCTGGCCGCGTCGGATGCTGCCCCCGATGAGTCACGATGAGATGCCGACGGTACAGACAGATGGACGGATGTCAGCGCTAGACGCGCGCAGCACAGTGGATGATGCAAAGGGCCAAGACCTCCAAATATGGACTCGTCGTCGAAGTCTAATCCCTTGCGTCGTCGTCGAGAAAATTACGACGCGTCGACGTGAAGGCGTAGGCGTCGTCGTCGAAAAAAAAATAAAGTCGACGAATTTTTAAAAAAATTCTTGCGATTTCCTTACAGCAATAACGCACACAGAAACTCTGGTTGCATATTTCTGATAACAACTATTATGACAGCAAAACGGTCGATGTCTCGATGATCAAACTACAACCCTATAG
>Ga0209780_1002929_pt1 | contig 12435 bp, 6 predicted proteins | sample WorMetexBAHAMAS2_FD_187384 | JGI IMG/M metagenome (GOLD analysis project Ga0209780, IMG submission 187384) | Marine gutless worms symbiont microbial communities from Max Planck institute for Marine Microbiology, Germany - Inanidrilus exumae... | ecosystem: Host-associated > Annelida > Digestive... | reverse complement strand
AGCCCATTAGGCGGGCCAGTAATAAATATCGAGTAACTGCCTTACTTTTGGCCACGGCGTGCAGCCCCTTACGTTGCACACGGAATCTGTTTCGTTGTAGCAGCTGTACGGCAGCTGATTATACCAGTGCTTACTGCTTAAACACTGAAAAACACACCAACAATCATCTTCATTACTTTTCTTAGTCGGTCTACTTCATTTATCCACTTTATAGGTGGATGCCAAGTTATCTTGAGGACTAAACGAAGTGGAACAAGCAGCTCAGCTGTCGCTGACAAACCCGCGCGTCGCGCTGCATCGCGACTAACGGCAAAATTTTAAAACAGTCACGTGACCATAACCACGCCCTTTTGTTTGTGATATGTCATCCTGTTGCATAGAATTGATATAGCCTACCTGCAAGTGTACAAAATTTGACGACTTTAGGTTCAGCCGTTCCAGTGATATGATTGGAGCTCCAAAATTTTGTAATGGGTCACATGACCTTACCACGCCCCAATCAGGGACAGTTTGACTTCCGTAGGCTGTGACTTGCACATTCAACCTTTACATCAAATTTGTAGTCTTTGCGATCGCCAATTACGAGGATGCATAAGGCAATGCAAAATTTAGAAATTGAGGTGGTTTAACGTGCTTAGGGGTCACCCAAGGTCATCGGCAACATAAACATTCGATAGAACGCATACGACTTCCTATTCAAATTTAATCGAAACTATCAGGCTATCTCGTACCGTTTTCGAGATATTATTATCGCTTATTATCCAAAACTTAAAGAGGTCACGTGACAGTGACCACGCCCCTTTCAGAGACAAATTGTCACGAAAGCTGGGACTTGCTATGATCAACTCGCACACAAAATTTGAAGTCTGTAGCTTAAGCCGTTCCAGAGACATCTTAAGGGGCCTAAAAGTTTAAAATGGGTTACGTGACGTAACAACGCCCATTTCAGGGACATTTTGTCATCCGTAGGCAGGGACTTGCTATGTTCAACCCACATATTAAGTTTGAAATTTCTACGATTACCTGTAACGAAGATATGAAAGGCAACGCCAAATGTAAAAATTTTCGTTTTCAGCCACCCTTTGGGGGACTTAGGGGTAACGTACACGGTTCATCTATGGCTCGATGAAAAGCTCGTTGTCGACTTCCTGTTCGCGACAATTGAATTTTTTCGCTAGCTCTCACGGCTGCGGCACTATTAAGCGAAATCTGTCGAAATCGGCGTTTTCCGACGGGAGTGGGTCACTTTGAGCGCAAACTTTAGGTAGATGGGGACGTCGCCCGCAATCAGTCTATGACCATTAGTGTGGCGGCTTAGCCCAAACATTCACATGAATTGTGCATTTTGTGATACAAGCACCAAATTTGGCACAAATGTACATTGATATGTTGCAAACATTTTCTGATATTGGGCCACTTGAAATTCTCCCTTTATGTCCACCATATTGGATTCCAAAATGGCCGCCACTTGTAATCTACATTTGCTATTATCTCTGGACATAATGCAGCTACTGATAGAGGAACGATGTAGCTACAACTTTGCCGCTGGACTTTTTCACACGACGAAACTTTGCAGCAGACTTTTGTCGACAGAATTTGAGATTTACTGGAAAAAATAGCAAAATAGCTTTTTGGGCCACCCTTTGGGGGAGTTAGGGGTAACGTACACGGTTCATCTATGGCTCGTTGTAAAGCGCGTGGTCGACTTCCTATTAGCGCTAATTGAACTTTTTTGCTAGCTCTTATGGTTGAGGCGCTATGAGCAAATATTGGTCAAAATTGCGCTGTTTGAAAGGGGGTGGGTCACTCTGAGCACAAATTTCAGGGGAAGGAGGGGGTCGTCCACCAACGAATTTTGGCGTCAGATAACTAGAGTCCCTGTGCTATCACGTGGTGTTGTTTGAGTGATCCTGCGTTTAGCCGTTTTGATACAATACCGGCGTATGACACACCCACACACACACCTAAACAGACACACAGACAGACACGCGATCATGGCTATTACCCGCACAGAGCTAGCTGTACGCGGGTAAAATAGGCCAACAGCTAACAAATTCATACGCAAGAAACTGTCATTGCTCTCCAGTCTTCTTAGCCTACTTATTTTAAATCACCACTGCGTAGCAAGGAAGTGATGAAATCGGTTCAGTTTTTCTTTCCGTCTGTCTACTTTTGTGTCTGCAGGACTGCTCAAAACACTGTAAATGGATTGTCATTAAATTCTGAAAAGGATACGATAGGTTAGACATTGGGCTGCTCCCAAAAATATTCTCCTCCCTCCATTAGACAGCATCTGAACTATGATGATTGTCTGAAGGTTATGAGGGAAAATAATCAGAACTGTTATGTGCTGCATCGAAATTGACACTAACCACGCCCCTTTAGGGGCGGTTTGGTGGGCGAACCCCCATTCCCCCTGAAATTTGCGCTCAAAGTGACCCCTTTCGAACACATCGATTTCGACCAATATCCGCTCATAGCGCCTCAACCGTGGGAGCTGGCGAAAAAAGTTCAATTAGCACTAACAGGAAGTCGACCACGCGCTTTCCAACGAGCCATAGATGAACCGTGTACGTTACCCCTAAGTCCCCCAAAGGGTGGCACAAAGCGCGATTTTGCTGTTTTTGCCAGTAAAATTCAACTTCTGTCGAAAGAAGTCTGCTACGAAGTTTTTTTTGTGTGTGAAAACTTCCAGCGGCAAAGTTGTAGCTAATCAGTCTCCTATCTAATGGTCCATAGATCGATTGCGGGCGACGTCCCCATCAACCTAAAATTTGCGCTTAAAATGACCCACCGCTTCAGAAAACTCCGATTTCGACAGATTTTGCTTAATAGTGCCGCAGCCGTCAGAGCTTGCGAAAAAAATAGGAAGTCGACAGTGCGCTTTCCATCGAGCCATAGATAAACCCTGTGCGTTACCCCTAAGTTCCCCAAATGGTGGCTCAAAGCGAGAATTTTTACATATTTTGGCGTTGCCTTTCATATCTTCGTTGCAGGCAATCGTTGACACTTCAAATTTGGTATGCCGATCGACCACAGCAAGTCCCGGCCTACGGACGACAAACTCTCCCTGAAATGGGCGTGGTCAGCTCACGTGTACCATTTAAATTTTGGTGGGCACTACAAAACTATGCAGATAGCGCAATAAAACATGGCAGTTGCTGAAAGTGCTCCTCAGGTTATCACGTGATCTGTTTGCGTTATTTGTAACAGTACTCCTACATATGTATTTCAACTGACATAGAGCGTCGCGCAGGTCTCTCGGCGATAGCTGAACTTATTGTGAAAACTACACAGCAGACGATAAAGCGCATATACATCTTTACCGTAACCTATACATCCACTCCCTAAATTTCATAAATATCTACCAGTGACTTTTTGAGTTCAGCTGTTCGCAATCCAACAGACAAACAAAGGGCGACGTTGCGCGCGTTTACAGTATATCGGCCAAAATGTGGGGAGGCAATAATTCTTGGCTCTGTCGGTCGACAACGATAGCGTGCGAAATTATTATCGTCCTCATCTGCGACAGTTACCGTCAGTTGATGTAAACGAAGTCTAACCTTCAGTGCCATCAACTGCCATCGCAGTCGGCTAGCAGACATTTTGTACGATCCTAACAAGTCTAAAAACGGCGAAGTCCAGAGTTCAAGGTAAGGTTACGGGGATACCAAAAATGTATCCCTATTTTGCATCCTTCTCCTATTACAATCACTTCCCTTCTGTTCCCTTTCTTCCTATTCCACCTCTCCTCCTCTTTACCTTCTTCACATTTTCTTCCGTTCACAGCTTTCTCTTCTGTCTTTCCCTCAGGAGAATTTGCATTGCTGCGAAGTAAACCTTGAACGGCCGCTGCTTGTGAGGAAATCAATAATTTCTTTCGAATTCAAGAATTCAGTTTAGGCTTCGCGAAGTCAGCACAAGAATAACTCCTTGTAGCCTAGTCTGGGAATTTGATGACTAACTACAGGATGTTACATAGAAAATTAGACTGTAATTTGCGCAACAGTTAATAGGAGAAACGTAGCACGTACGGTGATATTTAACGTTCCGTATCCTCTGTCGGGTGCATCAGTGCCACAACATTCCAGCTGCAACAGAAATACATATAAAATACTCCACGTTACGTATACACGTACGATAAACACGGAACATTCTATCACAAAATGCATTCAATAACTCAAAACTAACGCACAGAGAGGTTTAAGACGAAAAATATCAAATTACGTACCGCCTTTTGAGCTATTTCCCAATCCTTTCCGGTTTTTGAACGTTCACACGTGCCAGTGTTAAAGTATTCTTTCAACGAACTGCTCACAGATTCGTCGAGATTGTTCAAGAGCTGTACATAACACACACAATTTGATGACATACACAAAATCAGTTGCAAATAATGGCGTATTAAGGGGACCTTGTGTCTGCTTCCTGTTAAAAGTTCTGAAGAGATTAACTAAAATAAAAAATGACAATTCATATTCAAAAGTGAAAAGTGACGTTCAAGACACGAGTGAACTGCGATATTTGAATTTAGAAGCGGTGGGTAAGCTGCCCTTCGAACATTCTAAATATGCCATTGGTTACAACGTAAGACTGAGATTAAGACAGGACATTTGTAGGCCTATAGTGCCTTGTCATGAGTACGTTCTGTTCTGTTCTTTAGCCGTCCTTGATACGAGGGTTGGACACACCATGGACGTACTTTCTCCATTTTATCTCTGTCCTCTGTCGTTCTGATTGACTCTTCCATGGGGAGTCCTGTCCACGTATTGATGTTGTCCATCCAGGCCGTGCGTGGTCTTCCTCGCCTGCGTGCACCTGGCATTGTTTCTTGCAGTAGGCCTATCACTTTCTCAAGGTAACTCTCTCGTTTTCTCACAGTGTGACCATAGTATGCTAGTTTCCTTGCTTTGACAGTGTCTGACAGTTTCCTCTTTACTCCAGCTTTGTTAAGAACCCACTCTTTTGTTTTCTTTGCTGTTCACGAAAAGCCCAGAATCTTTCTCAGCTTTTCCATCTCAAAGGTGTCAAGACGTGTATCTTTATTCTTTCTGAGTGTCCAGCTTTCACAGCCGTAGGCGCTTTTATTAGTCGTATCTTCGTTGAAATCGGTATGCTGTAACTTTTCGATACTTCCTGTAGTGATGCCCCGATCGCCTGCCCCAGTTGTACACTCACCATCTTCTGTGATTAGGGACCCAAGGTACGGGAACGTATCCACCTGCTCCAGTTGCTCATTCTGAATGAGTATGCGGCACGCTATGCCGTCGCTCGCCATTACCTTGTTGTCTTGTCGAAGTTGATAAATAATCTGTATTTACGGCTGACTCGGTCTATAGGTGATCCGCCAGCTCCTGTAGTTCTACCTCCGAAGTGGCCAAACAGATGATGTCATCAGCGTAGCGAAGGTTCGTGACTATTCGCCCTCCAATTTGTAGTCCACCTTGAGTATACCACCTCTAAAGCGCTTAGAATGGTGCGTGTTAACGAGAGATCACAGTTATACTTGCCAGCCACACGTTTATCCACGAGTAGAATGAGCCATCCTGCCTTTGATCCCCAACCGCTGTGCATCATCACACTTTGGCCGGTACTCATTTTCCGTCCCACATAGGATAGAAGGCCGAGTTGGCCTGCGTGGCTGGTTACATGCGGAGGTGGTATGCCCGCCCGAGACGGTCACCCATCCCAATAACAAACGACCGATAGTGCGGCGGCCGGGGATCGAACTCACGACCAATGAGTCGCAAGTCCGACGCCCTAACCACTAGACCACCGAGCCGCCTGACTAATCTAAATAACATGGGCGATGCACCGTTAGAATCGATTCAAAGTCTTTCCCCTGGGCTATACGCTGCTCACCGGAAAGGTACTTACCCACATTTTCGGCAACGTCCGATGTCCCCTATTGCGTATTAAAACCAATAGCCCGCTGCAGTGCTGGTAAGTAAGTAAGTAAGTAAGTAAGTAAATGAGTAAGAAGATTTATACACCGCGCTCCTAACTAAAGCGTCACAAAGCGCCGCGGTCTCAAACACCAAACAGATGAGTCTTCAGCAACCGTTTAAACTGTTCGAAATTAGTGCGGCTTATTGAGCGATATATTGAAGAAAAGCATACTGAATTGGAAACTGAAAGTAAGTAACACGGCAGATAACGCTGGCATCACTCAGTCGCAGGCACGTGACACAAGGTATCGTCGAATGCAGGAACTAAACAGCTTGTGCATCAGTAAATAAGTAAACAGTTGTGTCACCTGTCGAGTACGCCGGTGGTAAACGCTGTCTTCGAGCTCATATTGCAGTGTTTTTCCAGATACACTGCAACCCGTCTAGTTGCAATTGAGTTTACGGTGTCTTTGCATTAGCGAAGTTATTAGCCTGTAAGGCATGAGTAAGTAACGTACCGAGTCCTTGAATACGATTGCCAACACACCAACGATTATTTCGCCCAGGAAGATGACGATCAAAAACGCCATAAACTGAATACATACACACGCGCGTTGTTACATAGAAAAAGACACAAAAAGAGGGCACTTAGGTAATCGTAATAATTCGCCCGAAGGCGAATATTGCAAATACTTTATGGGCCAAAAGAACGGCTTTCGCGCGTTCGGCTATAACTCTCTCGATTGGAAATTCCTAACACATAGCTAATTATAGGCTCGAAAAGCCTATATTGTAAATACTCTACGGGGCAAAAACGGTCTTCACGCGTTCGGCAATAACTCCGCCGACAGTAAACCGATTTGAATGAAATTTGGAATATTGTAAGCCAAATGTTGGAGGCACGCCCTGGCAGACTTTGGGCGCGATCCACGCAGTAGCGACAGTTTGAGAGAAAGCCAAAATTTTGTTGTTGTTTTCTGTCCGGTAAATAACGCACGATTTCAGCGATTTCCCGTCCGATAAAAAATTTACGACATTTTAACACAACAACGTCGATCCGCGAGGCGGTGAAAACTTTAGGAACTAAATTTTGAAAGTTGTAACATAAGGGGTCGTTTTTCCAAAAAAAAATCGCAAAAATTGCTCAAAAATTTTCCAGGTCTTGCGACTTCAGGCCGTCATAACTCCGCAATGATTACAACCGCTGAAACTCACGGCTAAATGGTCCCCCTGTGGGATGTCTAGTTTCCATTTTACCGTTAGACTCAATTCAAAGTCTTTCTCCTGAGCTTTGCGCTGCGCACGGGACACATATCAAACACATCAAACGTTCTCGCGATTTCTATTACATACTTATGATATCGATAACGCAGCAATACTGAGTCACGTGAAACCATGTCTCCAGTAATGCAGTAAGTAAAACAGCTTATTTACTAAATCATATCGCAATGCATGCCTTGCGATATCAATTTCGCTACGGTACAGCGATTTCGCTTAAAATTAATTTTTTGTTACCGTAAAGTCAGACATAATTCAATTTCGCATTATTAAACGGCATAATTGTGACCAACTAGTTCGATATTAGTCGCAAAATGAACTAAAACAAGAACCGAAAAATTGGACCATTAATAGGAACTATAATACGGCTATAATTATGTACTGCATTGTGCCAGTTGAATAGGTACGGTACAGCGAGCGATCAATTGATTTGGTACCGGAAAGGTCACGGGTTTGAATCCCACAGTGCATGGGCGCGGAATTTTTAGTCTCTATTTTTTTCTAATAAATAATTTACATTAAGCATATTTAAATTAATTTAAAATAAGCATAAATTAAATAACACAAACATAGTTAACATAGTTAATTTTCGGAATCGGAAACGTCCCATGTCCGACATTGGCTAAACCACGTACGACGCTGCAACTGCCTGGCTGCCGACGTGAAAGAAAAGCAGACTGAATTGGAAACTGAAAGTAAGTAACACGGCAGATAACGTTAATATCACTCAGTCGCAGGAATGTGGTACGTGACACTATGTATCGTCGAATGCAGGAACTAATCAGCTTGTGCTCAGTAAATAAGTAAACAGTTGTGTCATCTGTCGAGTACGCCGATGGGAAACGCTCTCTTTGAGGCTATATTGTAGTGTGTCTCCACATACACTGCAACCCGTCTAGTCTTACAGCTGAATATAGTTGCTCATTGCTGAAGTTGATCCGATCTGTCGAGTCGACTGCTCCAATAAATACTTGTTGTAGCCGTAGACAATAACAGAATTTGGCTTCTCCACTGTGAGCTCGCCTATTGTTACCGACCGAATAGCGGCGTGGTCTGTTGGTCTGTCAGTCGGTCTGTCACCTATTGAGCCCTGCAAAAACGGCTGAAGCGATCGAGGTGCCGTTTGCGTCGACGACACTGGTGGGCCCAGGGATCCATCTGTAGCATATAGCGGACCGCTTCGAACGAATACTGTATTGTGTTCATTCAACACAATACAGCCTTCTAATTTCCACTAAAAACTTGTCCATACGATAACTTAAGACCTTCTGAAAAGCAATGTTTGCCGCTGAAGAAAGATGCTATGATCTTTTCTTACAATTCCGAGTACGACTCTATGTTCGATGACGGCGCCGATGATGCCCAGCAGCGAGATGATGAAGAGCAGGCCACCGACAACGATGAGGATGATCGCAGCGACACGCAGAAGGTCCGAGTTGGACGCGTTCGCCGACACGGTCGCTACGTCCTTGACGTCCGGCGAGATAAGCATCCAGATACCAACCGCCACCAACAGCAGTCCGCACAGCTGACCAAAACATTCGCGTATGTCGAAACATCGAATGAACACGGCTCGTTTCGCGCATTCTAGCTTTTTCTTCAATTGGAGTAGCTATGGGTTCAGGGGTACACGACCCAATCTTGCCAGAAAAAAAGAAATATTCCTCCGCAAGACAGTTTTCGTGTTGTATTTGGAAATAACTGTTTTATATTTGGTTTAATACCTATATGCACAGTTTAAATCTCGTTACAGTACGGCGAGGCCCTCTATAAACAAGTAGCTCAGCTGTCGCTGACGAACCCGCGCAAAGCGCTGCATCTCGGAAACAGTCACAACCTTTCGGGGTGATATGTCATCCTGTTGCTAGAATTGATATAACCTACCTGCGTACAAAATTTGACGACTTAAGGTTAAGCCGTTCCAGTGATATGATTGGAGCACCGCAAATTTTTAATGGGTCACATGACCTGACTACGCCCCTATCAGGGACGGTTTGTCGTCCGTATGCTGTGACTTGTACATTCAACATGTACATCAAATTTGAAGTTTTTGTGATCACCAATTACGAAGATGCGTAGCATAAGGCAACGCAAAATGTAGAAATTGAGGTAGTTTAAGGTGGTTAGGGGTCATCCAAGGTGATCGGCAAGATAACCATTCGATAGAGTGCATATGAATTCTTATTCGAATTTAACAGAAATTATGAGGCTATCTTGTACCGTTTTCGAGATATTATCGCTTATTTTCCAAAAGTTAACGAGGTCACGTGACAGTGAACACGCCCCTTTTAGGGACAGTTTGTCGCCCGAAAGCTGGGACTTGCTATGATCAACATACACACCAAATTTGAAGTCTTTAGCTTAAGCCGTTCCTGTGATATCTTAAGGGGACTAAAAATCTAAAGTGTGTCACGTGACGTGACCACGCCCATTTCAGGGACGTTTTGTTATCTGTAAGCTGGGACTTGCTATGTTTAACCCACATACCAAATTTGAAATGTCTACGATTACCTGCAACGAAGAAATAAAAAGCAACGCCAAATGTAAACATTCTCGTCTTGAGCCACCCTTTGGGGGACTTTGCCGCTGCAAGTTTTCACACAGGGTTTATCTATGGCTCGATGGAGAGCGCGTTGTCGACGTCGTATAATCGTATAATTGAACTTTTTTTCGCTAGCTCTCACAGCTGCGGCATTATTAAGCGAAATCTGTCAGAATCGGCGTTTTCTGAAGGGGTGGTTCACTTTGAGTGCAAATTTGAGGTAGATGGGGACGTCGCCCGCAATTCATCTATGGACCATTAGATAGAGAAACGATGTAGCTACAACTTTTTCGCTAGACGTTTTCACACAAAGAAACTTTGTAGCAGACTTCTTTGAAGAGAATTTGAATTGCACTGGCAAAAACAGCAAAATCGCGTTTTGTGCTACCCTCTGGGGGCGTAGTTCATTTGGTTCACATGGTTCATTTATGGCTCGTTGGAAAGCGCGTGGTCGACTTCCTAATAATGCTAATTGAACTTTTTTCGCTAGCCCTCACGGTCACTTTGAGCGCACATTTTAGGGGATGAGGGAGGGTCGTCCACCAACGACTGTTGGCATTATAATATTAAAGTCCCTGGGCTATCACGTGGCGTTGTTTGCGTGATCCTACGTTTAGCGGTTTTTATACAATAACGGCGTGTGACAGACAGACACACAGACAGACAGACACACGACGACGGCTAATACCCGCACTGGCATTGCGTCGTGCGGGTAAAAATTATCAGTCAGGCTTGGACAATGGACATGCCTCCAACAAAATATCCGCGCTACGCCCCTGTTATTCCCGTTAGCCAGTAGTTGGAGCGATATTTTACTGGCCAGATACAGCTCCTGGCGTTCCACTGACAGCGAAGATAACTGATGATAAATGCAGTAATGCAAACAACTATTTCTTCCCCGGTAGGAGGGCGAAGCACTGCGGTCCGCGTTTCTGTATGTTTGTCTGTCTGTCAGCTCGCATATCTGAAAACCACATGTCCAAATTTCGCCAATTTTTCTGTACATGTTACCCGTAGCCGTGGACCGGTCCTCCGCGGACAGCAATACAATAAGTTATGTACTTCCGGTTTTGAGGATGACTTCATGTTTTCACATAATGGAACAAGTGGGCAAGAATCAAAGATGACGCATATGTTTCTTCGAGTTTGCAGTTGGCGCCAGCAGCCCGGAATGTCGAATGCCCGGAATGCCGAACAGACTTAGGTTAGGGTTTATGCTTAGGTTTAGGGTTAGGGTTAGTAGGGATTATGGTTAGGATTAGTGTTAAGCCTGTTTAGCATTCCGGGCGTTCAATACGTTCGTCATTACTGCGTTCGCTATACTTATAGATTATGAACCGAACTATACAATAACAGTGTTGTATATATAATCTTAGAGGCTGACGCCTTTTCTCTGGGACAGCCGAGCTTTTGTTGATTTTCTGGCACTCTGGCGCTCAGAGTGCAAGAAAGTCTAAACGGTCGGTTAGCCAGCCTGGCGTCGAATCAATGATGTAGTGTAGCTATTTTGGGAACACTAAAAACACTGAGCTAAAATGGGTTAAAATACGTAGAACTTAACTACGTTATTTAACATCAAGTCTAATTTCCTTCTTCTAGCAGCATAATATAGAAGCGCGGCCATGGTAATGACTGTACAGCTCGACGTAGGCTATTGACAGCGTCCGCGCGTGTATGACATGAATTAAATATTCAAATCTCCGAACTTACTGCAAATATAGTATTGAATATGATGACCAGCACTCGAACGAAATTGACACAGCAGCGTCCATCTGCCATGGTTCTGCACAGAAACACCACCATCACCATCACCATCATCATCATTATCATCATCATCATGAGGAAATTTATAGTGCGCCTGCACACACTACAGAGAATAGAACATAGGCATAGGCGGCGGAGCCTATGAGGCACGGAGGCTCGTGCCTCCTCGGAATTTAGGGCCCGGAGGCACGCTCTGGAGCGTGCCTCCCCAGAATTTTTGCCGTCAAATGCTGTTAGACTTCTGTTATGGCTAACACTGTTGTACTAGATGCTATCTGCTGGATTAAATACACACAAAAATCGATTTTGGAAGAGGCTTCGCCCCGGACCCCACTGGATTAGCTTACACCGCTCCCCAGACCTCCTAGTTGGTGGGCAAGGGGCTAGCTGCCCCCTGCCCCCGTCCCCAAGAATCTCACCCCGCCTTGGCGCTTCGGGCCTCCAGCTTCGGCCCTTTGGGCCTCGCTCGTCCGTGCCTCCTCACTGACTACCTCCCGCCGACCCCTGAACATACGTGCATTACAGAGTCAGTGCAGGCTATGATTCAACTGACGCGTGTTTAAGTGTTTAACTGCCTGCTTAGAAAAATGCGTAATTAAGTGTCCTTATACGTCGTCGGAAATAGTCCTACTACAGTTTGTGAGGTATGGCCAGTTTGATACAATACCTAGGCTACCAGCCAATTAAAAAACAGCACTGTCAATGTCCCTTAATGGGCGGTACTCATTTCCCATCCAGATGACCGTAGGAGGCTGAGTTGACCAAGGTTCACACACTCGCACGGTAGTGCGAGAGTGTTGTAAGGACGACGATCAATGTCAATGGGAAAGGCCAAAATTTGACCCCCCGCCACCCCTAAACACTTAACCGATCGTCACCAAAATTTACCTACGTGATTACGTCGTGGATATCTACCATCGTGCAAAATTTCATCCAGATCGGATAAGGGGTTTCGTTTCTGCGCAT
>Ga0209780_1002928_pt1 | contig 12440 bp, 15 predicted proteins | sample WorMetexBAHAMAS2_FD_187384 | JGI IMG/M metagenome (GOLD analysis project Ga0209780, IMG submission 187384) | Marine gutless worms symbiont microbial communities from Max Planck institute for Marine Microbiology, Germany - Inanidrilus exumae... | ecosystem: Host-associated > Annelida > Digestive... | reverse complement strand
GTTGGCGGCATCAAGTGTCGCCATCTGCCGAATATAGCCGGAACAATAGCCGAATGGCTATAGTTCCGGTTGCCGGATCAATAGCCAGTTGGCTATTTTTACGGTGACCGGATCAATATCACCTGCCTTCGGTAATACCAACACATTTAATGGCGCTTTCAACACAATGCAGGTCATACCGCGCCTTTAAGGTAGAAAATCGACGAAGAAATGCGACCGTGAGAGTGTCCACAAAGACACACACACACGCACAAACGCAAAACGATTTATTATCTGTCCCATGCTATATGCTATAGCTATACTAATGGGGCAGATAATTACACAAGATATCACATTGAACTGATAATTTATAGGTCTTGTGGTGGTTGACTAGTTTCCATCCTGTTGTAGGCTCTAGCGTAATAACGTAAATGAACCTCCTCTAGCCTTACCCCTTTTGGGTCGTCACTGAACAAAAAAGGCAACGAAGTCGGGCGGTAACTGTATTGTTGGCCATCCTTAACCTGGTGGAACTAAATCTCCACCCAGGACGTTGTCCCTAATATAGCCTATTTTTGTGCTCGAACGGGGCGTTAATCTCCTAACCAACCAAACAGTAAAAGATCCTTGAAAGTATTTGAATTGCAGTACTTCATAATAATAATTACCACAATGTGAAAATTATGCAGTCCGTACTTAACTTGCCCAATCCAGTACTTCAGGTTCATGTTAGTCACTGCATTGTTGGATTAATTATTGTATTTCTGTTAATTTTTTATGTGATGCCATGAACAATCCGTAACATGCTAAAACATTGCTGGAATAGGTCTGGAAAAGGTAGTTTAAAGTCCATGAGAAGTCCTTGAATAGTTTCCCCCAAAATTGTGGCCACTATCAATTCAGCAGTCCAAATTTCCTTAAATAGTCGTGATAATTTATCAATTACAATACATTTTCTTGTGTTTTGGTCATTTTTTGTTGCACATAAACAGAAGTGATTGTATTTCTACTTACTACCCGTAATCTGATTATTCAGATATTACCATTTATCTTAGTGGCATCAGTTTTATATAAAAAGATTGAAATTTTTACGATTTGGCAACATATTGATGAGTTTTGGCCGCATCTTCACTGTGCATATGCCAAAATGGCTATTTATGTGCTTCTGATCAAAACTCTGACACCATGTTCAAATTGTGACCCAGAGTTTGCAAAAGAGATGGATATTTTATCGATTAATTTACATTTTTATGCCTTCACCACTGGACTGTGTCAGTGGAGGCATTATGTTTTCGGGTAATCCATCCGCCGTATCTCTCCGTTTGTTCATTTGGACAGATCTTGTTATTATGATATATCATGAACGGCTTGAGCAGTCTTACAAATTCTCAATGAAACTCAGGGAATATTCACTATTCACTAGCCCCTGCTAATGACCTGATTAGATTATGAAGGTCAAAGGTCAAGGCCACAGCAGGCCGTGGCAATGACATCCACATCAACGCAGGTTAATATTAACTGCCAGCAGAGTTTGGCTATTCATTAATTCATTAGTAGTGACGTCGTTACCTTGTATCATCTTACATCCTTATGTTATTGGTTCAGCAGAATCACGTTCCCTGTGACTCATGAAGAACTTTACTGCTTACTGTCTTACTGTGAAGCTGCAGTATTAGATGTTCTGTTCCAGGTTTTTCGTTATCAACTGGTATGGCTGCAGTAAATGGAGACTTTGGACATTTTAGTCAGCAAGACAACCTATCTGTCGTTGATCCTGACATGCTGACTCTTATTCAGAAAGAGAAGAGTCGACAGAAACGTTGCTTGGAATTGATAGCAAGTGAAAACTTTGCAAGTAAAGCTGTACAACAAGCACTAGGTTCTTGTTTCACAAACAAGTACTCTGAAGGAAATGTTGGTCAGCGGTAAAGTATTTGGATGTTCATGTTTTACTTCGATTTCTGGATGTTTTCAGTCAAAATCAGACATTAGTTAGGCACCTGAACTGTATTGGATTCCACAAATGCTGTCTGATCTCTAACTTTAGTACTAGTTTTTATTTGATTTTTGTCATATTTATACTGAATGTTTATGGGAATAATATTGTGGACAGGTTTGGCACCAGCTGGGTCAAAATTTGCCTTGAACATAGGCATTCCAACTTTGATACACATATTGACCATGGTACATACTTTGCCAACCAGTGATAAATACCCAAGGTGGGTGTGGTAAGGATGATGGCCCATTTCTAAATTTTGGGGCGTTCTTTGTGTCTGGAATTGATGAAGATAGGACCTTTGGATTTGGTATGCAGATTGTGGTAAATGCTAGCCAACTGGTGACGAATTTCCCCAGAAAGAGACATGATCAGGGTCATGTGGTCAGTTTAAAAATATTTTTGTAATGGACAAAGCTAGGCACTTCTAATTCAGTACGTAGGTCAGATCATAGCAGATACTATTCAACAAATGATGCAGTTTTTGTGGTGCCATTCTTTATTTTGCAGTTCCACGGTTATTTTTTTATAAATCTGATGCTGCTTATTAATAGAGAGAGTTACCTAATTGTACAGCATGTATGTTTATGACTGACTTGTGTATCAGCATCTTTATTACACCTCAGTAAATTGTGATCTTGGTGTCCCGCAGTTTTTTTGCAGATTCGTCAGTTGGTCGCAAAATCGCAAAATCTGATGGCTACAGCAAAATCAGTGTAAACTGTACCATTTTCTTAACAGTTTCTGCCATTGAACTTCTCTAGTCTCCGAATAACTACTGTATATTACAACCGAGTCGATAGGAAATCATAACCACGGTGTGTCAAGTTGTTTTCTGGTATAGTAGTGACATATAAATGTCTAATTCATGTGCAGATAATATTGCCACTAACGATTACTTATGAAATCAAATAGTCCATCATGTTAGTATCTTTTTATGCATTCACCTCCTGACAGTGTCCGTGATGGCATTATGTTTTCGGGCTGTCCATCTGCAGCATTAGTTCGTTCATTCGTCTGGACATACATTGTTAGCACGATATCTCATGAATGGCTTGAGCAATCACGATGAAACTTACGTGGAATATTCACTAGTCCCTACTGATGACCTGATTCTGGAGGTCAAAGTTCAAGGCTGTGGTGAAGACGTCGACGTTGGGGCACCGAAGTCTATCTTCTAGTTAATGATTTGCAGTCAACTGTTAGTCTGTCATTACAATTATTGTCACCTATGTTTACAAGAAAAGAATACTATATATAGAAGATTACTATGGTTAATTCTCGCCAAGTCACCCTTGGAGGTTAATGTAAGATGTTGTCTCGCCTATGACCAGATGCCAATAGCCGAGTATGACGCATAACAATAACTTAATGTAACCTGCTGATTTGAATGATGAGCCACAACCATTAATGACAGCATTCAGTCTCACCACATATGCTAAATCAATAGCTGTGCTAGCCCAGTTGTCAACCATACTGTCTCCCGATACTACTGATTGTCTTTATCAGTGCCTCACACTCAGCCTCTACCCATCTTCCTATTTAGCCACTGAGGCTGTTCGCTGATCCATTATGATTAGGTTAACAAACTGCAGCAATGTTCAGGCTTGAACTGAGCCCACCAAAAACGACTGACCCCTAGGTGCAGTTTGATGTATAGGCGTCATAAGTAATCTGACAAAGTGGATCTGTAAACAAAGAAAATGACTAGTCTCTCGCAAGTTCTTAAGAATTTCTTATAAGCTGAAGTTGTTCCTAAGCCGTCAGTGCACAGGTTTCTCTGACCTGAGTGAGTGATTCCGTAAAACTTTGGATATAGGGGGCCTAATTAAGTGATACATGAATTAATTTTGAAAAGCATTTTCCTGCAATTACTGATCTTCTAAAGGCGACCAGCTTGATGGGTTTACCTATCTGGTAGCCTGCCACGGTTATATATTTGCTATGATTTTGTATGTTTCTTCTTGTTTTTGTGGCAAATGTTCTGCATAAACTTGTGAGAAAAATTCCAGCAAATTTTTGCAAATTAGCTATTTCATGTCGCAAAATGGACCAATGATGATTACAAAATTTGGGGAAATTTTCGCAGTTTTCTTTGAGATGTAGGTCTGCTTTATGTGATTGAGAATGAAGCTTAACATTTGTGAATTAAATGAAATAATGCTATTATGGTATTTTTGAAGTAAATTATTGAAAAATTTATTGAAAATGTTGGTATTTATGTGGTGAAACGAAATGTTAAATGCCTCACTCTGATATTTAATTAATTACTAATAATGACAACAAAAACAAATCACATGACTTCCATATTGATTGTAAGCTGTGCTGCTGATGACAGACTGAAAATGGGAAAACAAACAAGACATTCTGACAGATATCCTCAGATTAGGAACTTCAGTCAGTGTTGTCCACACTGTCATATAAAACGAATAGTTGATTTGAAGGGTACTGTAAGGTACTGATAACCTTTGCTAATGTAACCTTTGAAATATGTCAAATCTTGCTCGGCATAATACTGTTCAGTGAAAGGTAATTATTGTGTGGCATGTTTTAATTCTTCAGATACTATGGTGGAAATGAAGTCGTTGATGAGATGGAAAAGCTAACACAGAAGCGAGCGTTGCAAGTGTTTAATTTGGACAGCAATAAGTGGGCAGTGAACGTTCAGGCACTGTCTGGTGTGCCGGCTAACTTTGCAGTCTACACGGCAATTGTTGAGCCGCATGGGCGAATCATGGGTCTTGATCTACCGGATGGTGGTCACCTGTCTCATGGTTTCTTCACTGCAACGCGCAAGATCTCAGCAACGTCAATTTTCTTTGAGTCATTGCCTTACAAAGTTGACGTGAATACTGGACTGATTGATTATGAGAGTTTGAACAAAAATGCACTGCTTTTTCGCCCAAAAGTCATCATTGCTGGTAAATGTGTTGTCTGCATTGAATTTGTGAGTAGCAGGTAGAATTAATGACTACAGTGTACAGCAGTCAGTATTTAGGGCCATTTTTTCCACTGCAAATTAATCTCCCATCAACATTAATGGGTGATTAACTGCCGGTTTTTCCACCACAAATTAATCGCCCATTAACGTTATTGGGAGATTAACTCCCATTTGTTAATTCGAGTTACTCTCCCATTAACGTTAATTGGCCGATTAATTTGCGGTGGAAAGCCGGTTTTAACTTTCATTAATTAATGGGCGTTGATCTCCCATTGATTAATGAGAGTTGATCTCCCATAAACGTTAATGGGAGATTAATCTGTGGTGGAAAAACCGACCCTTAGTGATCATTCTTCGTGTATTCTTGTATGTATTTCAAGTTAGTCATGAGTAATAATATCATTATTTGAAGGCTTGGTTTGTACCCTAGCTATTTAGATATTTCACTGAAAGGTAACTCTTTTTCTACTGTATTAGTATTGCTTATTATGGGCACTTGGATTCATTGTAGTGATGGAGATGTGGTGGATGACGCGATTGATAGTAATGAAAACGACTAAAAATGTATCTAAATGGAGAAGATGATAACTTTTAACAATTCCCATGATGTTGCTTGCCTAAAATTCAGTTATTTTCATACAACGTAAACCACTGGCTGTTTTCAAGCCATCTGTTTTTGGGGAAACCATATAGCTTCAATCAGGTGAGAGAGTTCTTGGTTTCACAAGGTAGTGTCACTAGTGTGGTGACATTTATCATGTAGACAGATTCATAATTATGTATGTTATATTTTGCAGAATTATTATTAAAATGGTTAATTTTTGTCCAAGTTCTTTAAAAATAGTGGCTTATTTTTTGAAAAATGGTGTAATTTTGTCCATCATTTTATGTGCGACAGGTTAATATTCCAGTTTGTCTGATGCATTTTATCTCTTATTTTTGCTATAGCTGTGATTCATTAAATTTAATGTTATTGTAGATGCTATATCCATCAAATAACTGACAGTGTGAGTGTAATGATTATAAATAATTCTGGTATTTGTAGTATTTGTTTACATACTGGTATAACTGTGTATTCCTTGGCATAAAATGTTTCCACTTTCAGGTACACAGGTGACACATTTTTTGAAAAGATGAGGAAAATGGTTTTTATAGTGAAGTGTGATGTTGATGCTTTAGATACTTTATGTTCATTTATGTGCAGAAGTTTTTTTGCAAGGATATGTTGTTGTTTTCCATTTAGGTGCATCATGTTACTCTCGTAACATTGACTACACGCGTTTCCGTGAAATTGCTGATAGTGTGGATGCCTACTTGATGGCAGACATGGCGCACATCAGTGGCCTTGTTGCTGCTGGTGTTACTCCTAGTCCATTTGATTATTGTGATATTGTGACAACGACAACACACAAAACTCTTCGTGGTCCACGCTCCGGCATGATCTTCTGCCGGAAAGGTGAATAACAGCACTACTGTAACTGCATTCCTTATAAAATGATATAAATTAGAGATCGAACGAACCGACCGCTGCAGTTCCGAGACCGAATCAGTAACTGCACAAATTTGTTCCGGCCGGAACCGAACCACACACGCAGATCCGCGCTAGCTGCCATGGATCATTCACACCGCAGACCAGAGATGTGCAGATCCTGAAATGTTGCGTCCGCATCAGTTTGCGGATTCTGACCACAGATTCGCATCCCCATTCCCCACTCCCCACACAGGCTCCCAGCCGCAGCCGTGTGTCCAATCCATCTGAGCCTGGCAAGCTGGGTCACTGAAGAACAATTAACGGCTGCAGCTGCAGAGCACGGTCACGGGGTGACTCAGATCAGAGATGTGCAGACGGCGGACGCATCTGCCTGCTGACGCCGATCCGCAAGAATTCTTGAGATCCGCGGACTGACGCGGACAGCTCGCCCCCGAAAATTTGCAGACGGACGCGGACTGACGCGGATCATTAACTTAAGCTCCGCACTTGGCAAGCTGACCCGTTGAGCACAGTGAGCAGATGCTATAGTATAGTGGTGACGGACGTGTTTGACCGCGCGGCGACCGCGGCGAGTCGCACGCCGGCACGGTCATTTGATGTCGCCGCCGCACTTGCCACCACACACACGTAACACGAGAAGTCAACGGCCGCACAAGACGCGGCCTATTCACGCATTAGCCACAGCCAGCCGCAGGGGACGACCAGTTTGGCACTTCAAAGGACACCGCGAGCGACCAATGTCACACGGAATTGAAGCTTTCGCAGCCGTCTATTTGGGGTATTTCAGGCGGCAAATGACCGTCGAGATAATTATCGCCGAACTGCATTGTTTGTCCAACGGCGGGCACCGTGTTGACTGTTCAGCGTCGTATGTGCGCGATGGTAGGGGGTGCACTAAGTGAGACCGTCGTGACGGTCTCACTAAGAACAAAGCGAATGCTTAGCATGTTCCGGCTCCGGAACAAAAAATGTTCCGAGACCGGACCGAACCGACGTTGTTCCGGGCCTAAACAGTACCAGAAACTGTTCCGGTTCAATCTCTAATATAGATTTTGGTGCTTTGAACATGCTTTCAGTGTAGATTCAAATCACATGAGTAGAGGCTCGAGCACTTTAGCTTGCAGATCATTTTTGAACACTGTTTTTTTACACATGCAAAAATTGGTTGCACCCAAATTTTAGATGGTACGTAGAACAGTAAACATTAAGTTGTGTGCTGCACGCATTCTCTGTTATACCATGAGGATAAACAGTGTATTCAGATTAGACTGCAGTGATACTTGATAACTAAGAATGTATTACTTACAATATCAGAAACTGGATCAAACTCGTGCACAAGTTGACTCATTGTGCACCAAGCATTGAGCGGAAATTTGTTCCGCAGTTATCACTTCGTTTATTGCATGTTCTAAATTCTTTTCTTTCAGGTGTCCGCAAAACAACAGCCAAGGGAGAGAGTGTTATGTATGACCTGGAGAAGAAAATTAATGAAGCTGTGTTTCCTGGCCTGCAGGGTGGACCACATGACAATGTTATTGCAGGTTTGAATCATTTGCTGTGCTCACTAACTTTTTTGCACTTGAACTCATTTTATTGTTTATGTTCATCATGTTGTTCATATCATCATACAAGTCGTCCAGATGTGAATTTATATAATTATTTCCACTGAAGTCATTGATGCTGGAGTCCTGGCCATCTTGCTGTCATCCAGTAACCCCAGGTATGTGTTCACACAGATATGCCAGTGAACAAGTGATATGATTTGCAGTGATGTTCTGCAGCTGGTAAGTTACTATAGATCTGGTATTGTACTGTGTATGTGTAACAGACTTTATGCTATTTCTCAGCTATACTGAGCTACTGTATTACTCACCTGTAGGATCAAGGACCACGAAAGGAGATGTGAACCTCACTTGTGCCATGGTAGAGTATGATGGTCTTGTGGTCGGAATTAGCAGTGATGTTGATAGTTATGATGTTAAGCGTAATTATATGTTTTCATACGATTTGGCTGTATGTGTCCATACACTCTTATACATAGATATGCCAGCATATCGCGTGATGTTTCATGTTTGTTTTTGCTTTTTCTGTCCTTATTAGCCAAGTACATATAATTCAATAGCATCGATTAGTGCTTTGAAAACGTGTATGTGAATATCTCAAAACGATATTGGGACTTGTGTGCGAGGGAGATAAAACGTTGCCATAAAATGCTACGAAGTTGCAATTCTGATAGTTAGTCAGCTGTGCAATGCGCTGCTTCTGTCTTGTAGCTGTGGGTGTCGCACTGAAGGAAGCATTGAATCCAGAGTTCAAGCTTTATCAGCAGCAGGTTGTCAACAATGCTGCTGCTCTGAGTACTGCATTGCAGAACAAGGGATTCACAATTGTCTCAGGTATCCCAAGATTTAACTATGTAAAAATCTGTTGTTTAAAAGTTGTTTTGTGTGTCTTAGAATGTGTTCCCGTGCGACGCTAGCGAGGTGCGGGTATTAGACGTCATCGTGTGTCTGTGTGTCTGTCTGTCACACATTGGTATTGTATCAAAACGGCTAAACGTAGGATCACACAAACAACGCCACATGATAGCTCAGGGACTCTAGTTTTCTGATGCCAAAAGTCGTTGGTGGATGACCACATTCCCCTAGAAATTTGCGTTCAAAGTGACCCACCCAATTTCGGGCACCACAATTTCGACCAGTATCTGCTTATAGCGCCTCAACCATAAGAGCTGGCAAAAAAGTTAAATTGGCACTAATAGGAAGTCGACCACGCGCTTTCCAACGAGCAATAGATGAACCGTGTACCTTACTCCTAAGTCCCCCAAAGAGTGGCACAAACACGATTGTGCTGCTTTTGCCAGTAAAATCCAACTTCTGTCGAAAAAAGTCTGCTGCAAAGTTTCTTTGTGTGAAAACATCCAGCATCAGAATTGTAGCTACATCATTCCTCTATCTAACGGTCCATAGATGGATTGTGGGCGACGTCCACATCTACCTAAGATATCTCTGGAGCGGCTTAAGCTAGAGACTTCAAATTTGGTATGCATGTTGATCATAGCAAGTCTAAGCCTACGGACGAAAAATTGTCCCTGAAAGGGGTGTGGTCACTGTTGTGTGACTTCTTTGAGTTTTGGAAAATAAGCGATAATATCTCAAACGGTACAAGATAGCCTCATAATTTGCATTAAATTCGATTAGGAAGTCTTATGCGCTCTATCGAACGACTGTGTTGCCGATGACCTTGGGTCACCCCTAAGCACATTAAGCCACCTCAAATTTCTACATTTTGCATTGCCTTATGCACCTTCGTAACTGGTGATCGCAACGAGTTCAAAGTTGATGTACTCGTACAGCTTGAATGTGCAAGTCACAGCCTATGGACGGCAAACCGTCGCTGATATTGGTGTGGTCAGGTCATGTGACCAGTTAACAATTTTTTGTGTCTCCAATCATATCATTGGAATGGCTGAAGCTAAAGTCATCAGATTTTGTACACAGGTAGGCTATATCAGTTCTAGCAATACTATGACATATTACCCACAAAATGGGCGTGGTTGTGGACAAGTTAAAATTTTGCTGTTTGCTGTGCGTCGCGAGGGTTTGTCAGCGATAGCTGAGCTACCGAGCTAATTTTTTAGGTGAAGCTCGTTGGAGTGACAGTGCAGAATCCTCTCACTGAAAAAGATATACTTATGTCAGTGTAACAGCCATTTTACCGATGAACCTGGATTAGCTAGTTTCTCCCTTAATTTTCTTTCAACACTTTGTTCAAAACCTGTGCATTCATGAAATATTTTCCTCAACACCATCCCATTATGTACCCCGCGTGGGGCCGGAGTACCCCCTTTCCACATTTGCTCCTCCCTTGTCCATTCGCTTCCTCATCTTTTGTCCTTTTTTACTTTTTTCCTTTTCTCATTCACTTTACTTATTTTCTTCTATTGTCCATCCATCCCTTTCTACCAGAATCATCCCACTCCGTTTCCAGGCCTGAGGTCGTAGGAGGTGACTGAACCTGGCTTTAGTTTGTTTTGTTTATTATTGTGCTATCTGTATTGCTTAGTTAAGATTTATTCTGGTGTTTTGTTGTATTTGGTTTAGTTTAGTCTTGCGATGTGATAGTAGTCTTCCCTGTTGTAAGCACTAGTGTAATAATTTAAATGAGCCTCTCGATCCCTTTCCCATTTGGGTGGCTGCTGAACAAAAAGGCGGCCAGTGTTGAGGTTAATATATCGCTGGCCTTCCTTCACTGGGTAGGGATAGCTCTCAACCCCTCACCTTTTGTCTCTGATATGGCCAGATTTGTGCTGAAAGGGGACGTTACACTCCAACTAACTAACTTCCATCATGTCTTCCTCGGGCATCCTGTCTGTCTAATTCCTTATGTTTGCATCGTTGTACAACGTATGATCGACTCAGTATCGTCATTGCATGCACCATGTTCAAGCCATCGGAGTCTGCCTTTCTTAATCGCCAAAGTAAATCTATATATCAGTGTGGTCATGCTTTTTTGATGATTAGGTTGTCTGTTTCTAGGGCAACTTGATGTTTTACTACTGTCTTTTCTTTTTTATGTTTAGAACTTTAATCTCAGGGACTTGCTAACATAGATCTGCAGAATTGTGGGTATGTTTGTTGCATTGATGCTAGTTTTTAAAGCATGTGTTATTTGGCATGCAACCTCCCCAGTTTTATATTGGGGCAAAAAGTGACAAATTTCAACGGGGTTTTGGAATGGTGGATTTTCATTAGAGCTCTAATCTCAGAGATGTACCAACGTAGATCTGCAGATATATGTTACATAGTTGCTAGTTTCTTAAGCAGGTCTTGGTTTTGGGGGGACCCTCTCCAATTTTTTACAGGAGGCAAAAAGCATCAAAATTTTCAATAGGATTTCAGATTGGCATCTTCACCATTCTGCATTTAGAAGGAATATAGAGAACTGAAAACAGTAGTATTAATCACTGATTATTAGTCCCATGTCCCAACAAATTTGTTACGGGTCAGACAAACAACAACAGAAAACGACTTACATATTTGCGCATGAGATGTACTCCGACAGTTGCTAATTTAAGCTATTTTAGGCTACTGTGCATTATTATGTGCAAGTGCAATTAATAACACATGACACAGCATTGCCGGATGTTGCATGTTTGTGAAAATATTTTGCGATTAAAGTTTATCTTTGCAGTACGAATAAAGCAAGCAGGCCAGTTGTAAAGTGCCTTATAATGAGTGCCATACTTGTCTCTGAAGCACTCATGTATGGCACATATTAATGAGTGATTACACTGTTTTACCTGCCACCCACACGTTTATCCATGAATGGAATGAGCCATCCTGCCTTTACTCCCAACCAGTGCAAATGGCACATAGTGTCTAACGTTATACACTGAGAATTTGCATTGATAGCAGCTTACAACTGTGGGTTGTTAACTGCTGGTGTAAGGTGGAACGGACAACCACCTGATGCTGGTAGATCTGCGGCCGATGAAGACTGAAGGTGCAATGGTGGAGAAGGTGTTAGAAGATGTGAGCATCGCGGTGAACAAGAACACATGTCCCGGCGACAAGAGTGCACTGCGTCCAAGTGGTCTGAGGCTTGGGACTCCAGCGATGACGTCACGTGGATTAACAGAGATCCACATGGAAAAAGTGGCCAACTTCATTCACCGGGGTCTGCTCTGTATATTGTTGTAGCATTTGTATGTGCCCATTTTCAGCGGTGACTGAAATGAGACCAAGGGTAATGTCCAGTGTGTTAGCGTCCTGGCATTGAAGCGTCAGCATAAGGGGACCAGCACCCCTTGCCGATGACTGATGGTGGATAAGAGACGATAAAGCCAATGGTCGGGATTAGTGCTTGGAGTTTCCTTCAGTGTTTTGTCATTATCACAGGCTGCACGGTAGCGCCAGCCCTGTGTTAACGGCCACTGGCTTTGTCAATGGGAAAGGGCAATTTTCGACCCCCCACAGAATCGACACCCCTCAACCGATCACCAAAATATTTGTCACAGGTGATTACGTCGG
>Ga0209780_1002927_pt1 | contig 12442 bp, 7 predicted proteins | sample WorMetexBAHAMAS2_FD_187384 | JGI IMG/M metagenome (GOLD analysis project Ga0209780, IMG submission 187384) | Marine gutless worms symbiont microbial communities from Max Planck institute for Marine Microbiology, Germany - Inanidrilus exumae... | ecosystem: Host-associated > Annelida > Digestive... | reverse complement strand
AGAATTTCCCTTAAATGTAGGCCCATTGCGGCGAGAGGTCTGGGTAGCTCGGCCGCCAAATGCATGCTGGCGTATTTTAGGCATAAATTTGCGCTTTTTGACTACCTAATGACGAATAATTTCCTGTGTACTCTTTGTTTAATGGAGCGCCATTCCCCTCAGAAGCATTTACGAGGGCATCGTTCCACCTGAAACTACACTTCACTGTCTATGAGACGTCGCATGAAGTATACGATGAAAAGTTAACTTATACGAAACTAACCTGCGTAAGTAAGTAAACGTGAAAACATGTAGGTGAGCTAAGCCAAGAAGGGTGCAGCAAAAAAACTAACCGTGAACGAAATGCATACTTCACTGTAGCCGCAACTTACACACATTACGCCGTACGTTATCCATGAATTCGGCGAATTTGCAATGAAATTCAACTTCATTACTACCCTGCTGGTCACAAAATTTTGGGGGACCAGAAGCCCTTGGTTCCCTGTTTTAAAAAGTTGGGGGACCGGTCCATCTCACATAACACCTAATGCTCCAAGCTCATCAGTGTCAGGCGATTCAAACCATCTTGACGCATCGTTAAACGTAGCTCCTTGTAGATGCGTTTTATCTTTGAAAATGAGCATTTGCCAGAACAGTTTGTCACCATTAGCCAGAAGTATATAGATCCGCAATGCGATTTCTATGTTTGCAAAACGGACTGCAGATTAGCAGCCGTTATGAGCTTGTATATTCGTAGCTCTATGCAGTCACCATACTCATGTGGTTCAACGACCGTTTTACCTAACTCGTAATCTAGTTTTTTGCATACATGGCCCCGTGGACAACATCTTTAGATATTCAAGGCCCTGGCAATTTTTTCGATTTCCTGAGGCCCGAGGCCCGTGGCATTTGCCACTCTTGCCACATGGATAATCCGGCACTGCATACCACTGCCTAGCGTAGCAAACACTGATTTCTGAGGATAGGAGGCTGAGTTGGCCGGAGTGCATAGTAACTTGAAGGTTGATTGCTGTGAACTGGATGAACATTGAATCTACAAGTTCCTGGTTATCGGTAATACTAAATTTTTCGCAGGATTCACAACATTTTTTGGAATTGGAATTTGAGCCATTACCGCGAATTCTGGCATTTTGTCGCGAATCGCCGCGAATTTGACTCATTAGTACCACTCCTCCGAGTCGACCTAATACTATCGGTCTCATATGTCCGTACGTCTGTCCACAAAAATTTTCTTCGATTTCAATGAAATTTGGTACGTAGGTAGAGGTCGACGAGTGATGCATGACGGTATGCAGTATGACCCGACCCAAGGTCAAGGTCACGAGCCCTTCAAAGTCGGAAATTCGGCCATTTTCAAAGGCTGTCTCCTCCCCCATTTATAATGGGGGCTGGCAAATGACCACAGATTCTTAAATTAGGGCACAATATCTACAGCTTAGCGGGGCCGGATTTTTTATTTATGTCCTAGTTTTTTTGTCACGTGACTTTGAAGTCGGCAGTAAGTAGGAGTCGACCGTCAATAAAAGACAGCATATAGACTAGCAACACAGCACAGCCATTCGTGTTGAATCAGCGACCGTTTGATGTAAATGACTGTAGTGAATGAGTCATTTGAATTCTGTCCAGTTAATGTTGTTTGTTACTGAAACCAAAAACAACATTTTACTTTCACTCCTTAAAACCTGCATTTAACATGCTTGTATTGATATAGGGATTGCGTCTACGAATTCACCGCGAATTTTGCATTTTCTGCCGCGAACTGACCGCGATTTTTTCCAGTTTTGGCTGCGAAAAATTTACAGCCTTAGTTCTGAGTCCTTGGTGTTAAAAGTTGCCAAGATGGTTTAGTGAGTTTGCCGACCCGAAAGTAGACCGAGGCCGGTTTTTCCACCGCAAATTATATCTTCCATTAACGTCAATGGAGGATTAATTTGCGGTGGTAAAACCGGCCGTGAGTGTATGCATGGGTCCAACGAAGTGAGATTAAGCTGGCCCTTCGGTCAGATTTTGAGCGTAAATATACCACGTCATAAAGCCGTCACTCGCGAGAGCTGCCTGCAGTCTCACCAAATGACCGTCTTGTGATGATTGTCTGGAGAATTCTAGCCGCGTGTCAGGTTGTTTATTAGGTCGACTCATCCGAGTCGACCTCATAAAGTGTGTCTCAAACGTCGGTCCGTCCGTCCGTCCGTCCACAAAACGGTTTCTTCGATTTCAGTGAAATTTGGTATGTAGGTAGAGGTCGACGAGTGATGTATGACAGTGTGCAGTATGACCCGAACCCCTTAAAGACGGAAATTCAGCCATTTTCAAAGGCTATCTCTTCCCCCATTTATAATGGGGCTTGCAAATGACCACGGATTCTTAAATTAGGGCACAATACCTAAAGCTTATCGGGGCCGGATTTTTTATTTTTGTCCCAGTTTTTGTGTCACGTGACTTTGAAGTTGGCAGTAAGTAGGAGTCGACCGTCAGTCCCGTACGGGGCTAATTTATTGTAGTATAGAAATAATCGGACGTAGTTAACTAAGGCTTGCTTGGTGGAGACGTGGACTGTGAGCGTGTGAGAGTGTGACATGTTATCAACCACAGAGTGCTACGCGCGGCTTATATTCACACTGCTGTGCTGTCGTGTAACTGACTGAGCGGTGAATAGGACGTCAGCAGTTCGTCGTCTCAGTGTCACTACCAACAGAAGCCTTCTCGTGCTATCAGGTCACGTGATCTCGTGGTGGATGAGTCATAGTGCACGCGTGGCTCAGGCGAAGCGGAAGAATACATAGAAGAACTAAAAACTGATAAGGCGCTCGTTCACGATGTTGTCAGTTGTGACTAGTCTGAATGTTGATCTGATTACAGTCTGGACGATCTCAACAGGAAAGGCCAAGTCGACCATTATCCATGATGTGACGGCATCTGTGTTTTGAGCCGACCCTTTCTAAACGAGTGTTCCATTGCGTCGTGCCGTCTTCAACAAGACTTTTAAAATTAGAGTGAAACCGTGGAATTGAATGTTGTTGGGGCATTTAACTGCACTATTGTCAGTAGATATCAGCTAATTATACATGTCTCTATATTTTTAAATTTATATTTGTCATTATTTGTCATATTTGTCATTATTTGTCATATTAGTGAAATACGTTTTGGGAGGTGATTTGCATTTTGCATGCACATTTCTGAAAATAGAGGATAAATCGTCACTGCAAAAACTGTTTTACCGACGTTCGTTGGTGATATCGCTTGTTGAATCAAATGGAATCGTGTGGCTAATGCAGATAGATGAACTGTCTGTTAGCTATCTAGTCCGTCACTTGCTGAAGTTGCCGTCCACTGATAGTTCGTCTGATGGTTGTGGATCGGCGTCTTCAGTCCACACACCACAGCCAACTGCCCCGTACATCTATCTGTCAATCAGTCATTGTGTTTTACCAGCAAGATCAAGAGCTGTGATTGACACAACACGACGTCGTGTATGTGGATGCATCGACGCATGTCCGCTTCAGCATCAGCAGCTTTCAAGACTGCTGAGCGATGTCTTGACTACTGGCTTAATGGAAACAGATTTTTAATTTCCGTGTTGACTTGCTCTACGAGCGACACTGCCTATATCAAAGCACAATCTATGGACAGGCAGGCAGTGCGTGTTGTATACTGGGAGTCTAGTAGACCAAGTCAGGAGGACCTGCAGAGGAGAACCGTCGCCGTAATGCAGGCGGACGGACACGCTGTACGTAATATGTAATGCAATTTATCCAGGAGCCTGTACGCTGGGCTGGCAATGTTCTGAAGGCAACATGTCATTCCCATGACGGCCTGGTTGTGTGCACACGATGCGACGCGATGTCGCCAGACGCTGTACCATTGATGTACAGCTCGGGCAGTAGTGGTAGCTCAGTGTGATACCAGGATTAGTTTGGTATGGTGCGACCTTTAGTGTGATGGCTAAATCAGATCCAACGGAATGCCTTAAGACTCGCAGCTAAGATTAGAAAACGTTCGTTTGTTGTTATTTTCGTAAGTCTAAATATTATTAAAACTGAATAACAGTAAAGCACGTATTTAAAACTCCAGTTACCAAAGTTACTCTTACCGTTATTTTATACACCGTACTACTGCTGTTGTTGTTGTTGTCAGTTTTTAATTTGCCTAAAGTTCGTCTCCACGGTTTGGACCAAAGCTGTCTTACTTTGTGGATTTTAAAGCAGGATTTTTCCGAGTGTGTAGTGTGTACCATGATGTTATAATGCTTGGTGTTGTGTAGGCACCAGTGTGTCTCGCGTACAGTTGCAGGATGTGTGTACGGTATATCTGCTGAGTTGAACGTCTTCTTACACATTGCCACAGTGTCGGGGGGGGGGTTCTTTTCTGTCCGGGGTTGTTACAGTCTGAGGGAAGCATACCAAGCCTCTGTTTGTGCTGAGGTTCGACTTGTTGAGTTGACTCAAGGTGCTCGGCAGAACGAACGAGCTGCCACGCAACGACCTTTTTGACTGTCTGTCGAATCTTATTCTGGTTACTTTGCCGCAGGTCATTGGTGGTCATTTCCGCCATGTTGGTGGGTGATGAAAATATTCGTCGTTAATAACAAGTACGTCCGTCTTAGGGGCTGACGTACATCCACACATGCCGATCCTTCGTCCACATGCCGCGCGATTTCACGAACGGCGCATCTCTAGCGTGACGTTTACGTCGGCACATCTCTACGGCAATGTTTACATGCGGTGTCGTGGCCCGCGCGCTGGCCAATTCGTCCGATTTTGGGCTTCTGGGGAGCGAAGTTCGCAAATTTTGACGCCGCTAGGTTTATCGTCGGCGGAGAAATCCGTAACCGTACAAACACACACACAAACAGTAGCCGATATATCCACACCTCGCCTGTCGGCATGTGTGGATAATACTACTCGCAGTAGCGGATCCGTTTGTCCGTCGGTTATTGACGTGTATCGTCTGTTCATGTCCCGCTGATGATCATTGCCGGGTCTGCTGTTGCTGTTGCTGCGTTGTTGAGATGCTAATAGACACAGACAGTGTTTGCTGAATGTTGGAGACCGACGAGACGAGATGAATTAGTAGCGACCTCTGTGAACTAATTGTGGTCTCGTCATGCAGCTACAGCGACGGCGCCGTACCATTTCATGATAGGCCGTGGTTACATGAGTAGAATAATGTTATTTCAGCGTGAAACAAGGTGTCGCCCTAACGGGACGAAACGCTATTGTAAGTGTTACCATGGAGCTATAATTTGACCCGAGGCTGCATGACGTCATCGCCTGGCCTGCGCTGGTGAAGCCGCCGCCAATCTAATTATAGCTGCATGAGTGTTACAGACGACGACAGACAGCTTCACTAGTCTTGCACTCTACAGTACACTGTGTGTGGGCGGGCCAGTAATGATACACGTGTCTACGGCCGTGCACGTGTTTCACGTCTTTTATTCGACAAACAGTTGCTCGGGTGTCTGTCTACAGGCATTCTCTCTCAAATCTTTCCCCACGCTATGTAGCTTTTGCCCCAGTACATTTGCTAGCCGACTGTAAAGTGTCTCCTAAAATAAACGAGGGTGCATGTTGTGTTGTGCGAACAGAACGAGACCAGTAATGGCCACCCACGAAGAGTCTGCCCCAGCCGCCGAGACCACCCAGCCTGAGTCGAACGAGGCTGCGCCGCCACCAACCGCCGACGACACGACCGCGGCCGATAGTCCTGCGGCGACCGCCGACGCGGCGCCTTCGTCCGAGGCGGCGGCGGCCGAGGCGGCAGCTGCGGTGATTCCGCGGGTGGTGATCGTGACGGGAGCGAGCTCCGGGATCGGTCTGGAAGTATCACGGGTTCTATGTGAAGCAGGACATGATGTGATCATGGCTTGTCGTAGCGAGGAGAAAGCGAACCGCGCTATCGACAAGCTAAAGAAACAGAACCTCAAGGGAACTCTTACCTATCTCCACGTATGTACTCCATTCGTACCGTTTAATAATAATAATAAATTACGATGACCGGTGTGGACGGAAGCAGCGTACAGTTAGTTAAACCGCCGGTGTTGCTGTCATGTATACACACCGTTGCAGAGCGATAACTAAACGCACTTCAGTTTAAAAATCGAGTTAAAAGACGTAGAGTTTAACTTATTTAAATACAGATGTCTATCAAATGCATTACGTAAGTTTCATTTAAAATTATGTTGTTCGGATTAACTTCGGCTTAAAACCGGACTTCGGTTTTGAGCTCGGTTTACAGCGGAGTTTAAAGCAGAAGATGAAGTGGTGCATAGTGTAGGCTGGGACGGACGGACGCGTGACTGTTGAATGGTCGTCTGTAATGTTAACTGCTACTGTTGTGTCATGCACGGTCATATGCCGCCGCGTTACTGTCACGTGCTGCTTGTGTCAGTGAACGAGCGCTCTGACTGACTGATATACGTGCGCACGTTATGATCAGCTCGTCTGCCTGCCTGCCTGTGTGTTCTGTTGGTCTGCATGTGCTCGCCCGCCCTCGTGAGATATATCACACGACCGTCTCTCTCAGACCACTGCTGTTTTCATGCATTAGTTAATCGTTAAAATTTCAGTTGATCACAGATTTCGTTCATTTACAGTTTGTCGTATTTCTTAGTTATTACCTCCCAGACCAAAGGCTATGGGAGGTTGTTTTCGCCCGCGTCCGTATGTGAGCAACTTCCTGGCGCCAATTTAAGTCCGATTGTCACCAAACTTCGTCAGTCATACCCTTGGCCACAGGGCACGAGCTGATTACATTTTGGAAGGTCAAAAATTAAGCTCGGTGGGGGAGGTATGCGCTCTATTGAGGCCTTCTAGTTTTGTTCTGATAATATAGTCCAGTTCCATTTCTACCCAGACATATGGCAGACAACAGAATTCATTCGGTCCCGTCCGTGTCCAGTCCTGCGTTTTGCAGTCGCGTCCCAGTGGAATATTGCTGGCAGCCAGTGATGGTGTGGACATGACACTGACACATCCGCCCCGCGCTGTCCGTCAGTGAAAGGGCACCTGCCTGTTGTGTCGACCTGCTGTAGTGAAACCGGTACCGTTCATGTTATCACTGGCAGCTCATCGTCCGCCCGCCTCGACAGCCTGCCGTGCCGTCTGATATCAGAGTAGAGATGATTGTGTAACAAATCCATCCATTCACTACCGGATGTGACGTCACGTTTGGTCACTCACTCACTGGAAGTATACGTATAAAGTATACGTCGATTTGTATAGCGCATCGTCGTAACTTAGTCACTCGTAACCACCTCTAATGCGCTCAGGCATGGATCACACAGATTTACCTGCAAATTACACCATGCCTGCCTTTGAATGTTGAACGAGCTGATTCGTCTGCAACTGTACGCACAGATGACAGCCGCCGCACTTGCGTTAGAGCCAGCGTAAAGGTCGCGCGACGTCCCTTATGTCAGGAATCGGTTGGTGGATGGTATGATTATCACTGGTCAAGCAGTACGTTTCGTTCACTCAGACACTGCAGGAAGGTCTTTGTCTTGTGACAAAAGTCACACGCCAGTACTGCCGCACAAAGCCAAATCACAGTAACTGGGAAAAGCATAATTTTACAGGAGAAGCTAAAAACAAACTTTTTCCTATATATGAAATATGGTATAACCTATGCTGTTGATGCTGCTGTCTATGTGTTCATGTTAGTTTACTGTTTTAAATTGCATATGAACTGTCGTCGTGTCTGGAAAGTCTTTGTAAAAAAGTTTGGAAGAGTTATTTGACTGTGTTTTGGCGTTGTTTTACTTCTTACGTTGAATCTGAAATGCAGTGGTAAAGCACAGTAACTAACTACTTTTCTTTCTTCCGTATTAGTTTATCTTTAAGTCAACTTACAGTTTTTCTTCTTTAAATTTGTTTTAGCCTAATTTAATATTATGAGGTAGTCACTAGGCCTATGTATTCGTAAACCGTTTGAATACAACACTAGTTAGCCTTGCACTGTCACTGTTTCCATTTCAACTTAAACACGCTTTCACTGGTTATAATGTGCAAAATAATAATACAACACTACGAATATAATGATTGCAGACCAACACAAACATGTACCACACTGTGATACATAGTTACATACCAATAAAGTTGCAAAACACATCAGACATACGTTCAGCTAATAAGCTAAATAGCCTCGGCGAACATTGCCAAATTTCTGCTCAAGTAGTCTTACGAAGTTAACACTTATACATCATTGAATACTGTTAACACTTACGCCACAGTATAATATGCTTGTCTGCACGAGCAACAAACAACAGCGATGAACGAACACAATTCATTAACAGGCCTAAATCATTAACTTTTTGCAGGATCAACACCACAAAAATGTACTACACTGTAATGCATTCGAATAAAGTTATAAAAACACCAAACATATGCTGAGCTTGTAAGTCAAATGGCCTTGGCAAACATTGCCACAAATTTCTGTTCAAGCCTCAAGTCCTATGAAGTTAACAAAACATCACTCGATACTTGTCACTAAACACTTGTCACTAAACACCAAAATATGATACGATTGTCTGTACGGGAACACACAACAGCAATGAACGAGCAGTTTATTCAAATGATTCGACAAGATCTGCGCTCGCATCATTGGTAGCGATATCATTCCAAAACACGTGCCTGCTGGAAGGCATGAGTGGAATCAGTTTGCTCAAGATGGCAGTCTTTTTTGTGGCCGGTATTCCGCGCGGTCCATCGCGAAGCAGCGTATCAGTTGTATTCAGCTGGAATGTTTTCTTCAGGAAATCAAACTCTGAGTAGGAGTTTTCAAAATCAGTTTTGAAGAATAGTGACCGAGAACCCCGAACAAATTTTACTTCCACCATATCTGCAAGTTGAGGGCGACCTTTTTGCTTCAGCTTTGTCAGTGACTGTTCGCCTTTGAAATTGTAGAAATCTGTATAGCTCATTGCAAGCACCTCAACGTTACCAGAGTTAGACTCTCGAAATACATCACATAAATCGCTGAAATCAAACACATTGCCTCCTGGCTGCTTGCGTATTTGATCTTCAATGCCGTGATGAACTGAGTCGGCGGACATGAAGGTGTGCCCAGTTTCAAAGTACTTGAGCACAATATCATCAGCTTCGATGTCTTGTGAATTCACTATACACACCAGCAATGTAAACAAGCACCAATTCTTGTTTTGCGCGGCACAGTTATCAAGCCAGTATATGACGTGCTTGCTACTTCTGTCATATTTCAATGCTTTGGTGTAAGCAGCTGCTATTTCTTCTGCTTTTCGCCCTGCCGTAGCTTCGTGCCATGCCACTATTAAATGCTTCCTTTTCACCTTGGAGTGCTTTCCCATAAGTGCGAACGTTTCGTTAAAGGCAACCACACGACACGTAAAAGCTGCAGTTTTACATCCAGGCATTCGGGGAAGCATCATTACCTTTTGCAAGTCTGCACTCCGCACACTATAGTCATCACCCCATTTTGTGTCTGCATCTTGCCTATATAATTTTCTGGCTTTCCTTGCTCTTTCAATGTGATTTCTCCACTGCAAACAAGCATTGCACTGCGAGTCCGTTGCTTGTGACTGCTCATCTTCATTGTCGTTTTCTTCATTTTCTGTAGTCGATCTGCACTTCTTTCTGTCATGTGAATTGTAATATGCCAAACAAACTTCGCATTGCTCTTCGCCAAGTTTTGTGAAACTTATGTTCTCAGCACTGATGCATTTTCGATACATTTCGTAGGAACACGGAGAATTCGGAAATGTTTGAAGGTAATCATTATGCATACCGCGGATCGTTAACTCGTTTGAAAGGTATTTTCTATTCGGAGCATGTTCACGACGATAGTGAGAAATTTGTGGATGATAGCGTAAAATATGTTGTCTTATATCGCTGATATTCATCTTGTTACTCGGCGTGTGTCTTCCTCGTTTGTCTGGAGCTGCTGTCGAAGCATTTCGTGGTGTTGCAGCCATAACTGACGTTACAGCTCCATCGTTTTTGGGATGGAAACCAAGCGTGGTGAGAAAAAACACTTTGCACACGGATAGTAATTCATTCATGTCTGGATGAACCAAAGAGTAGGCAAAAGTGCTGTCTCGACGACTAACATGACCAGTTACAGTTGATTCATTTGTATTTGAACGTTGAACGCGATGGTATATAAAATCCCGCCTTTTATTAGCATCCAACTGCCAAAATTCGTTATGGATCTTGCGCCTTGCCGAAGTGGATACTTTTTCGAAGCATTTTTTCTTACATGAGCAGTTAATTTCTTTAAAGGGATGCTTCAAAGCAGCTTGGAGTGTGCGCATTTCTACTGAACGATCACGCTTTGGTTTTTTAGCTGGTGGTTGCGATGGTGTAACAGGCCTGACACTTGCTGTTACTGGCAATGTCAATTGCAACTGTGAATTAGCACTTTGTTCAACTGGTTCACGAGCGTCTGAGTAACGCATGTTGTTTGCAACTGCGGTGCCAGAACGCTTATTCTCGGTTTGTTTGTCTTTAGACAGTCGAAAATTTTCTGTACAAAAATACAAAAAATGTACAAAATCATGCTAAATATAGGCTAACATACAAACATAGCTCAACATGTACCACTGAACACAATAGACATCGTCTAAGATTAACCGTTAATCTTAAAATTACTTGTTTTCTTGTTTCAACGAATTGGGCGCTTTGTCGACTGTTTGGTATTTAACATTGGGTGTGCCATATTTTTGTAAGGCAGTGTGTGTATGTATACTGATAGTAGTACTATCTGTTATCCACAAAATCTACTGCAGTGCACGTACGACACCACCGTCTAAGCATCAAAAACGCCATACATTCAATAAAACACAATGTGTTGATACCTTCTGTTCCATCATTCTGCGCATTCTTCTTCAAAGCTGCTTGCAGCATTAATCTACCACGAGAAAACATGGTTTAAGCAAATTTAATTGCACTTTTTCCTGTCAGGAACTAGCCTGCGTCACCTTTTACGTCACAAAATGATAAATAAGTAACGTTTTTTTGTCAGATGCTGCATTTTGGCGTTGAATTGCAGGCTTGGTTGTATGTCAGAATACAATGACAATACGCAGTACTGTGTTTTGGCTTGGATTCTAAACAACAGTTTATGCAGTGAAACTTAGTAAATACAGTACTGTGGTCTGGTATGGTTTTTTGGGCGAAAAGAAGGAGTTACTGGCGTTTTGGCATATACGGTTTCACGTTGTTTGTGATCACAGTGGTGTCAAATTTGGCGTGCAGGTGCATGACCAAATGTTGATGTCAGATATGGCTAAAACCCATCTTCGCAAAAAATCGAGTTACTGTGTTTTGGCATTGTACGGCAGATCTGTCCCCATCACTGCGGTCATTGCAGTAATTACTGCTGTCCCTATTACTGTGTTTCTCTCTAGAGTGCATGCAACTTGTCCAATGGTAAGTCCAGTTCTGTTGGTGACGGTACGCTTTAGAAGGCTAGTTGTTGTGCCTTGTTCTTTTTCTGCTTACTGATGATTGATACAGTTGCTGTCGTCCTCAGGGGTTGATGTTTCGTATGAGTTCCAAAATCTAGTAAACTGCTGATAGTCTATGGCTATACTTGGCGAGGCTGTGCACTGATTTCAGTCATTATGTGGTTATGTAATGTCATTTGAGCAGCTTTGGCACACTTCTGCCTACTGTAAACATCATTCCTCTGAAACTGCCCTGCTGTATATTCACGACCATCTCATCAGTGCAATAGGTCACAAAACATGTCGTGCCTTTGCCTTCTTCATCTCTGTTTGTCAACCTCATTCTTCTACCAGTTTCTCCATTTCTGACTCATCTATTCTTTTACCCATCACTTCTTCCTTTTCTGATTTACCACTCTGCACATCCATAACTCCTTCTTTCACTCCCGGCTTAAACATGCCTGTTTCTCAAATCGTACCCCCTTAGTTTCACTTCTTTCTTCCAGACTGCCTTTACGGATTATTGCCGGAATTTTGTTTTTCCCCTATTTTTTGTTTCTGTGCCGTGCGCTAGATTAAGCTGGCCATTTCATCAGCTTTTGAGTGCACGTTAATCTACCATATCGTATCATACTTCTGACTACCTGTGACTTCAGTGCTGGCAAACAAGAACTGGGTCCAGGGTTAAGTACAGTCGCGGCTTGTATGGTAGTACCAAGCTGTTGTAAAAGTCAATAGTCATTGAAGTAATGAGTGATCAGATTTCGACCCCTGAATGGTTGTTGATGAAACTTGGAATATGTAACTAAATCATGGGTGTGACCGCACATGCAGATCATCTGGCGCTGCAACAACATGGCTGATTGTTCACTGTTCTGCATCAGATATTTGCCCATAAGCTCTACACAAGTTGTGGCTGTTGACGTTGACGGCCGTGGGTCGTCAGGCACCTTTCGTTTCAGCACGTTAATGCTGTGTACTCTTATCATGTGCTCATGCAGCTTTTTTGTTGAGCCAGCGGTGATC
>Ga0209780_1002926_pt1 | contig 12442 bp, 8 predicted proteins | sample WorMetexBAHAMAS2_FD_187384 | JGI IMG/M metagenome (GOLD analysis project Ga0209780, IMG submission 187384) | Marine gutless worms symbiont microbial communities from Max Planck institute for Marine Microbiology, Germany - Inanidrilus exumae... | ecosystem: Host-associated > Annelida > Digestive... | reverse complement strand
TAGCTTCCCAATAGTCCTGATATTAACCCCGTAGACTATGCAATATGGGGAACCATGCAGGAGAGGGTCTACAACAAGGGGAAGATCGCAAATGTCGAAGAACTTCGCCAGCGCATCGTCGTGGACGAGTGGGAACGTCTTGATCAGCGCATTATCGACGGCGCAGTGCAGGAGTGGCGAAAACGACTGGGAGCGTGTGCTGCTGCTGAAGGAGGACAGTTTGAACATGAAATGTGACTCCTGGTGCAACACTGTTGTTGCAACTGTGCATTATGACTTTGCCGTTTAATTGTTTGACTGCTTATAACATTTGCCGTAACTGTTTTCAGTGTTATTTGACTCTTTCAGTCACATGCAGCCGTTATGAAGCGTTATAACGCATTTTGTGTAAAACTTACTGCATACAGTGACACCAAACAAAATAACATCAGCAAATCAACATTTCCTGTATGTGTTAGTGAACATTTTCACATTTAGTGAATTGTGGAATGTGACTTTTTGTCACAAAACAAGGCGTGATAGTAATGTACGGCGACCAAACTCGTGCGATAAGTTTTACAAGGTAGTGTAGACACATTAGGTGAGGTGGACAACTAAGTTGTCATGCGATGTCAAATTATGTGAGGAGTTTTGGTGCCAAAAATTATTAAAATCAGACAACAATTCCTCAACTTATAGCCAATAATATGAGTGGGTGTTTTTTTTGAAACACGGTGTACAGTTTAGAAGCCTGTCCTTTAAACTAGGCATATCTGAGATCCTTAGATTTCTCAGGCAACTGCTTTTTAAGTGAAATTATTCAAAACAAATGTTATACAAACCATTATGAAATGTCGATCACCGGTTGGTTTTCAATTGCCTAATGTTACACTTTCTGAGAGATCAGAAAGATTGGATGAAAAGTACACCACTAGCAAAAATCTCACTAATTCATTGATGCATGTATTAGTCACATGTGTATGTTCGCACTATTTTCGGTATCAAGTATCTTCACTTCTGCTGTATACACTGTTTGAAAAATCTGTTCACCTTCTTGTTTCGAATAACTCTGAGCTTATAAATTTGCCCAATGCACCTGTCAGCTGTAGCCACTTTCCAATCCAATCCAATATTAGCATGCACTACTGTGGGCGAGTAACGCTATATGAAGCCAGCATTCTCCAGAGAGGTCAAAAGGTAGCCACTTTACCTTGGGAAATCCAAAAAGACATGTTCTAGAATACTACTAACACTACTAATGCTGATTATTTGTGTTATCTCAGAATAAAAAAACTGTGACCATGGCTGTGAACTTGCCACCACATCTGAAGAATGTCAGTGCACTACCTTGTAAAATGCAGAACATGGTCATCCGATTGAAGGTATATTGTTTTCTTCCACGTGGAGGCGGCTCTGAAAATAACAGGTTGTGATGTGTGGCAACTTGAATGTCAGAGAAGCAACGTCACAGCAAGTGTTCAAAGTAACCACCTTCTGCATGGACATTCTTCCGGTCTTCTTCGCCATTGATCAATCGCATTGTCGACCGTGCTGTGCTGAAATTCAGCATGTGTTTCAACAAGCTGCTGCTGCAACTCGTCGTATCACAGATTGGTACTTGATACACACAGTCCTGCATCATGCCTCAGATGCGGTAATGTACCGGATTTAGATCAAGACTTTGGCTGGCCAAATGTCAGGACTGATGAACTTGGGTGTCTCATGGCTCAGAAGCTCGACTGTGTCATGAGCGCGATGTGCCGGTGCATTGTCTTGCTAGAAGACAAACACGTCTCTATCAATGCTGCGGGTTGCTGGTAGCATCTCCTGCATCAGCAACACGTCTCGATAGTACTGCCCATTGATCTTTGCTCCATGCTCTACAAAAATTAGGTTGGTACAGCCGAGCTTAAATGCCGCGACCGAGACCATAACGGATTTGCTGAAAGTGGAACGCATGCGCAGGACATGGTTAGCACTGACGTCTCGCTGCTTGGTTGCCAGCGGTGCTTATACCCGATTATTTTGTGAGTACATTGAGGGAAACATGGTGAATAGTTTCTCATTGGTGAAAAAATTAAAACTAGTGCCATGTCTGCCCAGTTTTATTCTGAAATAACGCAAATAAGCAGAAGTACATATTAGTAGTGTCGTTGAAAATGACACTTTTTGGATTTCCCGAGTTATTCAAAAAATAAAAAGGTGGACAGATTTACGGAACACAGTGTTTTTGTTTCTGTTGCTGCTCTTTTATCTATCACTTGCTGACAAAATAAAGATGTTCAATGGCTTAAATGACATTTAATCACCCACGTTTTGTCTTTTGTGGGTTATAAAAACGAAAATTTGCATTTAACCCTTTTGTACCCCATGAAACGGTGGTGAAATTTATAGTAGTAATGTATACTTAAACGAAAAGAAGTGTCTGTAGAAGTATCTGGTATCGTTTTCGTAACGGTGGAAATGCATTAATGCGTTGGCCATCAGGAAGGTGCTCACTGAAGGCAAATTTCAATACCGAAATGCTCGCAAGCCACCCGTACTGGCTTACTGCTGCAACCGTGCACGACGAGGCAGTAGAAGAATAACAACAACATGAAACGCGAAATTTTGCCCTCAAAACCACAGCCGAAAACCATCCAATGGTAAAAATCTCACATGTGAACCATCCTTAATCGTTATCACAACCCGGGTATAAGTTGTATAGTGAATAGACAAAATGGGGTCAAGGATTCCAAATATGTAGTTATTTTTCACCTCCAATTCACAGATTATGTCATTTGGTGAATACACAAAGTGATGTGTGGTCTTTAACACAGGCAGAGCAATATTTTTGCAGATAACTCTGTTTATGATGATCGTAGAGCCACATAAGTTGCAAACGAATAGACAAATTGTGGTCAGGCATTTCACATGTATGGGAAATATTTGTCCCATACACATAAATCAAGTGGTACAACGCATGCGCAATGGCTGCAAACGCATTGTCAATGGTGGGATTGGTGGCTTATGGCAGACGTCATAACTCAAGAATGGATATGCATAGGATGTTCAAGCTTGGTGGAGGGGTTGACCACGTGACCTTCTATGTAAAACCACTGTCTAGAATAAAAGGGCAAAGGTCACGGTCACGTAATTTATCAGTAGCAAGAACGCTATAACTAAGCAGTGAATGTTCATATGAAATTCATTGGTGGAAATTATCAGCATGAAGGGGCGAAATGTGTTACACACTTTCTAGGTCAGTAATCGTTTGTTTGTTCGTTCGTCCATTATGGCGGGCAGGGGCCAGCCTAATCTGGACAGTGCTGAGACCTTATTTTGGTCCAATTTGCTAGCCCAGGAAAGGAAGGGAATTGGTTGGTTTATGCGAGTGTATGTGTTACGTGTAGGGTGCAGGGTTAAGTAGGAGTGAACAGCTTGTCGGGTATTTCTATAATGCGCCCCCTCTAAGCTTGGCTAGCGCTTTTGCAGCGCCACGTCTATCTGCTTCGGCTCACGTCAGCGCGGCTAATACATTGATGCTGCTAATCAAGGCATCAGCAACGGTCAAAGTTTATAGAGGACACCATCGAACCCTCTTTTTCCTGCCCGGGATTATCTCTGTTCATCATGTGTGCTGTAATTATAAGAAATAATTATTGTTAGGCAGACGCACGCGTGCTGAGGTCTGAACGCTGGCCACTGAGTGCATCACGCTGTACTGCACATGACGCCCCAGTGCTTTTGACCACTGGGCCACATGGGCAAGTCGTAGGTCAGTAAAAAACAAACCAAAATTAGAAATATGGTGGACTTTCAGCTTCTTCGATGAAAAAATCAAACGAAGACGCCTTCAAGTCGCCACAATTTCACTTACTATGAGGAAATTGGGAAGATTCAGCCAGCAAACACTAGCAGCAGTTGTTATTATCCCCAAGAAAGCGAGGGAATATGTTTTCACCAGCGTTGGTTTGTCTGTCTGTGTGTCTGTTTGTGACCACGATAACTAAAAAGATTGTGGACGGATTTGCACCAAATTTTGTGCAAGAGTCTTCCATCAGAGTACTTTGCTGTGAAAAAGTACTTTTATCTTCCATTTGCTTGGCCTTCATATTTAGCTTAGTAAGTAGCAGCAACGAATTCTAAGTATTGCACGTGAATTAACTGATGAAAATATGTGTACTGTAAATGTTTTAGAGAACTAGAATGTCCGTCTCTTGGTGGCGATCCTGAGAAAGGTAATCTTGCTGTAAACAGCATGTTTTATACATTTCTCATATGATAGTTGGTGGTGTCATTTATATGGCCAAGTGAAAAGTGCTGGTATTGAGTTGGTCTCTTACTGTAATAGTGATATTGGTTAATATTACAATCATAGTTGCAACACAGCTACATATCACTTTAAAGGTCATCTTTAAGATGAACCTCCGTTAGCTGCTTCCACCTTGATTTCCTTTCTGCAGTTTTTCTATATCAGAACTGTTGGTTTTTACGGGCAATTGCTTTTCCTGTCGCCCAACCAACGGCATAAAACCACTAAAGGTGATCCATTGATCCAAACCTGGGAAAATTTGCCCACTCATCTCGTCTTTTCTTGACCCACCAACTAACCTGTAGGTGAGGTGTGATTCGAACTGCCTTAACTCGCCTCTACAGTACCAACTGTAATTGTGATAACAAAAAATATAATTTTAAACATGATTTACTGTTGCAAATTTTGAAAACAATGTTTATGGAATGTTTTACATACACACAGACTCTGTGCAACTTATAGGGTGTATCATCACAAGAACTACTGGCAAGAGACCACTTGTAATTAAAAAAATAAAATTTTACAATCTGAAATTCCACTGATCCATGAGAGCATCACAAAATTATGAATTTGTTTTTCGCCTCTGCTGGAAGGAGGAAAGGCGCATTGCTTGATAATTGCCTAGTTTTTATTGTCATTATAAAATGAATGTCAGCAGTTAGAATTCGTCTTCTGTTGTCAGTGTTACAGTTGATTGAATGAACTGTGCAGTGAAAGATCTGGTGACCATTTGCTCTGACCCGTACGAGGCTGCAAATCAGGCTCATGCCATCATTGTTGCTACCGAATGGGACGAGTTTGCTGTAAGCACAGATTTTTATTCTGGTCCTAATACTGTAAATATTACTACTATTATTGCCAGTCTGCCACAACGAAGACACTACTATGAGAACTACTATTACTATAGTAATAGTACTATTACTACTGCTGCTACTTCCACTGCCGTCCCATGTGGACTCTGGGACCTGCTCCAATTCCAGGCCCGAGGTCTTAAAAGGCAACCAAACCTGACTTTAGTTTTTTTGTGTTATAGTAAATTTGTATTACTAGAGTATTGGTGTATGTTGTTATAGTGTTAGATTTAGTTTCTTCAGTACCAAGACATAGGCTGTGAAGAACGTCTCCAAAATTCCAAAATTACCTATTTTACGTCACGTTGGATGCAAAACCTTAACTCAGTCATTTTCAGGCTTGGACTGCTACTGTTCTACTATTGCTGCTACTTTGCTACAGTCACAACCTCAATTTCAGTGGCCATTTTCCGGCTGAATGTAGTTAAGCTAGTTGCTGTTGGGTTTTCTTCCTCCACTTGTTCTTGAAGAGAATCTTCGGGGATGCGGCACAGGGTTTTGCGAGCACTGAAGGAAACTCAGAGCACTGACCCCCAGCCAGGAAAAATTACCCACTCACGTCATTTTTACTTCACTCGAGGGAGCGGTTGCAAAGTATGGTAATGAGTACGTCTGCGTCTATCGCAAGGATATCTCCGGAACTACATAAGGAAAGTTATGAGCAAAAACGTCAGTTGGTACCACTTTAGTTGGGCCACCCTGTAGAGTTACGGCAGCGGCACATGGCACGCGCTTGATTGCAAGCATTAGACGAGTCTATTATCAGCTGCGAAGTGGACGTTGCGATTGCACAGCGTGGACAAAGTCTGATATCTAAGACTGCCTTGTTCTTCATGCATCACCGTACTCCTGATGGAAGGGGCTCAACAGTACCAGTACCTTTCTCTGACACCAGTACTACTACTAGAATCCACTCAGAGAGTTTAGATCTCCACCATGGGTTGGATCAGTAAAGGCTAAACCTGTTTGTGGGAGTGGAGGATAATGCATACATGTTCATTGGTGTTTAGACATACGACTACAAGCGGATTTATGACAACATGCTCAAGCCTGCTTTCATCTTCGATGGTCGACTCATTCTTGACCATGATGCACTCATCCAGATCGGTTTTCATGTTGAAGCAATTGGCAAGTGCCTGGCAAGAAGCCCAGTAACCAGGAAGGCTGGTCGACCAAAGCCATAATAACCACACAGAGTGTAGTTTCCAGTAATTTCATTCCATTAAATTGTGCTTCACTGGTGATAGATAGCCTTTTGGTAGTGTTGTCCGATTCAATTATTTTCTATCAAGTTTGATTGGATGCACTCATTAAGTCAGTAGCTTGAAAACGACTGAAATCGGCAAACAGTAAAAGCTAGACTGAAACCGTGAGTTTTCAGACCTTTATTGAGGCCTGCACCAACCTCAGGTGGTTTGTTATATTCCAGGGGACTAACATGTGGGAATGTATGCTCGACAAACTTTGTATATAGCTCAGCTGTAGCAATGTGTAGTGACTGGAGCCCAGAGTACTGTCAGACAGTTTGTTGTATGTGGGATAGTTTGAATTTTAGAACAGTTCATACTTCAGTTGACTCACTGAACCAAATAGATTCACATCAATGAATTGAATGGTTAATTTTTGATTCCGCACAATCAGCAGTATAGATTGTCGGTGAATATCGAAACTTAGTTAACTTGTCGTCTCAGTTTCTTATTCCATTTTCTTTTTTTGCAGTTTTGCAAGCATTTTTCTGGTTCCAGTTGAAAGTGAAATTTGATTTGCAGAGAATGCAGAATACAAAATTCAGCAAAATAACTAGGCTACAGTGTCATACAAACCCACAATACTGTACAGAATTAATATAGCTGTTGCCAAATTACAGACTTCACAACTGAAATGAGCTTATTTACAGTTGAGTTAACAATGTGAGTTAGTTGTACCAAACTGAATAGTTTTCTGCTGTGGTAAATCCCCTTTAAATAGTTGATATTGGACTTGCCACAAAACTAGTAACTAGTGCAACATGTGGAGTTGATTCAAACACCATGCCTTCTGCACTCATGGTATCCAACTGAGTTACAGTAATCAATCCTGGACAAGACTGGTGCAAGAACAATACAAATCATTCATCACCTCTATACCGATAGTTGCAAATTTGGCAACGGTTATCATAAGTTTTCGAGACCACTTTACACAATATATTGCTTCGTGGAGAGCTTGCTGTCTAGATGAGTGGATTATGAACTACTGCGAGTGTTGGTGAAAAAGCTTTGCAGCATTGTCTTAATTATGGCAAATAATAAGATAGTACAAACAGTTCATTGCTGGTAACTATTTTAGTGATGCAGAATAGTGGAACTGTCAGTAACAAATATTGGAAAACTGGCTAAGCACTATATTGTCGGTGTTGATACCAGGCTTGCAATTGCATTGTGAATCGGACTTCATTTGAAACTGATGCGGCGAACTGAATTGCTAATCAGACAAACTACCTTCATACCAAGTGCCTGAAAATGCATTAAATTTAATTATAAATTTTAACAGTGGGTCTGTTTTTCGTTGGTTTGTTAGTTATTATTATATCATATTGCTGCACAATGGGATATGTTTGTAGTATTGAAGCGGTGCTGTGATGCATTTACATTTCTGATGCATTTATTTTTTGTTGTAAATGGAATCAAGATGCACCATCACTTACGGTGCTTTACGAAGCTGACAAACCCTATTTATGTTGTAACTTTGTAATTATACAGCTGATTTGATTGTACTAATATATAGCTTAGTATACATGTGTAATTGTGTATGGCTGTTCTGTTGTCCCATACTTCAGTTGCTGAAACCCATGGTGCAGGCAGTCATACAACAGCAGTGTATTTGCATCTAATCCATCTCTTTCATCAGATACTAAACAAAAGCTGTTATCAGTACCCATTACTCAACAATAATAGATAGTTCACTGATAGATAGACAGTTCACACATGTTAGTGTAACGTTTTTCAACACATGCCCACAACCATGGAATGGTTACACTGAATCACCGAACATATCCACCTAGTGTATTGTATGTTGTACTTCTTCACTTCACCTTCACACATTACAAGATATTAAACGCTAAAAGTATTACAGGTTTCACTGTAGAATTATTGATAAGGTCAGTTTTTGTTATCTGCTGTGTGAATTCCACTCACTGACCATTTATCATTTGAATGTAGTTCGTTTGTCGTTTGGTAATATCAGCAATCAATCACAGATAGAATTGTAGCACAGCATTATGGTAAAAGTCAGTGGTACTGGTAAATCTAAATGTAGAATAGAACCCCTGAAATTAGTGCAACAGATTTCTGCTAATGACGAGAGATGCAAATGAGAGGTCTGTGTGTGAAGTTCCGTTGCTGCTGCAGATTTCTGACTAATGGGTTTGATTCCATACTGTGGGATGGTGCAGAGGGCCAGTGGCCACTGACGGTGCCAAATATAACTTAAATATTTCATAGTGGCATGTTTAACATGTGTTGGTATGATTAATGATAATTATTGTAAATTTACTGCAGAGCCTCAAGGAATCGACTCGTGTTTCTTCGTCAACCTCACACCAGTTTCTCTACTTCTGACTTGCCTATTACTGTGCCTGTCATTTCTTCCTCTGTTGACTAAACACGCTGCTCATCCGTAATTCGTTCACTCTTTCACTCCCATCTTCAAACGTACCCGTTTCACAAACTTCCGTCCGTAGTGTGTAGTTTCACTTCTTCCCTCTGGACTGCCTCCACGGACTATTATCCCGACTGTTTCTTCCGAGCAACCAGTTTTTGTTTTTGAGTTTTTCCATACTTTTCCCGTTTTGGTAGTACCGTGTGCTAGATTAAGCTGGCTCTTCATCAGCTTTGAGCACACGTAAATATATCATCTCGTAAGATTTGAATGTCAAGTTGATTTTGTCAACAGTTACATTAAATCAATGTCATGTTTCCTGAATCCTTAAAAACAAAGACCTTGAGCCTCTGCGTATTCCGTTTTCAATTATTGCTACTATTTCAACACCTCTGTTTCCAAGATTCTTGATATACATTTACATGCATCACTTATTGCGTATTGTTTTTGTTATTCTAGTTGTTATTTCGACACCGTGCTGACTGACTAGAAATGATCTTATGTTCTTGACTTACGTATTATAGGCATTTTATTACTTTTAATGTTTAATGTACATCACATTTGTTATGGGACATGAGTATTTATTTACTGGGTATATATGTAATTTTATACTTTGCAGTGTTTGCATGTATAACATTTAGTGTATGTCACAATGTAAGTTTTGAGGTATATGTTGTCTCCAAATCAATAGACATCTCAGTAATGACTGTCGGTGGTGGAGGGGGCAGGTCTGGTATTGTGGGTGGGAGATTCCCTGGATGCTTCTTTTGGGTTTTACCTAACTGAAGAAATTACACAAGCTATCACACTGAACTGATAAATAGGTTGTATGCACTAGCGTAATAACTTAAATGAGCCTCCCCTATCCTTTCCCCATTTTGGGTAGTCGCTGAACAAAAGGCAACGAGTTGGGCAGGTTACTGTATTGTTGGCCAACCTTAACCTGGCGGAACTAAATCTCCACCCAAGACGTTGTCCCCGATATAGCCTATTTTTTCCTGAAAGGGACGTTAATCTCCTCCCAATCAACCAACCTTAGGTTTAGTGTTTAATGTACATTACAGTTGTTATGCTATTTACTGGTATATATGTAATTTTATACTTTTCAGTGTTTGCATGTATATTATGTAGTATATATTACACTGTAAAGTTTTGAGGTATATGTTATCTCACAGCAACAGACTGTCGGAGGTGGAGGGGGCAGGTCTGGTACCATGGGAGGGAGGTACCCGGATGCTTCTTTTGGGTTTTACCTAAGACAAACATTCCAAAGCCAGACGAACACAGAAAATATATTATACGAGTTGTTAGGCACTGATATGTTATAGGAACTGAAGAAAAGCAATTACACAAGACATCACATGGAACTGATAAATAGGTCTTGTGGTGGTTCGTTAGTTTCCACTCTGTTGTAGGCGCTAGCGTAATAACTTAAATGAGCCTCCCCTATCCTGTCCCATTTTGGGTCGTTGCTGAACAAAAAGGCAGCGAGGTTGGCAGGTTACTGTATCGTTGGCCATCCTTAACCTGCAGAACTACACGCAGGACCGTGTCCCTTTGTGCTGAAAGGGGACATTAATCTGTATTGAAAGCGCCGTTAAACTCAACCAACTGATCATCATGTAAGTAAGTATACTCGCCAATACTAATTTACTATGTGCTGAAGTAGTGCGCAGCAAACGATGAACTTTGCATATAAACAAACTGACAAAAATCGAGAAACCTTCAAAAGTGAAACAAATTCAATGAAGTTCTTGAAAAATCATGGGATTTAACAGAATTTCATGGAAGTTGGCTATTTTCGTGGAATATGGCCGATTTCACAGAAAATGTCACGTCCACGAAATCGTGAATTAGGTTGGTCCATACTCGTACAGTATGTCTGTTGTCAAAGCGTGACTGGATATCATTATGATGGATAAACAATGTTGCATACTTGGTAAAGATGACACACAACTGACTACACGAATTTCTTGGCACTGTTAGCAACTTAATTTTGAGTTTCACCATCTTGAGTTTTACCATCTTGTGTTACACATTTTTGCAGCATCACTGTTGTGCACGGATCACTATCACATGATTTGGTAATATTTGGTGATGTCACTGAACAATAGGTTGGTTTTACCCAAAGCCGTAAATTAATTTACAGCTTCGGTTTTACCAAGCTGTTTCTTTTACTTTTGAGACATGAAAGACCAGAAAGAGTGGAATCTGATCTGAAGCAAACAATTCAAGTATTAAAAATTAAGTTTTTGAAGCCATGGCATATATTCAACATTATTTCATGCTCTTAATGCAAGTTACTTTCTGGTAAATGGTTGACTTGATACCTCTGAACAAGTAGCTCAGCTGTCAATGACAAATCCGCGCAATGCGCTGCATCAGGGCAAATGGAAAATTATAAAACAGTCACGTGACCATAACCACGCCCCTTTTGTGGGTGATGTCATACTATTGCTAGAACTGATATAGCCTACCTGGCTACAAAATTTGACGACTTTAGGTTCAGCTGTTCCAGTAATGTGATTGGAGCCCCAAAAATTTTAATGGGTCACATGACCCGACCACGCCCCTATCAGAAACTGTCGTCCGTAGGCTGTGACTTGCACTTTCTACCTGTACATCAAATTTGAAGTCTGCGACCACCAATTTCGAAGATGCATAAGGCGATGCAAAATGTAGAAATTGAGCTGGTAAGGGGTCACCCAAAGTCATCGGCAACATAACCATTCGAAAGAGCACATACGACATAATTCGAATTTAATAAAAACTGTGAGGCTATCTTGTACCGTTTTCGAGATATTATTATTACTTTCCAAAAGTTAAAGAGGGTCACGTGACAGTGACCACAACCCTTTCAGAGTTTGTCGTCCGTAGGCTGGGACTTGCTGTGATCAATGGTGTACGTCACCAAAGAACCTGGAAGTAACCTGATGACGTAATTAGGCTATGCTCACCGTGAACATTATGACGTATTGTTTCAATCATGAACGGGAGCTAAACGTTGCCAAAAGATATGATCGCTTTCTTGTACGGAACATACAGCCCTGGGAAAGACTTTGAATTGATTCTAACAACAAAAATGGAAATTAGACATCGCATTTAGGGTCAGTTTGGAAGTGAATTTCCGGCTATCTGTAATCATTGTCGAGTTATGGCAGCCTGGTAACAAGATGTGGAAATTTTGTTAACAATTTTTGCGTTTTTTTGGTGGAAAAACGACCCCTTATGGTAAAATTTTCAAAATTCTGTTCCGGAAGTTTACATGGCGAAACCGATCGACAAAGTTGTGTTCAAGTGTCATAAAATTTGTCCGACGGGAAATAGGTGAAATTGTGTGCTGACAAGAACACAAAATTTCGGCTGCCTCTTACACTGTCGCTACTGTGCGGATGACGTCCAAAATCTGCCAGGGCCAGCCCCCAACAATGTGCTTACAGTACTCCAGATTTCATCCAAATCGGTTCACTTTCGGCGGAGTTATAGCTGAACGCATGAACACCGTTTTTTTTGCACGTAGAGTATTTCCATTATTCGCCTCGAAGCTATATTAATGAATGTAAGTTTTGAATATAGCAGCAGTAGTAGTAGTAGTGCCTTTTCAAACACAAAGTATATCATACATAATAAACTGAAACATTGGCAGATACCGACATTGAAACAGTGGCAAATTAAACCCATG
>Ga0209780_1002925_pt1 | contig 12444 bp, 4 predicted proteins | sample WorMetexBAHAMAS2_FD_187384 | JGI IMG/M metagenome (GOLD analysis project Ga0209780, IMG submission 187384) | Marine gutless worms symbiont microbial communities from Max Planck institute for Marine Microbiology, Germany - Inanidrilus exumae... | ecosystem: Host-associated > Annelida > Digestive... | reverse complement strand
CAGGGGGCCCGTGCCACCCTAGATGTAACTCTGGCCCCCGGAGCCCCCAATTCAGACTCGCCATGAAATATGCATTGCTACGGCCCGTACCTGTAGCGCCCATTGGAACTGCGACCTTTCAGCGGACCAACATTTAGCTGCTCTGAACACCTCCGACATCGAAAGCACGCAATGTGTTGTTCGTCAAGGGCCGCGGGGCAAACAGACGGGAGTGAGTACTGTCGTGTCGTTGTGCGTGGCCGCTTGGCCGGATGAGGACACGTTTTGATAACCGACCTGTTACGTGTACAAAATACTCCGACCAAGCAAGTCAGCCTCTTGACGCGTAGGCCGCTTTAGGCTCGCAACGTCCTGTGTCGAACGTCGTCGTTAGGTCCGTTTAGGCGATCATAGTCGCAATGGCCGGAATACACGAAGGACCGGAGTTCGGAGTGGGCGACTTTGTCTTGCTGTCCACCATCGACATCGCTTCGTTCATGGATAACCTACAGAAACGGTCAGTAGACACGAAACACAACACTCTATGAACTAGAATATCATCAGTAGCAGCTGTGTGAACTTGTGTCAATAACATTGTCTTACAAGATTTAGAGGGTCAGAGAAAACCCGGATGCAAAAAGTCTTCGATTCACTGAAAACTGTCATTCTTGTGTATATTGATTGACCATATAAAAAGAACGAAGGTTACATATTGGGGATATTTCGCTGTTGGTAAACTCCGAAGTAGCCTACATGTATTGGAGAAACCATCCTCATGCTTTTTCTATCCTCCCGGATTTGTGCAGAAGTAATTTGACCATAGTGATGGTTTAGTATTGTAGTCTGAAATCGTTTTAGTTGTAGTTATTAATAGTCCGCATCGCATGAATTGCATAAGATCGATGTAAGCTTTGCTACAGACGGAATAGCTTGGTCGTTCTGTCTGTGTGCGTGTATGTGTGTCTCAAGTCTGTTGATCACGTTCGTGAGCCCAGCACGGCCGAAACGATCGAGATGCCGTTTGGGGTCTTGACTCGCGTGGACCCAAGGAATCCATGTATTAGATGAGATCAAAGGGGAATGGCAATTTTGGGGGTTGTCCGCCCCATTCAAAAGCACTGATTGGCAGTATCTGCTGCGGTGTTCGCAGCAACAAGCATCATTCAATCGTCAATAGCGACACGAACGTTGTGATGCGGTGTTTCGTCGAAAATCTTCAGCCACTTGTTAGCTGCGACATGAGACTATGTTTCTGCTGTGGTTTGCTTGTTTGTCCCTCTGTCCCATAGCAAGGTTACTAAAAATGTTAAGGACGATTTTCAGCTTAAATGAAATTTTTGGAAGGCGTGGTCCACATATCTAGCGAGCAGAAGCAATCGATTAGATTGATGGGTAGTGTAGGCTATGTGTGTGTGTGTGTGTGTGTGTGTTTGTTTGTTTGTGTGTACTCTTGAAAATCACGTCGACTATATGTGCCGGTTTATTATTTGTCGTTCTTACGTTGGCCGAGTTTAGCAGAAGTTTGCACACTTTGAATGTTTTCTAGTTGGTTATTTTATTTTGATTATGGTTATAATTAATTTAATAATCTAGTTAATTAGTTATGCAAATAATTTCCGCTATAATCGTACCGTACTGATTGTCGTGCGACTGCAAACGTATGAATCTATGCTGTCACGTGAAATGAGCCATGCAGTGTAATTCGGTTTAGTCAATTTAGCTGTATATGTCAACCTGTAATTATGCTTAGGTGTGGGCTACTGCGTACGTTATAGAGTCGAGACACGCCTGCCTAGCAGTGTGGGGCGATGCATGATAGCAGGACGTGTCTCGTAACTACCAGGATGTCTCTGTTGATTTTCAACTCAACTCAACTCAACAAGCCACCTCGAAAGGTGGCTCACAAGAGGAAAGAAGCTCATAAAAGCTTAATCAAATCCCCGATTCTTAAGATAACAGTCAAGTCGCTTTTTAAATGTTGATAACGTACCACAGTGCAGTAATGCTTCACACAGCTTACACCGTGTTTACTGCATAGTTACGTCCTAGCGTCTAGAGAGGTCACGTTATAGGCCAATAAACAAGCTGTTAGACCCTACAGCAATATGACAGTCTCGAGATGTTTTTTCAGCTTTTTTCATGGTCCTGTCTCTACATTATCTTCTCTGTGCCTTCCCCCTCCCCTCCAATAGACAGCGTCAGAGCTATAATGTGTACGACGGTGTTGTACACAGTGATGCGTACACATGTGAACAGTTCTTAAAATTGCATGTTGGTTTAGGTTTAGATTTTGTTTTTGTGTTTTTGTTTAGGTTTATCATTTATATGTTTTGATGTTAGCTGAGATCATGCAGTTTATTCCTGTGTTGCCAGCTTCTGTTGTGTTGGGTTTAGTACCGTATTAGTGGATTGGCTGGGAAGAACGTCTCTGAAATTAACCTTTTTTTAATTGAGCGAGACTTGATCACTCAATATCGACCCATCAGCCTTCCAGTGCGTCACCCATTTATTCGTCAACACGGGGTCTTCTAATCGCCGTCGTCCTAAAAGCAGTGATGTTAACAAGACCAGAGGTGTCAAGGCTAAGGCCGAGAATGCGAAAGTAATTTTTTCCAGTAAATGCCAAAGTTAATCCAGTCTTTCAATTTCGAGTCATTTTCACTGTTCTCTAGAAAAACTAAAATAAGTAAGTAAGTAGGACAAGCCTTTTATGACAAGTACTTGGCCCCTCAAATGTTGAAATTCCAATTTATAATAATTCAGTATTGCATTATTTATATAATATGGTGGTTGGCCTTGTTATTTATTCCAAGGCCAGAACATTCAAGGTCAAGGCCAAAAACTCAAGGCCAAGGCCAAGACCAAGGCCGGAGAATCCCATAGCCAAGGTCAAGGCCAAGGCCAAGAAATTTGGCCTTAAGGCCAAGGCCAAGGCCAAAGATTAGCATCCCTGCCTAAAAGTATTAATAAGTTGCGTATCGTGTGCAGGTATCAGAAGGGAAAGATCTACACGTACATAGGTGAAGTGGTGGTCTCTGTAAACCCGTATCGCACGATGAACGTCTACGGCCCGGACTTCGTCGACAGCTACAGAGGACGTGAGATCTATGAAAGACCTCCGCATATCTTCGCCGTGGCCGATGCCGCGTACAGAGCGATGAAACGCCGATCGAGGGACACGTGTATAGTCATATCAGGTAGTTAGTTAGACCCATCAACCGTTGAGTTGAGTTGATAGCGTGACGAACGACTGCGGCGCTTTGTCACGACTTGTTTCCGCCTTAGAAATATTTTGCTTACTTACTGGATAAAAAACCGGTTGCGTCAACAGTTACATCCGCTTTGATGTTGCAACACGCGACGATTTGACTGAGTCGGACAGTAATGTCTTTTTGTATGAGTTTACGGTTATAAGTCTGAACAAACCTCTGAAGTCTAAAAATTAGTCTTTAAAAATTTTTATTAAACAAATTATAAATGAAAACTAACTAGCTAAGCCAGCTGTGCTTTATTTGTATTTTATTTCGCAGCACAAGGCACATTGCGTACATATGATAAGAAGTTTAAAAGAACTTACAATCGCCTTTTTATGTTTTCACGCACTGAATATATCTTTGATTCCGAACTAAATGGCTGTATTCTCCGGAATGCCCACAATACAGTATTCGACTCGACGCGCTCGGCTATCTGTGCACAAGCTGCATTCGACGAGGCCTATATATTTTAGTGTCACGTGATTTAATGTCGATGGTGATTGGCTGCCTTCGACTGACTGATGTCATCGTTATCTGCCGTGTTGTCAACCCGCGTCGGACGTCGCAGAAATTTGCGGAGGTTTCTTGCACCAAATGTACAGGCCAGGGGAATGACTTTGAATTGATTCCAACGGTAGAAATGGAAACTAGAATTTCCGTAGAGGGTTATTATGGCAGTGAATTTAGCTTTAGGGACTGAATCATTTAGCCACTGTTCGGACAGTTACTTTATAGAGATTTAACTGTCGGATAAAGGAGTTTACGACATCAGTCACTTACTTTTTATGGTCTGACGCTTAGCGCTGTCGTTGCCGCGATGCGTGGTGGAATAACGTTAATGAGTTCCGAGCAGTAGCGACAGCAGTTTACAAGTGTAATGCGTGGTTGTAATGTCGTCGGGATCTGCCAATACTCGGTTGATTTATGTTGTCGTCAGACGGAAACGTGACCGAATGCTGAAGGCCTGGAACGCGTGTGAAAATGCTGCCTACTTGCGACATATTAGAGCCTACAAGCAGAGCCGGCCGGCATTGCGTGGCTGTTATAATCTAACAAGGGCCTACTTTACGTACAAGACCTCGGGTCTGTGCTAGTCGACACTGCGTCAGACACTGGTGGATTGAGGGGGCTAGTGGGGGCTAACTGAGGCATGACAGAGGGGCAGTTTATATCAGTTGGCACTGGGGTTTCGTCGGCGCATGTTAAGTGTCAGACTACGCCGTATGTGACTCATCAAAGCGCTGTTACATTGGTGATGCGCGTACTGTTAAATGTACTCGGTACGATACGATACGGCTGCGGTATTGTTGCCGAGTAATCCAATGTTGACGATGCAGTCAGACCAACAGGAGAACAGACCGAAAAACATAACATCACTACTTAGCATTTCAGTACTTCGCCCCCGGGGACAAAGTATTGTGATCAGCGCGTATGTATGTATGTTTGTTTGTTTGTTTATTTGTCCGCTCGAATATCTCAAAAATGCAGTCCAGATTTCACCAAATTTCTGTACATGTTACCTACCGTGACTCGGTCCTTCTTCGACGACAACGTAATACGTTATGTACTTCCAGTTTCACATAACAGAGCGAACTGGGCAGAATAACAGATGACGCGTATTTTTTCGTCGAGTTCGCCAGGTGGCGACACCGGGGGCGAAGTCTGCCATCTCTGACTGCTTCTTGTTTACGGGTAGGAATCAGATTTATCCAGTAACGAAGTAAAAGTCTTACAGTACTTTAGTAGAGCCGCAGTAGTCGACTTTGAGCTGTACGGATTACTTCAAGTACGAATCACTTTTCTTCTTATCCATTTAGTCTCACTGTTATTTTTAGCCACTTTCTACAATACAAAGTTTGGATGAAGTTAGCAAAACCAGAAATTAAGACGTAAATATTTTAAAAATAAGTTAAATAACAGTTTTCAGAGATTTGATCGCTACACTTTGTGAACGCTTATGAACTTCGTTTATCAGACAGTAAGCTTACACATTTGTGTGAAAGCACAGACATGGTTTTGTCGTCTACATACACAGCTGATGCACGGCTTGAGCCGAATATGAAACAAGAAATGTTCACTATTTTGTCACAGTAATTTGAAATCTAATACATATTGTACAGTATATTTATATAGTCTGCGTGAAAGCCAGTGGACGACATAACGGCGATATATTAAAATATATGGCATATTTGTTATGAACGAATAACTGACAAATTATTATTATTATTGCCTGTAACCGGTAAATATTATAAATAGGTATCGAGCGATTTTTCCAAATTCGAAGGTTTGAAATAAGCAGTTTGCTGCCTCACTATTTCTATCACGGTTGGTGCGTTCTCTCAGCAGTAAAGAATGCACCCATACACTTGCGACATGCGGAAACAGTTGAGTTGCAACGGCAAAATAGCGTATACGTTCACTCATGATGAACCAGTACACACTGTTGTTGTATACAGTGTGTGTACGCGATAAGACCATTGGCAGTATAGTTACGCTGTATACAACAGTATAGATCTACTTTCGTGTAAGGTCCATAAAATAGGCCTAGGCCTACTGTGAGTGGAGCAGTGGTTGCGAAGCTTATACGAGTGAAGTCGTACCAATGTGAACTCTTATACTGACACCACATCGTACCCCTCGTCAAGGGCGTAGGGGAATTAAAGAAGGGCCGTGGAGACCATGCCCCTAGCACACGTCAAAAGTTGTCTTTTCCATCCATTTATTCATTTATTTAATACGCCGAAGCAGCAATGAGACATACAATAAAATACAGTACAATAAAATACAATACAATACAATATAATACAGTACAGCGCTACAAATAACCGTCGTAGTAATACTGGGACAGATGAAAATAACAATATGGACCTTGACAGCAGAGGCAGTATGGCTTGACGTACGAGGACACACAGACAGACAGACAGACGACGGACGTACAGCAACGCTTAAATAGCGCCCTCTGTGGAGGACCAGTAATGAATTGATATGACAGGCGGTCAATGAGTCCAATACAAACTAAGCAGATCTGTAGCCTAGTCAGCAGCACATCGCAATGACTTGACGTCGGATTAATCACTTCAGGATGTCATGTTAGTCACTACCCTGTCATACGGTACGTTACTTTTAAGAAATACTCTTCCCAGGGGCGTGGCTGACAGAGGCGTTATGCCCATAACGGCAGTAGAACCCCCGACCCAAATTTGATTTAGATTATTGGTACACGAGCGCTTGTTGCGTGGACTGTTACATCTGCTTGAATCTCCAAAAGGAAAACGGGCATTTTTGAGAGATTGGGAAGGTATTTACTGAATAGTTAACATGGCTAAGTTGCGTCCCCGACCTTTTTTGGTGGAAATAGTCTCTTATTCACCGAATTCCCTAAATATGCATGGAATGAACATAACAGTGACTACCTATGGTTTGGGCCCAGTACATTTTCGATAGCTCGCTCCGCTAGTGTGGCTGAGCATGAGAGGGTGTGGTGGGTGTGGCTATTGTCTGAAATGTATATTCAGTCACGTGTTACAGAACACCTGGCCGACGGTGAGTGATTGGTGGATGATTGGCAGGTGAGAGCGGTGCAGGTAAGACGGAGGCGTCCAAGATCATCATGAAGTACATTGCATCAGTGACGAACGTTAGCGGACAGCGTGAAGTCGAACGGTAACATCAGCTAGCTCTCTTCCGTGTCCACTATTGTCCGTTTGATACACTGTCCTTGGTGCTTTGCGTTAGGTACAGCAAGGTGGGACTGTACCCGACAAGGGTCAATGTCCTGCAGACTTCATATTGGAAACAATGTCAGTTTGGTGATTAGAAATGGTGCAATGGAAGTAAAGTAAAGTAAAGTATACGTCGATTTGTAGCGCATCGTCGTAACTACCTCTAATGCGCTCAGACATGGATCACACAGTTTTACCTGCAAATTACACCATGCTTTATTGCCTGCCTTTACTCCCCAGCCGCAGAACATCACCGCCTTTTGGCTGGTACTCGTTTTACCGTCACACGGAGAGTAGAAGGCTGAGTCGACCTGGATGGTTGGTTACATACCGAAATAAAGTGCCGCCTCCGGGAGTTGAACCCGGACACGGTCACCCATCCCAGTACTAAGCTGGCTCAGCGTAGGTTAACCTTGTTGATGGAGACCAACAACGTTAGCAGTAGGCCTACGCCACGCCAGTAGTTGGAGTGAGACACACATTTGTGGTAAATCAATCAATCTACTAGATGGAAAGTACTCTGAGAGAGTACAAATCCCCGCGAAAGCGTTTTTGTCGCCAACACTTGACAACACTTGCCACACCTACTATTTTGCGGCCCGCTAGTTCCGACCTATTTTGTAAACAATCGCCGGTTTACGTAGTTTTTTGACCGTTACTTTCACATCCCTCTACCGATCGTAACGAAACACGAACTTGGTCTTCCCTTTCCCCCTTAGGAACCTTCACATAAACTTTGGTACAAATCCGTCCACAATTGTTTTTAGTTGTCGTGGTCACAGACAGACAGACAGACACACAAACCAACGCCGGTGAAAACATATTCCTTCGCTTTCGCGGGGATAATCAATACTTTAGTGAAGGTCGACAAACCGTATTGAGACAATATATCCGGGCATTCGCCTTCCCCGGACACTTGCCCACCGCACAACGGTCTCCAGCCATTTACCCACAGACAGTTGAGAACTCGTAGCGATTTTCAGACGGACAAACAGACACACAAACAGACAGACAGACAACAACAGTTATTGCCGAACGTTTTCGACCTCGCAAATGCTGTAATTGGTACATAATTGTGAACTGTGCGTGTGCTAATCTACGTGGCCAGTGTTTGATGTGTGATAAACATTTGTTATCGTATCGTACCCTGATGTCAGTCGTACGTAATATGCGCTGCTGTGCTTGCTGTGCAGAGTGAAGAACATTCTACTGCAGTCCAACTGCATCCTAGAAGCGTTTGGTAACGCCAAGACAAACCGAAACGATAACTCGAGTCGATTCGGCAAATACATGGACATCAACTTCGACTTCAAGGGTGACCCAGTTGGCGGACATATCAACAACTACTTGCTGGAAAAGGTCTATGCTACCGTGATTGATTTGACACATGGGGGCAAAATAACAAAAAGAGTGGGGAGATTCGGGTCTTGAACTTTCCATTTTCGTCATAATTTATGGTAGTACATGTCTCGGTTAGTCTGTTGTAATGTGACCACTGAACATTTATAGTCACATTTTCCTGCAGCTGAATCTGGGTTAGCTGAAAGTTTCACAGAGACGTCATGACGTCGCGGGAATGTACACTGTTCTTGATTGTGACGTCCAGCCTACGTGTCAAAGTAGTTGAAAGTATTATACCTCAAGGTCTTTGCATGCTTACGTTAATTTTAAAATTGCAAAAACACGGCATAAATCGGGTTGCATATGTAAATGTGGGCTACGTTTGCTGTATACGGTTGTGTTGTTATTTTATGACAATGAATTTCCTGTTATTGTGTGTAGTCGCGAGTGGTCTACCAGCAGAGCGGAGAACGCAACTTTCACTCCTTCTATCAGGTGCGCTGCAGTGCGCGGTGTTGCACGTGTCTGAAGTCGCTGTTTCTCTGATTAATTAAGTATGTAAACTGTGACTGTATGCCTCAAAGTCGGCCAGATTCACTAACTGTTCAACAACTGCCGTTTTCTAACAGTTACAACTGTTTGGTGAAATTTGAGATCTGCAAACCTCACGCAACAGTAATCAAGTTACATTTCTCAAATCTGCAGCGTTTCCAGTTTTCTATGTAATTTTAACGTATTTTCCCGTTTATTTTGTCGTTTTAGTTTTTTTCTGTTTTTTTTTGTTAATCGCAAATACACCCTGTATATCACACAGATTCGTTATCCCGTTGTGTCGTTAATTGAACTTAATGCGAAAGCTATATTTACTCGTTCGTTTCCTTACCACTGCAGTGGTTCGTTTTTGTCTGTTTGTCTGTCTGTCGCTAGGGTTACTTCAAACGTTATGTACACATTTTGTGACATCAGTGGAAGGAGTGGACTTTAGGATAAGCTGCAATCGATCACATTTTGGGGTCATGTTGAGCCCGCTGTTAAAGAAAATCGGATTAGTATGTTACGTGCATCACGGGATGATACCGTACCGGTACATATTGCAGTCACTGCAGACGCGTGGAAATTCAAATCTTAATATACGAAATAAACTGTTCGTGTGGAAAATTCTCCTCCTGTTTTAACGGTCGTTTGCCTCGTCAACCTCGGCAGCCAATTTTTCCTTCAGTTGTTTTCATCCATTTCTTCCGGAAGAGAACTTTTGGGGTTAAATGACGTAAATTTTTACAAGCCAGATGAAATCTCTAAAAATACAAAGCTCTGACCACAATCAGAGACCTGGCCTTATCATTTCTTCGTCCTCTGGACTGCTGATGAAACTTATGTAGAATTCTGCTAGGAGAAACCCTGACAATTAAAGCCTGTCTTTGACAGAAGTTTACACTCTGTGAACGCTTTCTGTTTAAAACGTTGCACACTGTCTGTGTGTGGTTGACCATGCAGCTACTACTCGGCTCACCGGACAATCAGCTGTCGCAGTTTCATCTGAGTCGAACACCTGACTCGTATTTCTACACCAGACAAGGTGGAGGATCCAAGGTATGATTCAGCGTACCTGACAACTGCTGTCCTATCTACCTGGCCTCGTGCTGGTACTCAATTAATTGATTTTAACAGCAGTGGCAAACATAAAGGGGTCACGCAAAAAATGGACCAAGTAACCTACTTCACAAAAATGTAGCTACACACTTAAAATAAGGTGGGATCTTCAGTAAGAATTTTGTTACCTTTTTTTCTGAGGCTGTTGGTGAAAGAATTTTGAAAGTCGATCAGTATTTGGTGAAGTTACAAGCAACGGTGTAGTGGTACTGGCAGTGGTCACTAGCTCAGTTTTTCAGGTCACCTTGTAGTGCCATACGGAATGATGCAAAGTTGGTTCACTAGCTGTTGATAAGTGTGTTACAGCGACGTCGGTCTTGCAGAAGACGAATAACGTTTGATAACGCGTTCGTTCAACTTACTCAGAATCGACGAGTGTGACAGACAGACAGACAGACAGGGACACGCTCGGAGCATGTAAGAATTTCCAGGACGTTTAATTTCCGGCCATCAGAGGAATTTGCGGCATCTTCCTAGCAAAATGAGCAATGTATAAAAAGTGTCCGTAGAAGTCATTGGGCAGCCAGGACACAGAACGCTGCTAGTGGCTGAGTGATCGATAGTCACATGGTCGGGAGGGGCTCACATTCTCTGTCCCGTCCCAGCCTTGGAGCCTTGACGTTCGACCCTTTGCGCCTTGCATTACTTCCGATCTCGACCATGTTCATACCCGATGAGGACTGCATGGGGTAGTATGTGCAAGGGCACTTGCGTCCACGGGACAAACGGACAGTATCTTTGCAGCATCTTTGTACGGTCACGGATAGGTTTGAACTGTGAATATCACGAGAATGATGAATGTGCATGCAGCTGGCATCAATCGACGACAAGGCCGACTTCAAGACGGTGAACGAAGCGATCAAACAGATCGGATTCACGCAGAAGGCGAACACGTTCTGGAAAATAGTGGCCGCCGTGCTTCACCTGGTGAGTCAATCTCCAACTGTTTTGACTTACGACTGGTGTTGGCGGTTAAGCGGCGGCGATGCAACATAGTTGAAGAAGCGATTCCCGCTAAGACCGGATATGATTGCAGTTTTTTAATATCAGTCCAGTATATTTACTGTATTTTGCTGACTGTGACTATCTGTCTCTAACGATCATGCGGCTACCGTTGACCGTATTCAGTAGGTGCAGTCTATACGACCGCACTCGTACTGCTGAAACGTTTTATAAGCTGGTACACGGGCCTTTGATTGACATAATGTTGCACTTGACAGGGAGAGGGGAGGAAATGGCGGACCGCCAACGTTGATGTAGCGATTATATTGCTATACACAGAGCTCTGCACTCCAGTGGTCGTGCTTAGATATGGCTTGATAGATAGATACGCCAGTCTGCCAGCAGTACAGATGTAAAGCAGCCATCACCGTTTTATTTCCTGTGGACCCGCAGTGTGTGACATCACTAGGTTACTTTGTCTTTCGCTAAAACCAAAGTCTAAAACCTTAAAGTCTAAAATGAAAGCTTAATCTGAACGGCATGAGACCGAGTTCAGATTAAGCGAAAGATAAAGTGATTTGGTTTTAGACAAAAGTCTTAACTCGTAGAAGAGATTAGTAATAATTGCCTATCTAAATGCATTACGACGGTTTGGTTCGAGACCGGATTGCTCAGATTAAGTTCGGTTTTGAGACCAAACTTTGGTCTTAAACTTTGGTTTCAGCAGTAAGTTCGGTTTTAGATTTTGGTCTCAGACCAAAGTTTAGCGTCACTACGTTTTGCATTAATTAGGTCTTAAACAGGACTTTTAGTCTAAGACTAAAAGTATAAAACTTTATTCTAAGACTAAGGTTTTAGACTGGTTTTAGCGGATGATAATATGACCCAGTGAGCACATTAAAACGAACTGAAAAGAGACGTTTTTGACGAACGACGAACATGACCCGGCGCTGCTGTAGTGTTGAGAGTTAATCTAGTTGCTTACTAGCTGTAGTGAGACTGTTGTGTGATGGTGTGTGAAGGGCAGCGTGGAGTTTGTTCACGTGGAGGAGACTGATGAAGCCAAGGTAAAGAACCAAGCCGAGTTGAGCTATATCACGTCTCTTCTGAGTGTTGACCAAGGTCAGTGATGCATTTTGACCATCTCGCTACAGTCGTGATTAACGTGTCAGTTCCGATAACTAACTGAGTAGCTAAGTCTAACTAAGCAAGTAAAATATTATCGACTTAACACAGCGCGTTACGTACACACGTAATGTCACGAATCGCTGTAATACCGGTTCGTTTTCCGACAGGTAGTGTCTGGTCTTGCCAGGTTGTCACTTGTCAGGCAGTGAGTTGCGAACTGTTGGACTACTAATAGCAAGTCAGATGATAGTGCCTCACTGACTGGTCAGCTTCAGTGACAAATCTGCTTGTGCAGTCCGCATTTGTTAGGCAAGAAAATGTCAGAGGACAGCTGTTAAGCGCCATGCAGTAACCTGAGTCCGGTTTCACTGTATGACTGAGAGCTGCGCATACCGTCTCGGCCGACAGTATGACCCGTAGAATAAGTA
>Ga0209780_1002924_pt1 | contig 12445 bp, 7 predicted proteins | sample WorMetexBAHAMAS2_FD_187384 | JGI IMG/M metagenome (GOLD analysis project Ga0209780, IMG submission 187384) | Marine gutless worms symbiont microbial communities from Max Planck institute for Marine Microbiology, Germany - Inanidrilus exumae... | ecosystem: Host-associated > Annelida > Digestive... | reverse complement strand
ATTCTCGACCGATACTTATTTCCCGTCCGAGTGATGGTAGGAGGCTGAGTGGGCTTGAATGACCGATTGCATGCCAAGATGGCATAGCCGTGAATGTTCACCAATCTCCGGAATAACCGAATGTAGAGTTACTTGTAGATGTAACCAACACTTACCACTTACCACTAAGCCAAGCCAACACTTGAAAAGATAGAATGGTTGGCAGTAAATGGAATGGGTTAGACTCATCTTGGTGATGGTGAGTGGTTGATGTAATTGATGAAGCTGGTGCTGAGGCTGGTTGTAGATGAAGAGCCTTAAATCTAGTTTGTTCATTAAGTTGTTAGAACTGTGAATAAACATGATAGCTGGGAGTTGAATATTTTCGTTCAGTGTGTCTTGGTTGACATTACACAGGTTTATATCTCACTGACATCATCTATGTCGACGTAGCTCATCCACATTCCGGAGGCCTTGAATCGCAACCTCGGCGAACCAAGATGAATAACGTACTCCGTGTCATTTCCGAGTTTCAGCAGTCAAGATATGGTATCCATTGTCATTAGTTAAACCAATTGATTTATTAATCTTTATGACCCACGTGCATGGCAGAAAATGATATTATTTATACTTTAGTTAAAATTTTAATATATAATCAGTCAGGTAATCAGTAAAAATTTAATCATTGAAATTTTAATGGATTTTTAGGTCGACTCCTCCCGAGTCGACCTAATAAAGTGGGTCTCAAATGTCCGTCCGCCCATCCGTATGCCCGTCTGTCCACAAAAAGTTTCTTCGATTTCTATGAAATTCGGTATTTAGGTAGGGGTCGATGAGTGATGCATGGTGATATGCAGTATGACCCGATCCAAGGTCAAGGTCACGAGCCCTTGAAAGTCGGAAATTCGGCCATTTTCAAAGGCTATCTCCTCCCCCATTTATGATGGGGCTAGCAAATGACCACAGATTCTTAAATTAGGGCACAGTACCTAAAGCTTATCGGGGCCGGATTTTTGATTTTTGTCCTAGTTTTTGTGTCACGCAACTTTGAAGTTGGCAGTAAGTAGGAGTCGACCGTCAGTCCCGTACGGGGATAATTTGTTTTCAGTTACTTTTTGTCTGTCTGTACCTGCAGTAAACGTTTGTGCTAATATGATGCATGATAGGCTGATTTAGTGTTGCTTTCAAGTTGAGCACTGCTTTGCCATTGTGTTGTTTTACAACTGTAGAAGTGATATATAATGCTTTGAAACATAATCATATTAAACTGTTAAAAGTATCCATTTTAGTTCACTTAGTTATGGATAAGACCTGTTTGTCAAAGTTTGTTCAAATTAGTCAATTAATTGTCCATTGAGGTTTTTTAGTCGACCAGTTTAAGCTTATAATCGTTGACATTGTTGTATGAATGGTTTGCTTGTCTGCATGTGCAGATCAGCTGCCGGTGTATGAGCACATTCAGAATTATCTTAATTGTGTTCGCTACATTGAAGAACTGCAGAAATTTGTTGAAGATGACAATTATAAGTGAGTCACACACGCAGCTGACATTGCCTGAGCTGTCTATTAAATACCATAAGAAATCAAGTCCTGTTGATAGTTGAAAATTCAGTGGGGACTTGTTGCTTTGATGGTTTATGGAATGATCTGAGAACTTTAATATTCTTGGTCTATCTACTAGCTTACACAGTGGCTTAGTTTTTTTACCACTGTTTGTCTGTGTGTGTATGTTTTTCCGCATCATATCTAAAAAACTAATGCAGCTAGGATCACCAAACTTGACATACAAATGTTTTATGATGAGTCTTGGAAACCCATTTATTTTGGGGTCAAAGGTCTAGGTCACGAGTCACAAAAATAATTCTGGCATGTGTTTGCACTCTTGTGAGTGCTTGCTTCTTCTAGTTGCCAGTTTGGTTTTACATTACACATTCATACACTTATATAATGTTTGCTTGATATGACGATCATGATGGTGATGACGATGATTGTAGTAAACATCATAGCTGTGTATGTAGCTTCAGATGCTGATGTTGCTTTATGTCAGGTTAGAAGTACTGAAGTCTCAGTCAATCAAGTAGAACCATTTCATCTGAGGTTTAAACGTTTTTTGAGCAAGTTACATATCGTTTGCATGCTGTCTACATGTGTAGACTGTCGCTGAAGATGGAACCTCCTGCAGCATTGGGTGATGACAGTTCAGATGGAGATGAGCATGCAGTAAAGTCGTGCCTGCCACTTGTCTACTCTCCTCAGCAGCCGGGGCGCGTGGAAGGCTCAACGCCGGCAACCATTGGCCGTCGTGGCAGCAGCATGAGTTTTGTTCCACATCATCGCAAGACTCGAAGTCTTGCACCAGAGTAAGTGATGGTGTTTGTTTGTCACTTGAAGGATTTGATGTGATTGCTTGTTTGTTCTGGAATCTTATTCCTTCAATGTTTTGGTACTGTTCATTGTGTGACAGCAAGGGCATGCTGTCCGACTTATAATAAAAATCCTGCTACTGTTATCAGCAAAGGTTTTTTGCCGGGGGACCGAGCCCTTATGGAGTAAGTTCAGAAAAGAAGGCCTGTTGAACAGAAACTGAATGGTGTATGTGTGTGCATGCATTCATTATTTCTGAGAGATCGCACTACATTTGATGTAACATTTTTACCATGCGACACCATGCTAGCGCAATCTCTGCTGTCGTCATGTGTCTGTCTGTGTGTCCATCTGTCACATGCCAGTATTGTACCAAAACGGCTGAACCTAAGATCACGCAAACAACACTGTATAATAGCCCAGGGATTCTAGTTTTCGGACGCCAAAAGTCTCAGCGAAATTCCAGTGGGGTCACCCTCAACATGGGCGCCAAATAGAGGTGGGGTAGGTTCAGATTAGTGATTTTCGACCAATATCTTGCTATATCTTAAAAGCCGTGCAAGATAGGGACAATAGTTACTATGGAACACTACAAGGAACTTGTATGCACTGTATCAAATGGCACTATTTTCAGTTACATTGAGTGACCCCAATTACCTCAAACCACATTTACATAGAATTTCTGTTTGCATAGTTTTAATTGTTATTATTTCAGCTTTGGTATCGCGTGTTGTACATAGGTTACTGTATGCCAGCAGTCAAGTGAAGAGCAACCCTCGCTGTACAGTTGCTGGCAGCACGCTAACGTCCGCTTACCTGCAGGGACAGCGACACTTATTGGATGACAGTATTCTTGAACAGTCCCCATGTGCCTCCAGTCAGAACTCACTGCAAACAGCTGGTATCAATCTTCTTCTTTTTTGCTGTTATTTTATGCGTTTGCCACCTGACGGTGTCGACGAACACATTGTGTTTTTAGGCTGTATGGGCTCTGTTGCAGTAATGCACCCCGATTCAGCTGTTGATTTTGGCACTGCATAAATTGTTTATTTGTTTACTTAGCTTCCTTGATTACTTTCTTCCTTATACTTTCGTCCTTACTTATTTACTTCCTTTTTCATGTACTGCTTGACTTATTTACACCTTTCAGAATAGGCCCGTTCCGTTTCCGGACGTCATAGGAGGCATCCAAACATGGCTGCAGTTTTTTGTGTTAATTTTATGTTTTAGTATATTTTGTTATGGGTGCATATTTGCTTTTGTTGTGTTTGATTTAGTTTTTTTAGTATTAAGCCAAGAGATTGGCTGGGAAGAACGTCTCCGAAATGACCTATTTTGTGTCAGGTGGATCGTCAAACTTTAATCAATCAGTGTCCCATTTGCCTGTCCCGTCTGTTGAGATATTGTTACCACAATATCTTATGAACGTCTTCAACAACTTTGATAAATCTGATAGGGCATATTTGCTAGCCCCTACCGTTGACCTGATTCTGGAGGTCAAGGTCGCAGCAGGACCTTGAGGTCAAATCTTGTGAACACGATATCTGATGAACTACTTGAGCAATCTTGATGAAACGTGCAGGGAATGACCACTAGTTCCTACTGATGACCTGGTTAATTTTGGAGGTCAAAGATCGGGTTTACAGCAGGCCTAAATGTGGTGCTAAGGCATCCATGCCGACACTGGGCATCAAAGTCCATTTTTGTGTTAAATTTACTGTCTGCTAGCTGCTTTGTTTGCTTAATCTGAAATCGTTGCCATAACCATATATTGATCTTGTTAGATAAACTCGAGAATAAAGTAAGAAATAGCCAGAAAGTTAAAGAGAGTGGAAACACGTCGACTAGTCACGTGTTCGCCCTGACCACCCAGGTTGTTGCAGCGCCACATATATTTGCATGTGCGGTCATGCCCACGATGTAGTTATATATTCAAAGTTTCATCAATATCCGTCGAGGGGTTTCAGAGCCCCAGGAGGTCGAAATTTGGCCATTCCAATTATAGTGGCTGTTGGCTTTTACAACAGTTGGTAGTACCGTACAAGCATTGATGACAGAGTTTAGTGATACATTTGTAGGTAGAGTGCTACTAATTACGTAATAGTATGCAATATAAGGCACATTTGTTGCAGGTGACATCATAACTGATGTACCAGAAGCTGAGAAAAGCAAATCGTCAAGGTAAACTGTTAATACTGTTTGTTTGTCTCTCGTCATTTGTTGGTTTCATGTGTATGATCAGGCAATGACAACATGTTTGTTAAATCTTTCTGAAACAACAGTTGTATTTTGTTTGCTTATGCATGTATTTGTTGTTCACTGTTCTAGAAGGATGATAAGCTGTTGTGTACTGGCATTGATCAACAAGCTGATGTGAATTCAAAATTCCTTCCCGTAGGTGTCGGTTAGCCGATGAAGAAACTGAATCAACTGGTTGGTGTCAGGAGGGTTATTCAGCTGTACAGAAATTTTGCACCCGTCACCTGTCAACATTTAAGGGCAACTGGCTGTGTGTGTGCATGCTTGTGTGAGTTAATAGTCTTATAGTCTGACTAGTGCTTTTTACACTGTATGTTGGCATTAGACAGGCATTTGGCTTGCAAAAATTCCTGCTCGCTAGGCCCAGATGGTCAGGTCTGGGCAGCCTGGCTATCATGCGTTTTTGTACATAGTTAAGCCTATAAACTGTCATTCCTGTCTGTCTTGACCATATAAAGGCAAACAAAAGGTGAAATATTGGGGTAAACCAGGTAAGATATTGGGGAACACATTCCCTCATTACTCCTGTAGTTGATGCCTTTGCTATAGACTGATGCTAACTCATGATGACTGGAATAATAGGCTGATTAACCAGTAGCTGAGGGAGTGAACGAAAGTCGGGCCATTAATGATGGGTGTCATGTGTATAATGTATGTGTTGCAGCCGAGAAAGTTCTGCTGAGCATGCTGCATCTCCCAACGTATTCACGGCTAAGTATGAATGTGAGGGCTGCCTGCGACGCAAAACTTTGCTGAAAAATGGCAAAAAACCGACCGTGAGTTGAGCTGACTGCCATCAAGAATATTTCAAAAAATGAATAATACTGTCAGTTGTTAGCAGCCATGCAGTAGAGATGTAAAACACTTGGAAATGACAACGTCTGTATGATCAGACATGTGCCGATGTCTTGTTTTATCTTTATTTGATGGCCTGTGATGCCTCTTTGCTACTGATGACAGGAGCCCGCATATGGGATCCAAACAACAAATTTTATTGCCCAAAAGAGGAAAATTTGAAATCCAGAAATACATTAACAATACATATTGAACAGATTTGAAATAGATTTTGTAGGAACAGTGAATATGCCTTCAACAAAATGTAAGAATTTTATGTGCATTTTAATAAAACTACTTTAGCTATTGGGAGACTGGTCCGACATCACCTACTGTTCTTTTTCCATGGACTCTTTCTTCTGTGGATTCCCAAAGAGATAGATTATACTCTGGTGTGCTGTGGAGTAAACTGTTTTACTGTCTACATCAACGCCTATTCTGTGGTCCCCCTTATCGATGGTGAAACAGTGCAACCAAGTTTAGAGTTGATCATTGTGTATTTAGTGTTTGACTTCTTATAATGAGGTTGGTATTGGTGGTGTCAGATATCGTCGTGGACAAGGTATTGGGTATCACTTTGGGGCAAACAACTTCTCTACTTCTCAGCCAAGTACTTTCACGGATCTGATAGACAAGCGGTAAATTTAATGTTAGCTGTTTTTTTGGACAAATGTGCCTGTGCTGTTAATGTCAGATGTTGCTGTAAGTATACTACATGTAGTTTCACATATAGTACATTCGTACAGTCTGACAGTAAAGGGCTGACTTTATTGGAGTTGCTTGTTCAGCAAATGATATTGCAGCACGTTAGTTAAAGCTTTGCAGAGTGCAGAAAAACTGAACTAGTATTTTGATGCTGTGCGATCAGTTTTGGCTTTTTAGTTAATGGTTAATTGACGTTCACTAACGTGAATGTGTCATCTCTGTGAACCGTTGAGATGTGCGTTGATGAGCTGGACTGGTTCTGTTGCAGTTCAAGAATGACCCGGTGAAGATGGTGGCCATTAGTGGTTGGCTGGTAACATTATGCAGTGACTCTGACAAACAGGGAATGTTCACGTTGACTGATCCATTCCATGGCAAGTGTTTACACTTTACATGTTAAAATGTTTCAAGTAAGTAAAAAATAAACATTACCTTAATAATGACCAAAAACTATGCCCATCGGTCATTCATTGAACTGGCATCACCTTCAGTTCAAGATATTCTTGACACTGTGCACATTATAAGTTAAAAGACCGCAGGCTTGAAAATTGAAGATAAGCTATTATTATGACATAGTTTTTTGTCAGTTTTCTCCCATACTATTTGGAGGATGAGAGTGAATTTTGTTAGAACTTTACTATGCTGTATTCCATACCACAATTTTACATGATGATATACACATCCACACATGCAAGCAGTTTATTGTTGGTTTAGGATAAGATGTAACTTTTTATGTTTTTTTTAAGTTTTAACTTATGACGTTTTTTGCTATGGTTTTGTCTTGCTTTACTTAGTTGTTGTTGTAAGCTTTTGTGTCATCATTGGTGCCCAATGATTGCCTAAAAACACTACTTTTTCCTGAAATGACCTGTGCATGTTGTGAGAGGCGTTAAATTTGGCTTACTTGCTCACTCACTCACCCACTGTACCCATACTTTATGTTGGCTGGATAGAGTTTCATCACTTTGCAATAACTGGTCATCTTCCAAATACAATCTATATAACCTTTTTTATGGAGTGGTTGATTGATTAGCATATTGAACCACCGTAGATAATTCACGACATTATAAAAGGTTTACTGTTCCCGTTGATGCAAATACAGGTAATTTCGTAGATGTATTTTGTGACCAGTCACTTAAGATGGTACCAAATTTAACAGAACAAAACCAGATTTTTGCTAGTAAGCCAAAAGATTAAATAAACATAAAAAACTAAGCCCATGGTAGGGCACCTTGTATGACATCCATCTTGGACCTGGTATGGACCTGCTCGTACAGCCCCTCAGTGCACACAGAGTCCTTTTTATAGAATGTTTTTAACATTTATTCACAGAAAATGCTTATTATGACCAAAGAATAATAAAAGATGTGAGCAGTTCCTACTGATTCACATTAGCGAGCAGATATAGCAGGCTCTGTATATGCTGTTGCTTGTTCTTTATAGGCAATACGTATAAACTCTGCACCGACAGTCACACAAAGGCCATTGAATGGTGTCGGTCACTGGACATGGCTAGCCGCATCACTTCCATGGAACAAGTCTGTCATCCTGCTGTAGTAACGCTGCTGTCTATTATTCTTTGTGATTTTGCAGTTGAACACACACACAGCGTTGGCTTTTGTACAACTTCCAGTTCAGACTGTAGATCTGTTGTCATGTTCTCGTAGTTTTTAGCTTGTGGCACATTGAACTTGTCATTTTAAATAACAGGTGTCCAAGTGTTTTGGCAAAAGACCACATTGCCATCTTGTTATCCTCGCCACAGTTGTCCCCCCTCAAAAGTGCCTCTTTCCATGGGGGATCTGCACCATGGTTCCTTGTACTCACATAAGTCAGCCCCTCCCCCTTCCCAAATGGCATTTTGATACGTTCAGCCATTTCTTTCACAGCTCACCCATGTGCCGAACACACATACAGACAGACCGTCACGCTATGTGCGACGTCTGTAGCAGTAGGCTGCATCTGTGCACTACGTGCAGGTGATGCAGACTAATAGTAATAATAATAATAATATTAATAACTGTCGTGTATTTTTGAAGAGTACTGGTGTCATCAAGCCAGGGCATCCCTTTATTCAAGAGTCATATGGTCGTTGAAGAAAGGATAAGGTGGTGGATAATTTTCCCTCATTGGAGTTGGTGCTTTGGTTGGGTTACAAAAGGGCACCTGGCCCATAAAAACAGCTTCAGTTGTCCCCTTAGGTTCTTTTCTGGGGACCCAGTCCAACCTCAAGGTTTGTGAAAGAATAACTGAGGGTTAAAAAATTGTCGTATGGTTTTCTGTGCTCGCTGTGGCATCTATTTCAGCCGGTACTATTTCAAAAACGAACTTTGATTAACGCATCTTAATGGTAGATTCGGACACGAATATTGAGATATACAGGTAGTCGACTGCGGAATCGTCTACCCAATAATCTTACTGATAGCACTGCATCCCAGTCCTTTCAGAATAAGTTAAAATTGTTATTTTGTGACCCAGTGTCATGAAAAAATGCAGACATTTGCTACTAAGATTATCACATTTTAAACCAGAATGTACACTTACTGTAGATTTGCTATTCTCCAGTATTCACATTTGAGTTCTTTTGTTTGTTTAGGAGGCCAGTTAAATGAGCGTAATGCTTCTCTGGCTATACGTTGTACTTTTGTGTTATTGCTCATATAATAAATATTGATTGATTGATTGATTGATTGATTCAGCTGGAATATGGCCATTGAAAGAGGTTGTTTGTGTGTGTTGCTGTTACAGACTCAAGTCAACCTGATGACGTTTGAGTAGTTGAGTGGAGTGACTGTGGTTCTTTGTCTCTAGTCAAGGTTTTGCATGGTGGACAGCACCGAGTTCGTGCATTGCATTGCACCACAAACGATTCTTTCAACTCAACCGTCCATTCCGACGTGCTGTAGACCAGTCTTTGATATTATACCGTTGTCGTCATTGCCTGCCTACCATAGTGAAGACATCGTCAACGGTCAGCAATGCTCATTGGGTGTATGCAGTTTTGTTTTACAGAGTGACAACCAGGTTATGGTTCTTTGCATTTTGTGTCCAGTAGAGTGTGTTGTGTGTTGAACTTAGTTCTCTACTTGTTGATTGCCGAGGTGTTTGTATTTCTAGCCGGCAGTCGCTGGTTGTATATAATTGCTGCTTATGGCAGAGTTACCGTTTCAGTATTTAATGATTGTGATGCCTGCGGAATTCTGCTTGTTACAACGACTCTATTCAGTGACTCTAGACGTTTTTCTTGAGATAAGTGATAATGCGTGGTAATTTGCTCTGCAGATGATGCCAGAGATATTTTGTAATCCAGGAGATGTCTGTTTTTCCTCAAACTAGTGTTTTTGATGAAAAATTGTGAGTTACTTAAAGCTTAAAATTTATATATACCAGATGCCAGAGGCACCAGATTATAAGCTGGAACCCTTTGTCTAATTTGAACAAAACTGTGGAAAAATTATTACTGGCCCCCCACACATAGTGTAGGGGGCCAGTATTGTTTTGCTCGCCGTGCGTCTGTCGTCGTCATTTGTCGGCGTCTGTAACACTCCACAGGGCAACATGACTCACCAGGGGGCAGCATGAGGCAGGCCAGTAGTGTTACATCCCATCAGGGCGACGCTTTGATAGATAAGCCACAGCTACTTTTTGTTACATCACCTGTGTTGGGCACACTCATTGTGTGTGTGTGTGTGCAATGATGATGATGATGGAACATCAGCTGCAATGAATGACACCGTCAGCAACTGATTGTTCTGTTCTGTTCTTTAGCCGTCCTCGATCCGAGTATTAGCCACACCACGGACGTACTTTCTGCATTTATCTCTGCCCTCTGTAATACTGATCGACTCTTCTACGAGGAGTCCTGTCCAAGTATTGATGTTGTCCATTCAGGCTGTGCATGGTCTTCCTCGCCTGCATGCACCTGGCATTGTTCCTTGCATTGTCAGCAACTAGTAGTGAATGCATAATGTATGTGTAGCCAGCTTTGTATGTTATCACACAGAACTGTAACTGAGACTTACAAGAAAAATAACTGAAAATGAAACCATTTGGAACGGGAAATCCAAGTCCATAAAGGCAGTGATATGTGTGATGAATACAGACAGTGTCATTGACTTTGAATGATGTTTACATTGTAGACACAGCTTTTCTTTCCCCGCAGAAAAGTACTGTCTACCTGCCTGTTCAGATGGGGCGATGTTTTTGTCACCTGGGTCCTGGGTGGTCTTTGTTTGTGGCATATTATGTGCATCTGTTATCGGCATGGTTTGTTCTGTTAAGCCTTATTGTTATCGAGAGGAACCAGAGATTGCAGTGCACAGTTTGTATCCACCGGTGCTGGCATCGGAGAATGCAGCATCCCTTCCGTCGGGATTCAGTTGCTGGATCAGTGAATGATGAGCTCCGATGCATCATTTTCCTTGGTTGGTATTGGTGCTCTGAGTTCCCTTTATTGTTTTACTGTTGGTTGATCAACAGGAAGGAAGTCAGACCTGTAACTAGATGGAACGTATTCAGAGAGTACAACTCCCCGCGAAAGCTGATTAGATCTCCCGGCGCACAAGTGCGGCCAACTCGACAAATGCTTGCTGTCAACTCGACACACGGTATAAAACAAAATAGTCTAAAACTAGTCCTAACCTAACCTTGAAGCCTATATTAAGTTTTGAAAGTTTTAAAAAATATATAAAGAAATTATTTTTAAAAATTAAGTCTTGACCTGGAGTTGACTGCCGTATCACTGTCTGATGCATGTTCATTTTGTTCTGTAACACATGAGCACATGCTACTGATGTGTGTACTAAATGCCTAAATGTTCTGGAAACATTAGGAAAATGTTAATATGTTATATTTTGACTGCCAGCTTATACTGTAATGCCAACTTTTTATCTGTAGTGGCTTGTCTTCAGCCGGCGAACTTTCCATGTCGTGTGCTCAACCTGCAGCTGATAGGTGATCACTTATGTCGGTAAACCGTCTGCTACAAGTCAGCCAACCAGGCCAACACAGCCTTTATCTATTAGGGGTTGATAAATGAGTAGTAAGCTGCACTTTGTTAGATCAGTCGGGGTGATGCCATCTGGTGAATGCTTATGGGGTGAAGGCCTGGTATGGCTGGTTGGAGCAGTGGGTTGTTTGCTAGCTGCACCGCAGGTCCAACTGTTTATTAGCAAGGGCTATGGATGGTCGCATACTGCGCTGCAGCACCATTAGCTCTTGTCGATCAGCTTCCGAGATTGTAAAGCGTGCTGGTTTGGTTATCGTGTAGGCGTCATTATATAAGAATGTGACCTTTACCTTTGACAAAAGTTAACCAACTATAATTACAGCATAATCGTTTATGTCATTATTAAAAAACAACTCGTACTTGTAGCATTACATTATAGAATTGGTTGTAAGCTGTTGGGACTCTGAGAATTGTGATTTAAATATTTTATTTTTATAAAATGTTGTTGTGCTGGTTAATATTGCTTCATACATATATGTCTCTGCCCGTTGTCAAGTTAACTTGGATTTGCAGCTTCATTTTGCTCAAGAGTCTGCGAGTGCCTTGCCTAAACAGTGTTGGCAGATGTTTTGTATGCATGACATTGTGTATGCATGTGGACATGCTATTGCTATTGAATACTACAGTGTGTTGTGAAAGACTTGTAGATGCAATAGATGTTGTGATTTCTGTTGTGCATGCTTTATTGTCCAATGATTTATGTTACCAGATGGGCGAACCCCAGCCCAGTGCATCCATGTCACCCCCTGGACATTGACTATAGCTGGGCTGCACATTAGGAATAAAAAGAAAAAAATGAAAGTAAATATAGAAAAATAAAATTAAATAACTTAATTCTGCAACTTGTCAATTGAGATTTATTCTCCATGGTGTTTGCCATGCCATGCGTCCTGTGGTGTAGAGGGAAAGGGTGTGATGGACATTGAGTTTGACTGGGTCAAGCAACACATGTCTGTATCCACAACATATCCCAATATTTACAGATGGCTCAAAACAAAGTAATCATACTTCAACTGCTGTTGTCTTAATATCTCACATTATTACCAAACCACTTCCCAATTCAGTTTCTGTATACACTGCTGAACTATATGCTATACTTCTAGCTCTTAATGAACTCAGTAAACAGCAACACAAACATTTAATCTACTTTTTTCTCACTCTCTATCTAGCCTCAACTCTATTGGTAACAAAAAAACTTGATCATCCCATTACTTTACAAATTCTATTAAAATATCACAATCGCTTTACTCACTCCTTTAATATTATATTCTGCTTGTTACCAAGTCACTTAGGTAT
>Ga0209780_1002923_pt1 | contig 12445 bp, 9 predicted proteins | sample WorMetexBAHAMAS2_FD_187384 | JGI IMG/M metagenome (GOLD analysis project Ga0209780, IMG submission 187384) | Marine gutless worms symbiont microbial communities from Max Planck institute for Marine Microbiology, Germany - Inanidrilus exumae... | ecosystem: Host-associated > Annelida > Digestive... | reverse complement strand
GTGACAAATTTTTTGGTGATCGGTTGAGGGGTGTCGATTCTGTGGGGGGTCGAAAATTGCCCTTTCCCATTGACAAAGCCAGTGGCCGTTAACACAGGGCTGGCGCTACCGCGCAGCCTGTGATTAACCGTATAGTTGACACAACGTATGCTGATAGCGAGTTTCAAATTGCAATCGCTAATAAGTATGTCGGTACTATTTATTGTCCTGCCGAAATACACGCTGGTCGCGGCGCATGCTGCCTGTTGGTGAGTCACTGTGAGTATGCCGAAGGGACTAGAGTCGACAGACAGACCGACTGACGGATGGTCGCTAGACCGTTACATTACGCTTTCCGCTAGACGCGGCCAGCGTAAAAACAAACTGTTTTTAAAAGCCATGCTAAACCTTCCTCTGAACAATTTTCGCTGCAGGTGACGGCTGGGCACTCACTGTTCGACGTGGAGACGGAGAAGGACATCGAGTGCCGTGAACATCGCGACGAGGCGGTGCGGTTCTACTGCGAGCCGTGCGACATGTGCATCTGCATCTTGTGCACGTTCAACGAACATCGCGACCACGACATCGCACAGTTCTCCGACGCCGTTGGCAAATACAAGGACAGCATTCGCGCACTGCTGGCCGACTGTCAGGTGTGGCAAACTATCCGCCTCGGACATAGAACACCAGTAGGCCTACCTCCGAAGCTCGACGACCGAACGGCCGAGCCCGAGAATGAGGGTCTGCTCCTTGTCGAGGGGGAAGCTTGCATCTCCGCACGCGATAGGGGCCTGGGAGTGCTGTATAAGCTTCCCGACGGGGTTCAGACTTTTCCCAGGCCGCCAAATGGTTTCGCGTATTTTCTTTACCGGTACTCGCAGGATGGCCGCTCATGACACGCGTTGTATAGGCCTAATAGAAGACACGAATGAAGATACAGCAAAATCTCCTCTGATATATTAAAATTGTCCCAGCTCTGATCGTATGGGCCACGGAGATCCTGTAACCTACTGATTATGACGATATGTTTTATTATTATAAGACCGTTATTCGTCTATAGTGACAGATTACGCGTGTACTGTTTGGCATTCCAAGTATCACAGCATAACAGCAAGATACAGCAGCGATCAGTTGGGATTATCTTTGGCAACGAACTGGATTTCGAGATTCTGGCGGTCATATTATACGATATTCCACTGCTCGCAGATAGACGAGATAGACAAAAAGACAGTTGTTTACTGTCATGCAAGATCCATTACACTGTTAACACCGAATAATGCTATATAGAACTCTGTAGAGTCAGCCATTCACACGTTGCGCAACCACATAAACTAGGCCTCTCGGGTGCCATTCACAAGAACAAGCAGATTTAAAACTCATTTTAGTACATGCTTTGCGAAATATTTCCAGTGAGTGCTTTTTAATTTTAACGTATGACGTAGATTTAGTAGTTCATTCATTCATTACTTTGACATATGTACACTATGCTTGCTTGTATCTCATTTCATCCAGCCGTATGGCTGCAAGATAAATAAAATCCGGTTGAAACACTGGCGGATCAATATAGGCCTAATTTCGAAAAAAGCTGGGCGAATAAAAGACTCTATTGGTCAAGCCAACAGCAAGCTACATGGGCGGAGTTCGCAAGAAACTGAATATAACCTTCTTAACGTAAAAATAGTGATCTTCAGCAAAAATAATAATTTTAACTACACTATAAGCCCAGTGTCTTTGCAAACAGTAGGCAGGCGGTTGTTCCAGAACTACCAGTCTGATTATGTATATTAATTTGGTTAAGTGAAAATGTTAAGCTACGTAGACTATACACGACAAAACCGGTTGTACAACAGGCTGTATCGTGTACACGGGGTGTTATTACTGCTATCAGGCGAAGATCGCTGCATTCGACGCCCAGATGGAAGCGCTCAGTCGCTGCGAAGAGTCGATCCGAACTTCGGAACAAGACATTCATGACACAGCCATTAACTTCATTCAGGAGATCCGTACCAACGAGAAACAGACTGTCGAAGAACTACACAGCATATACGGCTCCGAATGCATGGAGTATATGGACTGTAAGAAGGACCTTGCCGTGCAGGTACCCGGTACTCGTACATTATGATGAATGAGGTTTTATCGACCGCATTAGTGGAAAAGGTAATGCGATCGGTAATGTCCGTCTGCTTGTTTCCACTCTATCTTTTGAATGAACTAACCTTTGACCTTGATTTTAGCACATAGGCCTATATGGATCATGACCATAGCTCGCCGGGGATTGAAAGTCAAGGTCATAGGTCAAGGTTAAGGGTTAGGGTAAACATAAATGTGTGCTACACTAGTGTTTACTGCGGCGTTCTATGACTATTGACTCACTCGCAGGATGGCGTGCTTATTGTCACCAGCTGCGCGCTAGCGCGGCGAGGCGTGCAGCATGGTGCGGTCTAGGCCAGCGGTGGAGTCCAGCTCGTGTGGTCGTCGTAGGGCGTCGGTCTGACCTCGATCCTCGATCGAGAAAAGTTTTCTAGTCACTGTTATATAACTGTCGTAGACAAACATTTATGCGCTCACTGTATACTGCTTGACAAAATAACAGGCCTAAATTTTATTATTTGTTTTGTCCTGTTGCAGAGGATATGTAGGATGTATGCCTATTTACTCGAATTTACTCGAGACTGTTTCTGTCTTTGCAGGTGGAGAGTTTGCGAAGCACGTGCACGCTGACGGAGATGGTGCTGAACGGCAAAGACATTGAGCTGCTGCTGCTGAAGAAAGACGTTCAGGACAAGCTAACGGCGCTCGGCGACATCGACGTCAAGGCGTTACCGGCGACCGTTCAGAAGCAGATCGAGTTCGTGTCGGGAACGGTCGACTTCGGGCGGCTGCACGACCGAGACCGGGCTACAATGAGGCAGAGTGACAACGTTGCAAAGAGGAATGCCGTGGCCAGGGCTACGCAGACCGACAGTGACCCGGGACGCCGCGCCGGGTTCCGTGAGATCTCAACACAGACCGACAACTAACTAAGCCGACCTAGTTCGTGCTGCGCATACGATACGAGGCCTCTGCGAGAACCTGATTATCTTTTTTAGTTGTATGTTTTATGAGTTCACTGTCCGCCTATATAGGCCTATGCCTATCTTGCTCTAGTCGAAGGTGACACGGACTGTCCCTTTGATATTCGTGAATTATTAGGCCCATGGTGTTAATTTTGTTGCTATCAGCGGTTAAGACGATGACCACGATCCGAGTTCGATTCTTGCTGAGAGCTAAACAAGTTATTATTGGCGTCAGAAAGGTCATCTGGCCAAATTTGTTTCACTGCTAAGTATAAAGTCAAGGCTCCTTAGGTCTACAAGTGGTCATAGCTATAGGCTATACCTAAGCAAAGACGTTCAACGTAAACGTTCAGATTTGGCAGACTAAATTCTTACTACTAAGACATAAAAACAAAGGCCAATTACTTCAAAAGTCACTTATTTTTGTCGCTTGCAATCGACAGCAAGTATTGGCTGTCAACCAGCTAAGTGATCCACTATAGGCCTTTGTGTCTATTGTTAAAAAATGTAGACTTAATGTTGTGTATAGCCTACAACGCAGCTGGACTGTACTTGATGTACTGCGATCGTCGACGGTGGACCGAGAGGGTTAATATCCAGGGGCCCGATTTACCAAAAATCTTAGGAAAAATCCTAAGTTTATCATAAGTTTTTGCTAAGTTTATCCTAAGTTATAAAGTTAAGATTTTCATATATTTTTACATAAAATGTACTAAAGCAATATTAAGACTTACGAAGTTCTTCCTTTTAGTTCCTAGATATATGCAGACAATTCTGTGAATCAAAGTCACACTTTATCCTAAGTTTTTCCTAAGTTTATCGTAAGATATTTTGTAAATCGGGCCCCAGCTCGATTAATGTATTGCATACACTGCCTTAGTTTGCTGAGAAAAGTTATGATGCTATAACTTAATGCGCGTTGCTATTTTTCGTGTAGGGCCTGTCGGATACACACTGATGTTTGCCTGTAAAACGAAGTTTTATACCAGATAGGTATTATATTGTTGTCGCATTTAGGTATTGTTATTAAAGACCTTGCATGTTTATTGTAGGCTATGTGTTCATTTTCACATCAACTGATCGCACACTATAAACACATTCGTTCATGTCCACTGTGCTGGACTGACAAATTTATACATATTTATTGCTATAACTTATTAAACAATTATCTCCGTCCTCGTAATACTCGGACGAAAATGTACGCTGGCCGCGTTGCGTGCTGCCCCCGGGTGAGTCACGTTTAGTATACGTCACGCGTCCTATAAATGTTGGGGGAAAGATGGGACAGACAGACAGACGGACGCCAGATCGATGCAGTTACGCTCACATCTAGACGCGGCCACCGCATTCGATTCAGTGAATTAGTTTGAGAAACCAAGTATAAATCCACATGATTATTCCCTTTAGATTGTGTGTGGTTAACCACTATATACGCACATATTAAATAGATTTTCTATCATAAAACTTAAGAAATAAATCAATTTGTCACTTTTTCTAAAATTTGGCTGCAGCATTCCGCCTTGCGTGAACGCACAAATTTCTGCTAACAAGGGGCCTAGCTGAAATTCGTTACTGGCAAAATGCTTAAAATTAGCTATCAGTGCTGCTGCTACAGAAAGCATTGCAAACTACAGCACACAAACAATTAACACTATAAAACTTCCATGATGTACAAGCATGAAGAGACGATAACCAGGATTAAATAACGCCAAAGCCACGGACTACGATCAAAGGCAAGGCCAAAGACTAGGCTTATGTATTTAAGGCCAAAGTACATGTAAACGATTTAGTGAATTTAATGAAGTCAAGGACTGCAAAGATAATAAATTACAGCGGTAAAATATAATGGCCTTGCCTTCGACGGCCATTAAATCATCTTCTAAGAATCCAATCTGTAGCCTACAGTTTAAGTACAGTTAGGCCTAATTAATCAGCATCACTATAGTTACTAATAGCTGTCCAATAAATATGGCAGTGTTTCACTTTATCCATACAATATTCACTTAGTATTGTACTGTAGGAAATTGTTTGTCTTGCTTCACTGCTGTTAATCAAGGACAAGTAATAAAGCCAAACCGAAGTCAAGGATTTGCGAATCACCATCCAGGATTTGGCCATTTTATGAAACTGGCTCAGCTGGTCAAAGCCACGCCCAAGGACGGACATAACTGCAAAGCGCAAACATTACTGTGGACCACTGCAAGGGAGCCTAGCCCATAAATAAACTGGTGCCAGCCATCCCAAACGCTCTCTTCTGTAACGAGTGAAGGAAGACAATCGAGTGGAACCAGCTATAATCCAGTTCAGCTGGAAAGTCGCCACTAAAAGAGGTTGTGGTGTTAAACAAGCAGTACAATTTGTACAAATAATAGCATAATCTCTCAGTAGTAAGCAAATAAACAAATGTGATAAAGTGGCGCTGAATTAGCTGCCGGTCGAGTTTGAAATACTCTGATGTCTTTACGTAATATCGTGGTCATTTTCGCAAGATACATATGTTCGAGAGTTCATCTATCCAGCAATTCTCGAGCCTATCATCCAGCTTAGTTGCACAGATCAATATGCTGTCCATCCAACTGGATCCACGACTGCAGCTATTGTAATTGCCATTCTCCAGTCAGTTACGGAACTGCTCTCGTGCAACTCGTATGTAGTGGTCATCACACTGGACTTCAGTAAGGCCTTTGATACCGTTCGACATTCCACTCTGCTCTACAAAATGGCCTCCAGTCAATATCTCAAGACACCGATGGTATGGGGAGAGGGTGCCCCCCTCCCCACCGGGGATGGGTATGGGAGAGGGCTGTGCCCTCATCAAAAAATGTTCGATTTTTGAGCTCAAAAAGGCGAGTTTTGGTGCATTGTGGGACAGATAAAACCTACTTTTGATCGACCTGGCGTCTCGAATTTTTGGCCAGCAGCCGTCTATGGGAAGGGGCGACCACCCCCTCCCCCCGTGGATCCGCCCCTGCGACTACCTCCTTGCGAACATACTCAACAACCCTCACCATGTTTTGCACAAATTTCTGCCGGACAAAACTGATCACACCTACAATCTGAGATGTCGTCGTCACTCTCTGTCACTAACTGTCAAGACTGACTGCAGTAACTTCCTAAATAGCTTTTTACACAGTTGTTTATTAATCGTCATGGTTGCGTTTTGTGAACTGTGTTATTAAAGAAATGATAATGATGATGATAAGGTCCAGTGAGTGACCTCCCGAGCAAAGACATCCAGCAATACAAAACTGTGCATCATCAGCCTCAGGTATGATCAATGGGCAAATGACTACCCCTGTAGTTTCACTTGGGAAATGACCAAAAACAGGTATGCGTAAGTAGGAAACACTACTACTTGTAACAGTGCACGAGACATTTGCTAAAGATAACAAGATGGCATAAGCCAATAACAATATACTAATTGCAAAGTTACAAATTCAAACGTTTTTTATAATTACAGTATAATAATAACAGTGAATTTATATAGCGCGTTTTTATAAGAAATCTCAAACGCGCTGACAAGTGTCAAACAACTTCATCTAGTTTGGCATCTTCACTTGTACAAAAAATACCATACTGAACTGTGCAAAATTCAAAAACTGTACACTATTAAAATGTACTTGTACAACTAAAGCTTAAAAATAGTCACTGGCATTAGCTATGGTTCTCACACCGCAGTGAGGCATGTTACCATTAGGCCATTGCGACAATGGCTTGGATATACAAAGAATACTGGCCTCAACAATAGGTGGCTCGATATGCTCCTACCATCATGTAATGAACTCGCTTCAGCCTACGTGAACAAGTAGCTCAGCTGTCGCTGACAAACCCGCACGTCGCACTGCATCATGACTAACGGCAATATTTTAAAACAAGTCACGTGACCATAACCACGCCCTTTTGTTGGTGATATCATATGTCATTCTGTTGCACAGAATTGATACTGCCTACTCGTGTAAAAAATTTGACGACTTGCGGTTCAGCCGTTCCAGTGATATGATTCGAGCCCCAAAATTTTTTAATGGGTCACATGACCTGACCACGCCTCAATCAGGGACAGTTTGTCGTCCGTAGGCTGTAACTTGCACATTCAACCTTTACATCAAATTTGTAGTCTTTGCGATCACCAATTACGAAGATGCATAAAGCCAATGCAAAATGTATTAATTGAGGTGGTTTAACGTGCTTAGGGGTCACCCAGGGTCATCGGCAACATAACCATTCAATAGAGCGCATACGACTTCCTATTCAAATTTAATAGAAACTATGAGGCTATCTCGTACCGTTTGAGATATTATCGCTTATTTTCCAAAAATTAAACAGGTCACGTGCCAGTGACCACGCCCCTTTCAGAGACAATGTGTCGTCCGTAGGCTGGGACTTGCTATGTGCAACATGCACACCAAATTTGAAGTCTCTAGCTTAAGCCGTTCCAGAGATATCTTAAGGGGACTAAAAGTTTAAAATGGGTTAAGTGACGTGGCCACGCCCATTTCAGGGACATTTTGTCATTCGTAGGCTGGGACTTGCCATGTTCAACCCACATATTAAGTCTGAAATGTCTACGATTACCTGCAACGAAGAAATGAAGGGCAACGCCAAATGTAAAAATTTTCGTTTTGAGCCACACTTTGGGGGACTTAGGGTAATGTACACGGTTCATCTATGGCTCGTTAGAAAGCATGTGGTCGACTTCCTATGGGTACTAATTGAATTTTTCTCGCTAGCTCTCATGGCTGCGGCACTGTTAAGCAAAATCTGTCGAAATCGGCGATTTCCAACAGGGGTGGGTCACTTTGAGTGCAAATTTTAAGTAGATGGGGACGTCGCCCGCAATCCATCTATGGACCGTTAGAGAGAAGAATGATGTAGCTACAACTCTGCTGCTGGAAGTTTTCACACAAAGATACTTTGCAGCAGAATTTTTTCGACAGAATTTGAAATTTACTGAAAAAATAGCAAAATCGCGTTTTGTGCCACCCTTTGGGGGAGTTAGGGGTAACGTACATGGTTTATCTATGGCTCGTTGGAAAGCGCGTGGTCGACTTCCTATTAGTGCTAATTGAACTTTTCGCCAGCTCTCACGGTTGAGGCACTATGAGCGGATATTGGTCGAAATTGTGCCGTTTGAAATGGGTGGGTCAATATGAGCGCAAATTTCAGGGGGCAGGAGGGTCGTCGACCAACGACTTTTGGCGTAAAAAACTAGAGTCCCTGGGCTATCACGTGGTGTTGATTGCGTGATCCTACGTTTAACCGTTTTGATACAATACCGGCGTGTGACACACACACAGACAGACTGTTAGTGTGATGATGGCTGTTACACGCGCAGAGCTAGCTCTGCGCAGGTAAAAACACTGAACAATACTACAGTGTGAGTCAAATAACAATACACTCAACTTTTGATCATAACTTTAGCCAATGTAAACCGATTACAAAATTCTGTTACTTGCTGTTATTTGCTGTTTAGTTGTTGTTGCCACGTAGGCCTATACTGAACTAAATTTACCAAAATTGTACCAATTTTGTGGCATGGGTTAAAATGGCAATTTTTTCGACCAATACCTTGCTATATCTCAGAAACAGTGCAAGATTGGGACAAAGTTACTATGGAAGGCTAATAGGAACTCGTATGCACTCTAGCAAATGAATGGTGCTATTTCCAGTGACCTTGAGTAACCCCAAGCCACCCCATTTTCTACACTTTGCATCGCCTTTCATACCTTCATAACCAGTCGCAAGAGAGACTTCAAATTTCATACACTGGTTGTCCATACAAAGTCCCAGCCTATGTCATAACCATGTAAGTGCTTAGTGACTCTACCAAATTTACATGCACTATAAAAAACCCTTATATATGTATGTATGTCATAAAACACCACTCCTGAATGCGGCATTTTCAGCATCATTCAACTTTCTAAATTTTAGGGCCCCGTCCTATCTTTTGAATGGATGAAGCTAAGCTACTCGTTTGGAGTGCAGACTATTACAAATTCTAGTCTAGCCATAATAGAGTACCCCCAAAGACGGTTTGTTAAGGGTCAAGTGACGTTGACAAACACAGTTACAATAAAAAAACTGACAGGAAATGCTATGTGGTCTTTCGAATGGCATCAATATTCAATATGAATGACGTTGAGTTAGGTTACTTCAGCTGTTTATGACCTCTCTGTTCTTATATCTTGGAAAAGATATGACACATGCTAAGATATGTTGAGGCACAAACTGGAAAGTGCATGAACTATGTAGCTTATAAATGAGATGGCCATATCGAAAATGAAGGACTTATCAAGGTCACAGACAGTCACTTATACTACAAAAGTGGCAATGTCTCAAAAATGATGCAGTACAGGGACACTGTTACTACAGACAACAGGAAATGATGTATGGCCTATCAAACAGCACCATTTCAGATGACCTCGAATGATCTTCAATGCCACTACCTTATTGCAAGCTTTTTCAGATGCGATTTCTCATGAAACTGTTCAGCAGTGGACAAGATTTCAACTGAACTTCAGTGTCATGGGGTCTCGCAGTGAGAGATGAGCTTTACATCATTTTTATAACATATCATAACATCCCATCAGCAAATTACACATAGTCACTCAGCAATAAACAGCCGTTTTGATACTTTGTGAACTACAAAACTGAGCTATATACAGCTGAAATATAACCAAAAGCTTACAGCAATGACAACATAACTAATACACCAGAAACATATGGCTCAAAACGTATGGCCAAATAACAATAGAACCTACAAAGATGCATTTAACTTGCCTAAGTTTGGCTCCATAATCAGTTAAGTAATTACGCAGCTACCATTGCTGAAATACATTGCAACTAATTACTTGTATCATATAAATTTCATGGCAAAATATCTAGTTAGCGACATCTTCCCTAAAGCATTTTAAAACTTAAAGTGTCACATTTCTTCACAGACTACGACTTAATGCATTGCAATAAATTCTTCCAGTGAAGTGGGGACAATGCTACGAAATTCAATGTTATGTTTTCGAACAACACGAGCGGCAATGCATTTCAGTGACAAAGAAAATTTCGTCCGTAGAATCACCTCCGCAACACCGGTAGTTGATACGTCTTGTGCAGTCTGGTGCAGCTTGTTAGCACAGTCTACGTGGACTCCAGCATCAACCAGGGACACAATAATGTTGTGAAGGGTCATAAAGTGACTGATTGGATGACTAAATTGCACAATAATATGTAAGGCACTGTTACCATCAAGATCCAGTGCATTTACATCAACCCCACACTTCAGAAGAAGTCGAACTAAATTATCATCTGGGAACATAACTACATCATTAACATGGAAGTCATCAACAGGAGTTGTCTCATCACATACCATATGCAATAATGAATGCTTATTAGCTCGAAGCAACAACTTCTTACGGTTCAATGCATAAGCCAGCTTACAAATGCGAAAGTCTTCATCATCTGTGTTTTTAATCTGCAAGAGGATTGCAAGTAAATACAGTGCAGTGTGGATGTTTGCCTCAAACATTTCCTCCACAATTATATGCTCCTCTTTAGTTGCATTTTCATTCTCCATGATCTGTCTGTCTCGATCAAACTCTGCAAGCAGAAAGTGAAATACTTCTTCCACAGCACCAAATACGACATCAAGCTTCAAGAAAACCATCTGTGCAAATACCTGTGCAAAACGTAATAGGTCTTTTGAAATAGGTCGTTTGTTGTGCTGCTTCAGCTTCAAGACACGCATCCAAAGCATTATGCATCTGTCGAACTGACCCATGTCAGCAAACAAGGCACCACGGAAAACTATTGGACGTGGAATTTCGGAATTATCCACGCCTAAGATACGCTCTCTCGCCATGAGGGCCTCCATGTGCAGGGCATCAGAGTTATTTTTTATCAGCTCCAACTCTGCTAAACTCTGAGATTCGATCCTGTTTTCATAAGCATCGACTGAAGCGAGAACAGCTTTTGGTAAAGGGTTATCAGGATCACAGAACCGTTCATACATTGCAAGCCATAAATAGTGATAGCACTTCTGAATGTTATAGTTGTCCTTATCATTTGCATATGATGCTCCAAGAAGTTCCAGTGCTTCAATTCTTGTGACCTTAGAACAGTTTGAGTGTGTTAAGAAATATTCTACTATGTTTGCATGGCCACTTTCAGCTGCAATGTCCAATGCTGTCATATGCTGATCATTTCGCAATATTTCGGCACCATTCTCCATCAATTCGCGAACAATATTTAGGTGTCCATGTTCAGCTGCAAAATGAAGTGCAGTTGCACCACAAGATGTCACAATGTTCAGTTCTGCACCTTTCTTTAGCAGGTATGATACAACATCTGTGTGACCCTTACAGGCAGCTATCATCAGACAGGTGTTGTTATACTTGTTTGCAATATGCAGGTCAGCATTCTGTTCCAGTAAAAACTTGACAATATCAAGTCGGCCATCGAAGCATGCTGCCCGTAGCGGAGTGGAGTTTGAGAACGTCGCATGGTTTACGTCTGCTCGGAATTCAATCAACGTCTGCACTACATCGAAATGCCCGGCTCCAGCAGCACACCAGAGCGCGGTGGCACCTTCTATGACAAAACCGTCGAATTTCACAGTGCCAACCTGTTCTATATCTACGCCATAATGTGACAAGAGCAGCCGAATCACTGTGCTGTGACCATTTTTAGCCGCTATAAGAAAGGGTGTTGTTTTCTGGTCATCTTCATCCGTGACAGTGCTTAGGATTCTATCGATCTCGCACTGGCTTCGCTGACACAGTAAGGCGAAAACGGTAATTGCCCTGCCGTCTCTTGCTGCAATGAACACTTTCCTCGCAACAGACTGTTCCGACATTATCTAGTTAATTAAGCCAATGTCTACAGAAAAACATAAAAATAAGGACATCGCTACTCTAAACTTTCATAACACTTTTCCCGTCACTTTCACTATTTATCTTTCAACCTAAGCAGTACGCATGCGCGAAAGTGTCGGCAAACCGACTTGAAGCAGTAAGTAATGCGAATTGATAATGATGATGTATAGGATTAGGGCCCGCCACCGCCCGTCAGATTTATATCATGAAGCACGACAAGCAGTGACAAAATGCACATGCCATCATATACAGAAAGTAGAAGGAACTAAACAGGTTAAATAATGCAACTGTATAAGAATATCTCTATGTTATTTATGTTTTCGGTGACAATGGGTTACTTGTACTTGTACTTGAAGGTTGATGGGCTGGTAAGCAATGCTTTAAGTGCCCATATCAGTCCAGTGTTTATCCAGCCGGCTCTTGAATGCATTGACAGATGGCGACATCACAACGTACTCAAATAGCCGATTCCAGTCTGTGACTACTCGGTTGCTGAATGAATGTTTCCGTATATCGAGACGGCATCTAGATACTGCAAGTTTCAGG
>Ga0209780_1002922_pt1 | contig 12446 bp, 8 predicted proteins | sample WorMetexBAHAMAS2_FD_187384 | JGI IMG/M metagenome (GOLD analysis project Ga0209780, IMG submission 187384) | Marine gutless worms symbiont microbial communities from Max Planck institute for Marine Microbiology, Germany - Inanidrilus exumae... | ecosystem: Host-associated > Annelida > Digestive... | reverse complement strand
CGACCTCCAGCGGCACAACCTCGGCCTCAACTCGGCGTGGAAGCGCGCGCAGGACCGTTCCAAGTGGCGTCAACTCATGGAGACGGCTATGTCCTGCCAAGGACGCGCCACCCGATGATGATGATGATGATGATGACGAGGACCATAAAGCATTGTATAAATTGCTCCAAGTCAGTTGGCTTAGGTTGAGGGTTGGTAGCCACTTTTCATCAAGTCTGCATTCATTAAATGAAACAAGTGAACTCTCACAATGGCTGACAGCACCGTAAACATTGACACTGGTATTACTATAAAATTACGTGCTCTTAGATGAGCAAGATGTTTAGTTTGTTTTATTCTTTTACTGTGCCTTTGCTACCGACAGTGTCGGCTAAGTCATAATTTTGGGCTGTCTATCCATCGCATTCTTTCTTTTGTCCGGACAGATCTTGTTACCATGATATTTCATGAACGGCTTGAACAGTCGTAGTGAAACATACAGGGAATATTCATCAACCCCTATTGATGACATGATTAGATTCTGGAGGTCAGAGGTCAAGGTCACAGCAGGCCGTCGACTGGCGAAGGCATCCACGTCAACGCTGAGGCATTGAAGTTTGTGTAGTTTTTTTTCAGTCTCAGTGTTATCTCATCAGCCGTTTTTGTTACATACTGATTTCTGTTTGTAGTGCACAGACGACCCGTGCCTTGATGCCGACTTCGTTGACGTTTACAAAGGCACGCACGGCGTTATCATTGTGTTTGACATCACCAAACTATGGTACGAAGCTGAACTGCTACTTTTGCTTCTAACATCATGTAGGACATTCAGAACTATATGCGTGTCACTATTTGTCTTTTTGTCTCATAGTGGTACAAATCCCGAAAGCGCGAACTGATTTCTTATTTCTGAGACTCATTATACTTCAAGCAAAGTTATATGGATGCCAGAAGGTCAGACATGTAACTATGGTCCTAGACCAGTTGGGACACCACGACAGGAAGTTATGCACTAAGATTGGCCAAAATATAACAAATGTAAAATGCAATAGTAGTCCATTCCGTTAGAAATCAAGTGAATCTAGATTATGCCTGAAGTTGTCTGCTGATGCTGATAAAGTGATATTTCTTTAGACTAAGACATTAAGGTGTTTAAGAATGTAGTTTTCATGTACTGTTTACACAATATCAACGTTTTTCTACTTGCTGTGTGTCTTTACTACTATGCAGTGCTGAATTAAGGTGGTTGACGTCTATGCAGATAAAGCTGGATGCATCACATCATAACTGGTGGCGAAGTAATCTCAATATATCTTCGGGAGAAAAAATAACCAACTATACAGGGTTCCTACAGGTCAGGGAATTTGACTGGTGAGGGAAAATCCAGGAAGTCGTGGAAACGTCGGGAGAAGAGAAATGAAAATTTCTGTCATATTCATTGAAATTGAAAATTTTTATCATATCCATTGGTTAATGACTGTTACTGCTTTTTTAAAATATAGCTTTTGATACAGTTTTGTACAGTCGTTAGTCCCACTGTTACTTACTTTTTAAAATATCCGTTAATCTCTTCAGGTCACTGGTTTGTTTACGGTTACTAGACGTTTGTTGTTGGCAAACAGGCAGTAAAAAGTGTGTTATAATTTCGAAGGTACATAAATTTATCACAGTACATGTCGGCCAAATTTTGTGCTGCTGTCTGGAAAGGTCAGGGAATTGCCAGGGAATTTTATTTTATAAGACCTGTAACGACCATGATTGTGAAGTTAGAAGCAGAACGAGACAGACCTAGGGGCTGTGTTGGTTGGATTGCGTGACAGACTCAGGATTTTGCAGGGGACCAGTAATAGTATGGCAAACACGTGGCGGCGTGGCATAGCAGTAGCAGCGTTGGTCGTGTCAACGAAGTTACTCTACGTCGAGCCCGGTTAGTACTGGGATGGATGACGTGTACGGGTTCAACTCCCGGAGACGGCACTTTATTTCGGTATGTAACCAGCCACGCAGGTCGACTCAGCCTTTCATCCTTTCGAGGCCGATAAATTGAGTAGTAAGCTGTAATCGGATGTTTGCTTCTTCGTACGAGTGTCGAAATCTGGTGAATGCTTACAGGGTGAAGGCCTGGTGTGGTTGATTGGAGCGGTGGTGTGTTTGCTAGCTGCATAACGCGGGTCCAATTGTACGTTAATGCGCGCAATTGGATGGCCGCAGTTTGCGCTGCAGCACCATTGGCTTTTGCCAATCAACTGCCACTTCCGAGATTGTAAAACGCGCTGGTCCGGTAATCGCGTAAGCTGTGCTGTATAAGAAACCGACCTTTACTTTTACCTTTACAGTTACAGATGATCTGAGAGAGTTGAAAAGACATGCCAGCAGCAGCTCAGAACAGGCATCGATGGCATCAGTGTGTTGCAGGCATAGGATGTAAGATGAGTCAAGGTCAAGGCTATACATGACATCCTTTATATATAAACTATAGTTAATATTATTACCGACTGTTGCCGGCTTGATTGGATAACAGGACGTATGACTACGTCGAACGAGAACTGCCGAAGATTCCTGAAAACATCCCGATCCTTGTGCTCTCCAATCATCGAGACATGGGTCATCATCGGACAGTCACCGATGACCAAGTCCGCACCCACATTGAGCACCTTGATCGGTTAGCAGTTCCATGTTTGCTATCTGTAATAACTGAATCAGCCTCATCTTACTTACGTTCTGTGGGCTTATCGCCAATTTTCTAAATAAAAAACCTAACAAAAAATTATACTTCTACTATTGTCAACCAAACGTAGTTGTTGAGAGTTACTCAACGTCGCCACTACGTCTTCTAGAAGGAAATCTTTGGAGCAGGTTTATGGGGGCCGGATGCCTTTTTATCGTCATTAAGCCCTTACTTTATTTTGCAGGGTGGCACGAAACCCGATGGAGATCCATGAACTAGTTTATTTCATGAAATGTAATTTGATGTTGTTCAGAAGTCCCGGTTCGGCCGAGGTGCGCTATGCGGAGGCGTCCATGCGCAACGGATTTGGCCTCAAGTACATCTACAAGTTTTTCAATTTGCCATTTCTGTACCTGCAAGTAAGTCAGACGTGTGTTGCACTCTACACAGCACTGCAGTGCATAAACCCAGTCTGACACGATCCAAGGTCAAGGTCCCAAGCCATTCAGAGTTTGAAATCCGGCCATTTTCAAAAGCCATCTCTTCCGCCATTTACAATGCGAACTGGCAACTTGTGTCACGTGACTTTTCACTGGAGTCATCCCAACATGGGCGCCAAATAGAGGTAAGGTAGGTTCAAACGGCGATTTTTGTGCAATATCTTGCTCTATCGCAGAAACGGGGCAAGATAGGGACGTAGTTACTATGGAATGCTAATAGTAACTTGTATGTGCTCTATCGATTGGTGCTATTTCCTGTGACCTTGAGTGACCGCAACTACCCCAATACTAGACAGTGGAGTTAGAGACTTTAAATTTGGTAGGTAGGTTGACAGTAGCAAGTGCTAACCCACGGATGGCAAACCATTCCCGAAAGGGACATGGTTAGGTCGCGTGATCGCTTGAACCATTTAAATTTTGGTGGGCACCAACCATATCTCTGGAACGGGTGATTGTCTCAGGCGCTGTCAACTTTGTTTGCTGGTGAGTGTCATAAACGTCTGATGGTCATCGGACAACTGTTGATCATACCCATTGTCGAGATCTGTATTCAGCATCTAGGCCGAGTAGAATAAATGATGTGATTACCACATGATGCGATACAGAATATATAGCATGCACTGAGCCTAAGCGTTGTGCGGGTCTGTCAGCGGCCGCAGAGACTCTTGTATGATAAAGTTTGTTATTCATGCCGATAATTTTAGTCCTCAAAAAACAATTAAGATGCATGGTATTGCTTGCAAAGTTTTTTTTTGTAGTTTGGCTGCTGTATGAACTACGAAAATAATTAGAAGTGCTAATGGCATTAACAGGACTTTTGTCATTGGGCATTACAACACCTTTGCCTCTGATTTATTATACGTTACTGGACACTTCGGAGATTTGCTTCAAGTAAGAATATATTATATTCACTATTTGCTGCAGATTTACAGCATACGTTCTCACGATGAAGCTAGTAATATAGTTCTATCAGGAGTGAAACAAGGTGTCGCCCTAACGGGACATAACACTACTGGCCCGCCATGCAATGTTGCTGTGGAGCTGTAATTAGACTGCAGGCTGCATGACGTCATCGCCTGGCCTATGCAGGTGAAGCCGCCTGCAGGCCGGCCGTGAAGTGTTACAGACCCCGACAGACAACAGACGTCAGCAACCGTTACTAGTCTGGCCCCCTACACTATGTGCGGGCGGGCCAGTAATAATGCAGAGCGTTGTTTTATGTACAGCGGGAAACGTTAATCCGGCAACTAGAAACAAACACGGAAGAGATTGAGTCAACATTGCAGGAGCTTGACATGCATGAAGAGTCAGAAGATCAGAACTATCAGCTGTTAGACTTTTGTTGTCTGTTGTTGTTTTTATAATAAAAAGGTGTCGCCCTAACGGGACATAACATTACTGGCCCGCCATCGCGTGCTGCCCTCTGGTGGGTTACGTTGCATCTGTGAGTGTTACAGACGACGACGACAGACGCCAGCAACCATAACTAGTGTGGACCCCTACACTAATGTATGGGTGGGCCAGTAGTAATAATAACCCATGTGGTCAGAGAATTTTGAGGAAAGGCCACGTTGCAGGGGTGCGGATTTTTCACCGGGGTAAAATGTATTGTGACACCAATCAGTCTGGTGCATTGGAGCCAGCTGCCTGCATTCCCATTGTCGCCGTTATTGATTGTTTTGCTGCGTAAATTGCTGCAGCACTCACTTCCAGTGCTTTTCAATGTGCCAGAAAACCTCCAAAATTGCTTCTTTCCATGAGGGTCTCGAGCAGTCTAATATGTGGTTCCTCTGGCCCATCCAGGTCTACCCACATATAGAAGGCTGACTAAATGCTATGTGTATTTAGGTTGGTGTCTTCGTTTTTGGCCTTGTCCTCATGAATTGTCTTGAAATGAGTGCCAGCATTGTGGTTTGTTTGAAGGAAGTAAGTAGAGTGCTACCGACCTTGACGTTTGACCTTGACCCTCCAGAATTTAATCACCTCGCCCCTGTGGCCAGGGGTATGACTGACAAGTTTGGTGACCACTGGACTTGAATTGGCGCCAGGAAGTTGTTCACAGACGTATATATCTACCTACATGCTGACGCCGGTGAAAACATAACGTCCCGTCACCTTCGGTGGGGGAGTTACCTGCCTTAGTAATTACTGATCTCATGCCACATAGACACGTGTCCTACTTGGCATTTGGAGGCTTGTCTCCTGGCTTGAGATGCTATTGGTCATTAAATTTTGACAGACCGTTTGAACGTCTGATTTCAGATTTCTCGATGCGCTGACAAACAAACGTCGTGAAACGCAGGACAAACTTGCGGAGAAAGCGATTGAAGAGGCGCGGAAGAAACAGGAGGCTGTGACGGCTGTCGAGCAGAACGGGTCGGCTGTGTCAGCACCAGTTACTCCTGCCACCACGCCAACCGCAGCTTCACCGCCAGGCATTAGAGAAGGTCCGGATTACAGTTTTGTTTGTCGTTTGATCGTTCGTTTGTTCGTTATTGCAGGCAGGGGTCCAGTCTGCACGGCTGGACCCCAGCGCTGAGACCTTATGTAGGTCCAATGCGCTAGCCCAGGAGAGGAGAGGAATTGATTGGTGTGTGGGAGTTTATGCATGACGTATAGGGTGAAGGAGGGCTTAAGTAGAAGTGAACAGCTTGTCGTGTATTTCTATAGCATGCACCCTCTAGGCGTGGCCTACTGTCTGACTAAGCCCGGACTGGCACTTATTCAGTGCAGGCCCTGACCGGCACTTCTTTAGCGCCTGGCCACCTGACTGACACTTCTTCAGTTCCTAGCCAGTGGGCTTAGCCACCTGACTGGCGCTTATTTAGTGCCAGCCAGTGGACTTTGCCACATTTATCTGCTTTTGCTCACATCAGAGCGGCTAACGCCTTGACGCTGCTAATCAAGGCATCAGCAATGGTCACAGTTTATAGAGGACACCGTCAAACCCCCTTTTTCTGCCCGGGATTATCTCCCTGTTTATCATATGCGTAGCAGTTATTAGAAAGGGCTGCGGTTTGAACCCCAGCCACCAGCCACTGAGTGCATCATGCTTTACTGCACATGGCGCCTGAGTGCTTTAACCACTGGGCCACATGGCAGGTCTTACAGTTTAGCTCAGAGACATTGCTAACTTTATATCACTGTGTTCATGCAATGAGATGCTTGACTGATGTGTCAGCATATCCCCCATTTTAGGAGAAGAGGTTCTCACAATACATGCAAATATCAATAACAGCCCTATAACTGTGTTAAATGAAATGTATCTAAATCGCCGAAATTCCCGTGCCGTACAGGAAACCGTGGTCGAGGAACATGATGGTGACGTTAGATTTAAGACCATAAGTGGAAACAGCCGTTTCGCACGTTGCCGATTGTTGTGCTCGAGCTGATCACGGTGTACAGGCAGTCAGCCCACAGGTAACTACAAGTCATCACCTGGCGGTAGGCTGCCATTACTTTCTGCCAGGCCTGTGGTTACCTTCCCAGCCGCAGAGCGTCATCGCCTCTTGGCCGGTACCAAATTATACTGCTTGGTGACAGAGGCACGTAGGTGTGAACAACTTGCCCAAGGTTGTTATGCAGCTATATCCCTTGTTGGATTTGAACCCACGACCTGTTGATCGCAAGTCCAGTGCTCTACCCGTTATGCAACGCAGCCACCTTGTTAGGATGGTAAGCTAGTAATATAGCTGAAAATTTTGACTGATGACGTTGGGATGTCTAGCGCCGCCTGCTCGTCCAATTGCGGGCCTGCAGTTGACGACAGCTGGTGTCGCTGTCACAGCCGACAAGATGTCGACCACTCTCGCTGGTGTGCCAGTGACAGCTGTCGGTGGCACGTCGACATCCAGCAAGTCCGTGCCGGCTACGCCCGTGTCAACGCCGATGACTGAGCAACAGCCGACTGGAGTCATGGCTCGCATCTTCGGCTCCGGCAAAAACACACGTCCGCCCGTCTCCAATGAACCTACAGCAGGTTCACCGTCTCTACTGTTAGATGATATAAGTAAGTAAGTAAGTAATCTTTATTGCACAGACGTCATACGCATCTGTGTTACCATACAGTAGTGAAAAGTTAGATAAGTAATACAACCAATAAAAAAAGTTTATAAAATGAACACAAATACAAATGCAAATTCCGACACAAGTACTTAAAGTGCGTATATAAAACTGTAGTTAATGTACGCTGTAGATATAGAAAATCAGTAATGACAGCAAGTATCCAAAGTAATTTGGCAAGGGGCTGTATCGCATCTCGTCACCCCTCGCAGCATGAACATTCGCCCGCGGTGGCACGCGAACAATGCACTATGGATTCAAGCTCTGCTCATTTATCATATGCTCCGCCCAGTGTTGTAGCAGTTGGTCATTCAGCAGTACAGATTATAATGTGCTCTGAGAGTCACTGATAACCGCACTCGGTGGTGGAGGGGGCAGGTCTGGTACCGTGGGTGGGACGTCTCCCGGATGTTTTTTGCATTGTACCTAAGAGAAACATTCCAAAGCCAGACCAACACAGAAGAGATATTATACAACAAGAGTCGTTAGGCACTGATATGTTATAAGAACTGAAAAACAGCAATTACACAAGATATCACATTGAACTGATAAACAGGTCTTGTGGTGGTTGGTTAGTTTTCACCCTGTTGTAGACGCCAGCATAATAACTTAAATGAGCCTCACCTATCCTTTCCCATTTAGGATTATCACTGAACAAAAAGGCAACGAGTTCAGGAGGTTACTGTAACATTGGCCATCCGTAATCTGGTGGAACTAAATCTCTACCCAAGACCTTGTCCTCGATATAGCCTATTTTTGTGCTGAAAGGGGATGCTAATCTCCCAACCAACCAATCACACTTGTGCGTTATTTAAATGGGAATTTTCTAGTTGAACCTGTGTGGCCATTTGCTACCATTTATTCTCCACTAGTTACAAAAGGAAACCTTTATGGATAACTGCAGCAGATTTATGCACTTCCTGTTTCAGTCAACAATGTCTGTAAGTAAGTAAGTTTATTGGTGTATTGTACGCGTGCCGCTAGATTAATTAAATAAAATTACAACAGAGTAAAATATGATCACATGTATGAATAAAATACAGGACCATCTTGTCATACACGATCCACATGATATAGGCATAAATCCAGTCTCCGCTGCCACTTACAGACCCGCACAATGCAGTGCCTCAGGCCCACCGTGTTGTACATAGCGTCTACCTGGATGCCTTAAGTAAGTAAGTTTACAAGCCGTCACGCCGCTCTGTGGCGGGATTGCTTGTACCCGCCGTCCGTCCATCCTCGTAAGCCGCCCGAGCCCTCTATTCCGGCCCGCAGCCGTTCTGCGCTCGCCGCTTGCCTCACGACTGACGCCCGTCTGTCCGTCCGTCCACATAAGCCACGCCCCGTGGCCACACATCGTGACAATCCGATTATTATATATAGATCGGTGTATTGTTGCCATGAAGCTAGATTAATTACATACAATTACAACAGAATAAAATACAGTCAGATATAATACTTGTATGAATAGAACATAGAACCACAACACACATAACAAACATCATACAGTAATTACTGATAGTTCTTTAATGCATAGTTAATAAATGAAGAGTTTCATCATAGACACGGAAGGACCTCAGTGTCACCTTGTCGTTCTTGGCAGATATACATCTTGCCGTCAGTAATTCATCGGTGCCGGTAAGAAGTGTTGAAGAGTTTGAACCGGAAGAAGGAATTGATGCGAGTTTTCTTGAAGATACACCAACCAACGTCACCAAAACCACAACAGCCAGTCAACATGATGTCTCTAGCGACTCGTGAGCACTGGATAATCTTGTCTTTTTTTCTATTTTACATCACGTTTTATGTGTGTGTTTTTTATATTTCAGTAGTTATGAGTGGTGGTTGTGTGCGTACTGCATAACTTTCTCTAATAGTTGCAAAAATTTGGTGATAACAATTGCTTGAAATGGGCCTTTTTGATAAAACCACACCTTTTTGCAGATTTTGTGCTGGTACAATCAATATTTTCTGGATGAGGGTCGTATCTTGCAGTATGATATGACAGAAGAAAGACGTTTAGTATGAGATGTTCAACGTCCACCCAGACTTACAGCACATCATTAACAAATGATTTTTACCATGTAACGCTATGCTAGCACAGTATATGCGTGTGTCCGTCTGTCCTTCCATCTGTCCGTCACATGCTGGTATTGACCCAAAATGGCTAAATTTAGGATCATGCGAACAACACATCACGATAGCCCAGGGACTCTATTTTTTCTGATAACTAAAACTAAGCGAAATACCGTCACAGTCGCCCCGCTCCCAACAGGGGCACCAAATAGAGGTGGGGTAGGCTAAAATCAGTGATTTTTGATCAATATCTCAGTATATCTCAGAAACGGTGCAAGATAGGGACATAGTCACTCTGGAAGGCTAATAAGAACTTGTATGCGCTCTATCGAATGATGCTATTTCCAGTGATCTAGAGTGACCCTATAACTACCACAAACCACCCCATTTTCGACATTATGTATCGCCTTTCATATCTTCGTAGTGAGAGGAGATATAAACTTCAGATTTGATAGGTAGGTTGATGGTAGCAAGTGCTAGCCCATGGATGACATACCATCCCTGAAAGGGGCATGATTAGATCACGTGAACCATTTGTTCGTGAAATTGCGCGGCTTGTTGACGTAGGATCGGCATGTGTGGATATAGGTCAGTCCCACTGATTTACTTGTGTGCGTACTGTATGAATGTATGAAGGTGATCTCTAGCTGCTGCTGTTGATTGTACAATGTTTCAGAGATGATAGTGACGTGCAAGGAAACCCGCTTGTTGCCGGCTTTCAGGAGGACCTGGCGTCTGACGATGACCTCGGAACGTCAGATCGGCCCATCACTAATGTCGGCCTGCATGCTGAACCTTCTAGTGATGAAGATGTGTCGAAGACCGATTTGGGACTTTTGTCGAAAGACAACAAGCCTTTAACAGCAAAATCCGACACCACGTTTATTGGCCCTCCTAATTTAGAAGGGTCTGATCGAGAGTTGTCCGGCGATCGTCAGAAAAATTTGGCCGGCTGTAACGTTATGGTGGATAGTAGTGATGATGAAAGGGTACAGTATGGTAGTGCAGTCCACCAGGATGCTGACATCTGTGACAGTGAACTGAGCCGTCAGCATCACAAGAGCTTGCATCTTTCTAGTGAACAGGTCTGCAATTACGTTGGTTAATACCGCTTATTATTTGTGCAGTGAGATAATGTTTTTGCCCGGGGTTTACTTTTTGATTTGTGTGTCCGTAAGCAATTGGTTCACAATTTACGTAGTTTTGTTAGTTGAGTAGCTCTTGTCACGTTCGTTAGGAGACGATTTATCACCGACCAACACAGTTTTAATTCACGACATTCATCTTCAATGGCTTCAGAAGGGGCACAGATTTCCTCTCCTCCTGGAAAGTCCTTAAATGTCCCGGAATTTTTTTCTTTGAAATTTCAAGGCCCTGGAGAATCATTCTTGAAAGTATAAATTAATTACATGATGTGGTCCTGTGAAGTACGGGAAAAATGATCGGATTCAAATTTGAACGTCAGTAAGGAACTCGTTGGCAGTCAACTGGCTATTAAAACTAGTGGATGCATTAAATGTCTGTATATAGTGGCTAAGTACGTTTTTAAAGATTGTGCACCTTTCTCGCATTATTGTTTTTCTTCCCTTGTATGTGTGCCTGTGTTTGTTGGCTGTTTTTCTATGAATTTAAAAGTAGCTGTGTTACAACAAATGCCTTGGAAAAGTAGATTGCGGTCGTGGAATTTTAGCAGAGTAACAGAATGGGAATCTTGGTTGAAGTGGTCAAGAATAACTCCTATCTTGGATGAGACTGCAAGATGGGGTTTCTGCAATGCCTCTAACAGGAAAAAACTTGATGTGTGTTGATGCTTTGGTTTAGGATGGTTGCTTAAATAATCTCGCAGTTTATTATCTTATGTAATATTGAATGGAATGGCGTCGGAGAGCTGGTAAAAATGGAGCAACACCCTTTCCTTTAAGAGTCCAATAGTGTATAAGCAAGGATGAGGAGAGGCCACTGGTTAGGGTTAATGCTTTGAGTTTTCAGCGCCTCTGAAGTTACGACCATATGGCGCTATACAAATGTGTATATTATTATTATTATTATTATTCTTCAGTGCTTTGAGACGCTGATGGTTAGGCGGCAAAATGTCACATGGCTCATGAAATACTTGTGACCCTTAGAGCTAATGCGGTCCCAAAAGAAGCGGAGGAAGAAATCCGAGGATGAAGTAAGTAAGGAAGCGACGACTTGTATAGCGCATCGTCATAACCACCTCTAAAGCGCTCAGGAATGGCGCGTGTTAGAGGGATCATACAGTTTTACCTGCCACCCACATGTTTATCGACGAATGGAATGAACCATTCTGTCTTTACTCCGTAAGCATTCACCAGATGGCGCCACACGATCGAGGTAGCGCACATCCAATTACAGCTCACTGCTCATTTACCAACCTTGAAAGGATGAAAGGATGAGTTGGCCTAGTTGGCCGATTTTGTAGCGGATGGTTTACCCACGTAAGTGGTCACCCATCAGCTGCAGGTCGAGCATAAGACACGGAAAGTTTGCTGGTCACAGACCGACGTTCTACCACTGTGCCACGCAGCCGGCTAATGTAGGTTCATATGGAAAATTGCCTGCAAAATGGAGATGTGAGTTGATATTGAATTTATATTGTGTTGGGAGGATGGCATCAGCAACTTCCCTTTCTTGTAGCATGAGTTGATTGATGGTTTTGCCTAGTTGAAGACAGTGCTCGGAATTTCTTACCATGTTTTGACACTGTTGGTTGACTAACAGGAGGAGCATACGGCATGTAAAGAACCTGTGCCAGTATCGCCACTGGTTTATTTTTAGGGGTCCTGCCACATTCCAGAGAAACTGCGGTATTGAAAGGTCGGTCAGTGAAAACCGACCATGTTGCGTGGTGGATCAGCGGTAGGGCGTTGGACTTGCGATTTACAGGTAGCGAGTTCAATTCCCGGCTGTCGGCTTTCATGTAACATAGGTCAACTCAGCCTTGCATCCCTCCGGGGTCGCAATATCAAGTACCTGCTTCAGCTGGGGGTAACTGCGGGATTTTCACCTCTGTCGGGTGACAGGTAACACTGTGTGATCCCATATGGCATGTGAGTTTCCCATAGCAGTGAAGAGCTAAGTTGATGCTAAACTGCTATACACTGCTTACTTTTTACTTTTACTTTACATGTGTGTGTGTG
>Ga0209780_1002921_pt1 | contig 12447 bp, 7 predicted proteins | sample WorMetexBAHAMAS2_FD_187384 | JGI IMG/M metagenome (GOLD analysis project Ga0209780, IMG submission 187384) | Marine gutless worms symbiont microbial communities from Max Planck institute for Marine Microbiology, Germany - Inanidrilus exumae... | ecosystem: Host-associated > Annelida > Digestive... | reverse complement strand
GCCCCCACCCACACAGGCTGTGGGCAAAAACTGTTTTTAAACTGATTCCAAACTCTGACGGAAAGTGTCTCTGCAATGGAACACGACATCAACAATCAGAAAGAAACTTGTCAATCTACAGGGACTCCCCTACATGCCACCAAACTTGGTAAACTTTGGTCCACAAACAACTGAGAACAGTTGGCGAGTTTTTGCCACCCCTACAGTTTGCGCACAGGATGAGCTGCCTTTGCGACACATTTCGGTTTAATCATATTCGCCAGATGGCGCCGATGGTCGACGCAGATGCCAAGAGCTTAGTTAGCGTTGGTGAGGCTGCGTGCCGGGTGGGCTCACGCTGGGCTTTGCCATGCATCTAGTATCCTCGTTAATACTAAGTATCGTAACAGAGGACACTTCAGTCGTATGAAACAAGACAGCAATTACAGCTATCATCACCTGGAACCTTTGAAGCCGATCTCATTAGTGCAAAGAGCACGTCGAGTGACTGCGGCTGATAGTTCTTGGGACACGACGACACGGTTTCTGTCAAGCCCTCGATGACAAGTAAGTAAACTCGTAGGCAACCGGAGTGATCTGACTCAAACATCTGCCGGGAATCATCCGACATCAGCGCTGTGCCATGACAGTCCACACTAATGACTGTATGAAACCCTACAACCACAGCAGCACTGCCGACAAGATTCTCACTGAAATTGAACGATAAACTATATAAATGGTGTGAGGAACTGTCTCACATACGTCAGTGAAATCTCAGCAATGGAAGTTAAAAAGACAGAGCGTGAAAAGATGGACACATGGGTTTGTTTTGAAAGAAAGAAAGAAACAAATTAGCCCCGTACGGGACTTATGGTCGACTTTACTTACTGCCAACTTCAAAGTCACGCGACATAAAAATTAGGTCAAAAATAAAAAATCCGGCCCCGACGAGCTTTAGGTATTGTGCCCTAATTTAAGAATCCATGGTCATTTGCCAGCCCCCATTATAAATGGGAAAAGAGACAGCCTTTGAGAATGGTCGAATTTCCGACTTTCGACGGCTCATGACCTTTACCTTGACCTTAGATCAAGTCATACTGCATACCGGCATGCATCACTCGTCGACCTCTACATAGATACCAAATTTCATTGAAGTCTAACTAACTTTTTGTGGACGGACGGGCGGACGGACATTTGAGACCCACTTTATTAGGTTGACTCGGAGGAGTCGACCTAAAAATACATACAATACAAAATCAACACACATAAAAACTAAAGCCAGGTTTAGTCTCCTCCTACGACATCCGGTCTGGAAATGGAGTGGGACTATTCTGGTAGAATGGGAAGGGATGGAAAAGCAAGAAAATGGATGAAGTGAGTAAGAAAGGGACAATGTAAAAAGTAAAAGATACCGAATGTGTTAATTAGTTAGTGTGGATATATTTGCAAGTGTTTGCTGTGAATAGGTTTTACTTTCGTTCTCGTTACACATATCTGCCTACCGTCGTCATCATGAGCTAAGCTGTCATCGACTGGTTGATGTAGGTCTGTGGTTGGAACACTGTTTAGGTCGTTGATAACATGATGGTCTAATGTCTGCACGTCATCAGACTCCAGTGTCTCAGCAGCAGCAGGAGTAGTTGTCTCATCATCCATCAACTCAGACACGTCCGCTATCACACTCGCTACAACACGTTCACAGCACACAACGACCGGCTTGGAGTCAAATGCTTCAGACAGACCGCAACATTGCCGCTGGCTGCATGCATAAGCCACTCCCACGCTGGTGTCACTTCCCCGCGCCCCTGCAGCGAGACATTAACCACGCGCGACAGACGGACCGCCGGTTTTTCCGTACATGGAGTTTTTTGCCATCATGGGACAGACAGACTGAGCTAACTGAGTTAAGGTTTTACATCCCACCCGACTCAAAATAGGTCATTTCGGAGACGTTCTTCCCAGCAGTGATGTAAATAATACTTTTTTGTCAAGACCAAGACCAAGACCTCAGTATTTTTCAAGACCAAGACCAAGACCAAGACCAAGACTATTTGGTCGAGACCAAGGCGAGACTTTTTATTTCAAGGCCAAGACCAAGACCAAGACTTTACTCGGACCACTGCACAGGTTACGATATATAATAATCACAAAATGAACACAACAGTATACACACGACACAGACAGCTGTGTATGACATAAAGGTCTGATTTAAAACAACTCAAAAAGAACAGTGCTGAATAACACTAAAACGCCATCTCATATAGCACATTTTGTCACTGCCTGTTGCACTTTGCCAGCATGAGATCACACAGAAGCTGGTCAGACATCCTTGATCTATGAGGCCTGATGAGCAGACCCCCATGGCTGAAAACACGCTCAACCGGTGCTGACGTGCAGAGTGTGCAGAGCAGAAAACACTCTGAAATAACCACTGCAAACAAGCAAACTGCTTGTTGTCCTTCACTAGACGCCACGGAGTGCTAACCTGAGTGCCGTCAAGTATCAGCTGCACGTACGCGAGATATGAGCTTACAATGCTCGTCAGTGGCACGGCTGCTTTCTCTGCTGATGGCAGAGGCTTGCGGTGTGAGGCAAAGAGTGAGGTTTTCGTCACCTTAGCAGGAAGTGGGCATGACCCTGCATCATGTGAATCACCAGTCTTGTAAATTCTAATTCTCCAGACTTTTTTGTCAAGACCAAGACCGAGACCAAGACTTTTACCTCAAGACCAAGACTTTATTCTTTGTCCTCGAGGCGCCTCGAGACCAAGACTGTGGTCTCGAGGACTACATCACTGCTTCCCAGCCAATCTCTTGGCTAAGTACTGTAAAACTAAAACAAATACAACAAAGCAAACATGCATCCGTAACAAAGTATACAACAGCATAAAATGAACCCCCAAAAACTAAAGCCTAGAAACAGAGAGAGCCTATTCTGGTTTTGGTGAGGACAGACGGACAGACGGACAAAAAGACGAGGACGCCACACCGTTGCATTCCCGCTATGTGCTAGACGCAGCTAGCGGCAATACTGTGTTAATAGTTTGTTTCTAAAGAGAGTAATTTAGTACAGTGTCTGTGTAGTTGTTTAGTTAACAATGGTCTGCTTTACACCCTGAAAGTACAAGTACAAAACACAAGTACACACTATACAACAAGTACTCCACATGGCTGGTAGTCTCATACCATGTACTGGAGACTGCAAGCTGGAGCTGGAGTCTTCATCCACGTGGCTGAGTTCAGTGGTAAACCAGCTGTGAAATGTGTCCAGGTCAACATCGTGTACACCGGTGTCGGCTGGGCGGACATTTGCAACATGGATTCTGACAATCACAACAGCAACCAAGGCTCACATTAAACCACCACCACAACAACATACTAGATATACATTTATTAGCCTGCATGGCATCGCGATGCCAAAAGGCATATATTTTACCGCTGTGGATTTTTCTTTCTTTCTTCCTTTTTTTCTGACGCGTAATCTCTGAGGTCACTGAACAGATCTCAACCGAACTTGGACACATATTCACTTATGGCTGCTATTTAAAAAAATTGGTCCGAACTCCCCCGGACATTTATACCCACAGGCTGGGGGCAAAAAAAAGCTTTTGTGGGATCGACTTTGAACTTTGACCTAACATATCTCTGCAACGGAACATGATATCAGCAATCGGAAAGAAACTTGTCAATCTACAGGGACTCTCCTACACACCCCCAAATTTTTATTTTATCTTACTGAGGAAGGCTCCCAGTGATTTGAGTTCTTAAACCGTTTCTTGGGTGACATCTGACTTGCAAAAAACCTTTTTTCTTTTCAAAACAGGTTGCCAGGTTGCTGGTGGCTACACTCACCCACTACAGCTCTAACAGTGCAGGTCACAATGTGGAATAACGTTTTTCCAGACATTGCAAAAGCCTCAGACGAGCATACAGCAATAATTTCACTACCACAAATACACTTTCAGTTCTCTTCGAACTTAACTTCTTCTCAGGTGTTACTTACTACTTCAACCACAGCGGGTGGGTGAAGTACTGTAATTAGATCTGTATGTCTGTCTGTCTGTCCGTCTGTCTGTACGTCTGTGTGTTTGTCTATTTATCTCTCTCTCTCTCTCTCTCACGTATCTCAAAAAAACACGTTCAGATTTCATTACATTTTCTGTACTCAGTCCTCGTCTAATGGTAATGTAATACGCTATGTACTTCCTGTTTTGTGGATAATGTCACGACGCGTATGTTTCGTAAAGTTCGCCAGGTGCTGGCACCGGGGGAGAAATCTGCGGTCTCCGACATTTGTAGAGCACTGCAACAGGTTTTACTATTTCTGTCACATATACACCAACAATGGCGTGGACCTCCTGTGCCCTTTGAAAATTACGGAAAAGTATTTACTAAAAGTGGACAAATTCATATGAAAAAGTCGTGCTGAGCCAATAGACACGACTGAAGTATTATATTTGAATTTTGTAAGGGGTGACTGGGTACACGGCCGCTTCCTTTCCCAAATTCTAAACATACCATTGACACTCACAAAATTTGAATGACTGCATCACATTTATGGCGAAGAATGCACTTAGATAAAGATGCAGATGTAAAACAGTGAGATTCGACAGCTGTACCGGTGAGCTCCAGTGAAGACGGGACAGGCAGGCATGCAGCACATGCTTGCAATGATATCACAACACTGATGCAGGTAGCGCAGCGCCGGCAGACATAAATCCTGTCCACTGACGAACCCTGTTGACTCATTGTCCGAGTCCGAGCTGTCGTCCAAATCCTTCACTTCAAAACTGCCTGAAATCAGTGCACACATTGAAGCTACAGTGTGACGCAAAAAAAATCCAATCGATGCACACATTGAAGCTACAGTGTGACGCAGGAAAAATCCAATCGATGCACACATTTGAAGCTACAGTGTGACGCAGGAAAAATCCAATCAATGCACACACTGAAGCTACAGTGTGACGCAGGAAAAATCCAATCGATGCACACATTTGAAGCTACAGTGTGACGCAGGAAAAATCCAATCAATGCACACATTTGAAGCTACAGTGTGACGCAGGAAAAATCCAATCAATGCACACATTTGAAGCTACAGTGTGACGCAGGAAAAATCCAATCAATGCACACACTGAAGCTACTGTGTGATGCAGGAAAAATACATCCTATGTCTGACAACGTACTCAATAACAAAGGCCGGGTTTACCAAATATCACAAAGACATGCATATTAATACACAGCTCACACAATCATTTTATCTGCCAATTTTTCTCAGATTGATCACAGAATTTAGCTGGAAGTCCGACAAAAAGTTATAACGATGATTATTATTAACTTTTAATATCCTTGTTATCATCATTAATTTAGGGCTGAACTGAACACATGAGAATAACTGACGCAGTCAAACAGAGCTGTGATCATTGTGAAGGTACTTTCTGTCTACAATATTATTTGGCTAAATAAAAATACTTATTTGACCGATCATTGGGTCCAAACAGAATACTAACAGAGTACTTGGTACAGCCCTAATTATTATTAGCCCACACTGCATGCTCTTAGTGCATAAGATGCGGCCTATTGCTACAGATGGAGTAGCAAGATCTGTCTGTCTGTATGTTCATGAGCGCTGCAAAAACAGATAAACCGACCTAGATGTGTGGGTGGGCCCAAAGAATCAAAGATCGGGATCAAGATCTCCCATGGGAAGAAGCAACTTTGGGGTTGTCCTGCCCACTGAAAAGCATTGCGAGTCAATCTGTGGCACTTTACGCAGCAAAAAAACAGTAACGGCAGCAGCGGGACTGTGGCAGCAGGCAGCAATACTCCAAACTGGTCGTTATCACATTGCATTGTCCCACCCCCGTGATAACTCCGCCCCCCTCTGTGATGCAGCATGTCGTCAAAATTCATTTACCACTTGCTGCATCTTAGTCGTCACTATAGCTTCAGATGCATGCCCACAAGAAGTAAAAAAAGCAGAGTCCACAGCGACCTGGTCCACGGACGTATTTCAGCAGGCAGAGAATACAGTCCACGGCGGCGTTAGCGAAGACGACGACATTGTCCACAGCGAGAAACACGTTGAACACATCCAGCACCGCAGCCACGTGCTGCTGCCGAGACTCATTTACTTCCTCATTAGCCGTGTACTCTATCTTCACCGCACGCAGGGCACCAAACAACGGCTTCCAGCCGCTCCGGATATTAGACGTGCACGCCTCGACAAGTTCACAGATTGAGCAGACCACCTACAGTGAACAGACACATTGTCAATCAAATCACTGGCTATCAGATCGAGCAGACCACCTACAGTGAACAGACACACTGTCAATCAAATCACTGGCTATGTGATAGTGCAACAATATTTACTTCGCCTCCAGTAGGTGTGCAAAGTATTGCGGTCAGCGTATCTGTTTGTCTGTCTGTTTGTCTGTCTGTCCACTTGCATGTCTCATAAACCACACGTCCAAATTTAACCAAACTTTCTGTACGTGTTACCAGCGGCCTCGGCTTGGTCCTCCTCTAATGTGATACGTTATGTACATGCACTTCCGGTTTTGTGAATGACATCATAGAATAGTCCAGAATCAACTCAAAATCAAATCTAGCGGTTTTCGTAACTTGCTACTGAAACAATAAACTTACTTACTTACTTACTTACTTACTTACTACAGAAATGCCTATGTTTCGTCCAGTTCGCCATTCGCCAGGCAGCAGCACTACTTGGACGTCAGGTAAGGTTGTTTGGTCGATATCGTCAGGTGGCAGCACCGGGGGTGAAGTTTGTCGTCAGCGATTGCATCTTGTTCAGAGATAAAACAAACAAAAGTGATATCAGAGAGAGAAGAAGAAGAGGAACTAATGACCTGATCCTGTACGTCGCCGTCACACAGTTCCAGACAGAGAAGGTTCTCAAACGGCTTGCACAGCGCCTCGTTGAAGTGGAAATGAGCGAGTTCTGAGTACGATGCAAGGACACTGGTAACTGAGTCATGGATGCAGGCGACCGCTTTCTTTGACAGTTTATCATCACGATGACACGCCGCCTATACACACAACATACTCACTCCACCACTAACCAGCCCCATCACACTGTCAACTGTGTTGACCTCGACACTGGAGTTAGAGGTCACTCAAGGTCATCGGAAATATGTTGTGCTAACCCGGGGTTCAACTGCAACAAGGCTACTAAAATCTAAAATTAATAGCATATGCCCAGCCAGCCCATCATACTCTCAACTGTGTTGACCTTCACATTGGAGTTAGAGGTCACTCAAGGTCATCAAAAATACGTTGTGCTAATCCTGGTTTGACTGCAACAAGGCTACTAAAATGCTGAGTGCACGTGCGTGTGTGTACACGTCATAATACAATTAATAGCATATGTCATCATCATGTGACAACAGTAGACAAGGGATGCACTGGTGTATATACTACAGATAACTATCACGTAAATGTTTACTAAATTAAACGACAGTGTGAATATGGTGGAAATAATGAAATTCAGTGACAAGACATTAATAATCAACTAAAGCAGTCTACAGCACATAAGATTTTCGTGATTAAACGTAAAATTAGGTAACAATCGAATAAATAAACTCCAACTGAAGGTATCTGAGCTGACGTCACGGCCACCTGCTGGCTGTTACTTACTACAATTCTGTTACTGTGACCGAGAACCATCTGTGTTTTGTTACTGGCCGCCATATTAAGTGTAAATGTTTAGTAAACGTTTACAAGTTTCACGTATATGTTTACTAAATGAAACGATAGGCATAACCCTAGAGTAAACTCAGATGTGCCACAGATTCGGGGTTTCCAACCTAGAATATTTAATAATTCACTGACGGTTAGCAGCAGCACTGGACAGAAACGAGTAAGTAAGTAAACGGCGAGGAAACCTCTACGAAATGTGACGAGACGACGCTCCAGACTCTCATGAGATGAAGATGAGGTCGATCAGTCCTAATGCATCTGGCCATGACGTCACCGAGCCGGTACAGCAGCAGAGACGTGTGTGGTGGCGCCATCTGCTGGCCGCCGAGCGACATCTGGCGACTACACTGGCCGAGCTGCTGACGACTGAACTCGCAAAGCTGCGTCAGGAAACCGACCAACGACCGCAGACTCAGTCGCACCGGAATCTCCTCAAACAACCTGTCATCACGCACAAACAACCTGTCACCACGCACCAACAACCTGTCAACACGCACCAACAACCTGTCACCACGCACCAACAACCTGTCACCACGCACAAACAACCTGTCACCACGCACCAACAACCTGTCACCACGCACAAACAACCTGTCACCACGCACAAACAACTCTCACACACAAACAACCACGCACAAGACAATGACCTGAAGTAGACGTGTAGAGTACACTTATGTACCTATCTACAGCCAGGCTATGGCTAAGTTAAATATAATAGTTTTTCCTGAAATAAAAGTTTACCTGTAAACTTCCAAAATCACAAAATGTGGAAAAACTTAATAAAAAAATCAACGCAATAATTAATAACTACTAATATTATGATGTTTTATTTACAGCTAATGGTAACTAGAAAACACAGGCCGTCGTATCAACATGCGAACCCACGCTGGCAACAACCGTTGCAGCACGCGTCACTAGCAAGTGTCCGGCCGTGATGGTTTTCCTAATTATGTGACCTTAGCCTTTGACCTTTTGACCTCTCGGTCAACGCATGGCGAACGACTGCTATAGGGTATATGTGTACCAAGTTTGGTGTTGATAGCTCAAGCCGTTTTCCTTTAGAGCGCGGACAAACAGACAAACAGACATACAGACTGACGCGACTTAACAGCTGGTTCTCTTAAGAAACAGGTAAAGGATGAGCACCTCAGGGGAACTTGCTGACCCCAATTTACCTGGAAAAAAGGGTCGTTAAATGGCAGAAATAGCGGCAATACGCGCTGTGTTATTTTAGGGACAGCATCGATGGTAACTGTGCCAATGTTTTGTACAAGAGTTAGATGTCTCTGTACACTTAGACATGTACAAAACTCATTAGTATTTGTATCCGGACTATCACAAATCTGCTCCAATTATTCACGAAAATTCTTCATAGGGAGCTGACCCAATCTGGGGTAAGTCTTGAGATGATAGAAGGGAAATAAAACAAAAAAATGAAAGCAGTAAACAGTACACTCAGTCAGTTGACAGTATCAGATCTAATCTACACCTTAGCAATGATTAGTCGTACAGGTATTTGCATACCTGTCAACCTCGTGTGAGAGTCGACAGAGGACCTTCGACGCCTGGCTGGCGCTGAGTACCCCTCCACCGACCACCGTGTTGTCCCAGCCGGGCTCACCACTCGACTGTTGGATCAGTTGCTGGACGCTCACTGGAGGCACCTGAGGTTCCGTGGACACCGGCATTGATGAATACAGCTCCGGATCTCTACCAGAACATCATCATATGTATACACACGCACAGAGACCCACAGACATTTTGTTGCTGTCTGCCAGATTTCTCATAAACATGGAATAAATGCTTTTGAATGGAAAGTATGCAGACAGACAACTACTACCGCCAACTGGGGCTACTTGGGACACGGGGGGATACTTGGGACACTGGGGGCTACTTGGGACACGGGGGCCTACTTGGGACACTGATCTACTGTTCTTAGCAAGCGATCAGTGTCCCAAGTAGCACCAGTATGACGGTATGGAACATTTCTATGTCAAGTTTGATGATCCATGCTGGGTTGGTTTTTGAAATATCGTGCAGAAAAACAAACAGACAAACAAACAATGGTGAAAACCACACCCCGGTGACTGCTATTGATGAGGGTTAGTTAGTTAGTTGGAGTTTAATGTCCCTTTTCAGCACACATAGATATACACTGTGTCTCAAAAAAAACGTCCCACCTTTAAACTGTCTCTAACTTTGTCAAATCGTAATCGATTTTCAAAATTTTTGCACTGCTGGAAAGTGTATGAAATTTGCTATAAAAGCCATTTGACAATACCCACCTTACCTTAGGCATGTTGCTACACTACATCAGAGAAAAAAAGTCACGGGTGGAGAGCTATACCTACCCAGTGAAGGAAGGTCAGCGAAATATTAACCTCAACCCTGGCCACTTTTTTGTTCAGCCGCCACCCAAAAAGGGACATGGATCGAGAGTTAGTTAGTTAGAGTTTAACGTCCCCTTTGAACACAAATATCGCTATATCAGAGACAAAAGATCAGGGCTGGAGAGCTATCCCTACCCAGGGAATAAAGGCCAGCGATATACTAACCTCAACCCTGGCCGCCTTTTCATTCAGCAGCCACCCAAAAGGGAAATGGATCGAGAGGCTCATTTAAATTATTACGCCAGCGCCTACAACAGGGGAAGACAACTAAAAGATAGAGTAGAAGGTGGGGAAGTGAGGAGATAAAGGGAAAGAGGGATTTCCCTGGGACCACACTGGACAACTGTTAAGGGTAACAAAATTCCAAAGATCTCACATGAACTCCTGCAGACTGCCAGTGTTAACATTTGAAATGATGAATACAAACATGAGTAGTAGTAGTATTAGTAGTAGCAGGACGTACTCGCTACATTCAAGGTCATGAGGGTCAGAGCTCAAGGTCGTCGGCAGAGGTCGAACGGCCTCTGGATGTAAGTCAGGCAGTGACAGCTGATTATCACCACAGCTGAAGTAGGCGTGTTCCAGTTCACCAATGTGAGCACAGCATCTGAACACATTCACAATCAATACACCGGACTACGTTCATATGACAAAACCAATACAGTATGTAAACCTGTAAATCACTACACCGTGTTCGGCGACACAACTCGTGCGATACGTTTTACAAGGTAGTGTAGACACATTAGTTAGGTGAGGTGGACAACTAAGCTGTCATGCAATGTCAAATTATGTGAGGAATTCTGGTGTCAAAAATTATTAAAATCAGACAACTATTCCTCATCTTATAGCCAATAATATGAGTGGATGTTTTTTTTCTGAAACACGGTGTAGAAAGTGTAAGCAACTATAGAACATAAACAGTCGTATCAAGCAACAACCGCAGGTAACACAGCAGTGTACAGAGTTGCGGTGAGGGTCATTAGCAACCGTACGACCGTTACAATTTTCGTACCATGTGACCTTGACCTTTTGACCTCTATAGAGTATACGTGTACCAAGTTTGGTGTTAATAGCTCAAGGCGTTTTCCTGATAGAGTGCGGACAAACAGACAGACAAACATACAGACACGACTGATCCGAATCCCACTGATCCAGTGGGATTCGGATCAGTTTAACCATGACCTCATCATATCAAACTAGAAGATAGACTTCGATGCGTCGACGTGGCACTTTGAGCCTGATGTGACTTTGACTTTTGACCTCCAGAATCTAACCAGGTCATCAATGGTGGCTAATAAATATTCAGTATCAGTTTTATCAAAATTGATCTATCCGTTCACGAGATATTGTAAACAAATAAGTAAGTAAGTAGCCTTTTATTGCAATGTGACATTTGCACACTGTTACAGCGAACAATACAAATAAAATACAAGTAAAATATAACACACAAAGCATGAAACGGAATATGAACTGATATAACAGCCTTAATAGGCTAAAACAGAGATTAAATAAAACCTGGGCTGAACAGCGTGACGTGACTAATGGAAGGTTATACATGTTTAAATAAACAACGATTCATATAACAATTTTTAAACTGGGTATATTAAACAGTGGAAAGCAGGTATGGATGTTGTCTCCTACGAAGCTGGTAAGGTGTGTAGGTAGAGGTTTTAGGGGGGAGAAGTCTCCGAGAAGACAGTGCAGACTGTGACCTGGCTGAGTGGACTGCCGAAAGAGTTTGCGATCTGACGCGTCAATGAGAGCGTCTATGTCAAACGCAGTAAGTGTAAGTCCACGACTTCCGCCAACCGTCAACTGCTTGCAGTACCTCGCTACTGGCTCAACACTTACCGTACGGCCGTCGGGCCTTTTCAGTTGCCGACCTCACAGTCTGGAACTCTCTCCCAGATTTCATCCGAGACCCGACCATCAGTGCAGACTGTTTCAGACGTTTGCTTAAAACGTACCTGTTCGCTCGATACTAGTGCATTCAGCGCGTTAGAGGTTCTTGACGATAACCGCACTCTATAAATTTACTTACTTACTTACTTACTTTCACTACGCATTGCCTTTCTTGACATAGCATTTATTTTGTAGTAACAATATCTGACTATATGAACGGACACACAAATGAACGAATAAAAAACTGTCGGGTGTCAGAGGTGTGAAAAGTGAACCTGAAGATGTGTTTCCAGCAGGTGTCCGTGTGAGAGCCCATCTCCACCGCCATGCTCAGCAGCATGTCCATACTAAGTGCATGCGCGGCGTGCAAGCGCACCATCTTGGCACGACCTCCACTCAGCATTGACGACGGCGCATGACGTGTATCATCCAGCTCAATGGACGCCGTAGCAAGGTGTTCAAAC
>Ga0209780_1002920_pt1 | contig 12448 bp, 4 predicted proteins | sample WorMetexBAHAMAS2_FD_187384 | JGI IMG/M metagenome (GOLD analysis project Ga0209780, IMG submission 187384) | Marine gutless worms symbiont microbial communities from Max Planck institute for Marine Microbiology, Germany - Inanidrilus exumae... | ecosystem: Host-associated > Annelida > Digestive... | reverse complement strand
ATTCCAATGAGATCACCCCTAATAGGGGCGCCAAATGCAGGTGAAGTAAAAATGCCATAGTTCCTTAATATTTGCCACAATCCATTGTGCCAGACTGTTAAATGTCCGTAAATGCTTGAAGTCCGTAAAGCTGTTGCACAAAACTTTATTTTCCTCAGTGTATACTGCAGTGCTAACTGTCACATAGCAAGTATTTGATTCAATATCCCTCTACCTTTCCAGTATCCTGCTTGCTCTTTAGCCAAAGTGTTTCTACGTAATGCTTGAGACGTTGTTGTAAGGTCTTGGTAAAGACTTCCGGGTACCCTCATTATCTTATGTAAAGATATGATAGTTGCTTTTTCCCCACTCCTCTGGCATTTGTTCTCACTTACCGCAAAAGCACTGCATTACTTTAACTGTACTGTTCCATCCTATTTGTAACATTTCTGTCATAATTGCATCAATTCCTTGAGCATTTTTCAATTTCAGATTCTGTATTGCCTACTGTTATACTCAACTATTACTGGTTAGTAAACAAATTGAAATTTAAAAAATAACAGAATGTTTTCATCCTTGTTGTTAAAAACATGAAGTTACAGAACTGGTTAGTCACAATTTCTGACAACTATCAAAACAGATCAAAATACACAAAGGTGAGCAATCAAAACACGTATTAACAGAAATGGCAAGGACTGTTATTTCAGTAAGACTAATTCTGTTCACGCACAAACACGTTAAGAGCATAAAAGACGCGTCACAGCACCAGAAACAGTTGGCAAATCCATCAGTGCACAGCTGGTGAAGGTGTGTCCTGACGTTCTGAGTCAGCTGGCAGTCCCAAAGCATTACAAAGCGGTTCTATTTCGACAGAAATCTACCTGTATGTGGCGCATGCAGATCAACTAGCCGATGAGAACCATCCTTTCATAACATTCATTCATCATATTCGCGACTAATATCATCATCATTAGCCAAAATAAGTAAGATGACAACTAGATAGCACTCAGCACATCTCTGCCACACCACACTGAAATTGGCACAGTGTCGTTACCCGGGAGTAGCAGGCACAATGGCGTAGATTTTACGGCACTGCATCGTAACTGGTTTTTCCAATGTCACTTTCAACTGTCTGCAGGACTATCAATAAATATTACTATAAATGTAAATATCCAAAATACGTTCCGGATCACTTCCAAAATATAATCAACAAGGTGTCGCCCTAACGAAACGTAACACTACTGGCCCGCAGTGGAGTGTTACAGACGACAGACACCAACGAGCAAAACAATACTGGCCCCCTACACTATGTGTAGACGGGCCAGTAATAATACACCAATTTATAACATGCCAGTTCCGTGGATTCTGAGGCAAAACTGTATAGTAACAGCAGTTAAAACAACAACAGTTATAACAGCATAACTAGCACATACCTAAAATACTTAACCCCCAAGTTTCAGAATCCCCATCAAAATGGCAGAAGAAATAATAACAATAAACTTATAGTATGCTGAAATGTAGACACCCTAATCAAACTGGAGACATAAAGTAAATAAAACACGCAACTATATGCAATGTTACACAACTCTTCTCTGGTCCATAATCTACATATTCCTCAACACAACAACAACTGTCTTACAGCCATTACACATATCAGCCTGTTTTAGCCGGCACCCACGGTTAAGAACTGGACATTTTTGTTGGAACAAGTCTCACTGCCCACATGCTATCGCTGACGGCGACTAGTGCGTACGTAAACCCCAAGTTTCATGCAAAAACACTCATAACTTTTGAGTTATTCTGCTAACGGAGAAAGCCAAAAGTGGTAAAAACAGCATCCCCATCAAAATGACAGTAATAACAATAATAATAATAAATTAGCCCCATACGGGACTGGCGGTCGACTCCTACTTGCTGCCAACTTCAAAGTCACGTGACACAAAAACTAGGACAAAAATCGAAAATCCGGCCCCGACAAGCTTTAGGTATTGTCCCCTAATTTAAGAATCCGTGGTCACTTGCCAGCCCCCATTATAAATGGGGGAGGAGACAGCCTTTGAAAATGGCCGAATTTCCGACTTTCAAAGGCTCGTGACCTTGACCTTGGATCCGGACATACTGCACCCCATCATGCGTCACTCATCGACCTCTACCTACACACCAAATTTCATTGAAATCGAAGAAACGTTTTGTTGACGGACGGACGGACGGACATTTGAGACCCACTTTATTAGGTCGACTCGGAGGAGTCGACCTAAAAATCTTATAGTATGCTAAAATGTATGCAACCTAATCAAACTGGAGGCACATGAAGTAACTAAAATACGCAACTATATGCAATGGTACATACTCTAATAATGAGCAAATAATGAACACACAACATACTGATATTAAATAAAACTGTAACCAAAACATATATATATATGGGAACAAGTAACATAAACAAGCACTATGCAAGTACAAGACTGCCTGCTTGTTACGTGTGACAGGTGGATTGACTGCTAATGCATAGAACTAATTATGCACTTCATGACAGGCAGTACTAGATGGACAGTACATTCAAACTACAGAAAGCCATCACAGGAGGTTGCACTGACCACTTCAGCAACACTTTTAGCTGATCTAAAATTACACAGCCACTGTTACTTATTTACAGTTTTAAATTCAGGTCTATTTTCCCACATTATTTGTTTTTTTTGGCCCTGGCAACACCGTGGTTGGCCATCCCAGCAGCTGCTGAACCCGTTTCCTTCTGTGTCTGTGAACTTGTGACCCATGACATCATCCTCAAACTTGACCTAGATAGTGTCAAGGTGAACCAGCATACCAAATATCTAGGTCAAAGGTCACGTAGTTCACTGCTGCTGCCAGATACTAACAGACACACACATCGAAGCAAATGCTCAACCTGGACCAGTAGGGACCACTAAAATGATCACCATGAAGGACGTGTGATTAATAATTTAAAGACAGAGGAATGTACTGTTTATGCCCAATGAACAAGGTGTCGCCCTAACCGGACGTAACCATAGTAGCACGCCATGCAGTGTCGACCACCCACGCGCCCGGCCCGGCGGCGGCCGACCGCCCACGCGCCTGGCGGCCGGTCCGCCCGCCTCGGGCAGCATTACAGACGACGACAGGCGACGACGAGAGACGCCAGCGAGCAAAAAAATACTGGCGTGATAATGAAAATGCAACGACCCTCAACAGACCGAGCTGTTACAGAGTGGATGGATAAGTGTGGACCTGAAGTCAATCAGTAACCAGCCACAGAATCTCACACCGTCCTGCAACTGTAAACATCTGTAGTTTCGTCCTCAAAGGACCTACTCTATGCAGGGCTGAGTAATCAAACATCGTAGAATGCTCAACTACAGCGACCTAAGGAACAACAAACCTGAGGTGTAGTCGCGGTAGGCGCAGTGTTTACAACTACATTGCGGCGGCCGCCATCCATTGTCGCGATCTCATCGTCATTCAAGATGCATTCTGAGTCGATGTCGCCAGAGTGGTCTGTACTAGGACTTGCCGGTGTAGCCATCTGAGTAACAACACACAAGGTTAACTCAGCCTTGCATCCATCCAAGGTCGCTAAATCGAGTACCTGCTTCGGCTAGGGGTAAAGGTGGGAATCTCACCTCTGCCGGGTGGCAGGTAACACTGTGTGATCCCATATGGCATGTGACTTTCCCGTAGCGGTGAGGCAGAGTTGTTGCTAAGTGCTATACCTTGTTTACTTTACATCAGACTTACAGTAACCTCTCGGAATGACATGGACAACATTGAGTGACACAGCGCAATATGCAAAAATGACAACAGTTAACCACTAGTTATCTTCATGATGTACCAAAATCGTTATTACACAGGTTTATGGCTACACGTACGTTCACGAGTTGTACAAACGATGCATACATATGTACAAAGTCAACCACGATCAACCACCAAAATACATTTATTTATTTATTACAGAAATCGCATACGGAGTACAAATATAAAAAATAGAGAAAGAGAGAGACAGAGAGAGAGAGAAACAGTCAACATGTAGATAAATAGCTAGCGATCTCAACAGCAGCGTCGCTGCAACATCAACACGACCCAGTTTGCACTATGGGAAAACTACAAACTACTGTCTACCAAGGCTCCGGACTAAATTCAGAAAGTGAGCCTTTTCGTACTCTGGACTGGCAGCATGGAACACGCTCCCACAGAAGCTTTTAGTTTTTTGCTATTTTTAACATGTGACAATGTAATGCAATAGTGGATTAAGCTACTATAATCAGCGTACTGTAAATTAGTTGAAGATGATGATGATGACCATGTAGGGTACTAGTGGCAGAATTTCAAAAGTCCAATGGCGAACCATTTTCCCTGGACGGGTCAGTTCTTCGACACTGGTGGGTAGGCCACAGGAAGAGATCCAGAGTGTAAATTGTCTGTGCCACTTACCCCCAAAAGTCTCTTCAGAGGAAGTGAAGGAACTAAATTGATGAGGGAAATAGCTAATCCTCGCTCAGTTGGAAAACAACCATTATAATGGTGATGGGCTATTAAGCTATTAAAGACATTTTATTTTCAGTCGGCCCATCCCCTTTTGGCTGCCATCTTACATACATACATAAACGTTTTTTGTATAGCACATATAAATTCGATAGGGTCACTATGCGCTTCGGTCGCCAAACAAGTACGTTTTAAGAGATTGTTTGAAAGTGTCAAAGGACAGTCCAGGCTGTCGTAGTCTTGGTGGAAGGTCATTCCACAGGCGGGGACCGGCGACTGAAAAACTTCTGTCACCCAGTTTGCTGTGTGTGCACAGTACGAGCAGATTCCGCAATTCATTGGATTCCGACCGCAGCGGGCGACAGTCATCAGCGAGGTGTGCAGGGGTCACTCCAGCAAGTGACTAGAATATCTTCGTCTACGCACCCTGATTCTTCTAACGACCTTGAGCCATGTACTTACTCACTTACTTACTTACTATACTACAATGTTGACGAAGAACAGATGAATGGATACGGCCAGGGCACCGGCTGGAGTCAGTGCTCTGTTCTTCAGCATTTTGACTCGGCTGGTTGGGTGATGAGAAGAACATTCGGGGCCTATAAAAATCGGACTTCACAGATTCTCTTCCAGCTAACCTCACCTTGAAAACAGCCATCACAAAAGCCTCGGGATTTCATATCAACTGTCATCAAAATATTCACGTGTTAATATCAACACATAGCAACCAGAGGTAGTGTACATGTACATACGTCTTACCATTTGTTCGGTTGTGGTCAGCAATCTGGCAAGTGGTAAACAACACTCCGGTAGAGTTTCCGTCAGCGGCGGCTGTTGATGAGTCAACAGCGGCTTCACAAATCTACAGCAATAGTGCAATGAAATGTTGAACTGAGGTTAGAACAAGAGTCCAAAGTAATTTTGCAAGAGGCCGCATCCATGTCTTGTTATCCCTGCGGCGGCGAATGCATTCATCTGCTGTGTGTGGTGGGTAGGCACATGCGCCATACATAGGTACGCTGCCATGGGCTGGCACATGTACCCCTCAAAAGTGCCCCTTCCCATGGGGATCGGGACCCCCATCTAATACATTGTTCCTTCGACGAACGTGAGTCAGCCGTAAAAACGGCATCTCGATCGGTTCAGCCGTTTTTGCACAATTATTACTGAGATGCTATCAAGACCAGTACATCGGCCGAAATGCAATAATTAAAAGGCTGCTTGTCAAGCAACGCAAAGCCACAAGTGCCAAAAGTGCTACGAGAATGCATGGACCTTCAGTTAATGGCGACTGGCCAATCACAAAAAAAACATCAACACACGCTGACAGCACAACTAGAAATTAGCAACAGCTCTGCTATAAGTTAACTGAAGTACAGAATTAGGAGCCGAACCTTCTGTCAATGTTGTACCATATTCGGACTAAACGAGCCTTTTCACGCAGTCGCGACTGCTCGCTTGCTGCCGGCACTGCCTGTGTGTCCTGATACACATAAACCAACACAAAAACCACTGATACAAAGCTCTCATAGACCTTCAGGTTTAGTGATGACGGTCGAGTCTGCAGGGTTTAAAATAAATTGTACGCATACGTACATATAAATAAATACATACAGCATCTTCTCACTAATCCAAATACACTAGTTACCGTGAGTAACGACACATGGGCTGTAAAACGTTTTTCCAACAAAATTCTGCCTGTCGGAAAAATTAGTCTAGAAACGTGCGCTAAGATGCTGACAGAAATTATTTGAACCTGCTCCATGCCGGTAACTGTTCAGACAGAGTGCACTGTGTGGCTATCTTACCACTAAGCCACAGGGACAGGAACACTTGACACATAATATGCCATTTTGTAGGTCATTTTGGAGACAAGTCTTCAAATCAATCAGTGGCAAGTACCGACACTGACAACTAAAGCTTGGTCAGAGTTCCTTGATGTTGCCACTCTGTCTCTATGTACAACGGTGCATCTTGAGTTCATACAGCCGCATGAAAGAAGCGCCACTGCTCCTTGTTGTTTTAGTTAAATATCTCAAATTACGATTCTCGGTGACGAAACTGCTACAAAGTACTTCTTAAAGATCAAATGCTTAACAGATACCGTGCATCCACTGGAAAATGCAAGTGTTTTGCTGGAAACATTATTTTGCAGGATACTGAAACTACAATTTGAAGGCTTGCAACAATTATATGGCGATATAACAGTGCTACTAACTAGTCTGTCACATACTGTAAGATATAAAAGGTAAAGATACTCCCAAAGTCCCTCAAGCACCGTTGAGTTTGGTTTGGTGCCAATATCTGGTTTACTTGACAGACTTCCTGCAGGTGACCTCAGTCATAAACCAAGCATCAGTAGGCTGTCATTACTTTCTGCCAAGTCCGCGGTTACCTTCCCAATTTCAGAGCGTCTCGGTCATCGTTAAATTATACTGCTTGGTAAATGACTTGTTTCATTCGTTGGTTGGGAGATTAACGTCCCCTTTCTGCACAAAAAAAGCTATATTGGAAACAGGGTCTTGGGTGGAGATTTAGTTCTGCCAGGTTAAGGATGGATGGCCAATGATACAGTAACCTCCCGACCTCGTTGCCTTTTTGTTCAGCGACGACCCAAAGTGGAAAAAGATAGGGGAGGCTCATTTAAGTTATTATGCTAGCGCCTACAACACGGTGGAAACTAACCAACCACCACAACACCAATTTATCAGTTGAATGTGATATCTTGTGTAACTGCTGTTCTTCAGTTCTATAGCATATCAGTGTCTAAAGACTGTCATAGTATAAAATATTTTGTGTGTCAGTCTGGCTTTGGAATGTTTCTCTTAGGTAAAACCCAAAAGAAGCATCCGGGGGACCTCCCACCCACAGCATCAGACCTGCCATCTCCACCCACTGGTAAATGACTTGCCTAGCGTGACTACGTTTCAGCGAATCAAAACAGACGACCTCTGATTGCTAGTCTAATGACCTATCATTTGCACTATCATGCCACACTCAGAAATATATGAAAAAGCAAATATCGTATCAGTGACATACTGTTAAATCACAAGAATTAGCAGCAGCAGCAAAAGTTTTGTGTAATCAAAAAAGTGGCACATAACACAGTAAATTTACGACAATTCAAAATGTGCCATTACCAGAAAGAAAATAAAAATGTTCAAGTAATGTGATTAAAATACCAAGGACATCGGCAGTTTCAGTCATAATGCAAATAAATGTGTTCACAGCAATGTCCCTTTTGTTTTCCGCAAAAAAAACACCAACACAATGTTAGTGTAAATGCCACTTCAAATTCAATATAAGCTACGCCTGCTGATGCACTCTGCTGTCATTCAGCATGGTTCTGTGTACATTAGTGACATAGTTTGGACCACCGCTGCATCGGCCAGATGACAAGGACTACAATCGTCCACTGATATGTTCACATACGCAGTTCCGGACTGCCATCAAGCGTGGAGATCGTTCATTCTCTGTCGCTGGCCCACCTGCCTGGAATTCACTTCCCAGTGACGTTTGGTGAATACCAGAAATTAATTCGTTCAAACATCATCTCAAGACATACTTTTAAAACCAATATTTTGATGTATAGGCCTAATTTATCTGGTGTTTTAATTGTTAATTTTTTGTTTTACATACAATATTGGACAGTTTTAGTAGGCCTATCTGTAATTAGCGTAAACTAAGTGCTGTCATGTAACGTAACGTAATGTAAATACTTAAAGGCATGCTGTCTTAATAGTTCACCAAGTTAATTCAAAAACTAAAAACCACTTTAATTCACACACTGAATATATTTAAGCAACATCATCATTATTAGTGCGTCGCATGCACTGCATAAGATATGGGTTGTTGATATAGACCAAGTAGTGTGGTCTGTGTGTGTTGTTTTTCACGTTCATAAGCCATGCAAAAAACGGCTAAACCGATCGAGATGCCATTTGGTCCAAGGAACGATGTATTAAATAGAGATTGAGCTTTTGCGGGTTGTCCAAACCACTCAAAAGCATTTTAACTAAGTCATACTGCATATACTGCAGCATAAAAGTCAATAACAGCATCAGCTGTGGTTTATGCAGACAAAAGAAAACATTCCATTGTCAATAACGGCATGCAGCAAATGGGATCATTTCAATCCTCAAAACAATGTTGCAAAGCCATGATATTAGTACGAATTCTGAATAAAAGCCTGATCAAACAACGAATCAAAGCATCAAATATATATTTGAATGTGAGTAAATTCAGTCCAAGACCAGAAAACTGCACAGAGCAAAATGCATATGCAAATGTATAGTTATAACTGCATTTCACAGTGCAAGATCGAACGGAATATAAACTAACTGGCAAGAAGCGGGCTTCGTACCTGAGGCCGAGTGACAGTGCCTGTACCAGTACCGTACTGCAAAATAACAGGCCGAAGTCCATTAGTTTTTTTTCTGGCCAGACTTCAGCATCGGTTAAATAATCGGGGCCTAAGACTCTCAAGGAACCACTCAAGCTCTCAAAATCTCAAAAACTTTTTACAATTACTCACCAGTAAAAGTTTAATTGTCCCCAATAAAAATTAGCTAAGTGAAAGTCTAGCATTTTTTCCAAATTAGATGTGTTAACGTTCAACTACAAAGAAATAGTTGTGAGGCGATCAAAGACACAACGAACAGACAGTCATTCAAAAGCACGTTGAAGACAAAAGTGCTATCGGACAGCTCCACAGAAAGCTACGAATGAAATCAAAAAGTGCATCAATGACTCAGAAAAACAAGGTTTTATTCTGGATATCTGTGTGTATCAGCAGAGAACAGTATGACATGATACGCACATTTGGCACAGAATCAAACGTCTGGAGTTCTCTTTCCTCCTCTACTCCGACACTATGTACAGCAAAACAAATAAAAGCATAACTGAACAAGAGGACGGACAGACAGATGGACAAATGCAGGGCCACAGCATACAGCACACCAGCATAGTGTAGTGCAGTAAAAATAAACATTTTGGGATAAAGTAAACACAGTAAAACCGTACATTACTCCCCAGTGTACTCAAGTTAACAGAAATGCTTGTACAGTTGACGTCAATAGAATGACATTATGTCAATCAATATCACTTTCACTTTTCGCAACAGGCCTATTGTTCGTGCTCAAGAAGGGCCTGCAACTAAACTTTTATAGGTTTTGCAGGTCCTGTTGTCTTCCTAATGCTCACTCAACAGCATCACAGATAGAAAAGCCATTCGATTTACTATTACTATTACTATTACTCACTTCAGATCCCACTGATCACTTTGCAGCTGGTGTTACTGATTTCACCTCCAGTGCTGCAACTGTTCTCACATTCATTCACGTTCAGACATTAAAAACATTTTTCATCCTGTGATCATGAACTTTGACGGAAGATGATAAATATCAAACTTGACCTAGACAGGATTAAAGTTAACCACCATGCAAAATATCCCGGTCAAGGGTCATTTTGCTCAAACGTTATCATCCAAACAGACGCACGCACATAACCAACTGCTCTACTGGAAACACAATGTGGTCAATAATTACACTGCACAATACTTCCCATTAGCTCCTGACGTCGGTGACCCTGCGTGGGGCCAGGGTACCCCCTTTCCGCCTTTTCTCCTCCCTTGTCCATTCACTTCCTCATCTTTTGCTTTTTATTACTTTCTTCCCTTTTCTTTTCTCATTCACTTTACTTATTTTCTTCTATTGTCCATCCCTTCCCTTTCTACCAGAATCGTCCCACTCGGTTTCCAGGTCGAAGGTCGTAGGAGGCAACCGAACCTGGGTTTAGTTTGTTTTGTTAATTATTGTGTTATCTGTATTGCTTAGTTAAGATTTATTCTGGTGTTTTGTTGTATTTGGTTTAGTTTAGTCTTTCGGTGTGATAGTTGCCTTCCCCTGTGTAGGCGCTGGCATAATAATTTAAATGAGCCTCTCAATCACTTTCCCTTCTGGGTCGCTGTTAAACAGAAAGACGGCCAGTGGTTGAGGTTAATATATCGCTGGCCTTCCTTCACTGGGTAGGGCTAGCTCTCCACCCCTAACCTTTTGTCTCTGATATAGCCATATTTGTGCTAAAAGGGGACGTTAAACTTCAACTAACTAACTCCTGACGTCAGTGCAGCATTGCTGATGGAAGAAGGCCGAGAAATCAATCGGAAATAATGGTCAGCCGACCTGATTCTGAGCCACTGCAGGAGCTGAGTGGTGAGACCTCCGCAGAGAATGACCGTCACAATGACAATGATCAGTGTAGTCGAGAGGATTGTCCTTCGTGCCTGATTCGACGTTTTTCTTATGGCCAGCGCAAAGGCCATCGCTCCACGTAGTCCTTGGTAGAATAATGATACACACACATTCTCATCCGCCTCTCTTTAGTCTGACAATATTCCACATTCGCTACCATTTAGACCCACTGACAAAAGTCTCCATCTACCGAGAACAACTGTGGATTTCCGCCACGAGATTTTTAATAGCCATCTTTCTTGAAGCCCAGCCAGCAAGAGCTGAGAAGTCAAATCACTGACGGTAAATATATTATCATCATCTTCTGATGTAGATACCTGATTTTACTGTTATCGAAGTTTTTATGTCACTGAATAGCCTATAATGTGTTGATGTCCCATGCATTAAGACACTACTCAATCACTCACTGTTATTATGTAGAAGGCTGACATGTCACGTTCCTCCATATGTTACGATCTTCAGATATTTGTGCCTCCTCACATCAATCCAGACTTGTTCACTGCTTTATGATGTCCAATTACATTTTCCTTCATCTACTGTTTGCTATACATTTTCCCTTCTACAATGTGTCTCAAATAACAAGTCATGTCTTGTTTTCTGAGACACAGTGTAGTACTACCAATGCATTTGTCCCACTGCTTCCTCTTAGAACATGACCAGCAAATACCAGTTTCTGTTTGACAATTTGCTCGTAAGTTGTAACATAATATAACAACAAAAATACAGTAATATTAAAATGATGACAGATGACATCACAGATGACAAAGGCCACTTGCCACATTAGCGAAATTTTTCTATTTCAGAAATCTCATCATTAACTACTACTGCTGTTTCTGCCGCTACTACTACAAAGTAAGTAAGTAAAGTCCTACATCTTTCGCTTGATGACCGTTTTTCCAGATAAACCTGGGTCAGTCAGTTCGTCATCCTTCACCTGTTCTGTTCTGGAATAGGGATTTTTGTGGCCTTCCTGCCATCCCAACCATCACTGTCTCATTGTCAAAGCAGTGAAGGAAAATTTCATCACTAAGTGTTCCACTGTTACACTAAGCACGAGTGATAAAGAAACTGCATGAAACAACGTCAACATCTAATATAATCACCTGCAAACATCATCATATGCTGAAAGTTGAATCCTATTTTGCGTGACCGTCCAAGGTTGAGGAGAAACGACAGAGAATATATGTTAAAAGCCCGTGCCAGCAGCACAGACAACTGACATTTCGCATTAAGGCAATAACATCAATGTTTATAATTCATACTCACACACACACTCGGTTTTTTGTTTAACCTGTTTCTTTCTTTTCTGAACTTATTCCATCCTGGAATAAGATGGGTTGGGTCCCCATGAAAGAAAAACTTTGGGGATAACTGAAGCTGGTTGTTTTAAGTCAGATGCCATTTCTGTCATGCAATGAATAGTGTCAAACTACTGATCACAACCACTCGCCCTGGCCTCATCTTTCTGTATCCACCTTTCTTTATTTCTTTCTTCTTTGCGGGGAAATGCTGCCATCTGTGCTGAGGCCTCGAGTGGGCCCAATGCGCAACCCCACATCCCCTAACAGGTTAGAATCGCTGAGAGGCTTTTGCAGGCTTCAAAAAAGAACGCCAATGCACCTTGCCTAGTTCCTCGTAACCAAGGTTTGGGAAGCTTAGTATATTTATGCCTTTAGCGGATAAAGCACTACATTCTCCTAGCAAGTGAAGTACTGTTT
>Ga0209780_1002919_pt1 | contig 12456 bp, 6 predicted proteins | sample WorMetexBAHAMAS2_FD_187384 | JGI IMG/M metagenome (GOLD analysis project Ga0209780, IMG submission 187384) | Marine gutless worms symbiont microbial communities from Max Planck institute for Marine Microbiology, Germany - Inanidrilus exumae... | ecosystem: Host-associated > Annelida > Digestive... | reverse complement strand
TGGTTGGCCGCCTGTCGGCAGTATTGTTTCATCTTTAATCAGCCGTAGATATGTTGATTGCACCGTTGATTACTCAGTTTAAGTAGAAAGCTGCCACGCTGGTTTCCACATCCATGCGTGAGTCACTGTCATGATCGTGTTTGGGACGGTCAGCAACTTTAAACATATATACGATGACCGAGGTCGTGTGAACTGATTGACCTGACTTTGCAGGCTTAAACATGTCTGGTGTTGGCGCTGTGCCAACAACAGCGTGAACTTGTTACGCGTGGGTGATATCAGCGCAGGCAGGCGACGGACATGCCTCAGCGCGCCCGCTCAGCTGATATCATATGATCACGTGGGACTGGGCGCCGCCGCAGACACGTGCAGGCAGGTGGCTGAGATCAGCATTTTTAACAGTATATAAATAACCTCGTGCTTAGAGGTCAGGGGAGTTGATCGCTGGACAGTGATGTGTGAACATCGATGTAGCATTTATGATTGATATCTGGCGGAGTAGTACGCCAGTGTTTATTTGTTTTCTGACTATTATATTTTAATTAAATATTATTAATTTTCTATACTACAACGTGTCATGCTCTTTGTCTCGATTGAACCGTCACAGTCACCATCAAACAGTTTTACGAGAATACAGTAGCTTCACTGGATGCATTATCTCGCGTAAGCAGCGTGTCAACTGTCGCGAGGACATCGCCGCTGCCAAATGGGAATTACTCAGCACCTCAGAACATTAAAGTCTGATCTGCACCAGTTGCCTCGGCACCCCAGGCTGCCAGTCCCCGCTTGTGGTTGGTCGTCCAGCGGATGGAGTTGGCAGTGAGGTAACGATCCGCATATGCATTCTGCAAATGGCGAGTGATGAATTGGTCAGCTGCCAGGCATGTAGAGTTCAGAATGTGCACTCTGCAGGTGGTCGAGTGACACGAATGGAGAGAGGCCGAGAGAGTACATGCTTGCACTTGCGGCTCCCTCGGCACAGTTTGCTGGTTACTTTTGACCCTCCCATCCTCTTGTACACTTGCATTATGGTAAAGAGGCTTAAGCATTGTTCCTTTTATGCTGCCTTTCTGTTGCCTGTACAATACATTGTCTTAGAAGTAATATGGACTGTATACCACATCAATTCATGTAGATGCTTTTATAGACTAGGTTAATCTGGACTGAATATCAGTATTTGGCAGGTAGTTTTATAAAACTACAGATCACTGTTTGAACCTTATTGTATATATGTTTTTGTCAGTCTGAAGATCGTGATGATGCTGACAAGTTGCCATACTGCAAAGTGAGTACAATATTTGGAATGATTCAGGTTAAGGAATATTGAAAAATATGTTTTTCTTACTTTATTGCTTTTCTGTCTCCATCTGCAGCATTTACAGCATGTTTATATCTGCATAGTGTATGCATTTGTGCTTAATTTCTATGTAGTCTGCATCCTGTAAGCTGATGACAATAGCAGTAATATTTGTAATGTGCATGATAGTGGTGGATTAGAATTCGTTACTGAGTTTTACGAATAAATGTAGTTGCAGAATGCCAGTAGTAACTGTTTTGACAAATGTTCATTGATGTATATGTCGACATTAAGCGATAGATATTGAATTTGTTGATGAAATTATTATGCCAAAATTTTACTTTGTATTTTTTTTACTTTTTTGTGTATTTTATACACACTATGCTGTAATAAACTGTGTTCGTAAAGTGTACCAGCTTTGGCTTGTAACTTTGACATACATTAACCGATTTTGATGATTTTTGGCATAAATTTTACTGAGAAAGTAAGCATACTACGCAGTCAGAAGATGCTTTACTTTCCAAACTTACCTAATGGCTTATAGACATTTTGGACCCAAGACACTTTGTCACTAATGTAATGTGTCCAAAATGTCCGGACATTTTTGCACTAGTGCCGAATCGTCTGAAATGCAGTTCAGACCTAACTGTCGAATTGCCTTGCAAAATATTTGGTGTTGTGTTGACTGATGCTTTTTTGAAGACAATCACGTTCTTATATTTGTTGCTTAGTTAATCCCCGAGGACATGCATGTATTAAATTAGCAAGCAACCATATGTAATGATGGCGTCTGTACAGTTTATTGAGCAAAATGCTTCATCGCTTACTTGCCTAGAAAATTACTTTTAAGACATCAACATTACTCCAGAATTGCGAGTCGCCTGTGTTTGAACAATAGGCCTACAGTGTAATGTAGCAGTATACTGTGAGGCATTGATTTCGTACCAGCTCATGCAGTATTTCTGATTCAAACGTTAGGTATTGTAAGCAGAACATGACTATGACCTAATTTACATGTGGACTGGACTGCTAAACTGAGTTAAACCCTGCTTAAAACGATAAATGATGGTCAGGCTTGAAGTAGATGAAATACCTTGAAGGTTACACAAGGTCATCAGAAATGTCGCTGTGCTGTTGGCCATATTTCACTTCTTATTAGTGGTCTGTTTAATAATGATATTTTTGGGACAGCTGAAGATATATTCGTCAAATTTTGTTTACATACAGGCAATGTGAAGTCCTAGCACATGGATGACCAACTAGCTCTTAATGGGACGTGGTCAAGGTCATGTGACCCATTGTAAATTTTGTGGGCTGCAAACATGTTTCTGAAATGGCTGAAGCTTGAGTAGTTAAATTTTTGTATACACGTAGAAGATCTACAAGGCATAGGAGTGACATGGAGAGGAGCAAAGAAAGTTGACAGTGACCAGCAGAGATGGAGGAATCCCATTGCCCAAAGTTCCTACTGTAAGTCTGAGTAGAATATGTCACGTGTTACTGCAGACCATTAGTAGGAAGTGATGTATGGCCCATTAAATTGCGGCAATTACGATGCACTTGAGTGACCTCCACGGTCACTCACCTACTTCATGCCTTTTCAAATGTGTTTTCGTACAGCTGTGCAGCAGTTAACAAGGTTTCAATTAACATTGTGCATCACACAGTCCCCCTGCAATAGCTGAGCTTCTTGTAGTCTACCCCACATGTATTTGGAATCGCGATGCCATTGGAATTTTGCCAAGATTTTTGGCATCATAAAACTACTACAGAGTCCCTTAGCTATTGTATGATGTTGTTGTCATTGTCATACGTTTAGCCATTTTGGTGCAGTACCAGCTTGTGACAGACAGATGGACAGACGGACCCACGACAACAGTATATAGTGCACTAGCATAGCGTCACACGGTAAAATGCATCCAAATTATTAAAGACAGTGTTATGTATATCTTTCAGCTGTGTGAAAGAACATACCCAGATGATAGTGCTTTCCACAATGCTACATTGGAGCACTGTAAGGTAAAAACAGTTTACTTCCAAATTTTGCAGAATTTAGTTTATTATTAGTCTGTTGCAAACTAATAGAAACTATGCCTGAAAGTCTTTTTTATTGGAGGGAGTTTTTTGTGACTTTTGCCTTCAAATAGTCATCTCAACCGCCATTGAATTTAAAACAAGGTATTTCAGTTTGCTGCAGGTTGCAAACCATGTGTCTCTAGCATAATAAGTGACCTTATCATCCACTCTTACGTGTATGCATTATGCCGCGATATGACCTACATTGCGTTGAAAGCGCCGTTAAACTCCAATCAACCAACCGTATGCATTATGCTTATAAACCTGCATGCTTCCACTTAATTCATGGATAGAAAAATAGTAATGCAATGCAAAACGATGTTGAGTGACTTTGTCAGGAAGTCATTGAGGTAATCTGTGATAACGATTGGTGCTAGGTATGATACTGCATTTTGATGTACTGAACATACATTTCAACGGTACTAATAGTTGTGTAGGTTGTTTTACACAAAAGAGTGTAGATTTATTAGCATGATGATTGTTGTCAGTAAAACTTTGATTTGTTTTTTTCTTTTCTCTAGCCCTTTCCCGCCAGAATGTTTCCGGAAAACTGCACAATTCCACCCGGACTTAGTCAAATTAATCGCCGAATAGGGTCACCGACGACCCGATTATCAGGTCGCTGGCGACCTAATTCGGCGGGAACAGGTTAGAGTGTAGTCACATTTATTGCAATTAATGTGATACATGTGTTAGATATATTTGCAACGACAGCAGGAGTTGGGGTTTTACAAGTTTCGTTATCTATATGGTGACATTTTTTTCGAACGATGTCTGCCATCAGTTGAGCCTCCTCCTGAAGGTTTTGTAAGTGGCACAGGCTCGTTTCATTTACTATTTGTATAACAGCACGTGAAATGATTAGCCCATTGTAAACAATATCTGAAACAAAGAAGAAGTTTTCTTTGTGAATTTGACATTTAAATAGTTATTACAACCGCCATTGAAATGTAATGCATGCAGTTTTGCTCAGCTGCTTGTACCAGCTTTCATACCTGCAGTTAATTTGACATACATAATGCCATTCCGCACATATGGCTGTGAAACTTGGGCAACAACAAAGTACCTGTGTGATCGGATTGATACGTTTGACACATGGCCATTCCGCAAGATCGTGACGATTCCATTCTGTCGTAACACATCTAATGCAGAAGTTAGTAGCGTGATGATGTTCCCCTCTTTCCAGTATTGTAAGGGATCACAGCCTGAGATTCGTTGGATACATTGTGCACAGTGCTCCTCACAAAAACCACCATTGTTCAGTTGCTGCCACCATCTGACTGGAAACGGCCGCCGGGAAAACTTTCTTGCACATGGCTTGATCAGAACTACTGAATCCAATCTGAGACCATTGAACGTCAGTTCTTCATATGCATGGAAGTAGGCAAATTGTCAAAAACGCAGACGTTCGATTGTGGACACAGCTACGCTCTGGAGGAGAATATCATGAAGAGAAGAGAGTTAGTGTGATAGTTTAGGTCGATGCCATATGCTTGTTGTGAAAATATGCGACACATTACACTGGCTTTCTTTGAGTCCCATTGCACAACATTGCTTTTCTAGCATTTAACATTGGAGGTAGTTTTTAGCACCACTTGTGGAAAACCGAATTTGTTTTTTTGACGTGCATATCTCAGTTGCCATTGGCAGTATCAAGACCTTAGGCTCCCTGAAAATTCTAAGGTCGTGGGCTCATAGCTCAAGAGCATCTTGCTGTCTAAAGTTGGGTCATGTCTGTATCCCATGTCAGACATGTGAAATGACAACGATGGGCTACATTTGGCAGTCTGTATCTTGATAGCTAAACTAGATGCTACATTCTTGTTTTCAGCATATGATAATCTACCACAGTACTTCCAGGATTGTATGTCTCTTCCGGTTTGATAATGCCAGGTACATCAGATGGAGGGAATGTTAACTATTTGCATATTGGTGCCTGATAGGCATCTTTCATTGAATTCAAATCCCAAAATTGTTACTTGAATAATGCGATATTTCAATATTTGGTGTCAAAACGAATCAGTTTAAGGTGTTTTTTGTTATAACATATTTTTCCACCTCAAAGTAACGCTGGATGTGGCGATTTCACAGTCTGAAGTTGTGATATAATGGGCCCAATCAAGTCATAAGTGCTCTAATACTTACATCGACTTCTAGTCAGGTGCAAAAAGTTAAAATATGCAGTCAAAACTGTACTAAAATACCATTTGCTGTTTGTGATCAGGACATATACTTGAAAATGGTTTATCGTTCAGGTGTTGTGAATAATCTGACATGTGATGTAAGTACTCCATTCCATTTCTTCTGTAAATCTTAATAGCAGAATGAAATAAGCAATCTTTGACTGTCATTATTTTCTAGTTTTTAAATACATTTTTGATACAGTACTTTTTATATTGTTATTGATCTGGCTGACTTTGTAATGGGTAGAATGATCCGACCGCTGCTGTCCTGAGACCGAATCAGTAACTGCAGAAATTTGTTCTGGCCGGAACGGAACCAAACCGAACCACACGCACGCAGATCTGCACCGCATTTGCCCTCCGACGTACATGCGGATTTAATCGGACGCGCGCATCTGACAGCGTGTACCCTCACGCCTCCCCTCCACTAAGGATGGTCGCTATCAGCACACGTTTACGCAAGTCGGCAAGCGTGGGAAAACTGTACTGCCCTGGTAATGACTGCAGCCGTGCATGAATAACGTCAGCGGCGGCGACGTCTGTTGTTTACTCACAGCAGGAGACCACCAAAGGACGGCGATAGAGAAGCTAATTAGCTTCACACCGCGGCTTCGCCGGCACACATATGCTAGCGTGAGATAGTAAGTCGGGGAACTGAGCAATTAGTGTCACTTTGCACGTCGGGCGTTCTCACTAAGAACAGAGAAAATGCTTAGCATGTTCCATCTCCGGAACAAAAAATGTTCCGCGACCGAACCGACGTTGTTCCGGGCTGGAACAGTACTAGAAACGGTTCCAGTACGATCTCTACTAATGGGGCTACACTTACCTATTGGTAACATTATACAATAGCCTACTTCTGGTTCCCCACACTACCGTAACTCCGTGTGGTATTAGTGGATGATTGTCATTGATTGAGCTTCTTGCTTAATAATTTCGATACGTGATTTAGCTGAGATATGCGTATGTAAAGATAGTTATCTTTATACCGAAATAGTCATCTTCTGAAGAATTTTGAGCTGTTGAACATGAGTCATAGTGTGCTAGCACAAAGTTGTAATTGTAGGCGTGTTGTTTTGTGGCGGAGTCCATTAAAGTTTGGTTGACGCACTCGCTAAGTCCAGGCCACTGTGAGGTACTGTGATCACTCCGAGTATTGTTATTTGCATGACACCGTAGTCTGTGCAAACCTGGTACTGGCGTCGAAGAGGTTACATAAAGGGAGCAATATCCTTACCGTCAGGAATCTGGTGATTGATGAAGAAAAGATGAGGCCAGTGGGTGGAACAAAACCAAACCTTGACATCTCTAGCTTCAGCCATTGCTGAGATATGATTGGGGCTACCAGAAACTTAAATGGGTCACGTGACTTGACCGTGGTTTGTAATCTGTGGCCTCGGGCTTGCTATGATCAACATACATACCATATTTGAAGCCTTTCTCTCTCCACTGGTAACAAAGATATGCATGATGAGGGATAGAAAACGTGGTGGTCTGGAGTGGTCAGGAGTCGCTGAAGGTCACAGGAAATAACACCATTTGATACAGTGCATACATAAGTAACTATATCCCTATCTTGCACCATTTCTGAGGGTTGAAAATCAACGATTTTAGCCCACCCCACCTGCATTTTGTGACCCCATAGGGGTGATTGTTGGAATTTCGCCAACAGCCTTGGTGTCAGAAACTAGAGCCCCTAGGCCTATGATATCGTGCGATGTTGTTTGCATGATGTTTAGCCATTTTGGTAGAACTCCCAACTTGTGGCAGACCAGTGGACGCATGACCCCAGTATATACTGTGCTAGCATAGTGTCACATGGTAGAAATGGAAACGGGCCTGTTTTTTTCTGTGGTGCACTGGTTTCTCGAGTGGGGATCAAAATCTTGATGCTGTTACCATGCCATCTTGTAGTGACATCTTATGTGAGACTGAAAGTGGTGAAAGTACATTGCCACACTGTTATAGGCAGTCACATTGGTTACTGACAAGCATCTATCTTTATGACGTTTTAGGCCAAGATTCTTGCTGTCTTCTGTTTCTGGACAATTTTATTAGAAGCAAAATGAGCTGGCAGTTTGTTTTCTGTGTCATTCATCACTTTGGATTTTCTCGCTGTTATTTTAACGTTGATACTTACTTATTGCCATATTTTCTTTCGTGTTTATTGTAATTGCTGCGTACTTTCTCGTTTGTCAGATGATGCAGAGTTTGCTGAGCTCTCATACGTACGAGATATTTCAACTGCGTTATGGAGATCTGCCGTTGCCACGACACATGATGTTTGAGCAAGGTAACTGTTAAAAACGTTGGCATTTTACACCTGTTTAACACCTTTCACGTTGGTGATAATGTACATAGAATTTTATCGACAGTTTTTTGTAGTTGAGAAGCTGGGATGTTATCATTGACAACTAAGACATTATTCATGAGTTGTTTTTAACTCATAAAGTAATCAAAGGGCAGTCACATACACAAAACAAGACGTAATATCTCAGAAAGAATGCGAGATCGAGTTAAGATTTCTACGAATCGCTAATAGGAAGTGATATGTGGCATGTTGAGTAGTGCCTGTGCTGTAGTGACCTTTATGGTAATTTAAGCTATTCTCCCTGAAAAAATGAGGGTATTGTTCTTTAGTCTTTTAACCATTGCCCAAACTTTTAAACTAAGCTATTCTAGGTTTTTCATTGCCTTGAATGTTTTGTCTCTCTTCTCGTGTATGATCGTCATCATTAATAACACCAAATACTGATCATTATTTTTCAGTATGTCTCAGTTGTCTCTCACAGTCACAGATGATGCCTGATAAGACTGTATGTACCATTACTGTTAACAATTAAACTAATGCAGTAAAATTTTGAAATGATACGTAATGCTGCATGCTGTTTGTGTAAGTGATGGGCTTTTTGTATAGTTACTGACTGTATCACTGGAAGTGGATGACAATATACATTAGAGTCCAATATGGAGACCGCAGCCATTAGAATTTCGTAACTATCAAACAAGCCTGTTTGATAGTTATGAAATTTTAATGGCTGTGGTTTCCATATTGTGCTGGCCGCACCTTGAGGAAAGTGCAGTGTAACAGTCGGGCATCCATCCGTCTGTTTGTCCATTGTCTGTCTGTCCCGTCAGCATACTCACTTTGACTCACCAGGGGGCAGCATGGGATGCAAACATTTTGGCCCAGCCCGACAATAAGTAGGACTGACATACCGGTACTTGTTATATCTAACATGACGGTACAGGTCCACCTTCATTAATCCGCCATAATTTGTTTTCTGAAAATTTGGCAGATTAACGAATTTGACGGATTAATGAAAACCGGCCTTTTGTGGGGCAGGGTGTGTATTGTGTTCTTGTCTGTACAGAGTAAGCCCATACGCACCACACAACATCATTTACTGTTGTAAAACGGTACTGAATGATCTTGCAAAAAAATCAGTGCATGTCCACTTCGAATGAAATTTATTTATTAGTTTTGTTAATATACTGAACATTAAAATAGCCAGCTATATTGCTCTGACAGAAATTTTTCATGGCCCTTTCGGGTTTCAACAGAAGATTATCAGGAAATAATTACGGCTGTAGTGTAGTTTGGTGGATTAACGAGTGGTAAATCAATAGGTTGCTATTGAAAACGTTTTGGCAGATGGCGAATTGGCGGATTAACGAGTGGTTTTAACATGGAAAATAATTTGTGCTGTGCAGTTTTGGCGGATTAGCGAATTTGGCGGATTAACGGGTGGTGGAATAACGAGGGTGGAGGACCTGTAATGCTTTTGCTTTGGTTTGTTGCGGTCAGGAGGATTACTGATAAGTTATGATTCGTTTTTTGGAAATGGTGGTCCTAGGCCATATGACAAGACAGAATCAGTTAGATTTTTTTAGTCTTCTGGATTCCCATTGCTGGGAAGTGTCACTCACTAACTCGAGTGAACCAACCTATGGTTATTCTTGTCTAGTGTATTTACTCTGTGCGTGACTTCTAGTTTTAGTGTTGAGTGTTTCCAGAGCATTATTACAGCATATAGCATGTTTCTCTTGCAGTTGGAAAACGGAGGCGGAGTGCTGAAAGTTCGGGGACTTCAGTGATAACTGCTCCGCCTGTGGAAAACCTCTCAGATGTGGTACCAGAGGCCGCTCCGGATACTGCTCTGTCACACTCTGATGTCGATTTACGTACTGTTGCCAGTAACACACATGCAGTTGGTTATCTTTCACAATATAAGCCACTAAAATAAAACTAAAGTTGATTTACTACTTGTGTTGACAAAAAGTAGTAATCAACTCTGTGTGCGATCTTAAACATTCTTTGGAGCATTATTACGATCCAAAGTGCTGTTTTCGCAGTTTGTACTAAAACTTTCCATGACAACGTGTAGTCAACACAGTATTGTTAATACTGGAACTGAACTGCTTTTGGGGAATTTATTGCCACTTTAAAATTTTTGTACCTTTTAACCAAATGTATGTGGGTGTGTGTGTGTAGGCTGAATAATATGCCCCAAGTAACAGTGTCGTTAGAAAGTACAAAATTGTTTGATCGTAATCATGTGATCATTGCATTAAATTGTGTGCAAAACTAATGTCGATAATTAATGAAACTAAAGCACTGTCGAGACGTTATTTTTGTATAACTATGAGAAAATGTGATGAGGCAGTGATGCAGACTGCGAATTGCACCTAATTGAATGTTTGTACGAGGGGTGTTCTAAAAGTTTGTAGACTGACACAATTAATCACATGGTACGGTATGTACATCATCTTTTGTCACTGTTCACTTGTTTATTAGTAGGTTAACTCTTCGACAGTGTCAAATATACGTGTGTACGTCTGTCCATCCACAAGCAGTTTCTTCGATTTCATTGAAATTTGGCATGTATTCAGAGGTTGATGAGTCATTCACGATGGTATGCAGTATGACCGGATCCAAAGTCAGAGATTGTTGGAAATCCGGCCGTTTTCAAAAGCTATTTCGTCCATGTTTACAATGGGAGCTGGCAACTCACCATGGATTCTTCAATAGGGCACAATATTTAAATATGATTGGGCCAGATTTATGTTATTTGTCTTAGTTTTCGTGTCACGTGACTTTGAAGTTGGCAGAAACGTCAGTTGTGAAGAGTCGACCGTCAGTCCCGTACGGGGCTAATTTATTATTGTCAGTATCAGTATTATTATTATATTGACCTTTTACTTAATTGTCAACTGGATAACTGTCTGCATATAAATCTCACGGTATAATAGCTACATGAGCCAGCTCAGCCTTGCCATCCATACATGAATATTGCAGGGGCGTAGCCAGGAATTTGATTTGGGGGGTATAAATTTTAACTAGTCATTGCAATTTAAAAACGTGTCAGATTGCTAATGCCCCACTTTACGAAAATCATGGCATAACGCAATAGGGGTATTTTATTCGCGGCACAAGCCACAAACATTAAAAATAACATGAATTGATTCATAGTTATATCGTAAATTTTAACCACACTTTAGGTCACCATCAAATCATATCAGATTAATCAGCAACAGAAAATGACACAACATACTGAAATATAGGCAGTGCAGCATCCACTGCTGAAGTAGGCCTAATAAACAGTCGCGTAATACAGCCAGCTTAATGCTTTCATTCCAGTGTGACAGTGAAGCATACAAAAAGTACAAAAAAATAAATAATTTAAAAGTACATACTCCATACAGATAACGCACATGGGAAGATTACAGTATTGTCAGTTCGTCAGTTAGTAATAAGTCTGCAGACGTACTCGTACCGATTCTTAACAATAATTATCCACAGTGCAAGAAAACAACAGATGCAGCCGAGCACTACCAAACAGCATACACGTTCCCAGCGTAATGTGGTCTCTAGTCCGGCGAGATGATGGGAAGGCGGGGGCCGCCTTCAGTGCCACTGACTGCAGCAACTGACGGTGCTGTCTTTTGAGGTCTGGCACTAACGGCTGCCCAGTGTCCAGTGCCCAGCTCAGCGTCTGAATCAGGAAGCGAAGCGTTATCCAACCATGAGCCATGCGCACACCGGCCGGGTCCCAGGAGGACGCAGTGTGGTCATTAGTCAGCGGGCCGACACGTCAAATTGCACTGCACTCATTACACGGTATAGTATACACGTAAGCTATATTCAGTCACTACAGTATACCAGAAGTGTGCGTAAACTGTCTGGCAGCTGAACGAGTTGAGAATGAGATGCTCCTGTTCATCAAACATAACGTAGCAGCTATCAGCTGCAACTATTAGGATCTATCTCTGAACATTGAAAGTATTACGTTGAGCACAGCCACATAATTTTAATGTAGACTGATTTTGGGGGTATATATACCGATATACCCCCCCCCCGTCGCTACGCCCCTGGAATATTGCTAGAGACATTGCCAGTTGCCAATGAATAATGGGTTAGTTGCATAACAGTAGGGTGTGACCACTGCAGGTCTGCTAGAATGCTAGCATGGCTAGTTAAAAGATTTGACCACTAAGTAATACAGTTGTTGATGTATCTGAGCCGTTTGCTATCTGCATTAGCAGCTAGTCTCAAGGAACAGATGAGTTCCTTTGTCACATATGATATATATGATATATTTGCTGGCAGCATTAACACTAGTGCACTGAGTTCTAGTACTGCAAAACTGACAATTTTGTAAAAAAAGCTGAATAAATAGTAACGATAACACTGATTTGAATCTATACCAACATCAGACACGAAACAATAGTAGCACCAATCAGCAAACCAGTAATGGGTGCATTGCCGCAGTATTGTACGCGACAAAATATAGCGACTAAATATCGGGGATGTGGTCTCCATCTTGACCTATATATGCTACCAGCAAATATAATATATCATTTTGTTAAGGGTGCAATATAATGTGAATTGTGTTCAAA
>Ga0209780_1002918_pt1 | contig 12456 bp, 7 predicted proteins | sample WorMetexBAHAMAS2_FD_187384 | JGI IMG/M metagenome (GOLD analysis project Ga0209780, IMG submission 187384) | Marine gutless worms symbiont microbial communities from Max Planck institute for Marine Microbiology, Germany - Inanidrilus exumae... | ecosystem: Host-associated > Annelida > Digestive... | reverse complement strand
GTTGCGCCACCGCGCCAGCAATCACACACATCAGAGGTGTAGCTGTTCTATAATCGCAGGTTTAGCGATGCCGCCATCTGCGCTGACGGCCCTGTGCATCGTGGATAGCCGAGTCGACTTGGACGACGATGAAGGCGGCGCGGTAACAGGACTCTTCGAGCGCCTGATCCACCTGCGGACGTTGGTCCTTTCCAACACGCGCCTTCGTCAGCTGTCGCGCGCCGTGAGTGGGCTGACGCGGCTGGAGGTACTCAAGCTCGACGGCAACAGGTTCGCAGTGTTATCTTAAGCCCGGTCCACACCAGCAACAAAATCGGCAACAATATCGAACGAGTTTTGCGTTGAAATTTCGTCCTTTCGACAAAAGTCGAACGTTGCTTCGACAATGTTGCTTCGACATTGTTGCTAGTGTGGACCGGGCTTTAGTTGTGCATTTATTCTCCCCGCGAAAGCGAGAGAGTATGTTTTACCGGCGTTGGTTTGTCTGTCTGTCCGTGTGCGTGTGTCTGTCTGTGACAACGATAACTAAAAAGATTGTGGACAGATTTGTACCAAATTTTATGCGAAGGTTCCTAGGGGGAAACGGAAGACCAAGTTCGTGTTTCGTTACGATCGGTAGAGGGATGTGGAAGTAACGGTCAAAAACTCCGTAAACCGGCGATTGTTTCATTTTATATCGAAGAATGTTTGATGAATTGGCGTAAAATTTAACGCAGTTAGTTCCAGTAAGTAACACTAGTACACTTTCCGAAATGTAAACTAAACTAAACTATTTCAAGCATTACAAACATTTTAATTATAGTTCAGTTCTGGAAATTTGATTATTTTTACGTTTTAGTTAAGCTGTAGTTACTAGTTTATTAGGTCGCATCGCACGCACGCAGTTCATAGATGCAGTCTGTTGTTACAGATGTCGCATGTAGTGTGGTCTGCGTGTCTGTCTGTCTGTTGGTCGCACGGATAGTGAGCTCGTTTGGGGCTGACTGATGTGGATCCAAGTAACTATGTACTAGATGAGGTCCAGATCGGACGTCGCGAAAAGTGACAAGACGGCGATGCGGACTTTTGCCAAATTATGTTGGCTGCGTTGCACAGTGGTAGAACGCAGGTCTTTGACCGGCGAACTTTCCCTGTCCCACGCTCGACCTGCAGCTGGCGGGTGACCACATATGTGGGTAAGCCGTCCGCTATAGGTCAGCCAACTAGGCCAACTCAGCTTTTATCCTTTCTGGGTCGTTAAATTGAGTAGTGAGCAACTTTATCGGATGTGTGCCGGGCGCGCCATCTGGTTCACGAGGTTAAGCCGGTGCGGTTATCAACCGCTGTGCGCCGTGTGTCGCAGCAATTTAGCCGAGCTTAACCCTTCTAGTGCCTCCCTGCGTGGCGGATGATGATTGTAAATTGCGCGTTATGTCGGCAATCCAATAAACGAACGGTTGCTGCCTATTTTAGTTATAGTTATGGTAGTTAACGTAAATAACATTGCAGGTTCGACGACCTACCGGCGGACTTGGACCGTCTTACGGCACTGACGACGCTTTGTCTGGATCGCCAGCGACCGCGACTTCGCGTTCTACCGCCAGTTGTCGCCAAACTTTACCAGCTTCAGGTCGCTTGCCCGCTACTTACTTATTTAGCCCGCCAGGCCTGCCTCTGGCATGTCGAAAAACTATATAATACGCCAGTGTTACTTACTTTTTCATATTCTTTCTAATGGTAGTCGTGGAGACTAATAATAAATCATAATGTACTGTACCGATCATCATGAGTAAGTAAGTAAGTTTGTTGAGATATTGTAGCCGTAAGGAGTACCTTACCGTTCTAGCCGTAAGGCTAGATTGGTTAATTTCAGGACTGATGCATTATATGGGTGGGCATGATCATTTCTACCTCCTTTTCGCGATCGCTTAACGGATAGGCCTGTTGCTGTGGTAACCGAATTTGGCGCGAATCGGCGAAAATTGGCATATGCCACCTTCATTCTGTGCACTGTCATTCTACATCGGACGGGAGGATCGCAACATGGATGCGCGCGTTAACACCACCGATGACGTCTGATAAAAATTAGGCAAACTTTGCTCCAGTAACCGGTGCGTTTTACAGACGTGTTTGCACCGGGCGGGCTACACGCTGGGCTTTGCCACGCATTTCTAGTTGGTTCACCTTCTTGCCAATCGCCAAGAGTCAGAAGGTAGAGCAGTCACCGCTGTCTGTACATATACCACACGGTGGCGCGGTAAAACCAGGCCATCGGCCACTGTGGTATTTGTAAATAAACAAGATGTTGTCTCCGCCCCGGCCTATTTTTGCGATATATTAAAAAAGCGATATCATCCCGATGGCGACGTAACAATATGCCCCCTTGTACAGCGTACGTTAAATAAGCAGTAATTTGTGTGCTTAAAACGCTAATTTTTATTATGTATTTTTGTTGAGTTGTGTCGTATTTAAACAAGTTTGAATTTTGGCCGCACTTTAGTTAGAACACGGTGTAGTAATAGAGGGATTGTGGCTATATAAAGTTTTGTTTCTTCCAGCTATGTTGCAATTTTCACGTTGTTTACAGTGTACATATGCCACAATGTGTGGTCTTCGACTACTTCGGCATAGACTGCGAGAAGCAGTCTGTGTCGAAGCAGGGAAAGCAGGGGGCCCACATTTTAAGACAGTTCGGGGGCCCTAAAAAGTATAATTTAACCATTGGCGGCGACGAATGTCCTCTGGTATCTCCTGCCAGCCAAGCGCGATGTTCAACTTACGGCTCGACTGTGTTGTGCTAGACAATATTCAACAATCTAAGTAATCTAACTAATCGTTATAAAAACTCTCTCATTGTATACGGACTAAATCATTGGCAGTAAGTTCAGTACCATTCTACTGTATTATGCATGCGTTGTATACTGTTGTATGTTCGTGTAATCCAGCCGGAGCCAGAGCCCAATAAACGTCGTTTGTCTGATGTTCAGGTGCTGTCTCTAAGCAATAATCGACTCGAGGACATTCAGGCCGTTACAGCTCTGCGCGCTCTGCGCATCTTGCGAGTCGATCGCAACCGGATCACTCGAGTTCCCGCTTCGTTGTCGTCACTTCGCGATCTGACCGTTCTCGACGTGTCGCACAACCGACTGGAAGCCGTGCCGCCGGCGCTCGCCGACCTCGCCGCCCGGCTCTACAGGTGCGCGCTGAACTCGGCAAACTATAGCAAACGCTCACTAAGTAAGTAAATTTTATCAGTATATTGTCGCCGCGAAGCTAGATTAATTACATACAGTTACAAAAAAACAACCCGAGCTACTCGGTTTTTGTTTTTATTTTTTCCTTATTTTTTTCGTTTCTGGGCCGTGCGCTAGATTAAGCTGGCCATTTCGTCAGCTTTTGAGCGCACGTTAATCTACCGTATCGTATCGTATCGTATAAAATACAAGCACATACCGGTAAAAATAGAAAATACAACCAGCGCGTAATACACGAGCCACACGCACAATCTTAGGCCTACACTACTAATTTCGGCAAGATGTCTGTCGGTCACACTAGGCGGGGCTTGCGAGTGTCGCTAGCACACGCCTCCGTTGCGGGCAGATCGTAGTAGCCCGGAGCCGCAGCGAAGGGGAAGAGAGCATACTAGACTCGACGATACTGGACGGGTGGGTGTAGGGAGGAAGGCACAAAATAACCAGCACAATGTAACAAAAATCATGCATTGATTACTGATAGTTCACTAAAGCGTAGATTTTAATAAATGAACAGCGCGGTCCCGTTTAGTTTTGACGCGTGGAACTGTGAATTTCCACTCTGACCTAGCAACCGTGACCGGAAGTCATCAGTCCAATGTCGGCAGTCAGTCGTCGAGTGTGTGGTCGCCGCGATGAACGGATATAAATGAGCACTTAGTCAACTTATCGACGTGCCATTCACGTGCGAGCTAACCGGAATGAATGGCGCGAGGCGCTGCATTCTTCCTGGATCCATCAGCGCATGAGTGGATGCCTCGGCCACCACACTTTGACGATGAAGGAGTACGTCGAGTACGCCTAACATATACACCGTGTTCCAAAAAAGGGAGACACCAAACTCATGGCTGTAACTCTGTCATTTCTTAACCGATTTTCAAAATTTTTTCACTGACATACTCAGTGGTAAATTTGCAGCACAGTGATAATTGAAGATCCCACCACACCTTAAACGTGTCGCTACACTACCTTGGGAAAGTTAAAAGTTCCAATTTACCTCTAATTACGGAGGTAAGCCTTAGAAATCATATCATATTTAACACAACATAAACGTTTCATGTCACATAGTTGTACAGACAGGCATACTGATAATGTCACAACAAGTGCTCGTAGTGTCCACCCTTGTTTGCACACAAGCACGAAGACGCAGAGGCCATTCATCAACTGCGCTGTCAATGATGCCTTGGTCCATGACATGCCAAACATGAAGCAAACGCTGCTTCAGTTCGTCGATACTGTGCACCCGTGACTGGTAGACTCGCTCCTGGATGACGCCCCATATCTTGTAGTCCACTGGATTGAGTTCGGGACTGTTTGGTGGCCATATGTCTGGATCTAAGGCTTACCTCCGTAATTGGAGGTAAATTTGAACTTTTAAGTTTCCCAAGGTAGTGTAGCGACACATTTAAGGTGTGGTGGGATTTTTAACTATCACTGCTGCAAATTTACCGCTGAGTATGTCAGTGAAAAAATTTTGAAAATCGGTTAAGAAATGACAGAGTTACAGCCATGAGTTTGGTGTCTCCCTTTTTTGGAACACGATGTAGTTCAAACTTTTGACTCAACCGTATAGGCCTACTTTGCAAACTGCAGTGTTTAGTTAACCGTTTAGTGTTTTGGCTATTAAATGTAGAGTGATAGTTGCTGTGTTTGACTGCCTGCAACAGATCAAAGGCACCCGCCGCCGTTGTTGATATCAGTTAAGGCGGCGTCAGACGCCGTTATCTTCAGTCACATTGTATTACATTTGCTCACTACGCATAGCGGTATCGTATCGGTTGAAAATGATGTACTTGGTCTAACACTAGTTGCAGCAAAAGTGTTATTGGATAAAATTCACTGAATTCATCTTGACAATTTCAGCATAGAGACCTGCCTGAAATTCATCAATTCCGGCGGGAAAAACCTAGGTTTCGGCGACAAACGGTTTTGGGAAAAAACCTAGGTTTCGGCGGAGGTTTCGGTTACCGTAACAACACTATTTTTGTGTACATGTGTTGTATGGTATGTAGGGAGTGGTCAGCAAGATACCAGCACTGCGCCAGTTTCCAATTTACCTCGTACGTGTTTCTGATTATTGCTGGGTCATTGTTTGCTGACTGATGCATCACAGTTTCATAAATATGATTCTGTGATTTATTTTTTTTTACCATTGCTGATTTGACAATGCCAGTTTTATGTCAGAATGTGGAATATACAAAATATGCAAAATATATGCATATACAGCCTGTAAAATATCCTGCTTCAGCTGTCTGCAGATGACTGCCTGCCTGGGACCACCCCAGTCTGGCAGCCATATAATTTATGTTGGTATATTAGTACATGTGCTCTGAGACTATTATTTATTGGACAGCCAATAGGGTTTGATGGTATTGTGTACAATCTGTGACTATGGCTGGCGTTTAAACTTGAATGCCGTCAAGGGTAGGGGGGCTGTGTGGAAACGGTAGGTGACACTGTGGGCTTAGGACTTGATGTGACCCGACAGGGCTGCACTGTGGCTTAGGCTACGTAATCCAGAATGATTTGAGATCCTGCCTGGCTTGATGGTGATTCCTGGGCACGTCATCAGGTAAGGCCTACTATTAGGAACCTGAGCAATATAAGAAGCCAGAAGACATACAATACAGCACAGAAGAGTTCAGTCATCTTCCAGCTTATTCTCCAGACAAGCCTCAGAAATCTATGTGAAGCTTGTAAGAATTTGTTGAAGATGCACTGTATAAGCCAGCGATTTGATTGATTCGTTGATCAGCTGATGTAATTGTGAATGCAGAGCCGGAATACTGGTGCACGGTGACCTACTTTGAGCTGGATCAGCAGGTCGGAGAAACGTTCAAGGCGCCTGCCAGCTGTCGGTCGGTCACTGTCGACGGTTACACAGACCCTTCGGGTGTGAACCGGTTTTGTCTCGGTAAACTGTCCAACGTGCACCGCACTGAAGCCAGTGAAAGGGCTCGGTGAGTGTTGCCGCGATGAAGTGTTTGTACATTGTTTGTGTAAAAGCATTCTCAAGCTGTTGCCACAGATTTCTCCCAGGGAGAGGTCTTGTGGGGCTTCGGCATATAAGTGGGTCAGTTCACAAAAGCTGAGCGAGTATGTATGTGTTGCATGCTATATTTAAATTTCCTGTTACTAACTTGCAAAAGTCTTGGGAAAGAAAGTTGTTTAGAAAGTTAAAATGTAAGGATGTAAGTTCATTCTCACTGGCTTGAATGTGTACTGGTTGTGAGATAATGCTTGGCATTGTAGTGGTTAGTGTTCTATCTTGTGTAGAGTCATTCCATTGTCCTGACATTTAGCGTAATAGCCTCAGCAGTTTTGCAATTTTGTTTTTCTTTTGTTATCTTTTGTTATATTGTGTCTATACATAGTTGTCTTTGCCGTGTGTTTCTCTAATTTGACACATTTTCGTAATTAGTTTCATGACCATACGAACTATTAGAAGGGCAAATAATTATGACAATTACAAGGAATGGGCACACATCTTAGTTATTACTTGACACTGTCGTAGGTCTTACTGCACACCATGTATTTTATGTCATAATATCTCTCAGTTTGTTGGTGTGTGTCTGCTTTTATTGTTTTATGTTTAGTTTTGCCATTACTGTGCTACGTGATTGGCTGGGTAGAACGTCTATGAAATGGCCAATTTTTGTGTCATGTGCAATGTAAAAAAGCCTTGTCTTAGCCAATCAGTCAATGATACGACCTACAAACAAGATATATGTGCAGTTTGTCAGCCTTCATTGACTACATCCTAAATAGTTTATTGGTAAAGTATGTTAACCATTTAAGTCCCGGCTTGTCCACACTGATATTAAGGATCACACTGTGAATTGCAAAAGCTGCAAGATTGCTGTCCGAATTTTTGAAGACAATGATAATTATTTTTGATATTTGTGTCTGAGTTATTAGAGAGTTAAAAATATCACAGTGTATACATAGTCTGTGGCGTATGCAAATTTATGCCCGAGGAACTGCTAAGTACTTCTCTGCTGCTTCTGCTGAAAAGTTATCGCAGAGCTGTGTGCTGTTAGGCTGTACATTGGCAAAGGTGTTCAGCTGAGTCTCAATGGCGAAGGTGACATCTGGATCCGATGTCTCAGCGACCACAGCATTTTTGTGAAAAGTTTCTATCTTGACCGCGAGGCTGGCCGGGCTCCAGGCGAAGCTGTACACAAGATCTATCCTAATGCTCATATCAAGGTTTCTGGTTGTGGTGTTCTCTTGTCGTTTTTGCCATTCACAAAGAAGTTGTTGACTGCAGAGGACAATGGGATATGTTGAAATATGGTTGTCACTGTCTGACAGGAAAGCTGCTTGTTACCACTTATAGTCATATTAGCTCTGGGAGTTATCGTGTGTTAGTGTAGCATAACAGTGCAGACTGTGATACATAGTAATTCTGTCTGTTCTGTGTCCGTTGGTCGTAGACTGGTATTGTTTAAAAAACTGTTCCAGTTGTCAAGCTGTCAGCGCTTTGTGATAGCCGTGTTACGGTACGGTACACCAATGATCTTGGTGGAATTCCATAAGGGTCACCCAACAGGTGTGTCAGGGACAGGTGGGGGTATCTGCAACTGGTGATCTGTCAACCATGTGACTATTTGAAAGAAGCTGTCGCCGAGACAGCCACTTTTTCCTCTAGCTGCTAGTGAATTACACAGCAGAATGTTTATCATCAGTAACTTGAACTGTGCGTCAGCTCAGCAATTATTGTCATCTGTGTACTGCAGGTATTTGACCTGCGACAGTGTCACAGTCAGATTCAGCAGCAAGCTGCGACATCACTAGCCGCTGCTGCAGCTCAGGCTGCCGCCGTCGCCGGCAATGTGCCGGGACCTACAAGTGTCGGCGGCATTGCACCGGCAGTCAGTGAGTGACATTGTACATTTGTACTTACTTTGTTGTTGATTGAGTCAGTTACAGAGGACAGATCCTAAAACTTTTAAGTGAAACTTCTGCAAAATATATCTTGTAAGGTATAGTTTGTCTTTGATTGTGTCAATGCCGCTGACGAAAGAGGCTTTGTCAGTCGTTGGGACGTCAACGTCTTTTCTATGAGATATTGAATTAACCCAGTTTGATGTATTGAAATTTGACGGCATGTGATTGATCTGAGTTAGCTGGTAGGTTTGTAAGGAATTTAGAGGTTGCCAAAGTAGCCTTTTTGAAATGGCACGGTGCCTGTTGTTGGCATCAGACAGTGGACACAGTTAGCAACACCCTTCCTTCAGGAGACTGTTGTTAGATGTTAAGTAAGTTTAATGTTTCAATAGTAATTTATAAAAACCGCTAGATTTCAATAGAAAAAAAGAACAATAATAAAATGAAAATGTACATGTACAATACATGGAAATAACAAACAAAGTAATGAAACATCCAAAATCACAGATGACATCGGTTACTGATAATGTAATAAAGAATAGTTGATGAAAGATGTGTAAGTGATGAAGAAAGGATGACGTTTGGCCACTGTTCGGGGTGAGTCCTTTGAGTTTCATTCAGAACTTTGACAGTTGGATATCAGGATGGGGCCCCATATGGGTCCCGGAGCTGTAAGTAAGTGGGTAAGTGTCTAAGTAAGTGACAAATTTATGAAGCGCCGAAACCAGAATAGGCCCTGTTTATTTCCAGGCTGGAGGTTGTACTAGGTGACCTAACCTGGTTGTAGTATTTTTGGGTTCATTTTATGTTGTATTGTATTTTATTAGGGATGCATATTTGCATTTTTTTGTGTTTGTTTTAGTTTCTTCACTACTTAGCCAACAGATTGGCTAGGAAGAACGTCTCAGAAATGACCTATTTTGTGTCGGGTGGGACGTAAAATCTTAACTCAGTCGTTCAGTTATATCAGAATGGGTTTCTGGTCCGGAAAAAAACTCTGAAAGAAGCGGAGGAAGAAACCAAGGGGGACCAGCTAGCCTAGCTTTAGCTGGAAACCATGATGATGGTGGTGGCATCTTGGTGTTGAGCTGCATCAGAAGTGGTCATAAATATGTGGAGATTGAGACAGACATCATGGGATTGTGAATCGTGCATTACGGATGACTCAAATGATCAGTGTTGGTGGGGCTTGCATCGCGCAGCATCTGCAGCTTTGCCAGTTTACACAATCTGTACTCTCATCAGTATAGACTTTAGCGTATTTTGCCGATCGGTGGTGAATATGACATGTAAACTAAGATGTTACTCTGGATGATGCAGACTGACTGGCTGACTAAGATTTAGATATAACCATGTTCATACTGTTGTTGAAACTGAATACTTTATGTAATCCTTTATCAGTTATTGGGCCATTGACATCTGTTCTATGAGATACGGAATTAGCCGTGTTTGATGGATATTGAAGTTTGACTGTGCCTGATTCACCTCGGTTAGCTGGTGGGTTTTCAAGGAATTTAGAGGTTGCCGAATTAGCCTTTTTATAGCCCCGGTCTATAGTGACATGTTGCAACCAAACCATGATGATAGTCATGTTAGCATTATTGTCTCAATATTGTGTCATAAAAATATTCAACAGTGCGTTGTTGTTAGGTCTGGGAACTGTTATCAGAGAGCCAGCATTAGGGGAGTTGGATACCGCGTTCTGTCTCCAGTCAATCGATGGTTTGAGAAAAGATGAGGTCACTGGGTGATTCCCATGGTTGGGGAAGGTGCTTCAAGTTCACATAAGTCCTTTGATGCTTTTAGTTTGGTGACGTATGCCAGTTATTCCCCACGGGTTTTTTCTTTTCTTGCGTGTTTGGACATTGTCAACTAGGTGGCAGGAAGGACATCGAAACCCATGTGTTATTCATCCTCGGATGTTCTCTTCTCGTTCTGCTCTGTGGAAGAAGACAATGGAAAACGACCATTAACCGATGTGTTGTTGTTAGGTCTGTCTGCGGCAGCTGGTGTCGGCGTTGACGACCTGCGTAGACTGTGCGTCCTTCAGATGAGTTTTGTGAAAGGCTGGGGTCCCGACTACCCGCGGCCGACAATCAAGGACACGCCGTGCTGGATTGAGGTGCAGCTGCACCGGCCACTGCAGCTGCTTGATGAAGTGCTCCAGGCAATGCCTCTGGTAGAGCCACAGGTGCCCCGGCCCGTCGGACCACCCGCCTCTGCACACCATCCAGACCCCAGTTTCCGTGTCCTCAACTGATTGCTGTTGACGTTTACATCGGGGTCATTAACCTGGGTACCCATGCTCAACTCAGCCTCCTACCCTCAGTGAGATGGGAAATAAGTACCGGCCAAGAGTCAGTGTCAGTGCTGTTTGGATCTGCAGGCTCAGTGGCCTAAGAAAGGCAGATGAGCTTCCTATCTACAGTCCCATATACATCCTTTACCTTTTTTACCCACGCGTGGCATATGGATTCCAGAATGAACAGGGCATCAGACTGTATCCATAATGTATACTTCAACTGTAGGCTGATAATAATTATATCGAGAAGAAGCCAGCTCTCACAAGAGTGCAGTGACCCACGCTGGCGCTGTTTTTGTGACTCATGGCCTTAACGTTTGACCTTTTGACGCCAGAATAAATGGGTTTCCAGGACTCTTCATGGAACGTTTATGTGTCAAGTTTGGTGATCCTATCTGCATTGGTTTTTGAGATATCAAGCAGAAGAACAGACAAACAGACAGATGCCAGTGAAAACTTTCCCCCATCGCTGCCATTGCACATTTCTACACATACGCATGAACATTTCTATCCTGCCGTAAGGTCTTAACTTTAGGGGCGTTGGAGTGGAACTTATAATGATAATGGTTTCTACATTTTGGCCATGGAATACCATGGGCTCGGCACTCAGGTTCTGGATACTGGGAGTAGTTACGTTTCAGCTGCTGTTCAGTTCAGGCTTTGAGTGTGGCTTGCGTTGCATTAATCACTTACTTGAGCACTCCAAAGGTGACCATTGAGCCGAGAAGCGTCGATGTTGACAATGCTAGTCGCGAAGTATCATATAGTCGACATGCTGGTGCTGTAGACTAATGTACAACTGTTAATTTGTCATTCCTGTTAGTGGTTAAACCGAGTGCACTTAAGCATTAACTGTATCATGCCTTTTTGTTTCTGTTTTGACTAAAGTGTGGATTGCATCAATCAAAATGTCAGTTTATTTAGTGCCTATTCATCAAAGTTCTCAGAGGTGCCTGCTATAAGTTAGCATGCTCAAAAGCCATGTCTTAAAGACACACTTGGACTGTGTCCTACTAATGCAATTGTATTTTCAGTTCAATCAGAAGATTGTTCCACACAATAGATCCTGATGAATGGAGCAGTGCAGTCCGTAATGTGAAGTGTGGTCGTTAAGCAGTTTGCACTTAAGTAGTAACTGCCCGTTGGAGCAGTGTGAATGGATATGTGAGCTAGGAGCAAGCTTGCATTGCTTATGTTACTCATACAGTACTTGACAGCCGTGAACATTGATTGAACAGATGATTCCTGAAGCATGGTGGAAATGCTGTGTTTGTTATAATCTTGTTATCAGCTGAATTTTTGCATTCCCGATTATTGCCGGCCTTCTTGCAGCAGAGATCCAAAATGTGCTGTATCTGGCTTAATCCTGCAAAAATGATAGAACTGATATAAGCAGTTCTATATGTTCTGTTGCAGCGTCGATGTCAGTTTTCGGTAATCGTGAGCACCAGTCATTTGTAGTTACGAATGTCTTACTGGATTATTGCAGTTTGTTTGTTGCAGTGTATTTACTGTTATCATTTCAAAGTTCCACTGAGAATTCTGCGCGTGTCTGCTCGTATCATTCTAAGTTAATTTTTTATGACTGTCCGGCAAGTATGAGTTGCGACAGAATATGAGTTTATATTTCCATTATTGTTTGTATTTCCATCGTTGTCAGATTTCATTATTACAGTAAAACTTTGTTATGATGGACATCTGGGACTGCTCTAAAAAGTCCGTTATATATGAAGTCCATTATATCCGAATTATAGGTACGGAATTTACAGGCCGTAACAAGACGGGACCTTTAAATGTTTGTTTACCGGTCGCCAGACAGTATACAACGACACAGTTGCCTACCCCACCCCTCTTTCTTTCTTCTTTGTGGGGTGATGTTGCCATCAGCACTGAGGCCTCAAATGGGCCCAATGCGCAGCCCCACATCCCTAACGGTTTAAAATCGCTGAGAGGCTTTTGCAAGCCTCAAAAGAGCACACCAGTGCATCTTACCTAGTTCCTCATAACACAGGTATGGGGAGCCTAGTATATTTG
>Ga0209780_1002917_pt1 | contig 12456 bp, 6 predicted proteins | sample WorMetexBAHAMAS2_FD_187384 | JGI IMG/M metagenome (GOLD analysis project Ga0209780, IMG submission 187384) | Marine gutless worms symbiont microbial communities from Max Planck institute for Marine Microbiology, Germany - Inanidrilus exumae... | ecosystem: Host-associated > Annelida > Digestive... | reverse complement strand
GCCAAGAACGTCACGAAGGCCGTCTGCATCGACTCCAACACCAACGCGAGCGTCGTCTGCGACCGTAAAGACGTTCTCTACCGTGTCGACTGCCTGTCGGCCGTTCACAGCGACATCTACCGAGTCCAGATCCACGGCGCCGGGCAAGTGAATACGTAAAGTGGCCAAAACGTCATCGGCGCCGGCGAAAAACTGACGACGTTAATATCCTGTCGCTAAACGTGAATAGGAAGTCATCTAGGCTCTGCCCATCATATTTTCCGTGGTCACGTCGATATCGCCTAATCACCGAAAATAACCGAACTAGCCATATGCGGTGAGCCGCCATCGGGGCCATATACCGCTTGTTGGAAAACGCCAGAAGGGACCTATTTCTTCGAGACAGTGTGTACCACGGGAAATATGGCATGTGTTAACTTCGATATGTTTGCACATGAAGCAGAAAGCGTACGTGACCTTGTAATTTCAACTGTCTTGTCTTGTCGAAACCAGAACAGCAGCTCTCAGGATTGAGGTAAGACTTTCTGGATCTCGGAGCTTAGATATGCGATATGCAGCGAGACATTGATATGGAGTACTGTTAAGTAGACGACATGATAGTTAGCAAGTAAACAGTAAGCCTGAAGCCTCCGTGTAATGGCGCCATATAAAATGTGATTATGTTTATGATTATGATTATGCTACAGATTATTAGACATTTTCACCTTTCACTAGATGAAGTGTTAACTCGTGAAATGACATTATTCTGTTTAAAATCTAAAGGTTCCCGGGTTAGGGTATCTTGTTATGCAAACCAGCAGACGAAGAAGGAAGTGTGTGAATGGCTTCGAAATATTTTAACTTTGTCTATGTTGACAGATTCGTGAAGTTCAGTTGTTGGAGGTTCGTAGAACGAGGTAGTAACGTCGTTCAACTCTGGAAAGGTTCGTCAGTATAAAAATAATTTGAAAACTAGAAAACGTAGGCGGTCGTATCAACATGCAGACCCACGCCGGCAACGGCCGTAGCAGCACGCGTCGCTAGCAACCTTCGACCGTGACGGTTTTCGTAAGCGTGTGACCTTGACCTTTGACCTTTTGATCTCTTTGTCAATGCATGCCGAGCGACTGCTATATAGAGTATATGTGTACCAAGTTTGGTGTTGATAGCTGAAGCTGTTTTCCTTTTAGAGCGCGGACAAACAAACAGACAGACGCGACTGAACGCCCTACCCACGCCGGCGGCTATACAGCCGGCGTGGGTAATAATCTACTCCACGAAGAACTTACAGCGTAAACCAAACTATCCTGTCTCTGGCTGTCTGTCTCTCTTACTCTCTTTTCTCTTTCTAACCGACTGTCTGACTGACTAACTGGTGTATTCAGTATAATTACAAGTGTCTCCGTCGTCCTAATAGATATATATGGTGAGAGTGACATAATTTCTTTATTCCTATAAATCTCAGCTATTCTGTCCGCCGTGATCTAGGACAAGGGAATGTAAACATCTTGCCGCGTATCCACTGATATCGCCGATTTAGTGCTAGCAATAAGCTTTTCTTAGATTAACTTATTTACCTACAGATTAAATTTAATTTAAATAACGTGACAAATCTTCACCAGTTAACTTCGCACAATACGACATTATGCCGTACAACATGGAGATCGTAACGTGACCATAGATTACTGCGACGTCGCTTCACGCTGTCTATAATCGGACGGAAATGTACATTGGCCACGTCGCGTGCTGCCCCTAATGACTTTAATGAGTCGCGTTGAGTATGCGCCGCGTGCCCTATTAAGGTTAGAAAAAAAGATAGGATAGACAAACGGACAGACGGACGGACGGACAGACGCCAGACTGTTGCATTACGCTTATCTCTAGACCCGGCCAGCGTAATAATTGTGTCAGCTCGTGAAACAGCTGCAAATTTTTGTACTTTAAGTCTTTTAAAGATATTTCAACGCATGTCATAGCCTATACTTTCAGTGCTTAGATATTGTTATTTCAGTGACGGTAAGAGCACCCGGCCTGTAAAACGTGTAGCAATGAGCAATTACCCCAAAAAATTCTCTTTCAAAGCAAACGTAGGAGCAGGCTAACCATTACGACGGTGTGTAGCAGTAGTAATAGTAGATTCTTTATTGATAATACTCTGACAAACGCTAAGTTTATTACAATTTAGAGTAAAATATATACGTATACGTGTATAGTAAAATAACTACGCGATAAAACACGGCAATAAGGGGACAACAAACTGAACAACTGAGTGTAGGGCTCTTTAGACGCGTTAATGTCCGTGTAAAGCCTGCGATGAATAACATTTTTACGTAGATATTCGAACTGTAGTTCAGGTAAAGGGAGTCCATGACCACGGGAACGGAGGTTATAGCCAGTTTGTTTAGGCGGAGGAAGAAGTTGACACACGGACATGCTGAAGATTGTGTAGGGTGGATCTGAAAAGAGTTTCATCGTTTTATCGTGTATAATATGTGTCTATTTCAGCTGATCCAACTGCGACGAACGATGATGAATTTTGCATTAAAAGTTCGCTACAACGAGACGTTTGGCCGTGGACAGGTTTGATCATGATCTACCTCTAGCGGCGCATCAGCGAAGTTACTCTACGTCGGGCCCGGTGAGTTCTGGGATGGATGACCGTCTTAGGGCGGGCAAACCACCTCGATATGTAACCAGCCACCCAGGCTAACTCAGCCCCCTACCCTCAGCCGGACGGTAAATGAGTACCGGCTGAAGTGCGGTAATGCTGTGCGGCTGGGGATCAAAGGCAGGACAGCACATTTCATTCATTGATAAATGTGTGGGTGCAGGTAAATCTCTGTGATCACTCGTTAACACGTGCCATTCCTGAGTGTCTTAAAGATGAGTCATATTCTGTATAAAGCGCTATAATATTCAGTTCAGCGGCAATGTGTTTAGATGTTTTGTTCTCAGCAAGTTTACTCAAAAATGTGGATTAAATTTTTTCATGAAATTCGGTGAAGCGATAAGCGATATTCTGTGTTCTTACTGGGCTAGGTTGTTAGACAGATAGCCCGTACTGTAGACTACTAAGTTAACAACACTTGCGACGATCGGCATACTTTGGCGAAAAAAGCAGAAAATCGGCAAGGTTCAGAGTTCAAGATGGAATATCGTTATTTTCGGAGTTAACCGAATTCCGTTATACCGCAGAGTAGGATGAGTCGCGGGTAGCCTGTCTGCCGGAAGCCAGCTCGACCCATTCAGACATTTTGACAGAACAGCTGTTTGTTACAGACAGACATCGGGCCAGAGCATATACCGCGCTATGCATATTCGTTGCATATGCGTGGCGCGGTAAAAAAGGTATGCCGGCTGTTGTATGTAAGTGTGTATGTGTTTGGTTGTGTGTGATTGTTTAGTCCAACGAAGAAGTCACTGGAGCTTCTGTCCGTTTAGCGGCGGTTTCGACGTGAGAGTGTTTGCAAAAGGAAAACGAAAAGTACTACGATTTTAATATTATATCCGTTGTCGTGGCAGTTCGCAAGTTGTTTCAGAATACAGTGTTTATTTTTGTATATACACTACTTACGAACTGCCACTGGATAAATAATATAATATAATATAATACGAGAAAGCGGGGCAAAGCCTAACGTGTAGCCCTCCCGGCATGCGCAAACGCGACTGTGCATTTTTGACTTACGTACAGACTAGATGTGCTACTGCCACCTAACGAATGACCTTTAAAAACCATCGCACAGCGTATTTTATCCTACGTGTACTTATCAAATATGCAAATGAGCCACAAGATGCCAGGGGTTACTGAGCCAAAGTTCATTAAATTTTTATCAGACTTAGAGGAATCATCATCGATGTTAACATATCAATCTGCGTTGCGATATTCCCATCCGTTGTTGAATGTCAGTGGACAGAGTGAAGACGGGATGTGTCAATTTTCGCCAACATGCTCCACAAATCCGTTACCATACCAACGTCCCTTGAGCAGGCCGTCGCAATACGAATCTATTATTATAAAGCTGACTTGCCCTTCTACATTTGCTGAAAGTTTGGCAAAGATCGATTCGGGCACTCTGTTGAAAACATGGGAAACGTGCGTATTTTGGCCACGCGTGCACCCACCTACCCTTGCAAGTGAGCAATAATATCTCAGGGGTTACTGGACCAAAGTCCATAAAATGTTTACAAGATGTAGAGAAATCATCGACGATATTATGCAACAATCGGAGTTGCGATATTTTTATCCGTTATAGGATGCCAGCACAAATAATAATGGCAGAGTTGTATGCCAACTTGTCGCCATCTCGTGCCACAAAATTAGTTGCCGTGGAAACGTCCATTGATCAAAGTTCACCAGATTTGTAGCCGTAGTATTTTTTCATCGACAGTGTTAACGGAACAATCCACATTGTGATCCGTCCAATCGTTGTCGAATGATGGGCGACATTTAAAAAAAATGAAAGTAACTTGGGTAAAACTTAAGTCCGTGAGTAATGTGTTTTTCTAAGGCGCCGCATATTAAAAGTCACAGAGCGCCGTGTTCATGCTTCCCGAAAAAGGTGACCCTTCAGCTGTCGTCTGAACAGTCTTTATAGGTGATGTCTCGATTGGATAGCTGAAGTTCCACAGGCGAGGTCCAGCAGCTGCAAAAGATCTGTCGCCGTAACTGCTGAGTGTTCGCGGCACCACGCAAATCAGAACGTTAAGCCCGGTCCACACTAGCAACAATGTCGAACGTTGCTTCGACATTGTTGCTGGTGTGGACCGGGCTTTAGCTGACTGCAGACGGCACCTAGTGCCGTCGAACACGGGGCAGTAATCCTGTGCCAAGTAGAGGTGCCTGCCTGGATAGTACTGGCGAACCAGACATGCCATTTTGAACTTGATACGTTCTCAGATGGGTAGCCTGTGGAGTTCGCGTAGTACCGGCGTGATGTGATCGCGACGTCGCTTGTCAGTGATCAGTCGTACAGTGGCGTTCTACACAGACTGCAGCTTGCGCAGTAGAGTGTCCGGCAACCGTAGAACAGCGAATTACAATAGTCCAACCGACATGATATAAACGCCGCAGCTACGGTTCCTGCAGCTTCTGCCGTCATCGACAGGACGAGCGGGCCTAGTTGTGGAAGTTGATAGCACCCGGCCGGTCCGACAGAGCGCTGTGACGTGCGCCGATAATGTCAGCCGACTGGCGAGGATAACTTCGAGGTCGCGCGCGCTCTCGACGACCGGGACGGTGGTCGACAACACCTGGATGTCGTTGATGTCAACGTGCTTCAGATGCTGGCAAGAGCCAACCCACATGACCTGTGTTTTGGTCGGGTTTAACCTCAGTTTGCTGGCTCTCATCCACTCATTGACGTCAGGGACGCAGACAGTGAACGGCGACCCGTACATCGCTGACTGGCACGCTGATGTAAACTTGGCTGTCGTCGGCATACTGGTGGATGTGCAGACCATGACGCAAGATCAACTGTTCAAGCTTAGCAGTGTACAGAAGGAACAGCAGCGGCCCCAGTATGGAACCTTGCGGAACTCCAAACAGAAGTGCGTGCTTGCTGGATAGCTGACCGTTGAATGAGACTTGTTGCAAGAATGACTGAATCCACCCTAGTGAACTCGCTGTAGTAGAACATCGTGGTCGAACGCCGCCGACAGGTCAACAAGGCCACGCAAAGTGACCTGGCATCTGTCGGTATGTCTGACCAGACACGTAGGATGGCCGTTTCAGTAGAATGCCTCTTCCGGTAGGCTGACTAATAACGCGGCAAAATGTCGTTGGCGACTAGTTATTCGTTCAACTGACTGGCCACAGCTCGATGGGTCACCGTTGTAACGAACGTCAGGTTTGACAGCGGACGATAATTCGCCACGTCAGCAACGTCCAAGCCCGGCTTGTGTGTGTGATGGGTCATGACCATAGCTCGCCTGAGATTGAAAGTCAAGGTCATCGGTCAAGGTCAAAGGTCAATGTCCAGCGCGTGTGGTGTGGTAACGCAGTAACGCGGTCAGTGTGGCATCCATTTTCGACCAAGGGCAGTAAGTTTTTGTAATTTAATTCATAGATGTAAAAAACATTCAAATAAAAATAAAAAACGTTAAAAACGTAAAAAATGTGACAAAAATAAAAACTTTGTAAACGTTGAAAAAATAAAAAACGTTACCTATACTAGCCTGTGTTTAACCCCTATTGTTTAAGGCCTAGCAGAACTGCATCGAACTACACAACAAAATTTTGCAGCTTTTTTTCTTTTTCGTCAACATTCAGAAAACCAAAAAATGTATGTTGAATGCAGTACTTCAGTATTTGCAGCCCACTGAATTCAGCACTCCAGTAACTTACGGGAAAAATGAAAAATGTATTATGTTATTAAACAGTATTATTTCGTTGCCGTTCTTTCGCTTACTTACACGCCTATTTTGCCAACATTTTTTAAAAATAAAAAAACGTTGACAAAATAAAAAACGTTAAAAAACGTAAGAAACGTTACCAAAATAAAAAACGTCAAAAACGTTTTTTTACATCTATGGTTTAATTTAGTCCGTCCGTCTTACAGTCGCACTGTCTGCCGATGACAACAGTATATACCTGATGTCAAATAAAACACGATTTTCTTCGACATTGCTGTAGGGCTACAACATCACTTTTTATCTGCTTTGTTCACCTTGCAATGGTGGTATTTAAGTGCCATACAGTTGTCCGTCCGTCCATCTATCCAAAAAGTTTATTTCAGGCAGCGTGCAGTTGCGATAAATTTTTATTCTAAACCCTGAAGTAGGTGAAATAACGTCAAAGATCACTAGCGGTCATTGACAAAGTGCGATTCGATATGCCATATATTAGGCCTACTTCCTAATATCTATACATGTGTGTGTAATAACTATAACAATAATGATAAAGCGCGCATTTATATATTCATCTTTATTCACCTTGAAATAGTAGAGAGAGAAAAGGAAAAAATAAATAAAGCAAAATAAATGAAGAAAAACTTAACTATACAAATAACACAAATAATGTATTATCTAAATTTATACAGCGCAACGGCTACATTGATGAATCCTCCTTCCTTCCTTCCATTGGACAGCATCTGAGCTGCGAGATTGTCTGCATGGAGGTTAAGAAGGAAAATAATCAGAATTTTTGTGCTGTACTGCTGTGTACGACAGTTGTGCACAATGATACGTACACACATGTGAACAATTCTTAAATTTGCATTTTGGTTTAGGTTTAGATTCTGTTTTTTGTGTGTGTTTGGTTAGATTTAACATTTTGAGTGTTTTTCTTTGTTAGCTCAGATAATTTTATTTGCGTGTTGTGTTTGGCTTAGTTTCTTCAGTATCAAGCCAAGATTAGGCTGCAGGAGTATCAAGATTGGGCTGCAGGGATGAACGTCTGCAAAATGACCCATTCTATGTCGAGTGGGACTTAAAACCTTATAACTCAGTAAATAATCAATCCATCTATGGGCGCCGTTGGGGACTTGGTCCCCTAATTCGCCTTCCCCTTCCAGAATCCCAGATCCGCCACTGCACTGCTGCTCTGCTGCTGATGATGATGATGATGATGCTATGAGACTGCTGAGTGGGGACAGTGTTGACAGCGTGCGTGTAGGCGGCAGTGGCGACCCTCGCGACTCGAGAGCGAGTGTATACTCGGCGAGGGCATCACCGTTCAGTTTCCGGACGCTCGCTGTACCGTTCTCGACCAGACGCTTGCTGGTATGTAACTGTATGTAATTATCTATTGTTGGGCCGCATCGCAAGCATAGCATAGATGCGGTCTGTTGCTACAGATGTCGCATGTAGCGTGGTCTGTGTGTCTGGCTGTGTGTTGGGCAACACATGGCTGAACCGATCGAGATGCCGTTTGGGGCGGGGACTAACTCGCGTTGGCCCAGGGAACCATATATTAGATGCGAGATCCCCAGCGGAAAGGAGCAACCTTGGATTTTTTGGCCAATTGAAAGCATTGGGAGTCTCTGCTGCGGTGTACGCAGCAAAAGGGATAATTTAGTTGTCAATAACGGCATGACAGCGGGATTGCTGCAGCCGACTGCGTGTGTGTTTCCACTTCTCGTCGGAAGGTGATGAGTGACGTTGGAGCTCGAACGGATGGTGGCAAACTGTTTCACTTCCGTGAAGAAGCGACAGGGAATGCCCGGTCGCCCAAGGACCACGATTTAAATGGGATTCGGCGAAATGGGGCATAACCGTTTAAATAGTTCCAGCACTGGTAACGAGAGTGTGCCTATTTCAGTGTGACGTGGCAAGGTATGTCTAGTCTGTCTGTCCTAGCGGAAAAGATAATGTTTCGGTCTGGCATCTGTCCGTCCACCCTTCTGTCCCGTCATTTTCTAACGTTAATAGGGCGCGCGGTGTCTTTCTAACCTTATTAAGGCACGCGGCACCGCCGGCACATACTCAACGTTGCTCACAGGGGACAGCAAGCGACGCGGCCAGCGTACATTTCCGTCCGAGTATTGGGAAAGTAAAGTATACGTCGAGATTTTTTACGCATTTTTACGCAAACCGTCTCAAATGCGCTCAGACATGGATCACACAGTTTTACCTGCAAATTACACCATGCCTGCCTTAACTCCCCAGTCGCAGAACATTACCGACCTTTGGCTGGTACTCATTTTACCGTCCCATGGAGGGTAGTAGGCTGAGTCGACCTGGGTGATTGGTTACATACCGAAATAAAGTACCGCCCCGGGAGTCGAACCCGGACGGTCACCCATCCCAGTACTAACCGGGCTCAGCGTAGGTTAACTTCGTTGATCTAGACCAACGACGCTACCACTACGCCACGGATATACTTGTCAGTTAATGTTTTTGTCGACTGGTTGTTTGGTAGAGGGCGCGGTGCACTGCTGGGGAGGATGGACAGAAAACGATTACATGTTTGCAGTCATCGGTCGGCTTGACACCGATCCACAATACACACTGGTCAGTCAACGTCACGCACCTGTTTTGCGCTGAGTTCTTTTTGAAGTTACGGTCGTGAAGTATCCCGGAAACTTGAGAACGTTTCTGTTTCGTGCAGTATTAACAGGCACTTTTTAAGCATTGTTCTTAATATAACAGCCGTTATTGATCACTGAGAATAATTCGCCGAAGGGTAATGAAGAGAAATGATTTAGTGTTGTTCGGCCACCAACATCATCTTCACCAAGAATAACTGATCACTGCTTTCGGTATGCCTCACTTGTCTCTGGAATCAACTCCCTGTGTCTCTTCGTCAACCTCATACCAGTTTCTCTATTCTTGACTCACCAATTCGTGCGCTTATTGGTTATTTTTCTGTTTGTGGTCCCGTGTGTTGTTTTAAACTAGGTACATGTCAGCTTTTTTGGCGCACGCTAAAGATTTCGTATCCTGTCGTATCGTAGCGGGTATGATTCAGGTGACGATGCGGTGCTTTGCAGCGGTTGCCGAAGGACGTCGACTCGTTGCGCGAATTCCCGGCCAAGTTGTACAACGCACCTGTTACACCGCTGAGACGCCTCGACGAACGTTCGCTAGACGGCGTTGTCATCAACAGCATGCATCTGCTGCGCACCGGTTAGTAGGCCTATGTCAGTGGCGGACTGACGAACCTAGGGACCTGAGGCCGAAGCACCAATCTTTATAGGAAAAAATTAGAATATACTGATGAATTGAGACACTTTTTCGTGTGTTTTTGTGGTTGGTATAATACATGTGTGCATTTTTAAACATGACCACTTCGGCTGTTTGAAATCTATCTAACTCCAGTACCTCGGGAAATGTAGCTTGTATCGTCTACGAGACTACGACAATGTTTATTCACCGACTGCAACCCTTTCCAAATGTTATTTTTGTACCATTGCCACCCGACAGTGTCGGCGAAGACTTATTTTTTGGACTGTCCATCCGCCGCGTTCGTCCGTTCGTCTATTCGTCCGTTCGTTCGTTCATTCGAACAGATTTTGTTACCGCGATATCTTATGAACGGCTCGAGAAATCTCGATTAAACTTACAATGAGTATTCATTAGTCCATACTGATGATCTGATTAGATTCTGGAGGTCAAGGGTCAAAGGTCAAGGTCACAGAAGGCCGTCGAGTTGGCGAAGACATCCACGTCGACGCTCGTCGAAGTTCATCTTCTAGTTCGTGGAGTTATGAAGCAGTTGACAAGATTTCAACTGACATAGTGCGTCGCGCGGTCCCTCTGCGATAGCTGAGCTTGTTGGCTGAAGTCAGACGACGGTAAACTGTGTATATTGGCAGATGCCGGCGTTTGTTACGACGAGAGCGAGTCTTGTATGCAGTTCGCTAACGACGGAAAATGCATCAACTCTGCACTGCACAAAATCGCCAACTACTGCAAGAAGGCCTGCGGACTCTGCGGTACGTCGCCATCTCATCGTGGTCGACACAAATCTGTGCAGTTCTAGTAAATCTTCGTGCAGTTCTAGGCAAAAATACAGGGTGGGCCAAAAAAAGTGAAACCCATTTTTCACTCTTGTGGTGTTAATAAATAATAACAATGAATATGTGAGAAAACAGTGGTGTTATCGGTATTTTAAGGCATTCGTGAGTAATAGTATATAATCAAGTTTTTTATTGTTATAGTATTAAATATTTTATGGTACATTAGCAGAAACCGGGATGACTCATTGTCTGTCGTCTGCTACAATGTGTAAAATGCGTTCACTTTAAAAATCATCACTGTTATTGAAAAAGATGTTAAAAGCCTCTTCTAGACCACTATTTAACAGTATATTTCTTAACACCAACGCGTTTTCCATTGTCAAGTTGAATTAGAATTTTATTGTCTTTACTTGTGGTACCAGTAACTCAGCTTGACATCAAGTGTGACGCCGTACGTAGAATATTTAACCGATAGGATATTTAATAATAGTCTTAAATATTATGTGCCTGTGTGATACTACTTGTGTTACACTCAACTCTGACAGAACAAGCTTTATTGGCATATGTTGTATGACAGTTTGCTGAGAAACAGTAAACAGTATGAGATTCAGTTTTTTGGCCCGCCTTGTTTATGCATTTCTAATATTAAAATTGCCGAAGTACAGTTCAAACCTTAATAGACCCCGCGGCGCATACTCAACGTGACGGCTTGTATGTAGATTATTGGGCTCACGCTATGTAGACATACTGTATCGATTAGGGTTCAGTAGGTTTAGTAAGTAAGGTCAATAGGGTGAATAGGGTTAGGATTAGGGTTCTGGTCAAGTTTTACGGTTATGGTTAAGGTTTAATTATTGTTTGGTTGAAAGTGCGCCCAATAATCTACATGTGTCTACAACCTGACTAACCATGGGGCAATACGTGACGCGACCAGCGTACATTTTCGTCCGAGAATTAGGGGGTGGGACACGGTTTACATGCAGTAATATTGGCGTAAGTTTGTAGCTAGTTCATCCACACTGCAGAGACACAGACAGACCGTCAGGGCCACAGCATAAATCTCGCTAGCGTAGCGTCGCGCGGTAAAAATTTTTAAATCCACTGTACGTTGTTGGAACGGTACGCGGTCGTGTTTCGCGGCAGTGCGTCACATCGGTAGCGAAAGTAGTGTCCAGTTGTTTGACTGGCCGTGTAGTGGACGGGTGTGGGCCGTAGGACACAAGGCCGACCTCGTGCCGTCGGTCCATCCCGAGTGCTACTTCCCGGCGGACCAGCGCGGCAGGTGGCTGCTGTTCGACAGCGAGCGCCACGAGGAGGTGGTCGTCGACCCCGGTCACGTGACCTTCTCCCAGCTCGGCAGCTTCATCTGCAAGAGCAAGCACTGGCGCAAGGACCAGTACAAGACGCTGTCCGTCTACGCCAACGGATGGTCGGTGCCCGTTTCTATCCGCAACGAAGCCTATTCATCATCATATCATCATCTGCGTCCTCTTCTGCATCTTTGCATCATAAAAACATCTGTACTATTAAGTTGTCAAGTGTTGTAACACTGGGTGGAGCTTACAACGGAGGCGGGGCTTCTTCTTTAGGTCAGCAGGGTCACGTGATTTGCTGCAATGGCGGCTGCCTAGCGCCTACCACCCACTGCAACAAATCACGTGAGCTGGATTGAGCTTCGCCTCTGTCGTGAGCTCTCTCCAGCGTTACCGAAGTAAACCGAACTTGGCAAATTAATTAATGGTACAGATTCCCTTAAGTTGGTATAGAAGTGAAAACCACAAAATTGATCAATAAATGTGAAAAGGATAAAAATAAAAATCCGTCGACAGTTTTCTAGTCTGCACGTACCAGTTCACTGCGGATGCTAAATGTAGATATGTAATGCTTAGGCCAGGTTTCTTACAACTGCCAAGTCACTTTTGGTTTGAGCAAGATTTTGGCGGTCGCCTCCTTTGCGTTAACACTAAAGCCCGGCTCACACAGCAACAATGTCGAAGCAACGTTCGACTTTGTCGAAGCAACATTCAACTTTGTAGCATTCGACGATGTTGCGTTATTTATTGTATTTTTATTGTGAAGG
>Ga0209780_1002916_pt1 | contig 12460 bp, 12 predicted proteins | sample WorMetexBAHAMAS2_FD_187384 | JGI IMG/M metagenome (GOLD analysis project Ga0209780, IMG submission 187384) | Marine gutless worms symbiont microbial communities from Max Planck institute for Marine Microbiology, Germany - Inanidrilus exumae... | ecosystem: Host-associated > Annelida > Digestive... | reverse complement strand
TTTGACAAAGGTGATAGAGGTTTTATCACCCCAGGGAGCTTACCCCTTAAACATAACCGGACCACTATTTGGTGGTTTTGGCGTTTTAAAGTAAGAGTTGGTACTTGAGCCTGTTAAGTAGCCATCAACCAATTGTGCCAAGTTATTCATTGGTGCCGCTTGTTAGATTATGTTAAATGTTAAATGTCATTTAACCTATTGTTAGCTAACATAATTTGACTTGCTGTTTTTAAACATTTGGAGTTATAGTGCTGCCGTTTGGACTCAAATCGCTTTTGAAATTCAACGAGGTAATATATCATGATAAAAGCATTGTTACTTCTAACGCTATTGTTTACTAACTATAGCTGGGCAGAGGCAACGGAAGACAACCAGGGACCAGTTTATCTGGGTGGCTCGGCAGAGCCAGGCAGCATTAATGCCGGCGAATCGATTCACTTTGAAAGCGCCTGGTATGATCCCGAAGGTGACGCGATTACCGGTGTAAGGGTGGGATACTGCCTACAAGGTACTTTAAATTGTGTCGCGGAATTTTTGGATCGCATTGAACACAGTGATCCAATCCGTTATGAAAAAACGGTTTCCATCACTCAAGCCGGAATCTATGATTTGTATCATTTTGCGGTAGATGCGATTCCCTTTCCTGGTGATGATGCCTTACATAGTGAGGAAGAATTAGGGTGGTATTATGGGGGGACGTTTACCGTTGTAGGTAGTGTCAGCCCTACTATTGATGTAGTTAAGAAGTTGCCTCAAGTAAGAACGTTTGCCACGAGGACGAACGGCGGCGACGCTCTGACAATTGACGCTCAATTGTTCCCGTTTGTCAACCTGCTGTACGATACAGACAATCTGTCGCCGCTGACTGAAGAAAATTTTTCTGTGTCTGAAGACGGCAGAACGCAAACCATTTGGGATTTCATCCCGCCAGAATCAAGTGGCGGTGGCGGTAATGTGAAAATTGCTGATATTGTGTTTGTGCTTGATGATTCTGGTAGCATGGACGACGAAGCTGCCCAAGTTAAGGCAAACATTGCCAGTTTTGCCAATCAGTTGTCTTCTAGCGAGATTGATTTTCGGTTAGCTTTGGTACCGTATGGTGGTAGTGGTACATCCGGGGGCAAGATACTGCATAATGGTAATTTGCATAGCGAAGTTGCACCCTTTGTCGCTGATGTAGATCAAATGCGTTTCGGTGGGAGCACTGAAAGAGCCTTTCAAGCTATGCAGCTTGCCGTTCAGAACCTCAATTGGCGACCAACGACTCAAAAGGTATTGATCCTAGTTACCGATGAGGATAATGATGCTGGTGGTCCAACTGAAAGTGAATTAATCACTGAACTACAAAATAACAATGTCACTGTGTACGGTTTAACCTTAGGACATCCTGAGTTTAACAGAATTGCAGATGCAACCGGAGGTCAGGTTTTCAATATTCTTGACGACTTTAGCAGCATCTTAACCGAGATTGGTACTGAGATTGCCGCCAGATACACTATTCAGTACAAGACGGACAATCCTGCCTTTGATGGACAAACCAGAACGGTCGATCTGATTGTAACAAAAGATGACGGGCAATCTCAAACCATCACAGGGACTTATACGTCTTCCTTTCCCATCGAGATGACACTCACACAGTCGGCATTAAACACCAAAACCACCAAATTAAAACCAATAAAAAAATTAAAGCTTGACATACAATAATTATTTGTAGTTTAATTATATTTGAACTTAGATCAGATTAGCCTCAAAATCGGTTTAAGCTCGATTTAAAGGTAAATTCAGAAGGTGATAGAAGTTTTATCACCCCAGGGAGCTTGCCCCTTAAACATAACCAAAGCCAGATTTTGTGGTTTTGGCGTTTTAAAGTAAGAGTCTAATCCCCGTATTGAGTTTGAAGTGCTGGTTATACAGCAGACAACACGGGAGCCCATCGGTATAATTAGCTTATCTAGTATTGATGAATTTAATCAAAAAGCCGAATTTTCAGCGGGTTTTGTCAGTGGATATGGCACTAGATGTATTTGGGAAGCAATTCATGCCAGCGTCGCCCTCAGCTTTGCCCATTTTAAATTGCACAAACTGATTTGCTATGTGACAAATTATAATCATCAAGCACTCAAAATAATGCAGCGTTACGGCTTCATACATGAGGGCTATTTTAGGGAAGAAATATTGGTAGATGAGAATCAGCGCGTCGATTTGCACCGTTTCGCCTTAATGCGCCGCGATTGGCAGCATCATCCTTTACATCAACGTTTTAGGCGTATTGCGCCAATTTCACTTAACGTCCGTACATGAAAACTCTTCTTGTTTTTGCCCCCCATCCTGATGATGAAATTTTAGGCTGTGGCGCTTATATCGCCAGACGACGAGCGGAAGGCGCGAAATGTTACATCGTCGTCGTTAGCGACGGTGCGCTCGGCTTGCCCAGAGGAACGCTACCCGAAGTCCGTCAACAAGAATGTCGAGCGGGATTGGCGTGTTTAGGTATTGATGAAGTGCAATTTTGGGAATATCCTGATGGCGCAGTGCCATTGAGCGGCAAGATTTTGCATGATTATCGGCGCGTTGTTGCGGAACTCAAGCCTGCCGTTATTTTATTGCCTAACCCGCAAGAGTCTCATTCTGATCATCGGCGCGTGACGCGAGGCGTGTTAAGTGCCCTCGAAGAGCAGTGGCAGGGGTATTTATTGTTTTATGAAACCGTGCATCCGGCAACCGTCATCAATCGTGTCGTTGACATTACTAGTACTTTCGATAAAAAATTACAAGCGATACAAGAACATAAGTCACAACTCCAAAGTTTTGATTTCGCTACCCATGTACAGACTTTGGCACGTTTGCGTGGTTTACATGCTAAGGTAGAATGTGCAGAAGCCTTTCTGCAACATGAATGGGATGGTACGGCGCAAAATTTTTTTGAAACTCGTCCGCTCATTTCGGTGATTGTGCGTGCCGATGATGTGGATTATCTCCGCCATGCTTTGAGCAGTTTAATTCAGCAAACTTATGAACAATTTGAAGTGATTTTGGTTTGGTTTGGCGGCGATTCTCCCTCGCTCAAAGATTTTGATGTTTTGGATATTCGTTTAATCCCTGGCAAATCATCGCCTTCGCGTAGTTTCAATCTCAATCAAGGCTTGCGCCATGCGCGTGGCGAATATATCGCGATGCTTGATCAAGACGATATATTCTATCCGCAACACCTTGCTTCCCTGCTCGCCGAAATTCACGGACAAGCCCAGATAGATGTCGTATATAGTGGTTGCAAAGTGGTTGCCTGCTCGAAAATTGAGCAGCGCATAACAGTCAATAAAGTCATTAAGGCTATAAACAGCCCTTGGCAGCCGGGGCGTTTATTGATAGGTAATACAATTCCTAATCATGCCTTGTTGTTTCGTGCTTCAGTATTTCATAGCCATCAATTTGATGAAGATTTTGAAATTTATGAAGATTGGGAATTCTTGTCTCGCTTGAGCTTGTCGAATTTTACTTTTGTACATGTGGATGAGATTAGCTGCGAATATCGTATTTTCAGCGACACAGAAATCAAATCATTAACTCAAGCCCATGAAAACAAAGGTTATATCGGCCATGCACAAAAGGTCATTGCATCGATACTAAAAAATTTAAAACTGAGCGACTTTGAGAAAATTAGAAATTTAGTCAAAAAGTTAGAACAGCAACAGCAATTACTAAGGATTCAACTGAGTGAACAAACTCAACAGCGCCAGGCACTGGCTCAACAGCTTGAAGGGTTCCACAGTTTAGAACAATTATTTGCCGATACTTGTGCCGCTGTTGGCATTGAGGCTGCGGGAAGGCAGGGCGTCGCGCAATTGATTGGGAGGACTTTGCCCCAGCAGACTTTGTTTTCAATTATTTTGCCGGTTTATAATACGGATGCAGCGATTCTCCGCCAAACCCTGTTGTCGGTACGCAATCAAGCCTATGCTGGTTGGGAATTGTGTTTAGTGGATGATGCCTCGGATAGTGAGGAAACACGGCAGGTGTTGCAAGCAGTGCCAAATGATCCAGTGCTGGCAGAACGTTTACGCTATCTGCGCCGCGACACTCAAGGGGGTATTGTGGCGGCTAGCAATGATGCGATCAAAATGGCAACCGCTCCCTATCTTGCCTTTCTTGATCATGATGATAATTTGCACCATGAAGCTTTACTCAGGCTAGCTTTGAAACTTCAGCAACAGGATTATGCCTTGCTCTATACTGATAGCCGTTTGATAGATCATAATGGGCAAGTTATGCATGTCTATCAAAAAGCGGATTGGTCACCTGAAACTTTGTTGCATCTAAATTATATAAATCATTTGACTGTTGTTAAGCGAGAAATATTGAGGGATGGATTGCGTGACTTTAATGGCGCACAAGATTGGGATTTATTATTGCAATTAGTGGCGCAGGGTTTGCCGGATGAGCAGGTGTGTCATATACGCCAACCCCTTTATGATTGGCGAGCTACGAAGGGTTCGGTAGCTTATCAAGTTAATGAAAAAACTTATATGTCTGAGGCTGTACAATCAGCATTGACAAGTCATTTAATTGGGCGCGGTTTGGAAGAAGTATCCGTAACCAGTAATAAAAAAGGAGCGGGTTTTATCGGTCAATGGCGTTCACCCTTGGAGCCCGTCGACGTTGTCATTCCTACCCGTAGTAACCTTAGTGGACTCAAAACCTGCCTGAATGGTTTATTGCAACTTACTGATTATCCTCAATTCAATATTCTTGTGGTTGCAAACCGCTGTACTGCGCCAGTGCGTGATTATCTTAATTCTCTTGGACGGATTAAAATATTGGTCAATGGTGGGGAATTTAATTGGTCAACATTGAATAATCAGGCTGTGGTTTCGGGAGATAGCCCTATGTTGTTATTTTTAAACGATGATATTGAAATTAAATCTGGCTCTTGGTTGCGCGATATGGTGCGGTATTTGTTGTTAGATGGTGTGGGAGCGGTGGGTGCCACGTTGTTTTATTCGAATGAGGAGTTGCAACATAACGGTATTGAAACCAATCCGCAGTGGGTTGCCCGTAATATTCAAAAAAGGGGTAGAAAAAGTGCGCTCAGCGCTGCCCGCAACGTTTCGGCGGTGACGGGTGCTTGTTTATTGACTAGGCGGAGCGTGTGGCAACAGGTGGGCGGCTTCGAGGACAAATTATCGGTATTTTTTAACGATGTTGATTTTTGTTTAGCTATCCGCCGCCAAGGGTTGAGAATTGTCCAAGCCACAAATGTTGAATTGATTCACCATGAACATGGTACTTATGGTGGAGTTGATAATCCCGAAAAACAGGCTCTCCTTCGCAAAGAAATGAATTTGATGCGAGAAAAGTGGGGAGAGTTTTTGATTGAACGTTATATGCCACGTTACGACGTATCAGCGCAAAGAATGCGTAGATAAAATGGAGCCTACATTTATTTTAAAGCCTTACCAGGATGGGGATGAGCAGGCGATTCAAGCAGGCTTTTCAGCCGTTTTTCCCAGTTACCGCAGCCTAGATACTTGGCATTGGATTTATTCCCGTAATCCAGATGGGGCACGTATCATGTTAGCTTGGGCGGACAACGGTGATCTGGCGGCACATTATGCTTGCACTGTACATACTGCATACTATGCAGGAAAGCAGGTAACAGTCGGTTTTATCCGCGACGTATTTAGCAACCCAGTTTATCGGGCGTTTGGGCGGCGTGGGGTTTACATTCAAGCGATTGAAGCTTTTGTTAAAGCATGGACAGGTGCCGATAAATTGGTGATGCTCTATGGTTTTCCTTCTGAACGTCCATTTCGCTTAGGCAAATTATTTATGCGCTATCAAGCCTTTAGCGATTGGCACGATTATCGCTACACGGTGCCTTCTCAACTTTCGCAATATAGCCCGCTTGGAGTGATTCATACTCCTAAGAGATTTGATGTCGCATTTGATAGACTTTGGGATAAACGTGCCGGGCGGTATTCATTTGCGGTTTGCCGCACTGCCAGTTTTTTAAATTGGCGGTTTGTTGATATTCCACATAAAAATTATTGGATATGGGCATTTTCCGCGTTTTTATCAACAGAAGTGCTAGGTTATGTGGTGATTGCGCCCAATAAGCCACAGGCTCAGTTAGTTGATTTTTGCTTACCAGGTAATCCACAATTGGCGCACTCGTTTTGGCAACAAGTGGTAGATATTTTACGGTGGCGTGGCGTTAAAACGGTAGAAACCTGGTTTGCAGCGGCTTGTCCAGAAAAGCAAAGTTTGCAAGCAGTGGGTTTTAAGCCCCATCCACGCCCGGACACGATTATTCCTGTGTTTAGAAGTTTTCACCCGGATTCAGGATGGCTAGATGCTAATTTCTATTACACGATGGCGGATTCAGATTTATATTGAAAGGAATTGCTTATGAAGCATAATGAGTTAATTGATACAAAACGTGATGAAATTCTGAAAATAGCTAAACAATATGGGGCTTATAATGTGAGAGTTTTTGGGACACAAGCGATTCATGGCGAGGTAAATTTTATTGTTAATTTGGAATCAGGGCGCAATTTTCTTGACCAAGGTGGCTTACTGATGGAATTGCGAGACTTGCTAGCTTGTGAAGTCGGGGTATTTACAGAGGGCGGTTTAAAGGATAATTACCGAAAACGTGTGTTGAAAGGGGCAATCCCTTTATGAAAAATATGATAGATTTGTTAAGGGATGTTTTGCAATCTATCACGCTGATTAAACAATACACCCTTGGCGGAAAATCCGCTTTTGGGCAAGAATCCTTAATTCAAAGTGGTGTTTTTTACCAAATAGTTATTATCGGTGAAGCTGTCCGTGTTTTGCCTTTGGAATTCAGGCAGCAACATCCTGAAATTCCTTGGTTTGCTATTATTGGAATGCGGAATATTTTAGTTCATGAATATTTTGCGGTTGATTTAGAAATTGTGCGGTCGCGGTGGTAGAGCATAATTTGCCGGAACTTAAGAACCAAATTGAGGCAATAATAGAATTGTTGTAAAGTAAATTCTCCGGTTTGGGCACTGGTATCAAAAGTTGATAAGATTTGAGAGTACCCTACCATACATTTGCGTCGAGTGGAGGCCACGATGAAACCAATTACATTGATTATTACTTTATGTCTCTTCCTGTCAGGCTGTGGCTCTGATCCTAAAATTGATAGGGCTGAAACTTGGCCTCCTGAGCGTTTTTATGCTGAAGCGAAGGAGCATCTTGAGGCTGGTGATTATAGTAGTGCTATTTCGTCTTATGAAAAGCTGGAGGCACATTATCCACTTGGGAAGTATGCCCAACAGGCGCAGTTGGATATAATTTATGCTTATTATAAGTATGAAGAGCCTGAATCGGCGATTCTTGCCGCTGATCGTTTTATTAAATTGTATCCGCGCCACAGTAAAATAGATTATGTGTATTACCTCAAAGGATTGGTTTATTTTCAGTACAATTGGGGTAGCTTGGATCGTTTTTTGCCACTGGAGCATTCGCAGCGTGATCCAAGTGCGGCAAACCAAGCTTTGCAGATTTTTTCTGAATTAGTCAAGCGTTTTCCTAAGAGTGAATATAATCAAGATGCCAGACAACGCATAGTTTATCTGCGTAATTTGTTGGCTAACCATGAGCTCCAAGTTGCGATATTTTATATGAAGCGAGGTGCTTATGTAGCGGCGGCTAATCGGGCTAAGACTGTCGTTAAATCCTATCAAGGCACGCAAGTTGTGCCTGATGCTTTGGTTATTTTAGCAAAAGTTTATAAAATCAATGGATTAAATGCTTTAGCAGTGTCAACCTTAAAGGTGTTGAAGTTGAATTATCCTAATCATGAGGGGATTGCGGTGGTGGAAAATTTGGTGGTTAAGTGAAAAATTCCTTTCCTAAAAATCCTATTTATTGAAGAAATAGGATTTTTTTTTACTTAACTCGCGTTTAAATTGCAATCAAATCCACTTCATCATCCCCGGTGCATCAACCAGCACTTCATGGTAGGGAAATACGCGAATACGGTAGCTTAAGCCACCATATTTTTAATCGTCCGTGTTGACATTGTTAAGCATTGCTTTATAACTAGCGAGCGTAGGGTGGGTAGAGTGAAACGAAACCCACTGTTCGATAAATGGTGGGTTTCGCTCACCCTACGTTTACTACGTTTACTACGTTTACTACCCACCCTACGTTTACTTGGTGCTGTAGACGGAAAGCGTTTGGAGTATTATAGACAATTCAATCAGGTGCCACCTTCATTGCTGCATTCGCCGATGTTCTACCCTGATATTGAGGAAACGTTAAGGAGTGGAGTCAGTACGATGGCAAGTGCTGCACTTGAACTTTTGAAACCTGAATAATCGGGTTTGGTTGTGATACTGATTCAAAATTGGTATCAGTCATAAAATATGCCCTTTTTTAAAGGCTTATTTGCACCCTACTGCAACCGTTCGATTAATAAATAGTGGGTTTTGCTACCTACCCTACGCTTGCTTAGTTTGATATAGAAAACTCATGAAACACAAACAACACAAAAGTCAATTTGAAAGCCTAATAGAAGATTTATTTAATATGGCATATCCATATATTCCTGAATATTCTTGCCGAGGATATAAACCATTTTTTGCTGAAGCTTTAGGATGTATTGCATCTGAAGATAAAAGAGAATTAAAAAGAGAACGTAAATATTATAAGGTTGATTTACAAAAATTTTTCAATTTTTGTTATTCTAAACTACCAAACGAACCTATTTTAGAACAATACTCCAATAATATTGCGTTATTTTATTCGTTTGAAGGTGAACGCTTTGAGAAAAAATTTGGGGGGCTTATATCAAATGTTGTAATTTCTCGAGATCAAATGTTTGTATCAGTGACAGTACGGTTTTCTAATATTGTAACTGATAATCAAGATATTTGTGATGAAATTGTAACCTTAACTTTTGCTCCATCTACTAAAGATATCAAATCTTCATTTGATGAATGGGATAGATATGTTATCTTACCACCTTCTTTAAATGATTTTGATTGGCGACTTCCTGTGGTAGAAGGTATATATACAGACTCTTTGATGGAGCAAATACTAGAAAAAAAATTTGGTGAACAAGATGCCAAATTGGCTAAATTCGTTTATAAACTAAAGGAAACACGTGTTTCATCAGATTTATATTCAATTGAATTTGAATTAGCAAAAATATTTTTATTATTACCGCAATATATGAATTTTATGACTGAAGAAAAAAACTCACATAAAACTCGTATGTCAGAGCTTGGAAAAATTGCTATGCCCGATCCAGATTCAGCAACAGGGAAAGCACTCATAGAAATACTTAAGAACCAACGAGAAGAAGATCCAAACATAGAAAAGGAAATAAGAAAAAGACACAAACAATCTCGGAAAATATTTGCAGCAACAATGGAAAATGGAGCTGGTTATGTCGCAGATCAAGTGTTGCGCTATTTTTTGGCTGAATATGTAACACGACTAGAGAATGTTGGTTTGAGAAAACTTCCTTCCAGTTTCAATGTGATGGAGGCTTTTTATCGTTATGATATGTATCTTGCCCACTTTCGTATACTTCCTGAAAAAGATTACTTAATCAGTGTTGAAGACTTCCTTGATTTTGCCACAGGAATAAACAGTCCCAAAGAGGATATTTCGGCAGCCTATAAACTCAAGGAGGATGTAATTCATAGTTACACTGCTTTTGATGATCCGCGCACCTGCATGTTTATGTCTGGCGATGGCGAGGAGTTTGGAATTTGTTCGGTATCAATGGTGAGACGAGGTGATGAATTATCTATTATGTTGGTAGCTGGAAAAACTTACAATGAAGATGATAAAAAATCTGCCATTGAACTACTAAAAAATGTGAAACTAAATTTCACTAAACAGGAATTAGATCGCTTAAGCAAATTTAACAAACAGGAATGTGATCTCGTTCACCCAGCTAATGCTCCTGAGCTTTGGCAAAACCGTTTATTGGTTCGATTTGACTTAAAAAGCAAAACGCATTCTGCCAGATACTTGATGCAAGAGACAACCAGAGGATTCATAATTCTTCATGATGATCCCGATCTACTTCTACTTTCTGAGATCAAATCTAAAAGTGAAAGGCTAGAAAAATATGCTACATTATTTGAACTTGCAAAAACATCGGTATTAATTCCAGCATATATTGATTACAGGAAAACATACATAAAGACAGAGCAAGTTCATACCAATTTTGGTAAAAGGTTAAAGAATTCTTTTAAAAGAAGAAAAGATGCTAACTCCCTGAGTAAAGATGAACGAATAATTATCCGTAGAATCTCAGCAGTAAGAATTATAAATCAAGGTATATCACGACCTGTTGGTCGCACATATACACCACCTCAATTTCAAGTTAATGTTTCAGGATTTTGGAGATATTTTGCAAACAAGGAGTGGATGGGTCGAGATGAAAAAGGCAATCCTGTTCAGGGAAAAACATGGGTAAAAGGTCACACACGCTATCAGGACAAGAATCAGATTGATGATGATGCAAAAGTTGTTTATATAAAATCAAAAATTCCAAATAGTTTACAACACAATAAAACCTCACATCAGTCGTTGCCACTTAGCACACGAAAAGTTACTACAGAAGCCACTGTTATTCAACAATCGACTATCAAGCAGACAACAATAAGAAGAGAATACCTTTATGTATTGGTGAATCCTGCCCACAGGCAAGGTTTATTTAAAGTGGGATACACCACTAGAAATTCTGAAGAACGCGCAAAGGAACTTTCATCTCATACTGGGGTACCTGCTCATTACCTTGTTGTTGAATCTTGGTTATTATCGGATGGCAAAGAAGCAGAGAGACGTGTCCATGAAGCACTGAAAGGGTATCGACTTTCAGAAAATCGTGAATTTTTTCAAATTGACTACCAGGATTTACGGAGAATAATCATTAATACGGTCAAGGATATGCTTATATGAAATATATATGTCTATGGAAAAAAACTGTTCAAGCACCTTCTTTACAGACAAGAGATGGAGATGTTCTTTGGCATAATTTCGCTCAAAATATTCCCAAGCGAACGTAGGTAGCTGCTTCGTTGCAACCCACAACAACCGTTCGGTTAATGAAAAAGGGTGGGTTTAGTTACCTATCCTACGCTCGTCAATTATAATTGCTTGCTCAAAAAATTCAAGAGCAAAGTTAGGGTTGTTGCAAAAGAAAATATATTGCTGGGCGGTATTTGCATTTTATTACCACTATCCTTGAAGGCATCGCAAATCCTGAAAGTTTGAAGTGGTTTGAACAGGAATAGTACAACAAGTTTTTATGTCTGTATCAAGCGCGTCTATGGTCTCACATGTTGGTAATGGTTCCGTCACGCTTTACACATCGTTAATTATAGTACAACGAATTTAAGAAACTCACGTTACGCACAGGGATTCTCTCACTAAACCGGCTTGTAACGCTTTAACTCGAAGTTTAATTTTTTACCGCAGTGGTGAGTACAGCGAATGGTAAACAACGAATAAGCGTGATTTGGACTAATTGCGCCCGGAGTTTCTAAGGATGAGCTGATTGAAGTGACTTTTATTCGTTGTCCCGCATTCGCTGTACTCATCAACGCCTTTTCGCTCCCCTATGCCACTTATTGTTTGTAACACGGCGGATATTATACTATCTGAACCCACCCTAGAAACAAAGGTAGAAAAGAAAAATATTGGGAGTACACAAAATGCCAGCGATAACCATAGAAATTCCAGAAGAACCTTGGGAAAATTACCACACGATAGAGGCAGTCAGGCAAGCCATTTCAATATCTCCATTCGGCAAGGTGCCAAAATGCTGGGGTTAACTTATGAACAATTCATGGTCGATTTTTTAGGCGACCATAAAATATCTTTTATCAATGGTACCCCTTCCGAATTGGATACGGAATTTCAACAAGAAGACGCTTGGTTAGATGAAGTGTTGGGGAATAAAACATGATAGTGATTTCTAACTCAAGCCCGCTGATTGCCTTATCCAGAGTTCAACAATTGTCTATTCTTAAGCATCTGTTTAAAAAGATATATATTCCTGAGTCCGTTTTTAAAGAAGTGGTTTCACAAAGTAATGTCAGTATTCAGAGGGAAAATATCTTAAAAGCGATTGACGATTTTATCATTGTTGCAAAACCACAAACCGTTTTGTCGTTTAAACGAACGCTTGATTTTGGAGAAAGGGGGGTGCTAAAGAAATAACTTGAAAATATAAATATTTATTTGCCGAAAGAAATAAGTTGTCTTAAAAGAATTTATGCCGTTAATTTAGTGCTAGCGTATCCCTAGAATTTTTTCATTCTAAATATTCAAGGAAAAAATCATGTTAAGTTGTTATGACGTCGCCAGATATTTTCTTGCCCAAATCGATGAAGACGCAGGTGATTTGATATCAAACCTGAAATTGCAAAAGTTAGTCTATTATGCCCAAGGTATCAATTTAGCC
>Ga0209780_1002915_pt1 | contig 12461 bp, 3 predicted proteins | sample WorMetexBAHAMAS2_FD_187384 | JGI IMG/M metagenome (GOLD analysis project Ga0209780, IMG submission 187384) | Marine gutless worms symbiont microbial communities from Max Planck institute for Marine Microbiology, Germany - Inanidrilus exumae... | ecosystem: Host-associated > Annelida > Digestive... | reverse complement strand
GCCGTCGGCGTGGACAAAAAGCGCAACGTAGTCTCTGCCGTTGAATAGGAATTTTATCGCTTTGGATGATGTGGCAGTGTTAGTAGAAAGGAGAACTGTGAAGTTTGTTAATAGGTTAATTGATAGCAACAGCTACGGGAAATTGTTTCTTTATGTTAGGCCTAGCTTCTGTAGTTTTTAGTGAATGTCTGTTTGTCGGTGTGTGTATCTGTGTGTGTGATTGTTATTAGGCTTAATTTCTTTTATCATTTTATCGTTTTTATGCTGCTGCCTTATGCGAAATAAACTATATATAATAGTGGCAGAGATACACGTGTAAAGTCAACTGTATAAGTAAGCAAGTCCGTGTCTGTGGAGTATTTTACTTGGCATTGTGTAATACATTATGTAGTACCCTGACAAATGTTTTGGTAATATTTGATGGCAGGTCACGTATACTGACAACAGTACAATCTCAGTTACTTGCAACGGACAGTCACGTGATGGTGGAAATCAGTTTAAAACTGCAAACTCAGCAGGTCAGCTTTGTGCATTTTTCAGCTCACACCAGCAGTGCTACAGTTTTTTTCTTTAAAATTAATTTCATTTTTTAATTGACAGGTGGTTGGAATTTGATTACTGTTTATTTAAATTTAAAACTCCACTCCAGCTTTGCGGTAATATTCACGCACATATTACTTATTTGTGATGGCATAAATGTTTTCCAGTTTAAAGCTGTAAAATTATTAGTTTAATACCTATTTTTACTTCTCAGTTAATGTCAACAATAGCAGTAAACAAGTTGTCACTTCGTCCCCGGTAAGTAGGCAAAGTATTACAATCAGCATGTCTGTATGTCTGTCTGTCTGTCTGTGTCTGTCCCGTCGCATGCCTCAAAAAGCACGCGTCCAAATATCACCAAATTTTCTGTATATATTACCAGTGGCCGTGGTTCGATCCTGCTCTGACGGCACTGCTATATGTTATGTACTTCCAGTTTTGAGGCTGACATCATGTTATCACAATTGAGCAAATGGGCCAGCATCGAAGACGATGCAAAGTTTCGTTGAGTTCGCCAGGTGGCGGCACCGGTGGCGAAGCCTGCCGTCTTGGACTGCGTCTGTTGTTTTGAGTTGATTGCGTCTGTATCTCATTTTCTTGATCCCCATCATGATACAGCGTTTGATCCAGTCAGTGTCATCTCATCGTGTCTTCGTCATATGTCCATCTGTCTCACTCTTTACCTCTATCTAACATCTTGATATTCTACATGTCCAAACCATCCGAGTCTGCCTTTCCTAATCACCAGACTCACTGGTTCCAGTAACAACAGTTCTTCATTCTTTCTTTGAGAGTAGATCGACATGTCCATCTGATCATGCTTGTTTCAGTTCTGTTCAACTTATTCTGTGCTTTTATCTGCCATTGTTTCGTTACTGTACGGTGTACATCAAAGAACTCCTCATGGAAAAGTATATATATTTTGCCTTTCAGTGTTAATGGCATGCAAAACTGATAATTATACTGTGCTGGATGTATGTGGTTGGTGACTCCATAACCATGACGTCGTAGGGTACTGTTAATTAGGCGAGGCCGTTGTTGCATGTACGAAATATAATATTTGCATGCTGAAATAATAATGATAATGATGTTCATTTATCTAATTGTTGACATAACGCGCAATTAGTACAGTACTAACATCCGCCACGCAGGGCGGGACACAACAGCCGCCACGCAGGGCAGCACTATATACAGAAGGCTAAACTACACGGCTAAACTGGTGCCACATACGGCGCACAGCGGTTGATCAACCGCACCGGCTAAATTTCGTGAACATTCACCAGATGGCGCGACTAGCACACATCCGATAAAGTAGCTCACTACTCAGTTTATCGACCCCGAAAAGATGAAAGGCTGAGTTAGCCTAGTTGGCTGACCTTGTAGCGGACGGTTTAGCCACGTAAGTGGTAACCCGTCAGCTGCAGGTCGAGCGCAGGACAGGGAAAGTTTGCCAGTCACAGAACGACGTTCTAACACTGCGTCAGCATGAAAGAATTTTATTCATCGTTATTCACCAGCTTTTGTTTGTTATTATGCAGGCAAAGCGGGGAGAATTATACCTTTCATTCCGTCGACAACGCTGCTTCCTGAATATACAAAGCTAACTCATAGTCTACAAATGCGTGTAATTTCTCTTAATTTATTTATTTATATACAGTGATGATACTGTTATATTTGCCTCCACCACAGCTGGGCCTGATAATGTTTTAACCCATGTTTGCATATCTGTTTGTTTGTTATCGGGATTATTAAAAAAGTCAGGGGTGGATATTCATGAAATTTAAGAAATGGGTAGATTATGAGGAGAGGTCGTTAAAGGTGATGTGCAACGATTTTTTAAATTTAAAATGGGTCATGTGACCCTGACCATGCCCTTATACGGGTGATTTGTCATCCAACAGCTAGGATTTGATACAGTCTACCTGTGTGCAAAATTTGGCGATTCTAGCTTTAGCCGTTCCATTGGGGGGCATCAAAATTTAAAGTGGGTCACGTGACCCTGACCACGCCCCTATTAAGGGTGATTTGTCATTCTTATGCTGGGACTCGACATAGCCTACCTATGTACAAAATTTGGCGACTGTAGCTTAGGGCTTTCCAGAGATATGGTTAGTGACCACCAAAATTTAAATGGTTCACGTGATCTGACCACGCCCCTTTAGGGATAGTTTGTCATCCATGGGCTAGCATTTGCTGCGATCAGCCAGTCTGCCAAATTTGAAGTCTTTATCTCCAGCCACCACCAGATATGACAGGCGATGCAAAATGTCGAAAAGGGGGTGGTTTGGGGTAGTAAGGGGTCACTCGAGGTCGCTGGATATAGCGCCATTCGATGGAGCACATACGAGTTCCGTAGTAACTATGTTCTCGTCTTGCATCGTTTTTGAGATATAGCAAGATATTGGTCGAAAATCGCCTATCTGAACCTACCCCACCTCTATTTGGCGCCCCGTTGGGGTGACCCCGTCGGCATTTCGCCGAGATTTTTGGCGTGAGAGTACTAGAGTCCCTGGGCTATCTTAAGGTGTTGTTTGCGTGATGCTATGTTTAGCCGTTTTGGTACAATACTGGCGTGTGACGGACGAACGGACAGACAGACGAACGGACGGACACACGACGACAGCATATAACGTGCTAGCATAGCGTCGCGCGGTAAAAAATGAATATACATGATCGTACTTGCAGTTTGTTGTTTACAGCCAATTTCTGTGTGTTAATTATGCCTTGTGGTCAAAAGGTCAAAGGTCAAAGGGAAGGGTCACAGCTGTGATAGGTCACATTAAATTGGCATTACTTGTTAACGCTGCACCTTAGAGCAAGCGGTATGAGCAATCGCTACATTGACAGCGTTTTGGCTCGGGAAGGGACTGCAAGAGACTGCGTCCTGACATACCCGAGTTCAAGAGTATTCCTTGTTGTTATAATCATCTTTATTCACCAAACACGGTAGACAACTAATGAAGAATAAAACAAAATAACTTAACTACAACTATTTATACTATAACTATTTTTAACTAGTTATACTCACGCCGACGGTAATCGCGGGAGTAAGGTTTTCAGAGGCGTTTATCTGTCTATGTCTTTGTCTGCCTGTCTGTCTGTTTGTCTGTTTCGATATCTCAAAAACCGCTACAGCTAGGATCGCCAAACTTGTCAAAGAAGTGTTCCACCATGAGTGCTGGAAACCGATTTATTATGGGGTCAAAAGGTCAAAGGTCAAGATCAGGCACAGAAACAGTGCCGGAGTGGGATGTTGCATCTTGTGAGTGCTGACTTCTTCTGATTATTTATATTATAGTTTTATGTTTCCAATTCTGTTGGTTAATTCACTTAATTGTGATGGTTATTTGATGTTATTTGTTGTTTTTCCTAGAACCTGATTTTGTAGAAGAAATTATCCCTTTCAGTGTCTTATTCTGTTAGACTCTAGAACATTTGCAGTGTATTTACAGTTTATTTTCGGACGTTTTTAGGCATTTCTGACAGTAAACGTACAGCCTCCAGTCGGCGGTCTGACGTTTGTTTGTTCTATTTATTCCGTGTCGAGTGTTTCGGAGGCTGAGAGCATCACTGCTCCAACGTCTTGTCCAGCCCTTTCCACAGCAGCTCCATGTACGTAATATGTCATTAGCTCTGTTACACACACGCACGCACACACGCACACACACACTGAACGGGCCTACAAATAAATAAATTTGAATTGACTTGCTTACTTGACTTTTGGCCCTTGCGACGATGACGTTATCCTCGCGCTCTGGCAGCCCATGTTGTGAACAGTGTTTCTCCATTTTGTCCGGTCCCAGCTGAGACGAAATGCTTGAGGTATAGAAATATTCATGTCCTCACGAATGTTGTCTAGCCATTTCTCTTTGGTCTTCCTCTCGACTGGTGTCCATGCAGTAGTAACATTGGAAATCTGTCGTTGTCCATACGGTTCACATGACCAAAATATGTCATCTTTGGACTTGCAACAAGTCAACAATATCCTTTTCTACCGACAGTTCTTTCACTATGTCCACATTTCTTCTTCTATCTTTCCTACTTATTCCACAAATATTCAAGTACTGACATTTCAAACACTCTTAACTTCCTTGTGTGGTGTTCTTTTAGAGTCCACGTCTCTGAATTGTACATGATGATTGACTTGCTAATATCCTCGGCTTTCCATATCTGATGTAGGCTTCTTGTAATGCCAGCTGCAAGTCCTATTCTTCTGGCGACATCTTTGTCACATGACGCATCTTGCGAAATATTCCCTCTTAGGTATACGAAATATATTTGCCTGATTTAACGAAAACTGCCACGACGTAAGGAGGTTTGTTGTCTAGCAAAGTATTCCGTCTGGTGCCTTAAGCCATACAAACATAATAATCTCTACCCAGTCACAGTTCTGGGCAGGTCACAACTGTCTGTGATATATTACTTTGGGTAAAAACACTGTTCGAATGACCCACAGTGCAAATCCGTGTTTTATCGTGCTTCGCCTTTGAACAATGTCTACTCTGTTTGTTGTAATTCTTACAGCAGTGGATGATTTCCTACTAGTTGTTCTATGGACGATTCATGATCCTAGAGCGTAAGTGTTATTTCTGGCCTGGCCTTCGACTGAAAGTCAAACTCACGTGATGCGATGGCATAAACCAAATAATGAGTCACTCAAAACAACTTATATATCATTTATTTATATAAGACGCGCTATTGTCGCGTCCACTGCTACTGACATGAGAGATGGAGGCGGTATAGTCCAGTATATCACTGATTGATCTACTGGCTGCTGTCAAAAATCATTTGAACCCTGGTTATACCACGTTTGCGTCCGAAATTAGAGTAATCACAAAATAAAACAAAACTCTAAAAATGCAAGTCACAGATGCGAGTTACGACGTCTTTCCGCACGTCAGACTGGCATTTGTTAGTCGCAGGTCGTAGCAATTTTTCAGCTAATCCACAAGCGCAGAGTTTTACCATACAACGTTTTTAGATTGGAGGCCAGTAGTGGTAGAAAATAGATGAAGAAACTTCCAAGCCATCAATAAGACAATATCATGTTGTTCACCTCCGTGGAATAGGTCTAAATTAAGATTCCATTGCTTTGGTGTATGTATCAACTTCAATGCCATTAATGAAGCATTTATGTACAGCATACAAGTACAAGTTGAAGTAGCTGGACCACACAACATTTTTCCAACTGGAGATTGATAGTGGCAGATATAGAAACTTCCAAACGACAACTAAGACGTTTTCACGCTGTTCTCTCCTGTTTAATAGATCTAATAGTAAATAAGTAAGTGTTTATTTAAAAATGGCGGTCATGAGACCGAATAGCTTGTAAGATTCCGTTGCTTTGGTGAATTAATATGTGCCGTTGTTGTCATTAGAGAAGCATTCATTATATACAGCACACAATACCAGTTGGAACAGTTCAGAGTCTTAGACTGTGCTTGATCGTTAATCTGCTAGCAGTAGAGTTGTACACACATCGTTTTCCATCAGTGGATTAATAGTAGACGGAACGAAGAGTTTCAGTTCATCATCGGCAGACAACACAGTCCAGTACATCACGTGACTACATATAAACAGTGACTTGATGTACTTCAGCCAGTAGTCACGTGACTGTTGCTCGTTTAAACTGAAAAGATCAGTGTATGTCAGTAGTCCATGTCGGTAGAGACGCATGTGAAACTGCTTGAGATATCTTTCCTTCAACCAGACGGGTTGATGACACTTTGGCATGAAGTAAGACGGAACGTAATCTTGTGCAGCAAAACACAGCAAACGTCGTAAAATGTTCTGCACCCAGCGCAACAGTTCATCTTCATCTAATTCTTCGCTGTCATTTGACGAAGAACAGTCATTGCTGGGTTTTACCTCATCCAGGCACCAAAACAGAGCCGTCTTTATAACGTGAGATGAAAAAAATCGTACTGACAGAAGTGCTTAGACATTCGTTTAACAACCATAGTAGCGGCTTTAATGACACGAGGGCAGTTTCGCAACAGTCTGCTTTCTGCTTGAGCAAACGTTATAAATCCATGAGGTTCTGTCCAGCCGATCCACGGATATTTGAGTTGTGGCTGTGTGAACACAATGAGGCAGTCACCTGCTTGACAGAGATCTTCTCTATGCGTGTCATCTGGCCACCAACCGTCAATACGAAGAGCTGGAACTATGTCAACTGATATGACGTGCGGCACGTGGCAGCCGTTCACGGGTTTTGTAAATTCCAGTCTTATCTGTGTGTTGACTTTCGCTGATGAAGTTCCAGATGGCAGAAAGAAATCTTGAATAGGATCAATGAACTCAAAGCCAGTCGCCTCACAGAAACGTAATGATGACAAGATCTGCTTCACGAGTGTTTCGAATTTAAACTTTACAATTCTAGTATTTAAAATTCCGCTGCTGTCAAACAGATCTTCATCGTACTCTGACGTTGACGATTTCAGTAACACAAATCCCGGTGGAGATTCCGGTGAATAACAAACATTACATCTTCTGCTTAGATCAGTCAGCACGAAATTATAGTCAAACTCATCGCAACATCCAATTTTAATTCCTTCATATGTGCTGCCCACCGGGACAACTTCACAAGCAAACCGGCCGTCGTTGTCAGATATTTCTTTAGCTAAGCGTTGCATTGCTTCTTCCACATGGCTTTGAATTGCTGCAAACATAGCCGGCGGTTGCATTGCACTTTCGTTGACATTATCCAGTATGTCCTCTCGTTGGCGATGGCGTTGTCTTAACGCTGTAGTGTTTCTGCAGACGACGTCAAAGTAATCAAAAAGACATCCTTTGTACGCGTTCAGCACGTACGACGTGGCGTTATCAGTTCGCAAGTCAACAATAGTTTTACGTAGTTCTGCTTCCGAGCTTCCTGGATTGTGAGATCTGTTGAAAAAGCACTGCCGAATGCAACGTAATATTGAATGAAAATTTCTCGCTATAAAACTTGACGTATCCACTAGTTGCAAGGCAGAAGAAACGTTACTTTATAATACTGACTAATAACTTTGTAATCATTTGCGGTTTTCTCGAAGTTATCTTGAACTGTAGCATCTACTGCTTTTTTCGCTTTCAACGTGTCCATTAGCACAGTGTTGTCAGCCATTGCAGCATAATGCAAGGCAGTTCTACCAAATCTGTCTTGTTTGTTGATATGTTCGTCACTAAATTCCTGGATAAATTCTTTAGCAAACCACTTACCAATCCAGCTGCTTTCTTTCATGCAGGCATAATGCAAAGGCATTCTACTTAAATCATCACTGTTATACTTGGCGTCTGATGCGGATATTATAGGCTGTATGTTCGCTGCCAATTCAGTCTCGTTTTGATTTTGTAAAAGGAACAACAGATGCCAGAAATTACGACCTCGTTTGTCAGTAATAGTAAAACTCCAATCATCTGCATGTTGTAGACACGCCTGAATGGCTTCTTTTCCACAAGCCATGTGCAGCGGCGTGAGTCCATCGTTGTTCTGAGCGTTTATGTCTGCACCACGTTTCACCAGAAACTCTACAGTTTTTACTACATCATTAGAAATTCTGTACATTTTTAGGTGCTGGTAGACCCCAACTGCGTAATGGAGTGGCGTGTTTCCATAGCAGTCTGTGCATGCCAACTCTTTGCGATAGTACATTATAGTCTTTGGCAATGCCATTATATGCTGTAATTCACGTAAGCAAGGAATCATCCAAGAAGAAAAATGGCGTAGCTGTTGCGGGCTAGATAAATCTGCTTGACTGGCAACGCTGCTGGCATGAGAAATTTCTGTCTGTCTGTGGTGTACATAATCCTGAATGTCATGAGTAGCCACAGATGACAGTGCAGTCACTCCCACTGCATTATGGACTAATAAATGCTGATATTTCTTGGTTTGTTTAACAACATATACTTCATGTTCGTCACACTGCAGTTGTCCATCAGTAAGATAATGCAATGGAGTATTACGCCAGACATCAGTAAGTCCAACAACGGCACCTACATTCAACAAGAACATGACAACTTCAGAATGTTGACGTTCAATTGCAATGTGTAGCGGCGTTTTACCATCAATGTTCTGAACGTTCACTTTGGCTCCATGACGAACCAGTAACTGCTCAACATTCAGTCCTTGACACACAGCTTCATGAAGTGGACTGTTGCCAAATACGTCCGCAGCGTCAACATTAGCACCGTGTAGAATCAACAACTCAACCAACTCAACCAGTCCCGTCCTCACAGCACAGTGGATTGGTCGTAGTCCGTCAACGTTCTCTGCCTCTACTTCAGCCCCGTTCTCCAACAACGACCTCATCAATAGTACGTCAGTTGTCAAATGCACAGCAGTGTTGCAGGCACCAGAAGACAGGCATGAGTAGTTGACATAGGTATGGCGATCAGATAAAAACTTGACAACGTCCACACGTCCACTATAGCTAGCAATGTCTATTGCTTGGAGGTTGTCGACATTCCGCGGATGAATGTCAGCACCACATTTAACAATCATTTTAACAGTTTCTGTGTCACCATGAAATACTGCACACATTGGTGCTGTGTCGTCATCACTGTTTATCCCAGGACCGACAAGTGCGCCGTTGTTCATCAACAACTGCAATAATTCCTTTTTAACTTCCTGTTTACCCCACGCAGCCACCCAAGAAAGGGGATCGTTACATCCGCCTTCTTCACCAATGATGTTAGCTTTATGCTGTATCAGTCTCTTTACGACGTCCATGTGGCCGTTAATAGCTGCTGCACAAAGTGGTGACCGTACATCATAGTTTACAGCGTCAACGTCAGCTCCACGTGCAATCAAAGCATCAAGGACATCAATCTGTCCAAATGATGCGGCCTGGTAGACAGCGGTCCCACCGTAGTTATCTCTCATTTCAATATCAGCTCTACCGTCCAGCAACATCACCACAATGTCGACATGTCCTTTCTCACTAGCCACGATGAGAGGAGAAGCCCCATCCTTCCGTTGTAAGTTAACATCAGCTCCAGCAGACACAAGTGCATGCACTACGTCAGTGTGTCCATGAAATGCAGCTGTCCATAGACAACTTGATCCATCACAGCAACAAGCGTTGACATCAGCGTGTTGTTCAATTAGAAACTGCACAACTTCAATGTGACCGTTCCTGGCAGCATAGAACAGCGGGGTTGCATCGTTGTTTTGGCGCGTGTCAATTTGTGCATCATGATGTACTAGCAGTTTTACACAGTCAGTGTGTCCTTTCTCACTAGCCACGATGAGAGGAGAAGAACCGTCATTCCGTTTTAAGTCAACATCAGCTTCAGCATATACCAGTGCATGTACTACATCGGTGTTACCATCAAATGCCGCCGTCCATAGACAACTTTCTCCATTACTACAACAAGCGTTGACATCAGCGTGTTGTTCAATTAGAAACTGCACAACTTTAATGTGACCGTTCTTGGCAGCCCAGTACAGCGGGGTTGCACCGTTGTTTCGGCGTATGTCGACTTCTGCACCATGATGTACCAGCAGTTTTACACAGTCAAGGTGTCCTTCCTGACTAGCTACGCTGAGAGGAGAAGAACCGGGAGAAGAACCGTCATTCTGTTGTTGTAAGTTAACATCAGCTCCAGCAAACACAAGTGCACGCACTACATTAGTGTGTCTATCACATGCAGCTACCAATAGACTGTGATCTAACCAAGCTTTCGCTAGTGCTCTTAATATTACGATTGTTAATTTTGTTAATTGGTATTCCATCTAATAGAGCGAGTTACGTTGCAAATAATGCCATAATTGTTAATGTAGACCACTGTGACAGTAAGTCAATTAGTCAACCTCACCAACTTTGTAGAATGTCTTTGTAGCAACGCCAAAAACTGTAAACAACGATCGAACGAAAACGAACGCGCTAACGCCACAGTATGTCGCTATATTACAGTGAAATACGGCCAACTATGTCTTCGTAAACTAAGCCGCACGACTCAATGACGACCATACAATAACTCCACTGTCACAAACTTCACCTGTATAAGCCTGTCACCTGCTGACAGGCCTACTGCGTCGACAGCTTGTCGTCAGTCTGAACATGCAGAAGCCCACAGTGTCAGCCATGCGAGAAGACTTGACTATCACAGCAATGCACTGTGGCGACAAATTGCCTGCTCGTTTGACAGCACGGGGCCCCGGAGACAGACATGCATCAAAGCCGTACAACACAGAATATAATGCAGTCGTGTATTGCATACTTCGCCTTCGTAGGTCGTGTAGCACACCCACACTACGACGCCACTCATGACTCTGTCCAGTGACGTGGTTTTTACCCGCGCGACGCTAGCTATGAGCGGGTATCAGAGGTCGTCGTGTGTGTGTGTGTGTGTCTGTTTGTGTGTCACACGCCGGTATTGTATCAAAACGGCGAAATCTAGGATCACGCAAACAACACCACGTGATAGCCCAGGGACTCTAGTTTTCTGACACAAACAGTCGTTGGTGGACGACCTCCTCCCCCTGAAATTTGTGCTCAAAGTGACTAACCCCCCTTTCGAACACCAAAATTTTAACCAATATCCGCTCATAGCGCCTCAACCGTGAGAGCTGGCGAAAAAAGTTCAATATGCACTAACAGGAACTTAGGAAGACGACCACGCGCTTTCCAACGAACCATAGATGAACCGTGTACGTTACCCCTAAGTCCCCCAAAGGGTGGCACAAAACGCGATTTTGCTGTTTTTTGTCAGTAAAATTTAACTTATATCAAAAACGTCTGCTACAAAGTTTTTTTGTGCGAAAACTTCCATCCGCAGAGTTGTAGCAACGTCATTCCTCTATCTAACGGTCAATAGACGGATTGTGGGCGATGTCCCCATCTACCTAAAATTTGCACCCCTTCAGAAAACGTCGATTTCGACAGATTTCGCTTAATAGTGCCGCAGTCGTGAGAGCTAGCGAAAAAGTTCAATTATCGTTAATACGAAGTCCACAATGCGCTTTCCATCGAGCCATAGAAGAACCATGTGCGTTACCCCTAAGTCCCCCAAAAGGGGGGGGGTTCAAAACGACAATTTTTACATTTGGCATTGACTTTCATTTCTTCGTTCATGTAATCGTAGTCACTTCAAATTTCTTATGTGGGTTGAACATAGCAAGTCCCAGCCTACAGATGACAAACCGTCTATGCAATGGGCGTGGTCAAGTCACGTGACCCATTTTAAATTTTTAGTCCTCCTAAAATATCTCTGGAACGGCTTAAGCTAGAGACTTCAAATTTGTTGTGCATGTTGATCATAGCAAGTCCCAGCTATGGACGACAAATTTTCTCTTTAAGGGCGTGGTCACTGTCACGTGACCTCTTTAACTTTGGGAAAATAAGCGATAATATCTCGAAAACGGTACAAGATAATCTCATAGTTTCTATTAAATTCATATAGAAAATTGTATACGCTCTATCGAATGATTATGTTGCTGATGACCTTGGGTGACCCTAACAAGCTTAAACCGCCTCAATTTCTGTATTTTTCCTTTGCCTTATGCATCTTCGTAATTGGTGATCGCAAATACTCCAAATTTGATGAACAGGTTGGATGTGCAAGTCACAGCCTATGGACGACAAACTGTCCCTGATAGGGGCGTGGTCAGGTCATGTGACGCATTACACTGTATTGTACATATTTTTTGTTTCTTTTCTTGGCTACCATTTTTCGACGGTGAGATAAAGTTATATATATTAGAAAGGGTCGTTCATAACGTACATGTCCAATGTTAAAGCCGTTTTCGAGCGAAAATTTCTTAGTCCCGTCGAAAAAGAGCCCCCAAAATGGCGTTTTTTGGGAAAAAAGGGGTGTGAAGCTTAACGTTTGGTTTTGCGACCCCCAAAAGTCATATCCCGGCGCGGGACCGCGTCTTTTGACGTATTTTGCGTCAAAATCTTTGCGGGCGTCTTGGCTGTAGACGATATGAAGAC
>Ga0209780_1002914_pt1 | contig 12463 bp, 7 predicted proteins | sample WorMetexBAHAMAS2_FD_187384 | JGI IMG/M metagenome (GOLD analysis project Ga0209780, IMG submission 187384) | Marine gutless worms symbiont microbial communities from Max Planck institute for Marine Microbiology, Germany - Inanidrilus exumae... | ecosystem: Host-associated > Annelida > Digestive... | reverse complement strand
GTGTAATAAAATTATTGAAATCTTTTCACACGTGTGTAATATGTGTAACACTTACTTGGAAAAGGCTGTCACAGCACTGGGACGAGTTATCTCGGGGTACACGGCGACGGAATGTAAAAAGACGGTGCGGACGAGTTAACTTGAGGATCACGCTGGGCGGTGCATTTGAGTTGGACGAGATAACTCGGGGTTCACGGTAAAGGGGTTAAAACCAGTCTTAGATAAGGTTTTAAACTAAGCATCCATCTCGCTGGCAAATGCAGATGTATATTTACTGTTTTGCGTTGATTTGACTAATTGACTGATTTGGCAATGTGTCCTTTCATTACCTTCCACACTGAAGGCCATGGGAGGTTATGTTTTCGCCCGCGTTGGTAGATATATATAGGTATGTTTGTGAACAGCTTCCTGGCGCCAATTCAAGTCTTGATCGTCACCAAACTTCGTCAGTCATACCCTTGGCCACAGGGGACGAGGTGGTAAATTTTGAAAGGTCGGTGGGAGGTATATGTGCTCTACTAACTGCCCTTCTAGTTGTTACATGTTTTTGGTCCATGGCGATGATTAATTAGACTACCATCTATGATATCATCACTGAGCATTGATAACGTATTTGAATTAAAGACGACGCATATGTTATGTCCAGTTCACTTGGTGGCGGCACGGGGCAAAGTATGCCGTCTCCAACTGCATCTGGTCTTACTTATGAACACTAGAGTACCGGTACCAGCTGATGATGGATGGATCTTTTCCGGTGCTTAACTGGCTGCCTAGTCGTCAAATGAGTGGAGAATATCAACTGAGAATGAGTAATAATGCATGTCAGGGCTTCAGCTTCTATTTTTTAACTTTTCAGCTCTAGTTAAAAGTTAAAACAGCTTTTAAACTTTTTACCAGTTAAAACGGTTAAAAGATCAAAACTGAAGTTGGTTTACTGTAGTTCTTCTAACCATGGATAAAACTACCAGAAAATTAGCTCAGTATTAATTTCATACGCAAACAAAATTTTGCTAGTTGAATTACTGAGATGTCACAGAAGTATAACATTGAAACTCGGGTTTTCACACTTCTGACTTTAGAACCTGAGATGGTTTACCATTTAACATTATAAACAAATGTTAGCCATTTTAACATTAAAACCAGTTTTTAACTTTTTAACTTTAGGCTGGGTGTTTTAGCCGTTTAACTTCTTGATGAGAGTTTTTAACCAAATACTCGTGTGAGTTGATAAGCTAGAAGCCATTCGCTAGCAATTGTTTCTTTCTGCTGTAACATGCATGTACAAGACACCACAAAAACGTCAACAGCAGCTGTTGAGCATAACGTCAACACCAAGTTACGTGTAAAATGCTTTCTAAAGATTAAAGTAAAATTGTCCATAAATATCCAAAAATATCCAATAACAATAAATTTTGCAGTAGCTCTACAAACAAGTCCAAAGTACTTCGGCAAAAGGCCGCATCGCCCTCTTGTCACCCCTCGCAGATACGAATGGATCGGTCTGATCTGGACTCCCATCTAACACATTATTCCTTGGATCCACGTGAGTCAGCCCCAGAAACGGCATCTCGATCGGTTCAGCCATTTTTACCTAAACCTGCAAAATCTGATTCTTTACAATGCTTTTCAGTGGGCCAGACAACCCCCACAATTGGCCCTTCTCGCGGGGGGATCTCGACCCTCATCCAATACATGGTGCTTTGGGCCCACCCCGACCTAAACGGCATCTTGATCAGTTCAGCCGTGTTTGAAGGGCTCACAAAAGTGACCAACACTCACAGACAAGCAGACCACACTACTCCGTCTGTAGCAATAGGCCACATCTTATGTAATGGCTGCAGTAATGCTACTAGCTGAAACAGGAAGAAACGTCCTTTTTGCAGGCTGGAGACTGCAAATCAAAAAGGTTTCATTGTACTCTTGCCCCAAACTTTGCCAAATACTGACCGATTTTGAACTCTTTCACCGTCAGATCCAACAGTAAATTTTTCTAATAAAGTCAACACTAAAGATTCCATTACACGTTGGGCGTGTTGTTGCGCTAGCCTTCTGAAATATTTGGCACTGTTTTCACGGTGACCAATTTATTTAGATTTCTGTGCCTGAAATCATATATGCAGTTAATAGCAGTGCTGTAAAGTGGACTGGACACTGTACTGTATTACTACCACAGCATATATAACTAGATGGAATGTACTCTGAGAGAGTACAACTCCCCGCGAAAGCGACATTTGGCGGTTTTTGTCACCAACACTTGCCACACCTACTATTAGAAGTATAAAATGTAAACAATCGCCGGTTTACGGAGTTTTTGACCGTTATTTTTCCACATCCCTCTACTGATTGTAACGAAACACGAACTTGGTCTTCCCTTTCCCTCGTGGAACCTTCCCATAAAATTTGGTACAAATCCGTCCACAATCTTTTTTAGTTATCGTGGTCGCAGGCAGACAGACACACAAACCAACGCCAGTAAAAACATACTCCCTTGCTTTCGCGGGGAGAACTAGAACTAGTATTCCGACTTCACCCAAAAAGTGTTACAGATTTTCAAATGGCATAGTGCTGTGTAACACGATCGGTGCAGTGTTGAGTTAGTTGGAGTTTAAAGTCCCTTTTCAGCACAAATATTAGAGATGATGCCATGTTGAGAATTAGTCAGGTGTGTTGAAAATGCTGTAATTTCTCTTCAGTTTTTGGATATGGATATGGTACGTCATAGTAAGTAACTGTAGAGTGATTCTTTCTGCATGCTGTTTAGAATTTTGTTTTTCTCGTTTTAACTTTTCACATGGTCGGTGCCATTTTGAGATTTAGCCAGGAGTATAACTAGTGTATTATGTGCCTGTGATGTGCCGATCATAGCTTTGCAGAACGTGATCAATATGCAGTCGGAATTTGGTTCTAGTTATATATGCTGTGCTACTACTACTACTACGAAGACTGTCAGTTGCAATTTAATTGCTCCCTTCTTTTTCAGCAATACTCCAGATTACGCCAGTTTCCCACAAGAGAACCTGTAGCGATAATATAAGTAATTTATGCAGACTTTTCAACCCCAGCTAGGCTACTGCGTAGTCGGCTTAGACTGAACAACATCTGGACTGCTGCTACCATCTGACCACTCGGAGTCGTCAGGTTTGTTCGACGCTTTCCCTTCACCCGAATTTGACTTATTGTCGGTGTCTTGGTGAGTTCTTCCATCAGCGGCACGACCGGCGACATTTTTTGGTGCCGACGTACCAGACGCCGAATCTTCAGTTGAGGACCAGCTGTCCGATACGTCTGGATCCTCTTCAACTTTACATGGCATTTTTCTGGTGCGTAGAGATTTGGCACGGCTTGAGTCTATCCTGCGCTGTTTTTCGGCAGTGGTGAAAAAACCACCATGACGCTGATGCCTTGGACTGCAGTCCCGTTTCCTGGGAACGCTTTTCTTCAACACAGCGTCCGAGCTGGTGTTATCTGAAGAGTCCCATTCCAGTGGTGTTGATATATGCTCAACAATTGTTCTTGGCATGGCTACCGGTTTAGAAGTTGGAGCAGGCTGTAATCTAGAGTCTGCCCTCGCCACCTTTGTGGTGGTTACGGCAGGCGTACAGGAATCGGACACATCCACTGCCGGTTCGGAGCTCTGCATTATCATCTCGACTGACACATTCTGTCTGTGAGTCATGACGTCGTGGTCATCGGACTGGACTTTTCTCATCACACTTACGTCGGGATCTGTCGTCATACTCTGTACACATTTTGCAGTTTTTGTCTGGTGAGTACCGTAAGAGCCGGTGGGCCCAGCACTTTCAAACCTCTCTGTCAGTTTCCCGGCTTCAGCAACGGAATCCTCATCACCGTCAGACAGTTGGTCGTCAGTGCTCGGCTGATGGGAAAGTACAGTACTTGCTGAACTTTCCGGTGCCAAGAATCCAGACTGGCATGGTAGCTTCTTCTTGTATTTGAACAACTTGAGTATCCTTTCCTGTTTGCACCTGCGAATCAGTCGCGTGGTACTTTCTATGGACTGGTCACTGGTTGGCATTCGTGACTTTGGGCAAGGCGTTTTGTTGTCAGTGAGTCCCTGATGTGGAGCCTCGTTCTGTGCTTGATTAGGTTTCGTTTGACTTGGTGACTTCTGCCAACATTTCTTCGTCAGTGTCTTCTTGCTGGGTTCTTGAACAGTGGCAGTTGCTTCCTCATCACCATTCACTTCTTCGACATTCCTCGACTTTGTTGCCAACTCCCGACGTGGTTTCGGTTCTGGTGTGACTAGCATGTTTTGTTTCATTGTCTGAGGCACCTTTGACTTCTCTGTGTCAGGGCAACCACCACATCCCTTCGTCTCACTTCTGGGTAAGTACAGTTCAGAGCTCGGTTCTTCCTTCTCGGCTTCATCTGTTCCAAAAAATTCCGATAATTCAAGACATTCTGCTCCGTAAGTGGGCATACGTACCTGCTGATCAGTTGCTAGAGGAGACTCGTTTGCGGAAGAACAAGGCTCTTTAAGTCTTCGCTTGCTACTGGAACTTTCATCTTGTCCAGTTGGTAATGAGGATGTCTGATATGTCCAAGTGTCTGGTATCACAGTTGACGAACATGGAGGAAGCAGCTCGTCAACTTCATCACGTGGTTGCTGTGTATCTAACCGACTGTCATTTTTCTCTCTGTCAGTAGAACTTGCCAGCTCTGCTGCAGTCTTTTCTGTCGGTTGTTTACATGCAAAAGATTCTGGTCTCTTCTTGCACCGTTTTTTGCTTTCCTTGCTGTGGTATCCAGGCGCCGAATCTCTGTCCTCTGTTTTTGGATGGCATGGTTTCTGTTTGTCGGTGGTCTTCATACCGGGACTTTGCATTGCTGAATTATATTTATCGGCACTTTCGCACTCCTTGTTGTATAAATAATAATCCTGCTGCATATTCTCGCTAGACTGTTTTTTCTCATTGGTAACAATCTGCTGTTTTTCTTTCCTAAATTCTGTGTCAGTATTCGGGATTATTTCCACGTTTGTCGTTCCTTCTGGTCTTGTTGCTGAATCGGACTCACTAGCTGCGTTCTTCCCGCATGGCTTGCCTCTACTGGCCGCTGTTGGCTCCTTTGTTTTCGAAGATTCCGTCAATGAACGTTCATTGGTTCTTTTTTGTCCCGTTAACTCTTTTTGCGCTGTTATTTTATCAGACTGTATTGCCGCATACTTTTTGCATGGTTTTACTGTGTTCACTGCTTCTGGTTCGTCTGTTTTTGAACATTTTTTCACCACAGTTTTCTTGGTTCCTCTTTTTGCCAGTAATTGTTCTTTTCCAGTTATTTTAGCATTCTTTTTGCATGGTTTTGCTGTGTTCACTGCTTCTGGTTCGTCTGTTTTTGAACATTCTTTCACCACAGTTTTCTTGGTTCCTCTTTTTGCCAGTAACTGTTCTGCCATTTTATCAGACGGCATATCTGTCGTCTTATTGCATGGACATACTTCGGCTGGTTGTTTTAACGTCTCAACTGCTTCACTTGTTAAATCCTTCTTCGCTTCTGTCGTTCTTTCTTGAGATGCCATTGTAGGAAATTCTGTGTTTTTGCACGGTTTTTCAATACTCTTTGTTCTCGAAGTCTTCAGTCTCTCTGCTGGCGTCTTCAGTTCTGCGGGTGTTTCTTTATCATCAGTTCTCAACACAGATGTTTGCTTGCAGTCCTTTTGCTGGTTGGCGATAGTTTGTTGACTTTGTTCCCCTGGCAAATTCGACGTGACTGCTGAAGCAATTCTCGTTGACTCGCCTTCATTTGTTTTTCTTCGATGCTTGCAACGTCTTCTGTTTGGACGAGTTTCTTCAGTGTGCGATCTCTGTTCCTTTGGAATAATTGGTATCAGTTTACCAGCCGTATTCGTTCCATCACTCGGCTGCTCTCTGCGACGGTGGTCCGCTGTTTTAACCGGTTTTTCTGTATCGGTCGCAGCTGGTGCCCGGTTACACTTTTTGTACGTCTCGGCTTGTTTCGTGGCCTTTGTAGAATGAATCTTGGGAGAATGTTCGCCCGTTTTCTCATCCTTTGAACCACTGAATAGCACGTAGCTGCGGTCGTCTGTCGTGGACTTACTTTTGCATTTTCTTTCTTTGCTGGGACATCGCGGTCCAGTCATCTCGGCATGTTTGCATGGTTTTCCTTCGCCCGAGCTATGTGGCTGCCGGATGTTTGAAGACTGAATCTCTGGCTTGCGCACCGCCCCATCCGCAGTGGGCTGTGTTACCACATAACTACGCTGTCTGCATGGCTGTTCTGTTGCTGAATCAAGCCTACCTGTCGTCTCTGATAACTCATTTCGTGAACATTCCGGGTGTGCTTTTCCAGCAGAGTCGGGTCTGGTCTTGGGCAGGTCAACCTCCCTGCGTGGCTCAACCGTGCCCGATTCTATTCCACCACGAGCTAAGCAGGGTATGATCCGTTCACAAGGTCTTCCTTGCGACAGAGGCTGCTGATGGCAAGGCACAAACTTACCGACTGTGTGCGACGAATCGATGGAGAGATCCGCTTGCGTTGAGTCGAGATTTCCGCATGGCGACTTTTCTATCAAAGATGGCTTCAGCTTACAGTCGTTCGACGAAGCAGAAGTACTACTCTCACTTAACTGTGACTTGTTGCGATCCGCGTCTGGTTGCGTCGCTGTTACCGTAGTCCCGCACGTTTCACGGGTACGGTCATTAATGGGCGACTGTGCAGGCGACTTCTTGCATTTCGGCTGACTTTCCATACACGATGTCCACCTGGACGGCTTTCTGATTGGCTGATTGTAGCAGGGAGACATGGATCGAGGCATCTGTTTACAATCGGTTTCAGATGACCCGTCTCTTTCCCGCCACTGTCTTTCGTGTCGACCGGACTGCAAACATTTTCTCGCTGTCGTAGAAGATTTCTCTCTTCCGCGCGGCTCTCTTCTTCGTTTCTTGCACTCGGCTGTGACGACCGCACGACATTCTCTCTTCCTGACGCTCGGCGTGCGACTATCGCGTGCCCCACGACGTGATTGACACCTGGTGGGCGTGGCCGGCCTGACATCTCGGCATGGCAGCTCGTCTGGAGAAACCCATTTGTGCCAGTATGAAACGGACTGGGCTGTTCCGTGAGGCGTGGACCGCGAGGATACGGTTGGACTTTCATCCCGCGTGCTGCGATGCTTTGTGGGACAATTCTCGATCCGGTTCACGTGTTCGTGAGTCACTTTGTAGATGAAATGGTACTGTTCCTAAACACAACGATATTTCACATCATCATCATTTCTTTCCAGAACATCGCAACAGATAACAGCAGTATAACATTAAAAGAAGCCAGCACTCACAAGAGTGCAGCGACCCAAGCCAGCAATGTTTTTGTGCCTCGTGACCTTGACCTTCTGACACCAAAATAAATGGGTTTCCATGACTCGTTGGTGGTGGAACATTTCTGTGTCAAGTTCGGTGATCCTAGCTGCATCGTTTTTTGAGATATCGTGTGGAAAAGCAAACAGACAAACAAACAAACACGTAAAAGCCACTGAAAACCTTATCCACGTGACTACCGTCGGCGTGGGTAATTATGCACAGATATAGAAAATAGTGTACAGGATAGAAAGGGGCTAATTTGCAACAGGTGTCTACGTAATGTTTACGCAGACTTTGTGTGCCACCCACACGCCCGTTTTTCCTCCCCCGTAAGCCACGCCTCTGGCGTGACATCGCTATTTTTAGCTTGCCCGCCGCCGCCCGCGCGCCCTACTCCGCCCGCAGCCGGTCTGCGCCCGTCGTCCGTCCGCGCCCGCCGCCTGCGCCCGACCCTTGCCTGACCGACCGCCCACGTAAGCCACGCCGCTGGCCAGATTCACAATCCAATTATTATATATAGATTCCCAATGCCAATATTGAGGTTCACTGTGGTTTTAAATATTGTGTCCAAAGTAATTTGGCAAGAGGCCGCATCGCGTCGTTGTCAGTCCTCGCTCGGTGAATGCATTCGTCTGATGCGACGGCACATTAGCCCGCGGTAGCTTCGTTACCATAGTCCGGCAAATGTCAGATAGCGGTCGAGCCAAATACTGTATTGCGTTTATTCCGCACAATACAGTCATCTAGTTAGCAGTTATCAGTTACCTGAAATGATTTGCAAAATTCCTGAAAACATTGTTTTTTTTAAATTTTGCAATTAGACTGGGAGAAATATCTGACATTTAAACATTTCGATAACAGTACTACAGCTATCATGATCTGGACATGGACATAATGCCATAAGGGAGCTTTAGCTGGACGTGTGGGAGTGGGGTGTAGGAGCTCAAGCGAGACATGTGGGATCCCAGCTCCCACAGAATTTAACCCCTGTTTATGGGCGAATGAAGATGATGATGATGGCTTGCTTACCAGCGAACTGAATGCAGACGGAATGAAAGACGACACGTATCTCGCAGCCATGTAAATATCGACGAGATTCTCGGCATGAATTCGGTCTAACACGATCCACGCGGTACAGACGACGGCCGCCCGTGACTCGTCGACGGATGACTGACTCACGTGGAACAAGGTTGATCGGCCCTGGCTGTCCCGTCGACACCACTCGGCCATGTGAGACACAAGGTCAAGGACCGTGCCGACGTCCGGAAGTTCCACGCAATCCGGCCACGCCACGAACTCGTAGAGGCGGACCGGGTGCCAGCTGACAGCATCCGCCGCCGGATCACCCACGTCGGTTCCGCGCGCCACGGTCAAGTTGTAGACCACGACACTTCGGTCGCGGCTCTGACGGACGTGCTTGCATTCGAGGAGGAACTCGCCCACCTGGCTGCACGCTCCCCGGCACGGAACGATCAGTCCGCTCTGATCCAGCGGCCGAAGAACCACCGCCGTGCGGGCGTCGTGGTCCAGCGCCGCTTTCCAGAACTCGGCGGCACACTGCGCCCCGGGTCGAGGAATGACAAACAGCTGGCTGGTTAGATATCCGTCGAGAATACAGGCCGCATTGCTGTCGGCGATCGGTCGCCTGGAACTATTGCTGTCGTTGAGGTTACCGTACGGTTTCTCGCAAGTTGAACGCGCCTGGGAGTCGACACCGTAGCATGGAAACGAAAGCACGCAGAACTCATGGTCGAGATGAGACAGTCTTGATTTCTTCCCTCGCTGGGTCAGGTTGGTGTACGCGAAATGGAAGCATGACACCGGAATGCACGTATCATGTCCGGTATCGAAGAGCTCCATCAGACAGAAGTAGATGAAGCGGTACTGGCGAAATGTCCTGACCAGGTTCATTCGTTCCAGACACAGCAGGGTGGCGCACTCTTCGACGTCCACTTGTCCAGTCCTTCTGCCCTCGGTCGACAGAGCGTCGAGGGCCAGGAATATCCCGCTACAGCCGGCTCCGAAGTTGCAGTGGACTACCATCCCGGTGTCAGGACTGTGCTTCGTCTGGAAGTCGCGAAGGAAGTCGACGAACTGGACCGGGTGATGTGGCAGGCTGGAAAGAGCGGTCCAGCGAAGGAACTGCCACTGAGACACCAGCCGGGATACGACACATTCCCCCTCCCAGCCGTGAAGTCGGAATCTCCTCAGAACAAAATGGGCGCGCGCGGTCTCCGTCATAAGTTGGACCTCGACGTCGGAGTAGACGGTGGGCAGCTCAGTTCGTCGAGGCCAGTAGACTGGTCCGTTGTACTTCCGAGAGTCGCCGGGAACCAACATCACGACGGAGCCGATGTTCAGGTCCCAGATCATCTTCCAGAAGTCGGCGACGGTGTCCTCGGTGGGGCATTGGGCGACGACGACCGACGGTTGATGGCGAACGGTCCGGATAAGGCTGGCGTTGATGTAGCTCCGATCGGCCAGTCTACCACGAGTCAACCTCACCCGGTTCTTGTCGTACGGAAGCACCTGCTGGGACCGGTTCAACGGCGCGTTGTGCGGCGACCTCGCGTCGTCGGCCGCGTCCGTCGGTCCCGCGGGGACCCTCTCAAACTCACACTTCATCGCGTAGTGGCAGTTCGGCCGCAGTCGGTCCTCATAGTCGCGTCGAAGGCAGGTGGTCGGCGTCCTGCGTCGACACTTCATCACGTAGAAGCTGTGGTCGAAAGTCTGCGACGACTTGGTCTCGGTCTGAGGCGGGCTCGCCGGCTTTTTGGGCGGGATGACCAACACGCACTCTGGCATAACTGGTGGGTCAGCCTGCTGCTGTTTGCAATATGTCTTCAGTGTCATGTGGCGTTTCACATAGCAGAGCAGTAACCCAGTCAGCAGGCCGGCAACGATAGCCAGAACGAGTAAACCGGCCAACAGGCCCGCATTAGGCTCCGATGAATCTCGCTTTACCACTGCTTGTCTCTGGGACACCTTCTCTGTGGTGGTCCGCTTATCTTTCTTTTCCTTCGGATCCTTCTTCTGTACCCCTGGACTCCCGAAGTTATATTCTGGTTCCTTGTCCGGTTCCTGTGGACTTCGGAGACTGGGTTCGGTCACGGATTCATTGTCTGACGACGGCAAATCGACAAGTGGCACGGCAGCCCGGAACTGGAAATCGGCATCATCCGGGAACTCGGTGTCGTTCGGGAGAGGATACCGGATGCTGACCGGAGCAGGCGGCGGACTGTGGCCGTAGTAATGGTTGACGGCCTGTACGGTGACGTTGACGGTGAACTCGAGAGATGGATCAGCGTCGAGCTCGACGTCCAGACTGGTCGCCGGCAACATCGCTTTGAACCTCTCCGTGCCGCAGTACGAACTACACTGCGATATGATCAGATGGTGCCGGATTGAACACAGTTCCGATCCGCCGTATGTCACCGACGCAGGCTGCCAACCGCAAGCAAACGATATTACGATAAAGGTAAAGGTAAAAGGTAAAGGTCGGATTCTTCTATAGCGCTACTTACGCGGCGATGCCGCGACCAGCCGCGCTGTACAATCGCAGGAAGTGGCAGTTGATTGGCAAGAGCCAATTATGGTGCGGGAGCGCAATGCTGCAGCTACGCTATATAAACGTATACGGCGCATAGTGACTGTTGCTTTCTTGCGCCGTGTGCAAATATTCTTACTTACTTACTTACTTACAACACACACGACCGCCTCAATCAACCACACCGGGCCCTTAAGCATTCACCAGATGGCGCCGCCCATGCGAGGAAGCAAACATCCGATTACAGCTTACTACTCAGTTTATCGACCTCGAAAGGATGAAAGGCTGATTCGACCTGGGCGGCTGGTTACATACCGAAATAAAGTGCCGCCTCCGGGAGTCGAACCCGGACATATCACCCATCCCAGTTCTAACCGGGCTCGACGTAGAGTAACTTCGTTGATACGACCAATGGCGTTACCACTACGCCACGCCGCCACCAATACGATACAATACAGATTCCAGTCTGTTATTCTGAACGGCCGCTATTCCGACGATCCGATCCCAAACCCTAAACCTCAGCCTAAACCCTACTCCCTACTAACCCTAACCCTTTGGGACCATAGGAATAGCGGACCTTTGGAATAGCGCTTTTTCGGAAAAGCAGGCCGGTGCCTACAATATGAAACGTTTCCTGTCCGCTATAGATACTATTAGCTAAGGGCCGCTATATAAACGTATACATCGTACTCGTATAGGATTAGGTTAACCTGAAGCCAAATCGTACCCTAACATAACCCTAACCTCTTCACATGTGGAAATGGAATTATTACTCCGCCCGCGCTAGGGGTGCAAAATGTTGTGATCAGCGTGTCTGTCTGTCTGTCTGTCTGTCTGTCTGCTCGCATATCTAAAAAACACACACCTCTAAATTTCACCCAATTTTCTGTACATGTTATCTGCAGCCGTGGCTCGGTCCTGCGCTGACGGCAATGCGATACGTTATGTACTTCCGCTTTTGTGGATGACGTAATGTTTTTCACAGAATAACGAGCGAATGGGCACAATCAGAGACGACGCGTATGTTTCGTCGAGTTCGCCAGGTGGCGATACCGCGGGCGAAGTCTGCTGTCTCCGACTGCATTTTGTTATAACTACGTTGGTTCCTGGCTGTAGCGGACCGTCGCCATATGAGTTGGAATCGGGTCAAGGATCACAGGGTCAACAATTTTGGCCGAATCAGGTCAGGTCATCAGGTCACGACTAGGTGTATGTTTGGCCATGTGGTGGGGGGAATTATAATATTGATTACAACAGAATAATTAATCATTACCGTCCAGAGAACGCGCAGTCGGGTGGCGTTAAAATCAAGCGGTAACACTGTCACGTTGATCGGAGACACTGGCCGATCTGTGCATACAGTCAGAAATATACAGACTGCGGCAAACAATAACCCCGTAAAAGACGACATAGTCGTTGAAAACTGAGCCAAGAATTAAAGTGGAAAAAGTTTTCGAAAAAGTGGAAAAGTTTTCGAAATTTAAATTTTTTTACACACATACTAAAATGGCCGGTCGTACATGAGAATGATATAAAATAGAGCCAAGAATTTCAGTACCCTTTGTGCTGGAATTGGAAT
>Ga0209780_1002913_pt1 | contig 12463 bp, 7 predicted proteins | sample WorMetexBAHAMAS2_FD_187384 | JGI IMG/M metagenome (GOLD analysis project Ga0209780, IMG submission 187384) | Marine gutless worms symbiont microbial communities from Max Planck institute for Marine Microbiology, Germany - Inanidrilus exumae... | ecosystem: Host-associated > Annelida > Digestive... | reverse complement strand
TTGAATTTGCGGATAAAATTTTGATATTTGCTGTTTTAGAACGGCGGCTTTTACAATAAAGAGAAACTGAAGCCAGTTTTTGTTTTTATAATACTACCGTACAAGCCGTGATTTATTCTACATCTATCAATGACGTTAGACGAGGACGAACTCACGAGGCTGAGGCAGGGGTCTAAATGTTTGGCCTGGAGCCCGAGGTCGAAACCATGGAGGATGTCGAAACCGCGGAACCAAAGCCGAGGCCAAAACGTTGGCCACGTGGCTACTCTGGCCTCGAGACTTTAATATTTATGCTTTACCGCGCGAGGCAGTGCTATCGGGGTACATGCTGATGTCATCGTTTATATGTCCGTCTGTCTGTTACAAAAAACTCTAGTATTCTGACGACAAAATATCGGCAAAATTCCAACGGGATCACCTCCAGCCGGGGCGCCAAATAAAGGTGGGGTAGGTTAAAATCGGCGATTTTCGACCAATATCTCGCTATATCTCAGAAACGGTGCAAGATAGGAACACGGAATATGCGCTCTATCGAATGGTGCTATTTTCAGTGACCTTGAGTTACCCTAACTACTCCCAAACCACCTCATTTTGCACATTTTGAATCCCTTTTCATATCTCCCTAGTGGGTGGAGATAGAGACTTCAAATTTGGTAGGCAGGTTGATAGTGGCAAGTCCTAGTCCAAGGATGACAAAACATCCCTGAAAGGAGCGTGGTCAGGTCACGTGAACCATTTCAATTTTGGTGGGCACCAAGCCACCAACCAAACATAGTCCTATCTTTGGAACGGCTGAAGTTAGAGTTATCAAATTTTGTACACGAGTAGGCTATATCAAATCCTAGCATATGACAGACAAACGTTGAGTCCTAGCAAGTGTTGTACTGTTGTTATGCCATCGCTGAAGTTGACTATCGAGGACACCTTGTAATAGGTTTGGGTCGCGTGCAGCCGAGGGCCTAAAAGGTGCAAGCGATTTTCCAGTCCAGTCCCCACAAACCGTAGGCAACTACAACAGTTCCTAGGTCTGGCTGGGTACTACCGTAAGTTTGTACCTCATTTCGCCCACGTTCCTGCTTTCTGCTGCCCTTTCGGACCTTTTCAAGAAGGGCATTAAGTTTGTTTGGACAGCCGAGGCAGAACGTGCCTTCTCGTAGGCCTATCTTATATCTAGGTTGGCGACCCAACCCATTTTGACGCCACCAGATTTTGCGCAACCTTTTTCTGTGGCCGTTGATGGTGTTCGAAACCTTTCTTACTCCCATATACCTCGTGAAACATAGGACGAATTTACTAACATAGCGCGTCCTGCGGTCTCTCTGCAGTAGAAGAGCTTTTTGTTCTATTTATGTTCATAGCCTTATACCATTTCCGATATACTAATGAAAATGAAAGAAGAAACATGACACTAAACACGCCCATTGGGAGTACTTCATCGTGCATAGGCTCGCCACGTTAGGCCTATGCATAAATCTACTCTGCGGAGGCTTATTCTGCAGTGTTCAGGCAGATCGATCTAATATTCTCATAAGCATTCGCCAGAGGTCATGACTGCTTATTGTTTCTAGCTCCATCATCAATACAATAAATAGCCGCTATTTTATGGCTGGCAAATAGTGAGATAAGATGGTCTTTAAATCGTCGCCGATATTTTAAATTTTTGTGTGAGTCACGGTGAAAGATATTTTATACAATTTTGTCAGATTGGCCATGTGTCATTTGTCGTAATTTAGTCGAACAGTCAAGCACGTACACTGTGTCCAGAAAAAAGTGAGACCCCTAAACGTCTTGCAAACTGCAAACATGCTCCGAATTAAACAAGATTTTATTTAAGCCTACACAACGCTAAATCACAGTTTAATTACTCACCTTTAGTCGCCTAATTTAAGAGATTCCATTTTTACCGCGCGACGCTACATACCCTATGTCTAAAAAACAAGACACTTTGCTGTTGATTATAACTTCGGCAGATGTCGACCGATTTTCAAAATTCTTTCCCTGACTGATTCCTAAGGAAATTCTGTATAAAACTACTACAGGGTTTCCCAGCTCATCTTAACTATGTTTCTACACTGCGCTTACAAAATTCGAAAATTTAAAATTACGGCCGAACTTTTGAAAACCTTCATTTCACCACGAAAATCTGGTAGCATAACAAATAAATAAAGAAGCAAACAAAATACAATACAATAATAAATAGAGAAAAAACTTAACTTTTACCTCCATACCATCAAAATTAATCAGTTTTTGCGAACGTGAACTCGCGTTCACATTCGCTATATGCTATCGCCGTTCCGTCTGTCTGTCTGTCAGAAAATTTTGATGCCACGGCCTCATGCCTGCTGCCTCGGTATTTTATTGGTTTGCCTCGGCCTCAGAAAAACTGCCTCTGCCTCGCCTCGGTCTCGCCTTGGTTAATATGGCTAATGAGTGAGCCACATAAAACCAATTTTGGTTATACGTTATCCTATTGAAACCCTTGATAAGTGATGTTGGGTTACTGTAAACCCTATATTTTAGTTAATGGGTAAGCCACGTAAAACCCAGAGTGATGGTTTAGGGGTCAGCCAAGTCAAACCCCATAACTTGAGCATTTGCTGCCTTGCCTTGCCTCAACCAGTAAGCTTACTGCCTCGGCTCGCCTTGCCTCGCTGAAGCTCTTTACTGTCTCGGCCTCGGAATAAAATGCCTCGACTACATCACTGGTTACGTGACTTGTTCTTTTAATTTTGCCTTAATCATATTTTTTTTGAATTCGTAAAGCTAGGCACTTCAAACTTCGTGTGCTGAATGATGCACCGCAGTACTAGTGCATGCGTAATAATTATATTCTCCTTAAAAGGGATGTGTTTAAAGTCACGTGACTTCTTTAAAATTTGGGAAATACGTGATAATATCTCGTTAACGGTGCAAGATAGAAACACAGTTGCAGTGGAAGACTATTAGGAAATAGTATGTGGCCTACCGAATGGCACCAGAGCCAATGTCCTTGAATGACCTTCAGGATTACTTTTGCTGATTGAAACCTTTCTAACTGCCATACCTCGTGAAAAGTAGCATAAACTTACTAACATAGAGCGTCGCGCGGTCCCTCTGCGATAGCTGAACTTCTACTATCTCAGCTGATAAGCAGTTGTTCACGAAAATCCTAGTCTGTCCAGACCACATCCAACGGGTCCTTTTGCCACCAGCTGCTGTACAGAATTACAATCTTAGATGCCGACAACATAATAGGCAACTTCCAGACCGTATATCACGCTTGACTGATTGCAGTTATATTATAGTTTTAAATAATTTTTTCTGTTCCTGTCGTCTTGCAATACAATCCAGCACGTTACGACTCGACCACCTAACCCCCAACACGCATAGTTATGCTGTTTGCTGCTGTGTGTTTTGCTTCTGCTTATGCTTTTTGCAGCAATAGCTAGATGTGGCCTATTGCTACAGACGGAGTAGCGTTGTCTGTCTGTCTGTCTGTCTGTATGTATGTATGTATGTGTGTTGGTCACGTTCGTGAGCCCTGAAAAAACGGCTGAACCGATCGAGATGCCGTTTGGGATGAGACTGACTGGTCTGGATCCAAGGAACCATGTATTAGATGGGGTCGAGATTTCTCCACTGAAAGGCACAATTTTGGAGGTTGCTCGGCGCACTGAAAAGCATTTGGGAGTTTCTGCTGCGGTGAACGCAGCAAAAGGCATCATTCAACCTCCCCAATAACGGCACGACATGCGATGCGCCTGTCGTCAGAATAATTTGACCACTTGTTTTCGGATGCTATCGCTAGTCGGCATAAATGACGACATAAATAAAGGGTCAGTATACAGCAGACGTCACTCTGTCTTATAATAGCTTCAGCTGCAGGCGTTTGTAGGTTCGATAAGGGGTTAATACTGTGTCAATTGCGTAGTAACAGCCTCGTTAGTCTGCGAGCAAGAGAGAGGGAGGGGGGCAAGAGAACTGCACGGCTGGTTTGTGCAATGATGACGATAATTGGCGCCGTGAATGACGCTGCTTAGGTGTGAAACGAGGCGGAAATTAACGCTCTTACACGTGCCGACAATGGCGATAAACTAGGCTGGCGCGATGCTGCTGCTGCTGCGGTTGAGGCCGCCGGTGGTCCGTTTGTCTTCCGGCTCACTGATCGCCCAAACCATGTCAAGCCACGTTTTCACGCCCGACCCGTTCAATGTTTCGGCGAAGATGTGGCCGACTGGCAGTTACCATGGACTGCGACGAAATGGAACTGGCAGCAGGGTGAGGCTGGTTGATGGGCGTGTCTTAGTATGCTAATTGCACCAGTAATTATTTTGCTAACTTACTTACTTATTTAAAAGACAGTAAACAGTTCAAACATTTTATTGACGTCATGCCGGCTAAATTTTGCATGCGGTGTAGGCCTAAGATACTCCTAGGCCAAAGACGTCTGTACACCAAAGCGCATTCGGCATGACGCCTTTTCTCCGCGACAGCTGAGCTCTTGCTATGGACTGTCTCGAAAACGACACAATAGAGGGACATGGTTGCACTACGGAAGCTAAATGGAAGTCGCGATTATGCGACCTTATGACATTGTGATCGGTGACGGACGGCACATGGCAAATATTTTACGTACCAAATTAATCACAACTGTCGGAGTAACGCGTAAGCTATTAACAAGCAGTGTGCTGTTCCTACAGCAAGAAGTATAGGCAAGCTCGGTGCACCGAACCGCGACGCCAAAGGCGTCGAAGGGGTGAGGAATGGGGAGGGGTATCTCCCTCCCAGAGAATACTGGGTCTGGGGGAGCGTCATAAGCTCCCCTAGTCAAAAAGTGAAAGGTCAAATAACGAGTTACATAAACATTGCCGGCTGTAGGGTTTTTACCTCTGTTTGTTTGTCTGTCTGTTTTTTCGTATACGATATTTTAAAAAACGATGCAGCTAGAATCACCAAACTTGACGTAGAAATTTTCCACGATGAGTCCTAAAATCTATTTATCTTGGAGTCAAAAGGTCAAAAGTCAAGTTTACGAGTCAGTCATGAAAACATTACCGGCACTCTTGTGAGTGCTGGCTGCTTTTTGCGAACTACGATTACGGTACAGTAGTAGATGTCAGTGTCAGTGTCATTGTCAATCAAAAATTTTTAGTGTGGCTAAAATAGCAAGAGCTATTACGAAAACACAGAGGCGTAGTAGTAGAATTGCAGTACTATATCGGGAAAAATGACGAAAAAGAAATGTTTGTAGGAGTTGACGAAAAACAGGCAGATAAGGAGATGATTGGATGTCTGGTGGCAATGAGTTTCATAGTAGTGATGCAGCGACTGGAAATGTAGTTGTCAGCCGAAATGGTGGCACGAACAGCTGGAGCGACGATGACGACGGAAGTCGGCGGCGGTCAGTACGGTGTACCACTTCTTGCTACTGCTTCTCTGTTTTTTCCATGCGGGTGATATGACCATAACGTTACTTTCTCGGCGTCGAAGTCAAACCCGAACGTCGTATCACCCTCTCCCCGTGTCGATACTCAAGCTACTCGCCGCCGTCGGTCAATTTTCCGCCGTTTGGCGCCGTAGGTGGATGGGCAAGGCGCGTGTCGTCTATAGGCGCTTCGTTACCGCGTGCCCTCAACACTCATCGACGACGACCAATCGCCGCAATCATAACGTGACCTCTAACCAAGCGCGTCGAGTGACTGGGCATGCACTGACAGATGAATTTTGCTAAACGTTTAAAAAAACTCGATTATGAGAATTAATAGGAAGAGGAAAGGAAAGAGGGTATTTACATGGCGCCATTTATATACTATGTATATCTCAAAGCGCTCAGGCATGGACCACACAGTTGTATCTGAAAATACACCATGCCTGTCTTTACTTCGTAAGCGTTCACCAGATGGCGCCACCCCTAACTGAAGTAGGGGACATCCAATTACAGCTTACTACTCATGTATTGACTCCGAAGGGATGAAAGGCTGAGTCGGCCTGGTTGGTTGACCTATAGCGGACGTTTTACCCACATAAGTGGTCACCCGTCAGCTACAGGTCTCGCGCAGGACAGGAGAAGTTCGTCAGCCAAGATCGACGTTCTACCACTGTGCCACGAAACCAACCAACAAATAGTACGACTTCTTAAAGAATGCACACACGGTACTATTGACCATAGTTATAGAAGTTTTTTTGGGGGAATTAAGTAACTACGTAATGACATATAATGTGCTAAAAGTACGGTGTATGTTGCTCGTGGCAATAACTAAGCCTAATAATCGTCTTTTTAAACTTCAAATGTAAACTAGAATGTTGGCAATTAACGTGTCAATTCCCAACCGGACGGTTGCCGACGTTGTGCAGTTTCGACCGCGGAAACTGCACTTAATGCAGTGTAATACAGTTTATATTTACAGCTCGCTTTTTTCCTTGAAACACGGGCTGTCGCTGTCTTTATTTTCTCATTACCATCATCGACAGACTTCTACCCAGTTGACTACTAATTACCGACAGCGCTCCGTCGGTCAGTTTGTCCGCTTGTTTCCATTTTATCTTTTGAAGAAACTGACCTTTGACCTTGATCTTCTGCATGTGTATGGATCATGACACTAGCTCGCCGGCGATTGAAAGTCAAGGTAATATATTGATCAGGATCCGTGAAAAAAATGCATGCAGCACGAGTATCTACGGCGGCGTCCTACGAGTAGGCCTATTGATTGATGGCCGTAATAGTAAGTTTTTATTGTGGCGTCATCAGCTCGCGCGTGCGGCGCGGAGCGACCGAGACCAGCGACAATGGCGGATTCAAGCGCGTGTGGGCGTAGTAACGCGTAACGCTGTCGGTCTGACCTCGATCCTAGTCGAAAACTGTCGCCGGCTCAATCCACAACGCCGATGCAACGGAACTGTCGAGTTTCATCGGCGACGGTAAAGGTGAATATTTATGCGCTAAGCCGAGGCAGTAGCTATGAATATTTATGACGTTGATAACAAAATCATTCCTATATTATCTTTATTTCCGCAATCCCAGTCCACGCACCCGAAGTAATTCGTCTATCTTCGATAATTCAGTTGGCAACGCCATAAGGTATTAATATACATTTCCGCTCTCGGCCAAGTTTTGCATAAAATTTACTTAAAACATAAATTTATGATCACTAAATAGGCCCTTATGATCGACATGTGAATTAACTAGCTTATTGGAAATTTGTTATTAGGCTCGAAGGTAGGCTTCAGCCGAATATTGATTTACTTTAAGGCGCGTTTCGGCGGTGTTCACGCGTTCGGCTATAACTCCGCTGAAAGTGAACCGATTTAAATGAAATTTTGAGCGCTTTGAACACATTGTCGTGCGCTGGTCCTGGCAGATTTTGGGTGCGATCCGCACAGTAGCGACAGCTGGAGAGCCAGGCGAAATTTTTTTGGCGAGTAAGCAACGCACGATTTCACCGTCGACATCTGTGTACAACACGGTGGGTCTGAGGGACTGCGTCGCGCGGGTCTGTCAGCGGCAGCGGAGACTTGCCACAAATGAGCGTCACAAAACATCACCTAAACTGGGCCAGTCAGTGTAAATAAATTTCGGCGATAAAGCTGACGTGAAACGTTTAAGTGCAGACCACCACGCCGGGGCTGACGATATTCGACGCCAATTATCGTTGTGGAATACTGACGTCGCTTGACGCTGCTTGATCGCTCGGTCTTCGCTCGAACGTTAACTAAGTGGTTGCCTTCAAGATGCGGAACTTCTACTCCACTCGGTCTGACGCCGTGCTTCCCAGACTGCGTGGCTCTGGGGTCTCACAGCAACCGAATGTGTACTAACTTAGCTACCCACCGGGCATCATCTTTCTGTAATCACTAGGATAACGAGTACGCTGCTGTAGTAACAGCCCGCCCAAATTTTCGCAATGTTTTAATCCATCTAGGCGTTTTCTCTTTTACAGATGTCTTGGCTAAATTCAGAGTAAGTCAACCTCTACGGGATACCAAAATACCAACAGAAAAATTCTCGATTTCCGCCAGTATCGCGCTATACACTTATACACTGTGTCTAAAAAGCAACACACTTGACTTTTGATCATAATTGCGGCAGATGTAGACCGATTTCAATTTTTTTACTGACAAATTCCCAAGGAAACTCTCTATGTAGGCCTAACAGTTGCAGGGCTATCGCAGCTGTGGGCGCTAATTTACGAACTATAGTTATCATGTTATCATAATAAACTATTAGTTACTAGAATTAACAAATTCTAAAACTATATCGTCGCGCTTTTACTTCTGCAATAGCTCAACAGCTTGTTTGTAGACGACTTAAAACGGTACAGAAGTGGCTAATTGAATGAGGCACAGTCACGCTTCATTTCACGTCTTTTGCACTTGTTATCCATCGTTCAATTGGTCTTTATCTCCGCGAGCGTAGCATCACCTCATTATAACTGATTGTTCGCTACAGCAGCAGCAGCAGCAGCAGCAGTGGGCAGGGGTGACGCTGGCTCATTATCAGCAACTGTCTTAATCTTAACCCTTTTTAGTTCTCAGTAATAATTGCAATCGTACGAAGATGATTGTTGCATCAATAAACTCGCAATCAACCTATTACAGTCTAAAACCAGAAGAAGCCAGCACTCACAAGAGTGCAAAAACCCGCGTCGGCACTGTTTTTTTGTGCCTCGTGACCTTGACCTTTGACGTTTTGATCCCAAATAAATGGGCTTCCAGGACTCATGATTGAAAATTTCTATGTCAAGTTTGGTGGTCTTGGTGAGTCGATTTTAGATATCGTGCGGAAAAACAGACAGACAGACAGACAGACAAACAAACACCGCTGAAAACCCTACCCCATCGACTACCGAAGGCGTGGGTAATAGCCTCTACATCTAAGTAAGTAAGTAAGTAAGTAAGTAAGTAAACATAAATTTTTAAAGTGGCCTAAATAACAACAACTTTACTACAAGGACCACTGTAACGATGCCAGACAAGCAGTCAGAGAATCCGGTGTGTATATGAAAGTTGAAAAAGATGAGTCTTTAATTGACGAAGGAAAGTTTGCAGTGATGACGATGAGATAACGGCTTCTGGCAGACCGTTCAAAACTTGAGCTGCAGCAACCGGAAAAGAACGGTTGCCAACAGTAGACAGTTTGATGGACGGTATGACCAGGCGCCTCTTTCCTGCCACAGAACAGTCAGTGTATTCAGTATTTAAAACACTATTGACATAAATTACTGACATGACATCCAGCAGAAGCACGAAAGTGATGTGATAAATTACGATTCCTTTTACGTTAACGATAATCAAAGCCTAAGACAACGGGCAGCTGAAAATATGGATAAAGAAAGTTGACCTAGATAGACTTGACAAAAAACATGCCGATAAATCTAGCAAACGCTTAAAATCAAGACTGGCATATCTGTATCTCTCAATAGCGGGATGACTAACCCTCAGGCGTTTCTTTCCTGTCACAAAAATAACAGTCAACCAATTAGGGTCCAGTGTATTTAGTATTTACCAATAATCGTAAATATTGCTCTATAATGTCCCTGTTGTGGGCATTAATGTATGTATTTCGTAAGATATTTCGAATGCATATCTGGGAGTCAGTTAAACCAATACAGTTTTATTGTGGTCGATTGAATCTACTTCATATTCTGCATAAAAATCAAATGAACTTTCTATGTCGGTTGAACAGCTGCATGTAACCATTTTTAAGGTCTGCTCTATTTTCAAAACGTTTTGCATTGTATAACTTTAATTTTGTTGACTAATGTAATGTGGACCGTTTTGTTTCTTAATTTTAGCAATTTGTGTTTATTGTGAACGTGTAATATAATATGTACACCTGCCTGTCTGTCCTGTCTGTCTTTGAATTTTGTATTTTTGCCTGTTGGCGAAATAAACGTATATATTATGTGCCCACTAAAAGTTATACAAGAGGTTGCGACGACGAAATAACATCTACACAATGTTACTATTAATTTGCTGGACGCTGTAATGCTGCGCGGAGCTAACGACAGGAGGCGGAGCTTTTTCAGTAAATTAACAAGGTCACGTGATTTGTTGCAGTGGGTGGTAGGTTTAGAGCAGCAGAAGCTACGTATGCTGTTCGTGCCGAAGGCAAAGGTGGCAGCATAATATGTGCCCAGTTATCTAGCGCCTGTCCAGGGTAAGTGATTAACTCTTTATGTGATTAACTCTAACAAGATTAACTTTACGTAGTAAAAAAGCAAAGAGCGTCGGCGCGATGCCTTGCAGAGGGCTGTCTGGTGATTCTTTATTTTTTCGTATATAGCAAAGTCAAGTGAATGAAAAGTGCAAAACTAGGCCTATGCAGTTACATAAATCTTTTAGTAGCTCGATATTATTGAGGTCTCCAACTCTCCACAATGGCGGGCCCTAGTATACAAAACAGTATGTGTCTTAGTTCCTGTGACCTTAGAATTGACGACTCTTTACATTTGATATAAGTTTTAACAAATTTTATAGTGACGTAATTATGGGCATTGATTGAAACTGAAACCGCCGTTGGGCTAAACCTCCCTTTGAAAGCTTTAGCTCCACTCGAAGTGATGCTCATAAAGTATTTTGGGTCAGATAGGATATTGTCAACTTTGAACGTAGTGCGTCAAAGTATACCAGAACATTGTAATGTCAGAGAATAAAATCTAAAAAAATTCTTGTCCTCTCTCCAGGCCAAGCCAATGGGGAAAATCTTCGCGTTTTGGCGCTAGTTCCTTTTTGAGCTTCACTGGTTATCTACGCCGACGGTAGTCGTGGGGGTAAGGGTAAGGTTTTTACCGCCGTTTGTCTGTGTGTCTGTTTTTCCGCACGATATCTCTGAAACCGATGCAGTTATGATCACCAAACTTGACATCAACTTATTTTGGGATGAAAAGTTCAAGGTCACGAGGCACAAAAACATTGCTGGCGTGGGTCCTGGCGCTCCTGCGAGAGCTCGCTTCTTCGATAGTTTACTATAGACTGTACTCATCGTCGCCGATTTTGAATCGTATTGATCCTCGTTTGTTTTGCGGACGACTTTAAACAGCCGTCGGCCAAAAACAGACAAGATGAGTAGTTCGTGTACCCACAAATTGGCGCCATCAACGACAGCATTGCGAAGGCGCAATTCGCCTTCATTATGTGCCACGAATTGAGTCGGACAGTCGCCTAGGACCGTCCGTTTCTGCCTGAACGGTTCAGCCATTAGTCGGTGCGCCGCTCATTATGCTAATCCGGGCGAGGAAATCCGGGAGTAGGCTAAACGAGTTACGGCGAGAAGCAGTTTAGACACGACCAATTTAGCGCCGGACGCCCGGCCAAACCGCCGGCAATCTGTCCAACTAGTGTGCGAATGGGTTCGGATCATTCAAATGTCGATCCTGTAGTAAAGCCGCAATTCTGCTAAATATTACGGCGACGATTCAATACGATAGGGCCTACATCAAATACGATAATGCATACCGTTCGTACACCCAAAAGGCAGACCGGTAAGAAAGAAAACAATCTATGGCACGAGAGCATTAATAATTATATTAATGCATGACTAGGCCCTATGTAGAGGAAGCCGGCAATCACAAGAGTACAAAAGTCCGACACTGTTTTTTTGTGCTCCGTAACCTTTTGACCCCATAATAAATGGGTTTCCAGGATTAATGGTGAAACATTACTATGTCACGTTTGGTGATCCTAGCAGCAGCGGTTTTTGAGATATCGTGTGGAAAAAAACAGATAGACAGACAGACGAACACGTTAAAAACATTACCCCTCGACTGCCGTGGGCGTGGCTAAATAGTCGACCGATGTTAAGAAATGCAATAGGAGACAACATTAAACGCCTTCAATCTCAAACGGTTGTCAGAGAGATACGTTTTTGCTGTTTGTTTTTGTGCAAAGCTCAAAGACGACTTTCCCACTGTCTCTTCAGGCAAACACCATCTTGCTGGGGCAACTTCAAAAAAGAGACGTCGCTTAAGAACTGCGCAACCGAGTTGTATAGAAATCAACCAAATCAACAACAAATGCCGACTGTTTTGCGCATCTCAACGTGTGCCAAGATGGACGCTAAATTCCACTCGCGTTGTATATTCGTTGTCTGCATATCATTATTATAACAAGAAGCTCAGCTGTCACGGAGAAAACGCGCGATGCCGCTGCGTAATGTCAGTTGAAATCATTTCAACTGCTGCATGCACAACTGTACGGAAAAAAATCCCAGTTGAAAATGCTTCAATAGGTCAATGACCTTGAAGGTCACTCAAGGTCATCGGAATTGCCGCAGATTCGAGAAGCCATATATAATTTCTTGTTAGTGGTCTGTGGTAACAATGTCTCTATGTTGCACCGTTTCCCAGATATTACCACATTTACAGTGTACGTGACTCTGTGACCTTGAGAAGTCCTTCAGTTTCTAATAAACATGCTAAATTAGTTCGTTTTACTGTTTTAATTATGTTAAACTACCGCTGTAAAATAGCGAACTTCTGATTTTTTT
>Ga0209780_1002912_pt1 | contig 12468 bp, 10 predicted proteins | sample WorMetexBAHAMAS2_FD_187384 | JGI IMG/M metagenome (GOLD analysis project Ga0209780, IMG submission 187384) | Marine gutless worms symbiont microbial communities from Max Planck institute for Marine Microbiology, Germany - Inanidrilus exumae... | ecosystem: Host-associated > Annelida > Digestive... | reverse complement strand
ATATATATATATTGACTTGCATAGTGCAGTCTGTAATTTAACTGTAGGCCTGCCTACAATTTTGCTGCTAGACCCCAGTGGGTTAGCTGTGATAGCTGTAGTGGCTAGTTGGCTGGTGGATAAGCTTCAGTGTGAGATTAATTCCTACACGTCGACTGTGATTGAAGTACTTAAGTTGTTTGGTATTAATCAGCCATTTAACTGTTTAATTTGACTGCTCGCTAGTTATTAGTTGTTTTGCTACCTGTAGTTGTGATCCTGTGGCCACATAAGTAAGTAAGGTCACTGTTGTGAACGTAGGTTGAGTTAACGTTTTGTTTGTATTAAGTAAGTAGAGTGAGTAAGAGGTTTTGCCTCCCTGCATTCCTTACTTAGGTTGATCAACCACAATTTAAGTAGCTATTTAGTAGCTCTTTTTCCATTTTGGCCCCTTACTAGTAGTGTTTGGGCCGGGTCACCATTGCCAGTCTGTGTGAAGTCGGGTTGTTTACACTAGTCGTGTTTTTTATGTGTACACCTCCCAGTAGTAATGGCAACCACACGCTCACACCTGACCATTGCCGAGGTCCTGGCAATGACCGCGGAGGACTGGAGAATAGAGTGCCTCAGATTAGAAATCCCAGCCTCGGGTTTGGATAAGAGTGCCATTCAGAGGCAGCTCTTGGAACACATAGTAGCCATGGCTGCGTCCACTCCTGCTAGCCAGCCCAGAGCTCCTACAGACTATGCAGCAGTAAATCCTAACCCAGCAGGGTTAGACCAGGAGGGTTTCATCCGTGAGGAACCCAACCTGAAGAGAAGAAGACTATCGCCCAGGACCATGACCTTCAGGACACCCTGTACTCTCCACCTCGCCAGTGAGATTCTATTCTCTATCCTGGGGATGTCCAGAATCCTGCCCCTGCCGACCAGAGCTCAGGAGTGATCTGGTTCCGGCAGGATCAATCCCGCCAGACAGATGTTAAGCCACCTGCACAGATCCGGACCATGCCGAAATACTCAGATGTGTCTGATATACAGCTACAGCTCCTACGCCTTGAGCTTCAGCATGAGCGAGAGCTTAAAAAGCTATAATTGGAGCGAGAGAGGGCGGAGCGCCAGCAGCAGTATGAGCTTAGAAAGTTGGAGATGGAGATGAGCAGAGCCTCAGGTTCCTCTGCCCAACCTGCTGATCCTCACTCACCCCAGCCGCCTCCCTCCCGGGTGGAAGCCGCGTTTAAGTTGGTGCCAAGTTTTATGAGCACGATGTAGAGAGTTTCTTGATCTCTTTTGAGAAGGTAGCTGAACTTGATAATTTTCCTCCGGATAAGTATATAGCTATCTTACAGGCCCACCTTACCGGGAAAGCTTTGAAAGTTTTACTAAGCTTTACAAAAGGTAAAGGTCGGATTCTTATATAGCGCGGCTTACGCTATGACCGGACCAGCGCGCTTTACAATCTCGGAAGTGGCAGTTGATTGGCAAGATCCAATGGTGCTGCAGAGCAAACTGCGGCCATCCAATTGCACGCGTTAACGTACAATTGGACCCGCGTTACGCAGCTATCAAACACATAACCGCACCAGGCCTTCACCCCGTAAGCATTCACCAGACGTCGCCACTCGCGTGAGGAAGCAAACATCCGATTACAGCTTACTACTCAATTTATCGACCTCAAAAGGACGAAAGGCTGAGTTGACCTGCGTGGCTGGTTACATACTGAAATAAAGTGCCGCCTCCTGGAGTTGAACCCAGACACGTCACCCATCCCAGTACTAACCGGGCACGACGTAGAGTAACTTCGTTGATACGACCAACGCTATTACCACTACGCCTTACGCCACGCAGAGTGTAGGGATTATCCTACTCTTAAAGTTGCCTTGCTTCAGACATACTCGGTTGTTCCCGAAGTCTATCGTAGACACTTCCGGAACCTTAATAAGAGTTACACTGAGACTCTCTGAGTCTGCTTTCCTTCTAAGTGCGCAATTCACTCGTTGGTTAGAAATTGAGGGGGTGTACTCAGATGTTGATTTGCTCCGCGATCTGATGCAGCGTGAGCAGTTTCAGAGCAATCTTGACTCTGAATTGCGTGTCTTGTTAATTGACCAGAAGCCTAAGAATTTGTCCAAAGTGGCTAGGCTGGCAGACCAGTATGTAGCGGTTCGGAAGGCCGACCGCGCTGCCTATAAGGTCAAGACGCTGCTTCCAAAGGTCATGCTATTAAGCCAAAGTCAATTGGTAAGTCAGGTCGTAATCAAGCTAGTGTGGGCTTCCAGAAATCACCATCGTTTAGCCACAATGTTAAGCCTCACGATGAGTAGAAGCCATCAGCTACTTCAAACAGTTCCAAATACTATCGTTCCGATAACGACCGGGCACCCAGATTATGTTTTCACTGTAAGAAACCTGGGAACATCATGTCTCACTGTCCCAAGTGACGGGCAAAATTAGAGCAGAAAGATGCCCCAGTGCAATTGGTTTCTACCTTATCGTCTCAAGTCGTGGCCTGTGTGGCTTAATTTAGAGCGCTGACTCGCGATCCTAAAGGTCGCGGGTTCGAATATCGGCCAGTTCGCTTCCAGGTAACAGCCTCGGGCAAGCTGCTCACACGCATGTGCCTCTGTCACCAAGCAGTATAATTTGGTACCGGCCGATGGGCGGTGACGCTTTTCGGCTGGAAACGTAACCGCAGGCCTGGCGGAAAGTAATGGCAGCCTACCGCCGGGTGGATGGCTTCAAGTCACCTGCAGGCTGACTGCCTGTACACCGGGATCAGCTCCTGGCCCAACGCTCGGTAACGAGTATGGAAGAACTTTTTTACCTTTACCTCTCTAGTCACTCAAGGTCAAGTAAACAATAATGTGGTTCTTAAGCCGCAGGAAGTGGACCCACGTTTTGAAGGTCATTGTTCACTAGTGACCATGGTCAGACCTGATAATTCACGTCGTATAGTCCGAGCTCTACGAGACACCGGTGTCTTACAGTCACTCGTGTCCCAGCAATCTGTTACTGACTGCGATAATGAGTCCACGGGGGAGTTCCGTCTGATCCATGGTGTTACGGGTGAGACTGTCAGTGCCTCTTATCCATGTTACCCTGCAGAGTAGTTTGTGCACGGGTAGTTTTCTTTGTGGATTAGCAATATGTTTGCCTACTTGCCTTCATGCTGTTAGGAAATGATCTATGTCCTAGTGTGCCAGCTGCCGATGTGGCTGTGGTAACCCGTTCACAGTCGTAGAGAAGCGGAATTACAGACTCCGCTAGGCTCTAAGTCAGAGGATTTTTCAGCTGAGGCAGAGTCAGATGTTGATAAGTCGGTTGAAGTGGACCTTGCTTCTTTGTTTGAAAGTTCTGTTGTGGCGGAAACTATTCCATTTGATTTTGTGGATCGCACAGAACTTATTCGTTTACAACAATCTGATCCAGGTCTGTCGTCTTTGTTTGCGTTGGTTGATAAGGGCGACGACCATTACCTTATTAAGTCTAGTGTTCTTCTGAGAACTTGGCGAGATAAGTTAGCTCCGCCAGAGAGTAGCATTCACCAGATAGTGGTTCCTGTCTCTGTGCGCCCTAAGCTGCTTCAGATTGCACATGAGATACCAGCTGCAGGTCATTTGGGAGTAGCTAAGACCCAGACTCGTTTGCTACATCACTTCTGTTGGCCTAGCATTTCTCGTGATACTAAGAGCTTCTGTCACAGCTGTGATATTTGCCATCGTTTGGGCAAAGGCAATAAGCCTGTTCTAGCTTCCATCCCAGCAGACGTCTTGGTCCAGTCGCCAGTCATTGACGATCCTGCACTGACCTCTCTTCCCTCCTCAGTACCAGTGGTTAAGACCCTGTTGTCCAAGGCCGATGACCAGTTGACCTCCACCCAGACTGAGGGCTTAACTGCCTTCAACGGGGCTTGAAAACTTGGCTGTTCTCTAGTTACTAGCGTGCACACTGCACAGCGCATTCGAGACTTTGTGACAATGCGATATACAAATCTACTTTTACCATTACCATTACTGTAAGACTTTGGAGACGTCTTTTCTTTTCGGATGTGCTCGGTAGAACCACCCCTGGGGTGCACCACATTGAGTTAAAGCCGAACACGAAGCCCATCCGTTGTGCCCCTTACCGATTGAATCAGGAGAAAACCAAGGTCCTTAAGGACGAGTCAGACAACCTCCTCGACCAGGGCATTATAGACGAGAGTACCAGTCCTTGGGCCTAGACCACTGTCATGGTTCCGACGGCAGATTGATCTTTGCGATTATGTACAGATTTCTGTAAGGTCAATAACTGTACGGTGCCAGACCCCTTTTGTTCTCAGTTTTTACAACACCCGTTGGACATCTAATCTCATTATTCGGCATCTCATACCACCAATATGCAGATGATACACAACTCTATACAGTCATCAATCCGACCTCGGCCACTGATCTACAACGACTGTCTGACTGTGCTGAAGCTGTGACGAAATGGCACCTGAAGCGTGTTATTGTTGGGTGTCACTGAGAAATGTTTCCGAAGTTGTTTTTGTGTGAGCCCTTCCAGTATCTTACCAATGCTGTTCAGGTTAATGATTGGGCGATAGTTAGCTCGGTCGTTGACGTCAGCACCTGGTTTCTTAATCAGTGGCGTCACCTGACCAACCTTAAACATGTCCGGGAAGACTCCCTGCACAAATGACATGTTGGCCAGCCGACAAATCAGACTGCTAAAAACGTCACTGCATCCTTTGATCATATATATTGGTACACGGTCCAGTGGTGAGGTTTTCGATGGACAACTGTCAATAATTCGCTTCACATCGAGCTCAGAGATGGTATCAAAACAGTCTGAGTTTGGCGGTGCACTGAGAACTATGGCTGGTGGAACAGATGAGATGAGCAGCAAATGGGTCAGCTATGGTCTGTGCAATGGTGCGGACTTTGTTAGCAAAGAACTGACTGAATTTGTTGCACATTTCTTGACTGTCATCAATGTCAAATGAGGCACGATGATGATCGTTGTATAGCAAATCATTTGTGATGCGCCGCCGTTTCCGCGAATCACTACCGGCTTCCGAAAGTTTTACGCCAATATACTCGCCTCGCGGTTTGTTGATGAGTTTATTTGTGGACTGGCAGGATGAGCGGTACTCCTTCCAATCAAATTCTGTCTTCGTTCGGCAATAGCGTCGTTCCAACCTCCGTCTCTCACGTCTCACATCAGCAGCTTCCTTCGACATCCAGCCAGCAATTGGCTTGCCACGGCGCTTCGTGATCATCTTGGATGGCGCCATGTAGTCCAGGATGGCGACAATGCAGTCATCAAGCTGCCTTGCATATTCGTTAGTCGACGTACTTGGATTGACGCAGACTTCACACTCCAGTAACCGTCGCCGGAACTCATCGAGGTCCATGTTGTGGTCGTTTCGGTCAACGTAACTGACGTGGCGTGGCTGTGACATGCTCACGTTGACCTGGGCACTAATGATGGAGTGGTCGGACACGCCAAGATCACGAACACCCGTGCTCTAAATCATCGATGAACCGTACGATGTGACGACAAGGTCAAGCAGCGCTTTGCCCCTGGTCGGTGAAGTGATGTGCTGTTGAAGATTATGACTCACGAGAATAATGGCTAGTTGCTTGCCAATAGTACCAGGTAAGGTGAATGACCCACAGTTGAAATCACCGCACACAGTGGACTCCCCGGGCAGTGCACTGACCTCACCCAGCAGCTCGTCAAGTTGGTCGTGGAAACCAGTAGACTTAGGTGGCCGGTACAGCACAATGATGTTAATGCGACCCTTGCGCGTAGAGATGCGTACAGCGACAACATCACATTGATGATACGATCCAGTCAAAAAGAGCTGTCGTGCACGCAAATCATCGTTGGCGATAAAGGCAGCCCAACCTCCGGTGCCAACGAATGGTCGGTGTGCATGGAAAAAAGTGAATCCAGGTGGTGCAGCATCCAGTTTGATGGTCGTCGGGTGGTCGGCCGTAATCCATGATTAAGACTTGCGAGACAGTGTAGTTTGAGTTCGTCGATTAGACTGTGGATTACAGCAGTTTTGACTTCAGAGATTGTGCATTGATGTAGCCAAGATTGAAACCATGTGTCCAGGGGTTATTTCGATGTCGCCACAGAGCAGTAGTGTTGATATTAGGAATTCGCCAATTAATACCATGGGTCCCTGATTACAGAAACTGGTGAGCTTATGATGCAATTCCGTAACAGGTTAAACATGGTGCATGTGATAGTGGCATCACTGCAGAAAATATGGAAAAGTCACAGCATACCGAATTCAACGAAGATACGACTAATGAAAGTGCTCGTGTGGCCTGTAGCAATGTAAGGCTGTGAAAGCTGGACACACAGAAAGAATGAAGAAACATGCCTTGACGACTTTGAGATGAAAGAGCTGAGAAAGATTCTGCGGGTTTCGTGGACAGCCAAAAAAGTGGGTTCCTAACAAAGCTGGAGTAAAGAGGGAACTGTTAGACATTGTCAAAGCAAGGAAGCTAGCATACTATGGTCACACCATCAGGAAACAAGGGAGTTGCCTGGAGAAAGAGATAATGCAAGGAACAATGCCAGGTGCACACAGGCCAGGAAGACCATGCACGGCCTGGATGAACAACATCAATACATGGACAGGACTATCCGTGGAAGAGTCCATCAGAATGACAGAGGACAGAGATAAATAGAGAAAGTACGCCGATGGTGTGGCCAACCCTCGGATCAAGGACGGCTAAGGAACAGAACAGAACAGCTTCACCGATTCTACAGATATGACTGGGGGCCAAAATTTAAATAAATTAGACACGTACGGGACTGACGGTCGACTCTTCGCAACTGACGTTTCTGCCAAGTTCAAAGTCACGTATCACAAAAAACTAGGACAAATATAAAAAATTAGCCCCATACGGGACTGACGGTAGATGCCTACTTCCTGCCGACTTCAAAGTCACGTGACACAAAAACTAGGAAAAAAATCAAAAATCCGGCCCAGGTAAGCTTTAGTTATTGTGCCCTAATTTAAGAATCCGTGGTCATTTGCCAGCCCCCATTATAAACGGGAGAAGACTTTCAAGGGCTCGTGACCTTGACCTTGCATCGGGTCATACTACATACCGTCATGCATCACTCATCGACCTCTGCCTTCCTACCAAATTTCATTGAGATCGGAGGAAATTTTTTTTCGAGAATCACAACTGTCGTTACTGCCAACTTCAAAGTCACGTGACACAAAACTAGGACAAAAATCCCACCCCGATAAGCTTTAGGTGTTACCCCCTAATTTAAGAATCCGTCGTCATTTGCCAGCTCCCGTTATAAATGGGGGAGGAGATAGCCGTTGAAAATGGCCGAATTTCCGACTTTAAGGGACTCGTGACCTAACCTCGAATCGGGTCACACTGCATACCGTCATGCATCAGTCGTCGACCTCTACCTACATACCAAATTTCATTGAAATCGAAGAAATTTATTGTGGACGTACGGACGGACGGGCGGAAGGATATTCGAGACCCACATTATTGGGTCGACTCAAAGGAGTCGACCTAGAAATCCAGCACGGCCAAATTTAGATATTTTGCTCTAGTTTAAGAAGCAGTGGTCAGTTGCCAACTCCCATTGTAAATGGCGGAGGAGATAGCTTTTGAAAATGGAAGGATTTCCAACTTTGAAGGGCTCGTGACCTTGACCTTGGATCGGGTCATACTGCATACCGTCTTGAATCAATCATTGACCTCTACCTACAACCAAATGTCATTGAAATCGAAGAAACTTTTTGTGGACGGACGCACGGACATTTGAGACCCACTTTTTAAAGTCAACTCTGTAGAAGAGTCGACCTAAAAATTAGCCTGACGTTTCTGCCAATTTCAAAGTCAGGTGACATTATAAAAACTACGACGAACATAAAAAATCCAGCCCGATCAAATTTGGACATTGTGCCGCAGTTTAAGAATCAGTGGTCATTTGCCAGCTCCCATTGTAAATGGCGGAGAAAATAGCTTTTGAAAATGGCAGGATTTCCAACTGCCAAGGGCTCGTGACCTTGACCTTGGATCGGGTCATACTGCATACCGTCGTGCATCACTCATCGACCTCTACCGACAAGCCAAATTTCATTAAAATTTGAAATTGAAGAAACGTTTTGTGGATGGACGGATGTACACACGGATGGACGGACCGTGCGATGTTCGAAGCGGTGACAGAAAAACTAGGACAAATATCAAAAATCCGGCCCGATCAATTTTAGATAATGTATCCTAGTTTAAGAATCAGTGGTCAGTTGCCAGCTCCCATTGTAAATGGCAGAGGAGATAGCTTTTGAAAATGGCCGGATTTCCAACTTTCAAGGGCTCGTGATCTTGACCTTGACCTTGGATCAGGTCATACAGCATACCGTCGTGCATCACTCATCGACCTCTACCAACATGCCACATATCACTGAAATGGATGAAACGTTTTGTGGACGTACGGACGTACGTGCGTGTGTACGCACATACGGACGAACGGACATTCGAGACCAGTTTTATTAGGTAGACTCTGTCGAAGAGTCGACGTAAAAACGGGTCACGTGACACTGACAACGCCCTTTAGGGGTAGTTCGTTATCCCAAGGCTAATACTTTACACATGATACCTGTATACAAAATTTTGCAACTCTCGCTTTAGTTGTTTGATTGCAAGTATCAAAACTGAAAATGGGTCATGTGACCCTGATCATGCCCCATTTAGAGGTGGTTTGTCGTGCGAAAGCTAGGACTTAATATAGTTTAACTGTATGTAAAATTTGACGATTCTAGCTTCAGCTAGAGATATCATTGGGGTCCAAAAATTTAAAATGAATCACGTGACCCTGAGCACGAAGCGATTTGTCGTCCATATGCTGGTACTTGATGTACTAACTATGTACAAAATGTGATCACTCAAGCTTCAGCCGTTCTGGAGATATGATTGGTGCCCACCAAAATTTAAGTGGTTCACGTGACCTGACCACACCCATTTCAGGGATAATTTGTCATCCATAGGCTAGCACTTGCTACGTTCAACTTGCCTACCAAATTTGAAGTCTCTGTCTCTGCCCACTACAAAGGTATGACAAGGGATACAAAATGAGGAAAATGGGATGGTTTTGAGTAGTTAGGGGCCAACCAAGGTCACTGAAAATAGCGCCATTCGATACGGCGCATTCAAGTTCCTATTAGCCTTTCATAGTAACTATGTCCCTATCTTGGACCGTTTCTAGTTATAGGGAGATATTGGTTAAAAATCGCCAATTTGAACCTACCTCACCTCTATTTGGCGCCCCCATTGGGGTGTCCCCGTGGAATTACGCCAAGATTTTTGGCATCAGAAAACTAGAGTCCCTGGGCGTTGTCTACGTGATCCCAGATTTAGCCGTCTTAGTAGAACACCGACTTGTGACAGACAGACGGACACAGGATGACGGCAAGTACCGTGCTAGCATAGCATCTCGCGGGTAAAAATGGGTCATATGACCCTAACCATGTCTATTGAAAAGTACTTTGTCATCCCAAGGCTAATACTGGATATATTCTACCAGTACACCAAATGTGGCGACTCTTGCTTCAGCCGTTCCGGATATAATTGCTGGCATCGAAATTAAAAATGGGGAATGTGACCCTGACAACGCCCCTTTTAGAAGTGATTTATCATCGGAAAGTTAGTACTTGATATAGTCTACCTGTGTGCAAAGTTTAATGGTTCACCTGACATGACTATGTCCCTGACTATGTGCCTTTCAGGGATGGTTTATCATCTACAGGCTAGCACTTGCTACGATCAACGTACCTGTCAAATTTAAAGTCTCTAACTCCAGCCACAATGAACATACGAAAGGTGATACAAAATGTCGAAATTGCGGTGGCTTGGGGTAATTAGGAATCACCCACTGAAAATGGCGTCATTCAAGAGAGCGCCGTTTCTGAGATATAGCGAGATACTGGTCGAAAATCGCTGCTTTTAATCTAGCCCACCTCTATTTGGCACCCCCTCTGGGGGTGACCCGTTAGAATTTCGCCGCAATCTACGGCGCCAGAAAACTAGAGTCCCTGGGCTATCGTACGGTGCTGTTTGTATGATTCTAGGTATAGCTGCCCTGTGACAAACGGACAGACAGACACTAAAAAGACAGACAGTCAGACGGACACACGGAGACAGCAAGTACCGCGCTAGCATGGCGTCGTGCGGGCAAAAATCAATAATTTTCAACTGACTAATTTGGTTGAGGGTAGCAAGTGCTAGCCCATGGATGGCAAACTATCCCTGAAACCATTTAAATTTTGGTGAACACCAATCATATTTCTGGAACGGCTGATCGTCTCAGATGCTGTCAACTTAGTTCGCTGGTGAGTGTCATAAACTTCTGATGGTTGTCGGACAACTGTTGATCACACCCACCATCGAGATCTGTATTCAGCAACTAGGCCTAGTAGAAGATTTCATTTGATTTATGATGCAATACAGAGTATTTAACATGCGCTGAGCCTTTGCGCCACGCGGATCTGTCAGCGGAAGTGGAGAACCTTGTTATGTAATATTTCTGCCACAGTCACACACCCTGAAAATCGGAAAATGCATGCTTAAGTTACAGCTGAAAATGTTCTAGATACTTCTTTGAGACACAGTGTAGTATCACAGTGTAGCACGGTAGTGCTTACACTGATGTAAGGGCGACCAGCTATTCCTATGGAAAAAGGGCAAAATTGGGGGTATCAGAACTCCGAAACCCCTTAACCGATTGTCACAAAATTTGGCATGGGTAATTACGTCGGCGATATGACACAGGAAGCCAAAATTCAAACCGATCCCCCCAGTGGGGGCGTCACGGCAAATGTGTGAAATATCACTCCCGCGTGATTTTCAGTTTTTTGTGACCACAATTTTTGCTCGCGTCCCGAGATTAAACTGGAGAACCGATTTTTATATGGTTTGATTCATAGGATGTCAATCCCGGGTTATTGATTTCCTACAGGGTTAAAATTGCAAAAAAATTCCGATTTCCGCAATTTTTACCCCAAGAACACCCAAAAATGGGCGTGAATAGGCATTTTCAAGCTTAACGCTCAAAATATTAAAATTTGCATATTATCGAAAGTACTGCACCAATTCAAGCCAAATTTTGCACAGTGACAGAGACCACCAAAATACACTCCGTGGGTGGTCCAAACAGGCGTATAACAAATCCAAGATGGCGAAATTGAAAACGGCCATATCTCCGCAACGGTTCGACCGATCTGCACAAAATTTGGCATGGTGATGCATTTTGATCCTCCGAAGGGTATGAGCAGTTAAAATTTCGAACTTTTAGAAATCCAAGATGGCGGACGGCCTACATCTTGAAAAATCGAAAATGGCCATATCCCCGCATCGGTTCACCAGTACAAATTACGATATACAAAATAAGGCATTTCACTTTAATGACAGAACTGTTAACTTTTACCATATATTTTGCATTTGTTTGCAAGCCTATTTGGGGGAACGCTAGTGTATCACGGTATTACCGTTCCCCTTGTCCTGACATCTTTTGGGGGAACAGCGTCCCCCAAAAAATATTTGGAGGAACGGCGTTCCCCCGCATTCCGCGTTCCCCCTCGACTACACCACTGGCGACGGCTGTTATTTTCAAATCCAAAAATTACCATATCTCTGCAATGCCCACATGACCTTCTTCAAAATCTTTTGAACAGACATTTGAAGTTATATCTTAGTAATAAAACAGCAAATACATAAATGGTAAAAACTGGCCAGTTTACAACCAGGTGTAAGGGCGACAGAGTCATAGCTCTAAAACGGCAAAAATCACTTTGGTGGGACTCTGCCTAGAACGCTAAGCACGCCCTTACCAGCAAGGTCATGCCAAAAAATCATACTTGCTATAAATGTGACTGTATCACGTAATAAATGGACATTCGGGCAATACCAGTAGGGAACAGAACCATCAACTGCCACACGACTTCGCTGGTAAGGGCGTGCTTAACGTTCTAGGCGGAGTCCCACCAAAGTGATTTTTGTCGTTTAGAGCTATCACTCTGTCGCCCTTACACCTGGTTGTAAACAGGCCAGTTTTTACCATTTATTAAAAGTAGTAGCATTTATATGTGAATACATACTCCATATTCAAGGTACTGCCGGTGCTGTGGTGCGGTGTGCTTAATGTCAAATGTTGTTTCTTTGCCTTCTTCCACAGCATTAGCGAGTTCCACATCTCTCCGGTGAATCTAGCAGATATAAGTGACAACAACAAAGACCATCAACAGCAGCAGCAGCAGCAGTGTGCAGTTCAGTTCACAGCATCAGCAGCAATAATTACTGCCAGCAATGACACACACACTAGCTAGCCTACATACAACACAAGAATGAATCGCTGAGCCGCTGCAATACCAACCAGCATGCGTACAATCCATTACTGACGCAAAAAAGGAGAGGAAGGAAAAATGGAGGGGAAGGAGAAGGGAAAGGGGAGGGATGGGAA
>Ga0209780_1002911_pt1 | contig 12469 bp, 16 predicted proteins | sample WorMetexBAHAMAS2_FD_187384 | JGI IMG/M metagenome (GOLD analysis project Ga0209780, IMG submission 187384) | Marine gutless worms symbiont microbial communities from Max Planck institute for Marine Microbiology, Germany - Inanidrilus exumae... | ecosystem: Host-associated > Annelida > Digestive... | reverse complement strand
ACAAATAACACTTTAGACAATATTGTCAGCAAGCTAGCAGAATCCTCGGCATCATACAAAAAAAACATAGTAAGGTGTTTTGACAGGTCCGTCCGAAGAATAGATCGTTTAAATGCAGACTCCGGATGAAGCCCCAAAAAGCCTTCTAACATAACATAACATATCCGTGTATTTGACAACAGTCTGAACGCAATTGTAAGACAATAAAACATGCATGCATTAAATACTGTCAGTAAACTTGATAAAATAACATACGGATGATAAAATTACAGTCTGTTAAATGCGTTAGTCTTTCGGGCAGTGATCTGTCGTGTGCGTGTGGTCTAAGGTTGTAATTATATGAGGTAGGAGCGACGGGCGGCAGGAGGCGATGCAGAACATGGTCTGGGTTATGTAAAACTTTGTTAAATAAATTTTCATCGGCTTGGATGCATAAGTCGTCAAAACTGGCTAAATCAGACGAATAAAAACCAACCCGGGCGCTTCGTCGAAGAAAACTATAAACCTTTTGTCTAGCTATCTTGAGCTCCAGCAAAGCCCCACCATGCTGGCTAAAATTACAGAACGGAAAACCGCCTGTATTGTTATCCTGCATAGGCTGTGTGCATGCACGCATAATGTTTAGGGCATACAAAATCTGGGCACTGGAGGTGGCCAAATGTTGAACATGAGGTGTGATGGAAAGGCCATTTGTGTCCACAAAGACTATTTCCTCACTCTTACTAAGATTCAGAGAGAGGTTATTAGAGGTAGCCCAATCCGATATATGCTAGAGTTCGTTGGATCTGGTATTGACGTTGACAGCGAATATTACTATGTCTATTATCAACCGATTAACACAGCCAGAACTGCTCATGATGCATGAACATACATTACATATACAAGGATAGTGGCGTTGGAAGGTAGTGGTGTTGGAGGGCCAGCATAGAGGCAGCAGAGCCCTTCCATGAGGAGTCCAGTGGTGGATGACCAGAGGGTGACTTTACATGGTTAGTATCAGCGTCAGTGTTTTGCTTAGGCCCAATATGCCCTTAGCAGTCCCATCCCATTCCTGCTGTCTTCCCATTCATGTCGGGGTTCCACAGCTGTCCCATCTGAGTCTTACAACTTTCAATCCTACTCCCACCCCATTCCTGCAGAATCTGTTACCCACTGCTATTTCTTTCCTTTTAATCTTAATCTTAGCTTCATGTTTAGGTGAATATTAACAATTATTATTAGCAATAATGAAAACATCACAAACATTTTTATGGTAAGATTAGCCTCCTGAGTAGGAAGAGTAGCAGCCATATTCCCACGGGACCATTCCTGGTCCCACAGTAATACCACAGTTGTCAGTCCTGCTCCTGGCATTCCCATAGGACAAATGGTAGTCATCGTTACCACTCCTGTGGTTTTCCCGTGGTTATCCTGCGGCATTTTACGGCATCAGTTCCCATGCAAAACACTAGTCAGTAGTGCGAGTTTCAGTGCTTTGACACTGTTGGTTGGATGAGAGGAAGGACATCCATGATCCAGCCGGTAAAATACCTGCACCACTCATCAGCAGAGGTTCTCTTCTGGATCAAGTGAAGGAAGCACACCGAGGGCGAACTGGCTACCTGGGGTTCACCTGGAAACATCGCCGTTAGAACAAAGGTGATGAAGACACCTGTAACGTGCTCCTGTGCATCTGACTTGGTACAAATGAGAGACGTCATATCAAGTTGTGAGTCAACTGTCACTGAGTTGGCTCTCAAATCTAACTCTGACTCCAGTGAAGTTGGAACTTTTAGACTAATATCACCTGCAATTGTACAGATCAATATCAGCCACTGAAAATGTTACAAGAATTAACTAGAAAACATAGGCAGTCATATCGACATGCAGACCCACGCCGGCAGTAGCAGCACACAGCCGTAGCAGCATGCATCACAAGCAACCGTGTGACCGTGACAGTTTTCGTAACCGTGTGACCTTGACCTTTGACCTCTTGGTCAATGCACGCCGATCGACTGCTATAGAGTATACGTGTACGAAGTTTCATGTTGATAGCTCAAGCCGTTTTCCTTTTAGAGCATGGACAAACAGACAGACAGACAGACGCAACTGATAGCTATACCCATGCTGGCAGCTATACAGCCGGCGTGGATAATTATTCAATTACTTATTATTAGTTATTAACAAAACAATGCATAAACAACAGGCAGTATGCAGAAAACTTAAATGCATTTTCTTGAAGAATGACAATATGACGATGACAACGGTGACAACAACAACGATTTTGCACCCATAATTGCCATAAGATCTTCAACACTTACATCTAAATGCAACGGATTTTTACCTACACCGTCTGTGTACTGCAGACAGTAATAACATAGTAAGTAAGTAAGTAAGTAAGTAAAAGTGAATTTATATAGCGCATTATCAAAAAATCTCTAATTCAACAAAACTCACAGGAAGTCACGTATGACATATCAAACCACAAGACGCTGAGTCACTGGCTTGTGAAATCATTTTCACTAAAGTAATCGCATTCAAGAATAATACAAGAAAATACGGAACTTTTATATATGATGATAATATGGCCACATCATGCAAACATTTGGTGAACTTCGGTCCAGCAACTCCAGAGTTTGGGGGCGAAACACACCCTTCGTCGATCAACAGTTTGAATTTAATGGCCTTAATTTAATGGCCTTGTTTCAGCACAACCTGAGTAAGCCGGTACCAGAAAGACAATCCTTTCTGGATTTTAATGAAGCAAGAGATGATGGGGTGGCAGTGGCATCACATCATTTGCACCTCACTCCAAACAGATAACCATGCCAGCAACTCATCACTCATTTTTACAGGATGAATGCTCTTCCTGACAGCCAACCAATGTCCAAGCACTGAAGGCAAAGTAAGAACGTAAATATAAGTAATACATTTAAAACCAATACATAAGAAACTAGAGCTAAATTAACACAAGTAATACAAAAGCAATGAAAAACGAACCAGATTTAACTCTGATATTGACTGACTCATGTTGACTAATAAGCAAGTTGACATTTCCGTTGTTTACTTGGGCGTCCAAACTTCCATCAAGTGAATCTAGCATCAGCATCATTGGTACAGCCATCATTTGACAGTACAGGACAACTATCTATTTAACAAATCATCATATAATCTGGCAAGATGTTTGTGTCAAGCCACATAAGATCACTTCTTCACTGCAGTACAGTCAGCAATAATTTCTTTCTGGCATCAGGTTACTTTAACTTTAAGTAATAACTTCCAAATGTCATCAGAATTAACAGTATTAAGGTTGCAGTTATCTGGAGACACACTGCAACATAAGCTCGAAGACAGCGTTTACCACCGGTGTACTCAACAGGTGACACAACTGTTTACTTATTTACTGACACACAAGCTGTTTAGTTCCTGCATTCAATGATATCTATTGTCATGTGCCTGCAACTGAGTCATGCTAGCATTATCTGCCTGATACTTAGTTTCAGTTTCCAATTCAGTCTACTTTTCTTCAATATATCGCTCACTAGGCCACACCAGAGCCATATCTATGGCTCTGGGACGCACCAGCACCGCAGCGTACTATTGGACAATATCGGACAATGGATGGTGCCGAAAATTTCGGTAAGTCCATTTCTCGTGTGCAGCATACAGCCCAGGGGAAAGACTTTAAATTGATTCTGACATTAAAAGTGGAAATTAGACATCCCTTAGGGGGACCATTTGGCTACGCGTTTTCAGCATTTGTAATCAATGTGGAGTTATGATGGCCTGAAATCGCAATACCTGGAAATTTTGTTAACAATTTTTGCATTTTTTAGAAAAATGATCCCTTTCAAACTGACGCCATCGCGCCCAAAATCTGCCAGGGCCAGCCCCCCAAATTTGGCTTACATTGTTCCAGATGTCATCCAAATTGTTCACTTTCGGCAGAGAAATTGGCGAATGCGTGAAGACCGTTTTTGCCCTGTAGAGTATTAACAATATAGGCTCTTCAAGTCTATAAAAATGCCAGAATACATCACATAGAAAAAGATAGACTTTTAAGGCTAACAGTCTCAACATTAACTAATAAAATGCAAACATAAACATAATGAAAGAAATAAATATATTGTGTGACTTTACCAATTTCAACGTTTCCATCCTGGTGTATATTGATTGCAACATCTCGGTGGGCATTGAGTACAGAGACATTTCCATTACGTGTAACAAATGATGACTGATCTGCATAGAGATTGTCAACAAATATATTGCCTGATTCCGTGGTGACATTAAAATGACGAGATAACGGCTTTGCTACATAAACATGCTGCAGACACACATCAGAAATATCACATGTAGGCACGACAACTTCATACATGAAAATATTACATCACTATATTCAATACTCAGTAAATATAAGATGCAGCATGATGGGAACTGGAAAGACATCACGTGTACATCAGCAAAAGCATATCAACGAAGTTACGAACTGCGTGCGATAGTGTGATATTTTCCCATATCCACAAAAGAAATAGCCTTATACTTGTTTCATCAAATAACCACTGACATTTAACAAATATACAAGAAAAGTCTTAATGCAGTTTTGAACCACAAAACTACACTGTAACCACAACATACATACAGCAATGTATCACTCACCCCATTGCCTTTAGTTTCAAGCACAGCATCACCTTGCAGCAAACCACTACAGATGATACTTCCACCCGAAGTGTGAGCAGTTAAATAACCAGTCTGAATAACAATCACAAATTGATGAGTCAGGTCATTAGCATTAACAGTAAGTACTTTCAGTACAATTTCATTTATATTACATATTTTGGGTTACCAATTTTACGAACTTTATATACATGGAATACATGCACGAATATAATGCAGAAGACAGAGAAGCATGACAAAGAAAAATGATGATCATAAAACAAACAATTCAGCAAAAATAACAAAAATCAGCAAAAGTAACAAAAAATCAACAAAATGGAATTCACAGTTCATGGCTTTAATAATTCAAGACTGTAAATTTTCTCATTTTGCTGCATAACATCTAGATATAATGCAGATTTAGTGTATGTTACTTATAGCTGTGATAGTGATATTACTTTAAAAATAACAACAATTATAGTAATAATAATAATAAGTGTACCAATATGTTGTTAACTTGACATGTACCATCTGCTGCTGAAACATCAATCCTCTCATTCTGCAGAAAATCAACTTCCAGTTTGCTGTGGTCACCAACTGAGGCATATAAATCTATCAAATAAGAAAATATTCACAGTGGTTATGGTGACAACAAAACAAACACACAAAAATTTTGAGTTCCATCAATTTTAGTATTATATTTTGACTCATCAGGGGCCACTCTCCTGCCATTGTCTGATTGTCCTCACATCTTAGTGAATACTGTGCTCACACGTGATGCTTTATCCCTGAGGTTCCATTCTCACTGGTGACATTTTTCTACAAAATGATGCCTGTAAATAGAAAGTTTCCCACTTATTCAGGTAAACATTCATCAAACTATTTCACTTGCAGTGTAACATTTACTGCCACACAGCACCTTGGCCCTTTGTTAAACTTTCACTATACTCGAAGATTTTCTCATATTATGCACATCGGGTACATTGTTCACGTAACATATTCTGGTTATTCGGTATGTTAGCATTTATTCATTATTTAACATTTTGTTATTCAGGGTTCCCACTATCTTTTGATATTGAAATTCAAAGACTTTTCAAGGACTTTCAAGGACCCTCACATTTCATTTTCAAGGACCAATTCTCGACAGATGTTTACAGCATAGTAGTAGAACAGCAATATTTAATGTTTATTTACGTAACAATGGTACAGTAATAAGGTAATAAAAGCAAGTAAGAAAAATAATATGCATTCCAGTCCTATACAATGCTGTTGAATGTATTTGGTGTTCGCAATGTTTGACGTCATGGTGAATTCAAGGACTTTCAAGGACATGTGTAATGAAATTTCAGGACTTCCAAGCACCTGTCCTCTTTTCCTACTTTCAAGGCCTTGAATTTAAGAGAAAAATTCAAGTACTTTCAAGGATGCGTGGGAACCCTGGTTATTGTTCGTCCCAGTTATTTGTGCTACAAAAACATCAGTATAGTTGCATATCTTATCAGACATTTATGGCTACTGTGGGATTAAAAATTTGTTCTCAATGTACACCATGGCCGTGTGGTTTAAAATAAAAAAGGCGGCTACTGCAGATGGCATGCCTGCACAGGTAGTTGGCGAATCAGCTCATGACAGAACCCAAACAATTGTTCTCAGGTTTGAACTTTTCAGAACCGTAGCAATTGCCCAAAATATATGCATGCTTCATGACCACAACAGTGAAAATTAACCATAACACGAGTAACAATTACAACAACAATTGCAGTAATCCCTTATGGTTATCGCATCATAGTTCTCCATTTACAGAAATATTCTGTGAGCATGACAACAACCCCAAGTGTATATTTTTGGTAAAAACTGAAGCAAATGTTTTAGAAAATCACACATAAGCTAGTACCGTATTTGACTGGCACTTGTATATCACAAGCATCAGACTGTTGTCCACTGGGTTTGCTTGTCTTCATGTCTGTGGATTCTGACAGTGAAACGTAACTGAGATCATCGGCACTGCGGCAGTCGACAGACAGGCGCTGTGCAACGTCGTCCACTATCACGAGATTCTGATCTAGATAGACATGAGGGTTCAGAGATGAAATTGTGACATCGCACGACGATCCAACTGTGACGTGTAGCTCGCCGAACTTGTGCACGTCGCACTGTGTTTTATGCAAAGGACAGTAACGTCGTGGGTGATGATGCGTGCAAATAGCAGCTTTCAGCTGACACCGGTCAGCGCGTGACACCGGCTGCACATCGTTCTGCCGACAAAAGTTGTCAGTTGTGAACCTCCCATTACAAGCCGACGCAAAACAACGTGAATAACGTGACGAAATGTATCTCGTCCGACTGAAAATTTTCAACAACTGGCTACCAAGTACACGCATTTTACACTACAAATCTATCAAACAACAAAGATAAACAATGACCACACCTCCATAGAAAAGACATATTCGACACTGATAAGTTTTGAAGGTATAAAATAGTTCATTATTAGGGCTGTGCACATATCGTAATTTGTACTGTGACCGTTGCAGGCAACTTGATCTAGCAGTGTCAGGTTTGCATGCCGCGCCGGCGTGAGTCGAAGCTAATAGACTTGGCTGGCCGCTGGTTGGCGTAATACATGACGCCAGTCAGGGCTAAGCCAGACAGTAGGCCACGTCTAGAAGGGGCGCGCTATAGAAATACCCGACAAGCTGCTCACTCCTACTTAATAGGATTAATAGGTTACGCGCCTCTGATTCGTCTGCGACGTAGGGCGCTATATAAATTCGTTTTGATTGATTGATTGATTGATTAATACCTCCTTCACCCTACACTCGCTAACATACACCGCACACACCTACCAATTCCCTTCCTCTCCCTGGGCAAGCGCACTGGACCGCTATATGGTCTCAGCGCTGGGGTCCAGAGTAGGCTGGACACCTGCCCGCAAAGAACGAACGAACGAACGAACACAACGTGCGCATTAACGTGCAAAAGCATGCAGTAACATTTAGTTAGCTGTTGTATAATTTTTTCTTTTTTTCATGTTAATAAACTGTATAATGATGACAGTTCTCTATATAATTACAAATGTAAACACATGGATGATCTAGTGTTGCTAAGCCTCGTGAGAAAACAAGCACAAAATGTGCGAATAAACAAGCCCAAACCAAGCCCAAACATAAAATATATACGATTATCTTTTGTATCTCACGTAGTAAGTAACATGCAAGGAAAGCCGCCCGTGTCAGCTTAATTTAAAAATCAATAGAAGATAAAAGTAAAAATGGTTGATCTGACATAGGTAAATGTAAGTCGCTCAATTCAGCCGTCAACTGAGATTCAAAGGCCTAATACTTGTTCTCAAAACCGCCACAGCACTACCAGTCGCACAAAGTCGGATACGTGGCCTTATCAATGGGCAGTCGCAACACCAATTGGTCCAGTTGAACAGTATATGCGAGCTCTCATCAGATGACGACAGGAATTGAATCAAGTAGACGTCGAGCACGCACAACTTGCTCAGTCATTTCGTCATCAAACTGCATCATGGGCCCATCTCTGCTTGGCTTCGTTATCCTGAGAGTGAAAAGCCGCAATGACTCCGACATGATGAAGCTATCGGCGAGTTCAAAGTAATGAAAACAATGCCTCCGCTGTGGCCACCACCTATAAAACCAGGCAGGGTGTGAGTGATGGGGGGACAGAGTGCGGGATTGACTGGTCTGAGTGACGGCATTTCAACTCTGAAGTACCACAACCAGCCGTGTAACTGCAGCGCATCCATCATGCAAATGCTTGCTGATTGACTACAGTTTACTTGCAGTCTTGCACGCAAGGTAACAGTTATCGGTTATGCGGCACACGCTGATATATCTTATTCACCGTTATCACCGATATTGAAATGAGAATAATAATTATTCACCGATAACCCATATTGGTCTAACACTAAATTTATGTTATTACTAATGTGATGTATTTGTGCAGATTCCCGTAGTAGTGATGATGCCATTAATTGTAATGGTAATGGTAAAAGTAGATTTGTATAGCGCATTGTCACAAAGTCTCTAATGCTACGAATACCACTGATTCAGCTACTAATTTGTACTAAATGGAAGAAATTAGGCTGAAACTTCATGGAGACTTGTTCATCAGCATTAGGTGTAACATCCACTGAAAATGAACAATCCAAGTTATTAATGACTGAATACAACCCACGTGGCTTCTGGGAGAATCACAAGAATTCTTTTCCTATCTTCAGAAAGGTTGCTTAGGCCTAGCAGGGTAGGAGTTCATTGTCAGTGCATGTATTCAAATACTGGAATTATCTCAAATGCAAAAAGCAAAAAGATAAAGTACTGAAGCTCAGAAACCCAATTGTGTACTTTTTATTCAAGAAAATCTTACAAATGTTGTGGACAAGTGCTGCTCAGAAGTATTCTAAATCTGTATAACTGACAATATATATTGTTAATCAATCACTTACCAAAATCTTGCTGATTCCTTCTGTCACTGTCAAAGTCTCCAAGGCCATTTGTGTTACCTAGCTGCCTCAGATGAATCAGCCCCTAGCCACCAAAATATTTAATTCAGCCAGCCAAGGTAAAAAAATTTTTTGGCATAGGTGGCTATCTGTATGCTGTCATTCAGCCAATCTCTTTCTACTTTCCTACTGCAAAAAGTCCTCTTCTCCTCGTGCATTCCTTTCCTTGGATATTTCAGTTTCTTGTAAGACAATCACATAACAACATCCTTCTAGGCAGAGATGCATAGAATGTTCACGCCATGTACTGAATGCAGTTATGTAATGAATCGACTCAGAAATAAAAAATACCTTTTAATGTTTCCTCGACCACTTCTACGACGCGATCGATTTGTTGAACACCAATCGCACTTAATCCCTGCAACACGTTCATCACAACTATGCAGGCTAGTGATGCATGTGATAAGCTAATTGATTGGTTAAGGTTTTGCATCCCACCCGACACAAAATAGGTCATTTCAGAGATGTTCTTCCCAGCCAATCTCTTGGCTTAGTACTAAAAACTGAAACAAACACAACAAAAGCAAACATGCATCCATAACAAAATATACTACAACATAAAATTAACACACACAAAACTGAAGCCATCTACGACCTCCAGCCTAAAAACAGAACAAGAATATTCGAAAAGAGTAGACAAGAGAAGTCAGGAAGTAAACCAGTAAGGAAGTGAAAATAAGTAAGAAAGAAAGCATAAGGAAAGAATAAAGTAAGGAAGAAAGTAAGTGAGGAAGGAAGTTAAGTAGACAAACAAACAAACAATTTATATAGCGCCGAAGTCAACACATGAATCATGGCACATTACCGCCCCGGAGCCTGTATGGGGCACGTGATAAGCTGAAGCAACTGCATCAACACCAATGCAACATGTAGAAAAACGGTTCGCACCTCAACGTAGTCAGACTTCGGTTGACCTTGTGGAACACAGCCAGCAAGCACCATGTATTTGCCAAGCTGACGACCTTCTTGGATTGCATTGCGGAAATGATCCTCAGCAGGACTTTTAACTGTGCAGCTATTGAGCAACCACAGGTCCGCAGCTACTTTGTCCTCTGTGCATAGACATACACAACACAAACACTTCTGTGGTCACCTGTCACTTATATCCAAACATTCATATTGGTACCTGCATTGGACAGCCGGCATAAAGGGACTTCTACATCACATTCCCTCAAGTGTTCAGTTGGTGGATCAGAAAGGACATTTTTAACTGTTTGGGTTCAGTCATCTGAGTTCTCTGCAGTGTTTTGATTCTGCTGGATGGGTGACAGGAAGAGCATCACCAGCACCATTTATCCCCATGAGGTTCTCTTTCAAAACATCTATGGGAAGAAAATCAAGATGCAACCATCTAAGCTGGTTTCTTGTAGAAAGTGGCCAATAACCTGTGTGTGTTCAGTGTGCTGATGCTTCCACAACATGGCTTTTAATGGTTAACATCAACACACAAATAAACGTCACATTTAGTCATGTCACAGCAACTGTTATTAATGCCAAATTCATTGTTATCGCAGTGAAATAGCTCTCATAATGATTTTATTTTGTCAATTAATATCTCTTTCCTGGCACTGCAACTACTCGTGTTTCATATTTTCCTTTCCATTAACAGTAAACATTTATAACAGAAATAATTACCTTCTTCTCTTACATGAATCATACTTACTGATAAAGGAACTACAATGGCAGGCATACAATATATCACGCAGCAATTTTGATCAAATGGTGAAACCTCAAATAATAAAAGAAGGCCATCAGATGATCGGAAGCTTCCAAACATGTGAAACAAGGTGTCGCCCTAATGGGACATAACACTACTGGCCCGCCACGTGCTGCCCCCTGGTGAGTCACGCTGCATATGCATTATGCAAGTGTTACAGATGACAACAGATGACAGGGACCATTACTAGTCTATGTAGGCAGGCCAGTAATAAAATTTCCTAACAATATGTCAGTATAAATTCAATAAACTCAACATATCAATAGAATGCATTACGTAACTGCCAGTACCTGTTATGATATAACCATATGCAGCTAATTGTCCAGCCATATATTCACTGTCAGAATTATTGTGACTGCATCCCCATGTCTTAACATATACTGACTGTGTACCTGGCAAACAAATAATATCAATGTTTTCTGCCAGGCATCTGTCCTTAACACAATGAACACTGTGTCCAGTGTCCACATGGTTGCCAGCACAGACCTGGGTTCAATCCCCAATCTAGAAGGATAATGCATGTTGGGATTTTACCGATGTGGATGCTTAGAGTTTGCTTTCTCAGTCAGGCAAGAGGGTATGGCTGTGTCCTCTAATATCTGCATCCATCGGCAGTATTTTGAAAGAGTGGAGATAAAATGCCATCAAGACTGGGCTTCTGTTAAGATTGCGAAACCATCATGCAGCTGTGAACCTCATGAAAACCGGGTAAAACCATACTGTGGTCTGGGTTAGGCTATGGTTATCTGAAAGTGTGCTGCGTGCTTTGTGCCTTTTACTCCAAGCAGGCAGGGGTCAGGAGTCCTTGGAGTCTGGGAGGGTGTCCAGAGAAGCCACAAAATGTCATCTGACAGAACAGATGTACAACATGGGGCCTCACCAAATACTCCGTGAGTGCCACTCACATCCTGGACAGGTCCACACTATTTTTACAACACACAGATGCCATCACATTATAAAATCCTTACGATACAACACGATATGATACGGTATATTTACGTGCACTCAAAAGCTGACGAGATGGCCAGCTTAGTCAAGCACATGGCACAGAAACAAAAATAAGTAAAACTAAAAACATAAATCAGAATAGAAAAACAAATAAATTAGCCCCGTACAGGACTGGCGGTCAACTCCTACTTAGTGACAACTAGTGTTTCAAATTTAGCGGTAACTTTGCCAATTTTACCATTACCGGTAATTTACCGGTAGTTCACCGGAAAATTACCGGAAAAATTAATATTTAGTGGGGTGTAGCAATGCATTAAATAATACGAAAATACTAACATGATACACTCAGTGAGTTAATTAAGTGATTTATTCTTATTACTGTTAACTGCTTATTGCATTCATTAGTGTGGTTAACTACCAATGTTAATTGTGATATGCAATTTCTTTAATTTGAAACTGATTCAAAAAGATTAGACCTTAGTGCAAAGATTTGGCAAATATACTTTAAAACTGAATTACCATAATTTACCAGTAAATTAAGTGTTGTAAATTACGGTAAATTACGCGTAATTTACCATAAATTACGGTAATTTTGCAAAGGTGCAAAGCACTGGTGCCAACTTCAAAATCACGTGACACAAAAAGTA
>Ga0209780_1002910_pt1 | contig 12469 bp, 4 predicted proteins | sample WorMetexBAHAMAS2_FD_187384 | JGI IMG/M metagenome (GOLD analysis project Ga0209780, IMG submission 187384) | Marine gutless worms symbiont microbial communities from Max Planck institute for Marine Microbiology, Germany - Inanidrilus exumae... | ecosystem: Host-associated > Annelida > Digestive... | reverse complement strand
CGGAATTACTCGCTGCATGCTACGCTATCTTCGTCGACTAACTGTTTCCTGCAGAAAGGGACATCGCTCAATACACGCTACTACTGCTGCTGCTGCTGCTATTACTACTACTACTACTACTACTACTACGCATGAGGTAGTAGCAGGTATCAAAGTGGGCGTGTTGTGCGTGTTGTTCGTGTTGTCGATGTCGTCAGACTGTTGTTGGCGAAAGAAAAGAAGGAGCGCGAAGAAGCGGAGAAGAAGAGGCTAGAATTGGAAGAACAACTGAACCGTTACTCGGCGCAGTACGAAAACACTCGGCAAGGTTTCTGATTTATTTGAGACCAATAAATATTACCTTTACCTTTTTAATAAATATTTATGACGTTTTTATTCGCCCATATGCTTAGATTACGTTCCTATGGCGTTTCGTTATTCACATTTGTAGCATATGACAAGTTCGTTCAGAAAAAAATCGCAATTTTGTGTTAATCTGTGGTCTGTTATAACCCGAGCACAGTAAACGATAGCGATGTCGTAAGACCTGCGTTAAAGGTCTGTCATTCGATGTTCAGTTGTAATTGAATGTCAAATGATTTAAATAAGTTTATAAGAAATCAGGATGCTGTCAGCTATAGGTAAACGCCATGTTGGAAATTGCCATTTTCGGCTATTAAAGCTTTTTTGAAAAGTAATAATTCCGTCATTTCTTGATATTTTTAACAAAGTTACTGAGTCAACATTCGAAATTGTTTGCGCTCTAACTGCTTATGCCTCGGTTTACTGATTTTATTTCTTAACTTGCCGGGATTTTTTTTCAAAAAGCATAAAACCATACTTCATGACAGTTCGATAAAGGTATCCTAACAGTTCATTCACATCACTAGATGCGTGGCAAAGCCCAGCGTGAGCCCGCCCGGCATTTTGTTGTTCTAGACTGTAAGCTCGTGCCACTACATAACACATGCCAAAGTTTGCCTGCTGTCTGTTATATAACGTTCATGCGGTAAGGCTGGCAGTATCTCCCAATGCGAAAATTTAGGGGGTGAGCAAAAACTCGCCAACCGTTCTCAGCCGTTTCTGGACCAAAGTTCACCACCAATTTGGGAGGAATGTAGGGAGTCCCTGTAGATTGACAAGTTTCTTTACGATTGTTGATGTCATATTCCGTTGCAGAGACATGTTCGGTCAAATTTCAAAGTCGGTCCCAATAAGCGTTTTTTGCCCCAGCCCGTGGGGGGATAAATGCCCGGGGGAGTTCGGACCATTTTTTCAAATAGCAGTCATAAGTGAATATGTGTCCAAGTTTGTTTGAGATCCGTTCAGTAACCTCAGAGATTAGGCGTCGAAAAAAGAAAGAAGACGAAAGAAATAAAGAAAGAGAAAACCAGAGCGGTAAAATATAAGTCTTTCTGCATCGCGATGCCATGCAGGCTAATTAGCGAACAGAATAACGACGCAAGCTTATTCGACGTATTGCAATTAGAGATGTTGTGTGGTACAGAGTTGGAAAGATCGCAGTCGGCAACTCGTGAGCTGGAGGAGAAGATGCTGCAAGTAGGTCTCAAGAGAGAGAAACTGGAAGAAGCCCAACGAAACGCTGAGGAATCCATACGACTTGCCGAGGAGACAGCCAGCCTCGAGAAGGCTGAACGGGAGCTCAAGGCAAATACCATTACCATACATCATTGCTGTTCTGTTCTTGATCATTATTGCACACGCTGATGGCAGTCGCGGGGTAGAGTTTTCACCGGCGTTAGAAACCCATTAGTCCCAGTCCTAGAACCCATTTATTTTGGGGTCAAAAGATCGGAGGTTAAGATCGCACGGTCACAAGGCAGAAAACACTGCCGGCGTGGGTTTCTGCACTTTTGTGAGTGCTGGTTTCTTCTAGTTACTTGCCCGTAGATATGGCTTTGCCATATGATGTCAGCGATTAATTTTGTTCTTTAGTGAAAATCGATTGAAGTATATGCATTTCACAAGTCAAAAGCTACGACTGTTCAGTGAATGTGTTGCTCTGTATTCATCACATATCGTTGTTTTGAATTTTTAACTTCCACACACACTGTGTCACACTGGCGAGAGTTGATACTCGCTGTCGACGTGTAGGAAAAAGAAGCGTGTGACGCTAAGCTTCTGCTGGAGCGGACGATGGAAGAAGCTCGTCTGAAGGAAGAGGAGGCGTTGAGACTTCAAGCGGAACTGGAAGAGGCGCATCACAAGATGGAGGACAACGATCGGGAACTCGAGGAGCGCAGCATCCAGTCGCATCAACTGGAGCAGACGTTGAAAGAGGGATGTTTGAAGGAGGAGGAAGAAGCGTTGCGACTGGAGATAGAGCTGGAAGAGGCGAGTCGGAAGATGGAGAAAAACGATCTGGAACTAGAGGAGCGAAGCATCCAGTCGCATCAACTGGAGCAGACGTTGGTAGAGGGACGTTTGAAGGAGGAGGAAGAGGTGTTGCGACTGGAGGAGGCGAGTCGGAAGATGGAGAAAAACGATCAGGAACTGGAGGAGCGAAGCATCCAGTCGCATCAACTGGAGCAGACGTTGGAAGAGGGTCGTTCGAAGGAAGAGGAAGGGTCGTTGCGACTGGAGTCAGAGCTGGAAGAGGCAAGCCGGAAGATCGAAGAAGAAGATCGTGGGCTGGAGGAGTCGCAGAGCAGCGTCGAGTTGTCGATGGTGACGGTGGCTGTCGTGCAGTCGGAACTGCAGGTCGCCGCCGAAGACGACAGCTACAAAGTCATCAGTGACGAATGTGAGAAAGTTGAACGTCGTCGAAGCAGCAGCAGCAGCAGTAGCAGCTCGCACATCCCTCACAGCAATTACGTCTATGCTGATGGTGAGCAGCTGGAAGAACCGACTGCCACCACGACGACCGCAAGTGTTGACGACAACCAGTATGATGAAGACCTCTTAGAGCCGGAGCCGACAACATCACCCGGAGAACACAGTAAGTAAGCACGGACATAGGCGGGTTTTGCTAGCTGAGGGTCCAGTATAGGGGCCTGGAACCAAGGGCAAAGCCCCGGTCGGTGTCTGGGGGACGAAGTCACTCAGAAGCTGAAGCACTTATAGCATTTGTGCAGGAAAATTGGACCAGACTGGCTCTTATTAACATTTCTTGATAATGCGCATTTTAACCATGACGTCAACATGAAACCACATCAGTTGGCAGAGGCGGTACACCCTACGTGAAAAATTTCTCGTCGGATTTCTGAAAAATCTCACAAATCATCCTTGTGGTGGCTGGGGCCCTTGGACTCCTTGATCAGTTACGCCCTTGTAACTAAGAAACGTCGAGATCTTCAGCGCTTCTATCTGCATTGGGGCTGTGAGTCCTCGGCAATACGGGCAGTGTGGTAAAGGAAGCAACGCCCCGTCCCTCAGGACCCCGGTTGGCATCACGAAAGAATGAGGCAAGTGGATAACGGTTTTGATTAGAGTCGGTTTATTATGAGTTTCCTTTAACGTTTTGATTGACGCTGTTGGTTGGGTAACAAGGAGGACATGCAGCCGCTAAAAAGACGTTTTCCTCGTTTACATACAGTATAAAGAGCTGTTCAACATAGACAAGTTTTTCAGAAAAACGTGGCATGCACTGTTTACAGGCGGCGACCTGCAGCTTCTGGAGATCGGAGCTGAAGGGATGGATCGTACAGAAGAAGATCGTGTTACAGAGGCGGAGAAAAACGAACGCATTAATCAGCAACTTAAGGTATAGACTTACCTTGATCTCATCATCTCTTGCAGCATTCACATACTGTAATTTTGTCTACTATAAACACCCTAAGCCTCAATTATCCCGTCCCCAGCAGATCCAGAACTCTCTTGCTCGTACTGTTGTTAAAGCTCCCAAGTCCAGGAGTCCTGTCTTATCACTCCCATCCTACGCTCTCTCCACTGACTCAGGATCATTGAACGCATCGAATACAAGCTCCTGTCTCTTACTTACAATGTTCTCACAACTATCCAACCTCCATACCTTCATAACCTCATCTTCGTTCAACGTCCTCGCAGTACTCGCTCTTCATCCGTCGTTGCATTTGTCGGCCACCGATATCATCCTCTCTAAAAATAACTGATCGCTCCTTTCGTTTTGCTTCATCTTGTCTTTGGAATCAGCTCCCTTTATCTCTTTGTCAACCTCATTGTGGTTCCAGTTTCTCTATTTTCGACTCATCTATTCCTTCACCCATCACTTCTTTCTCTTCTAATTCACCACTTTGCACATTTAAAACTCCCTCTCTTTTTCACTCCCGGCTTAAAACCTACTTGTTTCACAAATCCTACCCCCTGTAGTTTCACTTCTTCCTCCCGGACTGCCTTCACGGACAATTGCCCGGACCTTTTCTTCTGAGCTACTCGGTTTTTGTTTTTACTTTTCCTTATTTTTTCGTTTTTGTGCCGTGCGCTAGATTAAGCTGGCCATCTCGTCAGCTTTTGAGCGCATGTTAATCTACCATATCGTATCGTACGGTCAGAGTTTTGCATAGCGAAAGAAAAATATTTGTTTTACTGCAAGCAAACGAAAGCAAACACGATAAAACACTCATTCACAGCTCATCCACACCATGTAGTCCCTATACTTTACAATGGCCGGCACATGCCCCTTAAAAGTACCCCATCTCGTCGGCGGATCTGGACCACCATCTAACACATGGTTCCTTGGACCCACGTAAGTCAGCCCCAAACGGCATCTCGATCGGTTCGGCCGTTTTTGCACAGCTCACCGGTTTGCCCAACACGCACAAACAGACACACAGACCACGTTACGCGCGATATCTGTAGCAGCAGGCCGCATCTATACGATGCGTGCAGACGATGCGGCCTAATAATGTAAGCGACATAATTAAACTTAACAGATTAGTGAATTTTGAAATTTCTCTGCCCTTATACCGCGCAAGGGGTACGCCTCCAGACAAAAGCCCCCGGACAGAAACTCCCCCGGACAACTCCCCTGATGGCGACGTCGTAAGTAAGTAAGTAAGTATGTATGTATGTATGTACCACGAATGTTATGTCGTCCTGCGTCCTGCCTTTACTCCCAGAAGCAGAGCATCACCGCACTTTGGCCGGTTCTCATTTCCCGTCCCACAAAGGGTAGGAGGCTGAGTTGGCCTCGGTGGCTGGTTGCATACCGAGGTGGTATGCCCACCCGAAGACGGTCACCCGTCCCAGTACCAAGACCAACAGACCGATAGTGCGGCTGCCGGGGATCGAACTCACGACCATTGAGTCGCAAGTCCGCCGACCTAACCACTAGACTATCGAGGCTACCGAGCCACCATGTGTTGCATTTTTCACGCTGTGTTCTCGTCCGTGTACAATGTCGTTGTCCTTTCTTGCATTTTCAATCTACCCGCTCCCAAGTACAAAGCGCTAGCTAGGTCGCTGTGTGTCCTTGGATTGATTAAGGTTTTACGTCCCACTCGACACAGGATAGATCATTTCGGAGTCGTTCTTCTCAGCCAATCTCTTGGCTTGTTACTGAAGAAACTAAACCTAACACAACAAAAGCAAGAAACAAGTAAAATGATCTACGCTAACACAAAAAACATGTAAATGGTAAAACTAAACAAATACTCAAAAACGAAATCTACACCTACACCAACACGCAAATTGAAGAACTGATCACTTCTGATAACACGCTGTCTAATAATTAGAGGAAGGGTTTGTGCTGTTGGACAGCATGAATCTCGGCTGACGTTGATGACGGTGTCTCTGTGACGATGCTGTGTTTTGTACAGTCACTCAGCGCCGAGTTGGAAGCAACGAAGCTGGCGTCGGCTTTGACTCACAACGACCTGCTGTACAAGAAGATCGTAGCTGACGGCCGCGACAAGTACAAGACGCTGAAACTCATTCGCCAGGGAAACACGAAGCAGCGCGTCGACGTATTCGAGGCAATGTGAACGCCAGCAGCAGGTGCGTGCCGAGCAGTGCCAATCTCTCAGCAAACCGTGCGTCGTTCACTTCTGCAATCTAATCGTCTTCCAAATGACTGCATTGCTGCAGGTCTACAGGCCTTGGTCAAGCTTAAATGATGTGCTGCCTGCTGTATTTGTCATTAATTTATACCGGAACTTGTTGATGTAATTTAGTTCTTGATTGGCTAATTAGTGCAATTTGCTGTCGACAATTAGCTAGATTTATATTCGTTTTTTGCGTATAAATCTGAGCAGATAATTATAGTTATTATTGCATTTACATGTTTTTCTTCAGTGTATTGAAAGTGTTGACTGGGTGCCAGGAAGAGCACCCGGCCTGTTGATACTGTTCCAGTTAATCCAGAGGATCTCCTCCAGTAACTCTGGAAAAGAAGGGCGATAAAAGAACTCTAAGTGTAGATAAATCAATCAATCAATCAATGGGTTATTGCATCTTGCAGCATAACTGCTGGATTAGTTACGATGTTGCAATCTAGGCCTAGTACATACATGCATGTTAAACATCACAGATAGTGTAAGAGTTCATACAAATAAATACAAACTAGACGGGTTGCAGTGAATCTGGAGACACACTACAATATAGGCTCGAAGAGAGCGTTTCCAACCGGCGTACTCGACAGGTGACACAAATGTTTACTTATTTACTGACTCACAATCTGTTTAGTTTCTGCATTCGACGATACCTAGTGTCACGTGCCTGCGACTGAGTGATGCCAGCGTTATCTGCTGTGTTACTTATTTTCAGTTTTCAATTCAGTCTGTTTTTCTTCTATACATCGCTCGCTAGGCCGCACTACCACTGTGGCGTACTATTGGTTTTAATACGCAATATCGAACATCGGACGTTGCCGAAAATTTGGGTAGGCACCTTTCTTATACGGAACGTACTTGCAAGGGGGAAAATTTGAATTGATTCTAACGATAAAAATGGAAACTAAACATCCCGTAGAGGGACCATTTGGAAGTGAATTTTCGGCGATCGGTGATCATTGTGGAGTTATGACGGCCTGAATTCGCCAGATCTGTAATTTTTTTAGCAATTTTTGCATTTTTTTGGAAAAACAACCTTTTATGGTAAAATTTGCAAAATTCTGTTCCGAGAGTTTCCATGGCGACACCGATTGACGTCGATGTGTTAAAATGTCGTAAAATTTGTCCGTTATTCGCGTGACCAAAAAACAACAAAATTTCGGCTGCCTCTCGAACTGTAGCTACTGCGCGGATCGCGCCGAAAATATGACTGGGCCAGCCTCCAGCATTTGGCTCACAGTGTTTAAGATTTCATCCAAATTGGTTCACTTTCGGTGGAGTTATTGCCGAACGCATGAAGGTCGTTTTTGCCCCGTAGAGTATTTACATGATAGGCACTTCGAACCCATAATTACATAAACATGCAGGTCACATCTTAAATAAAGTAAAAATTAAAAAGCAGTTAGATAAAATACGGATTACAGCCGACTATTACAAGACCTATGTGAACATTCTCAGGGAATAAGGTATGAAGTAATTACGGAATGTATTTGTGTGTCAGTATCGTGTGAAAGGGTTTCGGGTGTGTCAAACTGGTAACAGTGTCATTGGTACTTCGATCAGGAAGTAGTTAATTAAGTAGTGAGCTACTAGGAAGAGGAAGAACATGTTTTTTGAAAAGTCTCTTGGTCAACACTTCTCTTCTGTCCTTCAATGCGTCAATACCAGCAACGATCTGTTGTTGCCGTCTGAGTAGGCTATATATATATGCGCATGGCGCGTCTCTGCACTGATTGGAGTGTATCTGTCTGCAACAGTCAGACCAGGATAGCAGTAGTGATAGTAGTGGTGGAAGTAGTAGTAGACGTAGTGGTAATGTTGTTGTCGTCGTTCTTGTTGTTGTGCCAGGATTAGTAATAATACATTAAAACTGTGTTATCTCGCTGAAGTGAACTGCCAATGTTGCTTGAAATGTTACTCTGCAACTACTTAAGCCTAGTAGGTTTGAAACGTTTTATTAAAATTACTGCGGCAAGCATGTATCTTGAGTTGCCGATTAATGCGTATTTTTTCACTGTTGAACAAAGTTTTTGTATGTTTCAAGCATTCCGTTATGTTTTTCCTTATTGTTTTCAAATGCGACATTTAACAGCAATGGACATCTTAAAAACCTTTATTCACCACGTAATGGTAGAAACAGTATGTAAAGAAAAAATATATATCTGATATTTTAATATTGATACATTACTAAATAAATCAGAAAGCGAAGAGAAATCATTGTCCTCGTTCAACGAAGTAACGCTAGTGTACCGACATTACCAAATGATAATGGTATACATCTCACAGACCGTGTAGACGCGTACCATTATTGTCATTTGATAATTAGGGGCGCGAAGTATTGCGTTTTACTGTCTTTCTGTTTGTCTGTCTGTATCTTTGTTTGTTTGTCTGCTCGCATATATCAAAAACCAGTCCACATTTCACCAAATCTTCTATACATGGTACCTATGACTGCGGTCTTTCTGTGACGGCAGTGCAATACTTCCGGTTTTGTTGATGACGCCATGTTTATGTAGTTTTCACATAATGGAGCGAATGGGCCAGAATCCAAGACGACACATATGTTTCGTCGAGTTCGCCAGGTGGCGGCACCGGGAACGAAGTCTGCCGTCTCCGAGTGCTTCTTATGGTACAATAGATTTACTGCACTGAACGATGGCAGTGATTTCTGTTCGCTTTCTCACAAAATCACGACCGAAATAGCCGACATCCCAAGCTGTTGTCGTGTATCCTCGTTCCTCGCACCAACTCAGATTACATGTGACATACTGCGATAGAAACTGATACTTACTTGATACTGATACTTACATTAAAGATTCGATTTGAATCACTGCGATTCGGTTTGAGATTTTACGAGTATTAAAGATAACGCGATTTGATTTATAAATCGCGAATCGCAGTGATTTATTGGCTCTATTAACAGAATCAGAGCAATGCAAGCTCGTCTCACGCAAGAACTATATTACGCCCACCACTGCTTCGAATGCAACTCAACGCTGACATTCCACCACAACGACCCCCTCGTTTTCCACGTGAACATGGTTATCCGGTTCCCTTCATAACAAGTCAGAACAGGAAACGTTCGTATTTTTTTCTGAACGCATCTGTTTACTCCATTTTCATCAGCTTTGTACTGTGTATTCTTACACCGTTTATGCCTAACCCGACCTAAACCGAACTTTTGGGGATAGGCGTCACAGGCTGTTTACTGACCAGATGCCCTTCCTGTAACCAATGAACAGTGTCAAAGCACCGAGTGGAATTTATCTTTATCAATAATTGACACCAAATCAACCAACGTTAAACCTTTCTCAGATAGGCCTACTGACATCTGTGGTTTAGATCGTTTTGAATATACATGTGCAGTGCATACATCGCGGCTGGTGGACGATTTTAAATATTTGAAGCTTGGCTCTGTTACTTTATTTTAAAATGTATCATTTGGTATTTGGGTAATTGGTACAAACGTTTTGGCAAAAATATCTCAGATTTAAATACGACATTTGAATTGAGATTTTGACCATCCATATTAATGACAGACAAAAAGACAATAACAACAAGGCAATCGTTGATATCAGACTTCGCCCGCGGTGTGCAATCCAACCTCCACTTCGCGACCGATAATAGACTCGTCTAACGCTTGCAATCAAGCGTCTGCCCCTGTCTTGTGCCGCTGCATCGACCAGTCCAATTCGCAGTTATTAGGAGTATTAAGCTTGTCGTGCACATGTTCACATGTGTCCCCCTAAATTGCTCCTTCCACTTTGGAGATCGCCAACTCACGTAATATACTGTTCCTCAGGCCAAGCCCACTCATCATTCCAAACGGCATCTCGATCGGTTCAGCCGTTTTTGTATGGGTCCCAAATGCTCTGCTGTACAATGCAAATGGGGAAGAAAATGGAAAGAAACCCCACAAAAATGCCCCTTTCCCTTGGGATTTCGTCACCCTGCCGGAGGAGGACCGATCCATGGCCGCTCAGTTCTCCCTTAACTGTATATGCTTCCTTAATCTAAGTCCCATTAACGCTAAATTAATTTCGCTTTCCTACGTCCATGCATCAATGTCACTGGTATATTTGTTTCTCCGCCAACGTTCACCGTTACCACAGTCACAATAGGTACGGCGACGTGCGTTTCGGTAATTCTTCCCATTAATCGTCAAATTTCACCGTTCCTCTTTTGCTTTAACTATTTCGAAATTACCCACAAACTAATCGAAATTATGCTCTTTAATAATACGAAATTGATTTCTGTCGGACGTTACGGTAAATAAGTAAATTTAAGCGAAATAGGTCTTTCGTAGCGAAGTTCATACCGCTATATGGTCCATTGTAGAAAAAACGTGATGTCATCCACAAAACCGGACGTACATATTGTATCTCAACGACGACGGAGGAGGACCGAACCACGGCCGTAAGAAACATGCACAAAAATTTGGTAAAGATCGCGCGTGTGGTTCCGGAGATATCCTCGCGGACAGACAGACAGACACACACAAACAGACATACTCATTACAATACTTCGCAATCACTCCCGCGGGCGAAGTAATAAAAAATGTAATTTGCGATAATAATTAGCCAGCTGCATCTTTCAGTCGCTAGGTAAATAATAACGCAAATGACCATGTTTCTAAGGAAGTTTATTTTCAATTACAGTACAACCTACATGTACGTTAAGTTTGCAAAACGACACGTTATGTTGACACTAATGTGCAATCAAACAGCAAATTTGAGTCAACTAGTGTTCATATACTCGAATCCATATAAACAGCTAGCAGTACATATGCAAAGCATACAAAAAGCATACAAAAATATACAGCCCATCTAAAAAACTGTATCCATCCTACGAATGTACGTATACACGTTGCGCTTGTAGACTTGTGGTTGCTGTGAAACAAAACAGTAGTTTGTTGGTGTACAACGGAAAGTCGGAATAGGAAACGTTCATAAATTTCTGAACGCAGCTGTTACGTCTATTTTCATCAACTGTGTATCGTGAACCACAATGTACAATGGCGGTATGTACACACCCACACCCACACACACACACGAGTAGTTCTTACATGCAACTGCTAGATTCGGTCTATAATTTTATGAGTTTTTGCGTGTTTTTCTTAACTGGAGCCAATTTGTCTGTTTGTGGTTAGTTTGTTTTGTGTGCTTGCATACTATATTTGTGTGTTTTGGGTATAGTAACTAACTTGCTAAGTTCAGTTGTCGGTATGAGTGTCAGCAACAAAATATAGCATATAATATCTTTCAAAAAATGCCTCGATACGTATTATCCTCGCATTTGATGACCTACCCTAGCGTTCCAATAAATTCTTTGCAAACAGACTAGACACAAAAATCGCGTCGTTTATCTGACCACAAAAAAGCATTGCGCGGCCTTAGCGAACATACATTAATTATTGCGCGTGGCATACAAGACTTGCAGAAAGTTGCAGTGATCACTGATAACTCCAGGTTACACGCAGATTATACTCAGCAGTTGTTTTTGATGGCGTTAACCTTCGAGGGTCATTCCAAAATTTGCAAATCTCTACCGCGGCCGAGTTTGCATAAATTTACAGTTCGATATAAAACAAGAATGTCAGTCCGCCTTATTGTCGGGCCGAAATGTACGCTGGCCGCGTCGCATGCTGCCCCCTGGTGAATCACAGTGAGTATGCCGACGGGACAGACAGACAGACGGACGGACACCAAACCGTTAATTACGCTTTCCGCTATGGACGCGGCCAGCGTAGCACATCGCTGGTCACTTGATGGTGCTTAAACACACACGCGTCATGATCACATTGCTAACAGCGCAGCTCGTTGAGTAATGAACCATGACGGCCTAGGAAAGTAATCGTATACTCAACTCAAGGACAAATGTCCAGTGGTAATTACTCCCACCCGGAAAAATTCCTGTAACTCAGTAAGCAGCCTTCTCGGATAATTGTGTAATTAAAACTATTCTTTTTGCTTTGCTATGTTATTCCAAAGCCGTAACAAAATAGCGTTACTTTTTATTTCATTTCTACGTTAAAATATTTTTCATTTCCCATAATTATACTTCTAACTTGTGTCCACTGGTCACAACTTTGATGCCATAATTCCTCACTGCAAGGGTTTTGTCCAGGATTATCCTACGGGTTTATGTTCTGAGTACTGTCCAGGAGGATTTTGTTTGGCAATTGAGAGGTTATTATCCGTATAAACTGTTTTATTAATTTAAACTGTACAAGTAGCCTGCACTGATTTACGCCGTGCGCTTCCAGTTCGGATGCGGATAAGATGGACTGAACCGAAAAGTTCCAACTCAGAGCGCCTCTTCTTAGGCAGAAATCTTCGCTAAGCATTAAACGTCACTGGACAGTACCACCGGTCGGACAGGTCGCCGTGACGTCATGACTGGTGGCCTCCCCGTCCCCGTGACGTCATTTCGTGTGACGTCATTCCTCGTGACGGCGCGACGCGTGACATCAGGCGGCGGCACGGCGGCAACTCGACGTAATC
>Ga0209780_1002909_pt1 | contig 12470 bp, 6 predicted proteins | sample WorMetexBAHAMAS2_FD_187384 | JGI IMG/M metagenome (GOLD analysis project Ga0209780, IMG submission 187384) | Marine gutless worms symbiont microbial communities from Max Planck institute for Marine Microbiology, Germany - Inanidrilus exumae... | ecosystem: Host-associated > Annelida > Digestive... | reverse complement strand
CGTGATAGGCATGTGAGTCACAAAAGCCTAGAAGCATTACATTACAAACAGTAAACGACATAATCACACCTCGCCTATCACCAAGTGTGGATAATAAGTGACCTGTGACGTGGATATTGCGCAGGTTGGTTCATCGTGACACTGTTTGGGTCAAATTCCAAAGATGAGGTCATAGTTCACTGTTACAGAGGGAAAATATTGTTAAAGTGGTCGGTGCAACATCGAGTGAGGGGCTTTGCGGTGTCATCGCCGTTTGAACCGGAAGTCGACGTGGTAGGTTTGCGGCGACGACGCCGACGGCGATAAGTCGATGACGTCACGAAGATGTGAGCGTTTCCGGTTTGTGGTGGACACGATGAACGTGGCCGAGCGACTCGATATCACAGTGAACGTCACCGTCTTGTCTTCGGTGTTCATTGACGACAATGTATTGTCACAGTATGCAAATAGGCGGCTTTATATACTGTGATATTGTCATCCACACACACACACGCACGCACTGTATTGGGGTTGTATTTGAGAATTATTTGAAAAGAAAAATGAGTAATTTTGGTAAATTAGTAACTTGTTGCATTACTGGTACATTTTTGTCATTACGGAACTGAACTGCAGTCGACAGACTTTACTTACAACCGGATATCATAGTCGATGCCTGGCAAGCGCCCGAGTTACAGGCCCATAAGTCGTCATAGTAACCATGCTATTATCATGAACAAATGTTTGTCTGGGGCTGACAGACTAATGTGTGAGGTACAATGTAGCCTATAGCTTAGCCTATGTTATCCTTCAACTTACCAGCTAGCCTCATTAATGTGCATTACTAATGATCAAACTTGTCCGAGCCGTCGCTAGTCGATGGGTATCTGTTAATTGTCATGTGTTGTATATACAATAGTCTGAATTTACGATACAAGATGGTACGAGATGGTATATTTGCCCCACAAGTGGCCACCATTATCCCGTCATACAGTCTGCAGTGGCTGTTTGCAATAAATAGCACAATAATTAAACTTAATTAAGCCGAACTCGCCGGAACTTGCCGGATGTGGCTGCTCTTATTGTAATCGTCAGCTCATAAAAACACCACGAACATGAAGCAGAACCAGCCGCCACTAGGATTATGCGGAGTGCGGACCCGGAGTCCATAAAACATCTTCTGACGCAGTCTAGCCAGATACCTTATGATAAAACGAGATGTCGCCCCAGCGGGACGTAACACTACTGGCCCACCGTGCAGTGTTACCGTGGAGCTATAATTAGACTGGAGGCGGCATGACGTCATCGCCTGGCCTGCGCGGGTGAAGCCGCCTGCAGGCCCGCTGTGGAGTGTTACACACGACGACAGACAACAGACGACATACGACGACAGACGCCAGAGAACAAAACAGTACCGGCTACACTGTTTTGGCGGGCAAGTAATAAGCTTTCTGTTAGAATATTCATTTATCATTTTTATCGTCACGATGCTCGCAGCGTTCCAGTTTTCAGCTTAGCGTCCTGTCTATCTGTCATTTGTCATTTTATCGGATGTCTTATTCAATAGCAATGGTTTGCGGCGTAGCACTACGTAATTTGAGGCGTGCAATGTATGATGTGGCTGACGGAAACCATTTCTGATTGGTTTGTTTTTAGAACGGTATTTTGGTACACGTTCATCAACCTTGGCTTCTTCTGCTGTTCTGTGATTTGTTAGTTACCATCCGCGTTAGCCATAAAGTTCAAGCGATCGATAGCGTCCGTCTGTCTGTCCGTCTGTCTGTCTGTTTATTTCCATTGTATCTTCTGAACCGACTGACCTTTGCACTTGAGTATGTGTATGGGTCATGAGCATAGCTAGCCTGGAATTGAACGCTAAGGTCATAGGTCTAGTTTAGAGGTCAATGTCCTGCGCGTGTGGGCTTGGTAATGCAGTAACGCGGTCGGCCTGACCTCGATCCTCGATTGAGGAGAGTTTTTTTAGCTGTGAATGTGGAGGAAGGTTCGTTGTTAAAATTATATTGTTAGAAGATATGCTGTGTAAATTTACTTCTTCTTTAACTTCGTCTGCGGACTGTTGCTTGCTGTGACAGAAGGCTTCGGAGTTGGTGTATGCGCTTCGAGTGTTCGTGAGACCAGGGCACCTGCAGCTTCGTCTACCGATCAATTTGACAACTGACGATCTCGCTAAATACCGTCCACTCGTAGCGACTGTCAGTACAGCATTTAATTGTTGTATACTAATTATGGATGCCGAAGGCAAAGCCATCATATTTTACCGCTGTAATTTATTTTTAATTTTGTCAACATAGATAAAAGAGATAAAAGACCAGCCGTGGGATCTCAACCAAACTTGTCCACTAGGTCGGAAGTGGTGTCGATTTACAAATGCCCCTAAAATGTTTGAGGCCCTCCTCCAAATTTAGGGCGCAAAAAATCAAAATTTGGACCACTGGACACCGCATACCTTTTGAACGAAACATCGCATCGACAAACAAAAATGCTAATGTCAGTCTACAATATGATAGGTCCCCTAAAAGACATGGCTGAGATCCGTTTGCGCATTGTGATCCACCCTTAGGCGGCCATTACGTTTCAACCATCATAGTTGCGATATGTCTAGTTTTGATTAGTTTGCAAATTTCTGTGTGTCAATGGTCAAAGTACTCTGGCGCCATGTGCAATAGAGCGTGACGCGCTCAGCAGTCGGGGTTAAAACGTCAGCTCAGGCGAATGCGCCTACCAAAGAATTATTTCAAATAATTCTTACGCACATGAAAAAATGGTTCGACGATGTCCTCTACGATCTATGACCGTTGCTGAAACCTTGATTCGCAGCGTCGAAGCTGTTAGCCACGCCGGCGTGAGCTGAAGTAAATAGAGTTGGCTGGCCACTGGCCGGTACAACACACAGCGACAGTCAGGGCTAAGCCAGACAGTAGACCACGTTTAGAGGAGGGAGCGAAAATATCCGACAAGCTGTTCACCTCCTACTAACCTTGCTTTCCCAGCACTCACGCACACATCTGCACACATTTACCAATTCTCCTCCAATTCCAGCCTTACTATGTGCAGGTTACTGCCCCTGAATCTGTCACAGAACAAATTAATTTCGTTGAACATTGTTTGTAAGACCAGTTTTATTCAAAAAGCCAGGCTTTTTCACTTTAGTGCAGTCGCGACAGTATGGTATTTACTGGCGTTTGTCTGTTTGTTTGTCCGTCTGTTTTTTCGGACGATATAGCAAAAAACGGGCGGGCTAGGGTCACCAAACTTGACGTGCAAATGTTCCACGATGAGTCCTGGAAATTATTTATTTTGTGGTTAAAAGATCAAAGGTCAAGGTCACAAATCATGCACAAAAACATTGCCGGCGTGATCATTGCACTCTTCTGAGTGCTGGTTTCTTCTAGTTTTTCATTGCAGTCGTTGTGTTATTTGTGTCCAAGTAAGTTTTCGATCGTGGCGTCGAGTGTGTGAGGTTTTGCTCTGAAGTCTGGAGTGATGAATCGCTTGATGGAGAGCTCGGTCTTACGATAACGATGTCCTTTGGGATAGAACGGCGTCAAGAAAACGTGAGTCGCCGCCTGGCGACCGGTGATGAATCGGATCGTCGTCAACGCTTTACATTCGCCCGTTCTACGTAAAACTTCGACCACTAAGCCTAGCCTCTGCTTCTTCTTCTTCTTTATTAGAACTCTAATCTCTCTAACGAGATAACAGTGATCGGCGCATATTTATCGCATTGGAATTTCTTCTAATTTTTAAACATTCAATGAAAAATAAACCGCTTTTGATAATTTGTGGTACACGGAATTCTGAGGAAATTTTACAGGCCTACATAGTTTAGAATTTGTTTGCCATAGCTGAAAAATGTTACCGCACTACCTTGTGAAATGCAGGCCTCATTTATCTGATCAAAGTTGTATTGTTTCCTGAAAAGGGAATGTTTGGAAAACTGCCGCCGTGGTTATATTGTGTTATAACTAATCTCCACTGCCGCTGACAGACCCGCGCGACGCGGTGCCTCACGCCCGCCGTGTTGTACATAGACGTGGACGGTCAATGTGATAAACTGATGACCGACGACCGTCACCAGTTTATCACACTGGCCGTTCACCTAAGTTGACAGCACCTGAGACGATCCACGTGCAATTGCGAAATTTTTAGGAAATATCCTAATTTTTGAAGATACCCGGATTCCCTTAATCCGACAGAGTGTAGGATAAACTGAGGGAAGCCTCACTCTGTATACCAAAGCGAGCTCGGTCTGTTTAGCCGTTTTCGTACAGTGCCGGCTTGTGACGGAAATGAGGTGATTTAGGGTAGTTAGAACTTAGAGGTCACTCATAATCACTGTAAATAACGTCATTCGATAGAGCGCATACGAGTTCCTATTTGCGTTCCATAGTAACTATCTCCATATTTTGCACCGTTTCTGAGATATAGCAAGATATTGATCGAATATTGCCGTTTTAACCTACATCATATCTATTTAGCACCCCGTTGGGGTTGCCCCATTGGAATTTCGCCGATTTTTTGGCGTCAGTAAACTAGTGTCCCTAGGCTATGGTTATTCTATGTTTATCCGTTTTGGTACAATGCCGGCTTGTGACGGACGGACGGAGAGACGTTCGGACTCACGACGACAGCATATAACGCGCTAGCATAACGTCGCGCGGTAAAAATTGAACTTCATACAGTCAACATTATGTAGACTGTTAAAATGACCATCAATCAATTAATCTATCTGAAGTATATTCAGGCAGCATGCCCCAGAAAACTAACAGATATGCCTTCAAGCCGTTAAGTAGGTGAATTGTGAAAGTATTCTTTCCAGTTTCTATTGGTGCAAAAAGTGTAAAACTCCACCAAGAAACACAGAAGTTGTAGTCAAAAATAAGCGGTATGTTTTTATGGCTCACGGTGTATTTATGCCAATATACACAGGCAGCTCTGAGCTGAAAAATATCGACATTTATTGCCAATATTCATATACGATTTTATTTATGAGATTCGTTTCCGTCAGCTGTGGCTACGTGCTTCCGATATCCCACATGCAGATTTATACAATAACACGCAGTATATAACAGGTAGGATAATGAAAGTCAATGCCATTGGTAATCACGTGAAAATCATTCCGTGAGACCGGGATATATCCGAAGCCTAACAATATGGCTTGCATGCGTATCGAAGTACGGGTCCGAAAATGATTGTGGTTCTTCATCAAACAATCCAGGTTCCTTGACGGATTGGCGTAATGAGAAAAATGATGCACGTTTATATGCAGACTGTAAAATATTCATCCTAAGCTGATATCTGGTATAATGTGGATTAGATATTAATTATTGAAATAAATATTAGTACAATATACGTAAACGGTAAATTGTTTTGGTTTTCGTTTATATATTCTTTAAAGAATTGTAATACATTTCTAGAAATAAATAGTACAATTTGATGAGTACAATATGCTTCTTTATTCATAATATTGTTGGGATCTGCCTCAGAAGACAGCAGTTATCCATTTGTTCACATAAGAAGACTGCTGTGAACGAACAACGGGTGTGTATTCACACCAAAAATACAATAATTATACAAAAAGCCAGTTAAATATTCGACAACTCAGCGACAAGTTACAACGACTGAAGAAGACTACTAATAAACTTAATTCATACTACAGTATATACAGTTGACTGGATAATTAACTGACCCCATCAACTAGCGACGGCTCGGACAAATTTGATAACTAGATGCATGGCAAAGCCCAGCGTGAGCCCGTCCGGCATTCTGTTGTTCTAGGCTGTAAGCTTGTGCCACTACATAACACGTGCCAAAGTTTGCCTGCTGTCTGTTATATACCGTTCATACGGTAAGGCTGACAGTGTCCCCCAATGCAAAAATTTAGGGGGTTGGCAAAAACTCGCCAACCGTTCTCAGTTGTTTCTAGACCAAAGTTAGTCAAATTTCGGGGCATGTAGATTGGCAAGTTTTTTCTGATTGTCGATATCATGTTCCATTGCAGAGATATGTTCGTTCAAAATTCAAAGTCGGTCACAAAAAGCGTTTTTTTGTCCCCTAGCCCGTGCGTGTAAATGCCCGGGGGAGTTCGGACCACATTTTTCAAATGGCTGTCATAAATGAATAATAATAATAATAATAATATACACATTTGTATAGCGCCATATGGTCGTAACTTCAGAGGCGCTAAATATGTGTCCAAGTTTGGTTGAGATCCGTTCAGTGATCTCAGAGATTAGGCGTCGAAAAAATGAAAGAAAGAAGAAAGAAGAAACCGAAGTGGTAAAATATAAGCCCTTCGGCATCGCGATGCCGTGCGGGCTAATAAGTAATGTAGTGTAGCTGGCAGTCTGAAAAATAGCACAGTCTAGCCTAGGCTACCTCAATCATTAGCCAATTAGCATTAGACATTCCAACGTTTATGATGATAATGAAGTTAGTATGATAATTTAGGCTTAGGCCTAACTGTCCATAGCTCGGGTGTTGGCTGCAGACGCTGACTGTAACATCCGGTTGCTGGCGAAGTCTGTCAACTATAGCTCAGTTCCGTAACGACGAAAATGCACCATTAATGCAAGTTACTAATTTGCCAAAATTACACATTTTCCATTTATCCAAAATTTTCAAATACAACCCCAATACAGGCAGAGCGCATACCTTCGCTACGCCACATTACAATCGGCACAGTGTCGTTAACGGCGAGCAGCAGGTGCGTGCGTATAAGTGAAGTAAGATAATATTGGCTGTTGTACCAGTACAGCAGCAGACGTTAACAGCGGCCCGGTTCTACGCAAAGACCTAAAGTCTCAAGTGTGGTTACGTCCGCGTCAAATTTAGTCACCTCTTTTTTGGTCCATGGTCTACTTATTCCCCAAATTTCATGAAAATCGACATATGACTTTTAATTATTCTGTTGACAAACAAACAAACAAACGGGGCCGAAAACATTACCTCCGTCAATATGTGTAAGATAATAAATAAACTAATGATTTCTTCCGAATACAGGAATTGGGATTGTACTTGAGAAATTTGTTATGCGTGAATTCCGTGCAATATACATGCATTTGATAAAAGGCAACTTACTTACTTACTTATTCTGTCTTTGCGAAGGTAGGAACTCTTTGAGCGGCTTTTTATTTATATCTTTTCAGTTACATGTAACGTTGTAATACGCCACCAGCATTATTACGCTGGCCGTGTCTAGTTGAAAGCGTTATGTTTCGGGCTGGCGTCCGTCTGTCCGTCTGTCCTGTCTTTTACTTTAACGTTAATAGGGCACGCGGCACACACACGCAACGCGGCCAGCGAACATTTCCGTCCGAGTATTAGGAGGAGGGACATAGCCTACTTGTCTTGGTACGTAGGCCTAAATACCATGGCGCAATGCGAATTCATCATTGTTCATCATTACAATCTGAGTCCTGCCACTGCATGATAGCCATATTCACAAGAAGATAACGGCGCTATCGCTTGATTAACTTGCGGTCGTGGTCGTTCAGAATATTCCCAATAAATAGGTGACAGCTAAGAAAAGAGAGAGGCCTAGAGGGGAGGTATGTTTTGTTCAGAACGTCTTTTACATCGGCCTACATTCTCCGTTTGAAATTGTATTATCTCGTAACCTTGGCAACGTGACGCAATGAGCTGACCAAGTTGGCCGCCAGATGACGTTGCGGTGACGTATGACGTGGCGTCACAGTCAAGGAGCGTGAATATAAAATTGTCGGCCAAGCTGATAAGCAAACCACTCCACTAGCACTGTCTTCCAGTGACTGTATTTGTAACGTGGATGAAAAGTGATGGGCTCTTGTCGAAATCGATACCGCGAAGGAAAAACGAAATCGAATGGAATGCCGTATTCAAATTCACTGATAGCATACAAACAGGGCAGAATTGTAAGGTTGTTAGGAAATTTCTTGATAAGTCTTCGGGCACGATTTGATCAAAATTTTTTTTTCGAAACTCAACATATTTCATTTCATTGTATTATTATGTGCCACTGGTACTTCTCTATTTTTAACACAGGTGTATTTATTCATTGTTCTTATTATTCTAATTTACTTACTCATATTTAAATAGAAAATCTTCCACTCGAGGTCGCATCGACCATTTTAGCAACATTTTATCTGACCGCAAGTTTTCGGCTAGCCTCTGATTCATCCAGCGCCTCTGATTCATTCTACTGAATGATTATGGCGCTTAATCAAATTCTTTTACTTACTTACTAACTTACTTACTATTTGTAGTTTCCAATTTAGGTGTGCGTTTTAGCTACAGTCTACCTGCGCCGTGACCCGTTTTCCCAATGTCACTTTTATTTTTCAATCAGGGAGGAACATTCTTTCATCCTGTTACCTATGATGGCGTGCCGAATATCTAGGTCAAACATTGTTGACCATTTACGTCAAAGGTCAATTGCTTCGAAAGTTGGCTGATCGGTTTTGGTTGATTGGCTGAGGTTTAACGACGCTTTCATCACAATTCAGGTCATATCACGCCTTTAAGGTAATACCATATTGTGAAATATTATAGTTTAATAGAGATTGATTTTGCGTAAGATAATTGAAAGCAAAAGGCTAAGCTACCTAGAGAACCTCCGTGATAGCACATTCGTTCCACGTTTCACGGGGTATGAGAGTTAGAAAGGTTTCAAACAGCAAAAGCGACTTTGAACTTTCAAGGTCATTCAAGGGCATTGGCAATAATGACATTCGATAGGCCACATACGAGTTTCATTGCAACTATACCTTTACCTTGTAAAAATTTAAAGAGGTCACATGACTCTTAGCATATCCCTTTTAGGGGTAATATATCATGCATGCAAGAGTACTCCTCTGCAAATATAAGCATGCGAAATTTGAAGGTCCTAGCTTCACCGCTTTTAAAGATATGATTGGAAGCAAAATTAAAAACGGGTCACGTGACCATGACCCAGCCCACCAGGGGGTCTGTCATCCCAAGGCCCGCACTCGGTGTACTCTACCTGCATACAAAATTTGGCGACTTTCGCTTCAGCCGTTCCGGAGATATAATTGCGGGCGTCAAAATTAAAAATGGGTTATTTGACCCTGACCACGAGCCTTTTGGGGGTGGTTTGTTATCCGTGAGTTAGGATAATTATATAGTCTACCTGTGTATAAAATTTGATGACTCTCGTTTCAGCAATTCCATAAATGTCATTGGTGGCCCCAAAATTTAAAATAGGTCATGTGACCCTGACCACGCCCATTTTAAGGGTGATTTGTCATCCACATGCTGGGACTTGACATAACCTACTTGTGTTCATAATTTGACCACTCTATCTTCAGCTGTTCCAAAAATATGGTTGGTGCCCACCAAAATTTAAACGGCTCACGTGACCTGACCACGCCTTTTTCAGGGATGGTTTGTCATCCGTAGGCTATCATTTGTTACGATCAACCTATCTATCAAATTTGAAGCCTCTAATTCCCGCCATTACGAAGATATAAAATATGATACGAAATATCAAAAATATATAGGCTGCTTTGCGGTAGTTAGGGTCACACCGTCACTCAATGTCACTGAAAATAGCACCATTCGATAGGGCACATACGAGTTCCTGTTAGCGTTCCGTGGTAACTATGTCCCTATCTTGCACTGTTTCTGCGATATAGCGAGATTTTTGTCGAAAATCGCCAATTGTAACCTACCGACCTCTATTGGGCGGACGGATAGACGGACGAAGGGACCGACACACGACGACAGCATATACTGCGCTAGAATTGCGTCGAGCGGTAATAATGAAATGGAATTTAATATTAATATTGTATATAAATAATTATATAATAGGTACGCTACATACGAGTAAATTATTTAGTTGAGGAAGTATATTTTTGGCTAGATTTCTTATTTCTTACCCACTTCTTATGGTTCGAAAGTTATCGGCCACACGCACACGCGCACAAATAGGCTACACAGCTGAACGATTGCTCTGCAGGGCCACAAAATTAGCCGTTTGTCTTAGACGCCGGTGTAGGGTTCATCACTAATACAGAAGTAGCGAATATCGTCGCGTGTCACTCGAATCGAACCTCGGTCGATCGATAGATTCTATACATACACCACAGGCAGGCCAGCCTAAGGCTATCTGATCACAGACCTGGCCGTGATATAGTCGGGAATAGATTTGATATGTGGAATATGACAATGCGGGCAACATAGATGGGAAGGAACGAGCCGTTGTTGTTGTCGCACGAATCAGAAAAATAGATTCGATTCTGCCTAGACTGCACATCGGAATCGATTTTTCGATTCTGTTGATTCGATTCAGTATCTGTTTGTCACGACCTGAATACACCACAAACAGTACACAGTTGGCTTACTTACTACGCTGGCAGCGTTTATCGGATAGCGTTATGCAACGGTCTGGCGTCCGTCCGTCTGTCTGTCCCGTTGGCATACTCACCATAACTCACCAGGGGCCAGCATACGACGCGGCCAGCGAATATTTCGGCCCGAAAATAAGAAAACCTACATACTTGTTATAAGTAGCCTATTGAATCGAAAGAGACCACAACTAAAATCGACAAACAAAATAAAATTATGGACTACACAATACTGTACAAAATAGTCGACGACCACTTAATCAAAACAGTGTCACTATTTATGTGAAGCATTCCTTATTATTTATTACAACAGTGTTGAAAATTGATTTGTAAGTACTATACTCATTAAAAAATTATAACGATTATAATAATGATGTTTAATTAATTTTTATCTGTACCTTTATTCTATTGTAGATCTATCATTTGATGGTCAACAATGTTGGTTTTCGTAATACTCGGTTCGAAGTGTACACTGGCCGCAACGCATGCTGCCCCCTAGTGAGTCGCGTTGAGGATGCGCCGACGGGACAGACAGACAGACGGACAGACGGACGGCCGGGCGGACAGACACCAGACCGTATCATTACGTTTTCTGCTAGACGCGGCCAGCTAAAGAGAGTTGATCAAATAGAATCGTGCTCATTCGCCGCCGACATGTATCGAACTTCAAACCCTGTTTCCAAGCCGTCGCAACCCAACAGATATGCAAGTTGCCATTTCACCAAATAATCTCCGGCCAAATGCCGAGAGCCGATGGTCGGTTCGAACCCTGTCCAATCGATACCGCAGTGAACGTTGGGCCAGCACAGCGCATGCGTCGACGCACACTTCGATTTCCGGTCGATGCACAACGCATGCGCGAAACATCGGAGAGTAAGCGTTGCGACGAGAAGCGATGAAGCACGGCCCCGCGCCACGTCAGTATAGTGTACACGCGCTTTGAATAAGACTGGTAAATTCATTTTAAGAAAAAAAGTTGAAGACGGGACATTTGTAGGCTTATAGCGCCTTTTGGTGCAAACTCAGAATGGCACGTGTTAACGAGGGATAACACAGTTCTACCTGCCACCCACACACTTATAGACAGATGGAATGAGCCATCCGCCTATACAGCAGCGCAAAAACGAACAATTAGTTTTAACGCAGAACCGGTTCCAAAATTCATTATTCTGTTCCAAATCTCAGTAATGCGTATCCGATTTCTCCGACATGATTGTATAAAACAGCATTAATCTTTGGCCCGTATTCACATCTGTTCGTCCGTTTCAGACAGTATTCTAAAGCATTTTTGACTTTGCAAAGTACTTCGTTTGATTTCCGGTACCATTGCCGCCGATGTCGTTTTGTGATTACCTTATTTGAAAAAAATGCTTGGTAAGTTATGCGTAAAACGTTTTGGCGTAATTTACATTTCGTCACATTTTCGTTTTACTTACTTACTTACTTGCTTACTAAAATTGAATTTAAAACTGGGTACGGGTACCCGGCTAATTGCAACCGAGTATTAGATTCCTACAACGGGTAATGGTGCTGATCACTTGTTATGATTATGCCATGACAAAATGGCACCAACTCCAATGACCCTGCGTGACCTTGAAGGTCAATTTTGCTGGTTGAAACTTCTCTAACTCCAACACCTTAGAAAATATAACATTGTGTTTTTGTTAACTAACGCCCTAACCACTGGACTGCCGAGCCACGGTTACGTATAACATCGCGGTATTTTTTAGAAACAACGTGCAGCACAACTCCAACAGTAAGCCTACATCGCACGCATGACTGTGCCAAGGGAGAGAGACACGACGACAAATTCTATTACACGGACAAACTGCATTCGTTTCCGTGTTGGTCGGCTGATGAAGTAGGTGTGTTTTCAGGGTTGTCGGTCGTGAATAACTTGTTACCCTGTTCATCAAGGCGAGTCAACCGCCCGCAGGCTTGCGCAAGCGTCGCGTGCCATGCAGTTAGCCTACGGGCCATGCAGCAGAAATTTCAGCATCTCCAGCAGCCGTAACAGTTACCACCATCATCATTATTATCCCGGTACCATGCCACGAGAAAAGTACGTAAAAATTAACAAGGTGTAGCCTTAACGGGACGTAACACTACTGGCCCGCCTACACATAGTGT
>Ga0209780_1002908_pt1 | contig 12475 bp, 7 predicted proteins | sample WorMetexBAHAMAS2_FD_187384 | JGI IMG/M metagenome (GOLD analysis project Ga0209780, IMG submission 187384) | Marine gutless worms symbiont microbial communities from Max Planck institute for Marine Microbiology, Germany - Inanidrilus exumae... | ecosystem: Host-associated > Annelida > Digestive... | reverse complement strand
ACCACAGACGCCAGCGACCGTTACTAGTCTGCCCCCACACTATGTTTTGTCGGGACAGTAATAATCAGTGAATTCTGTAACTAAGAAGAATGCATTAAAAACAATAATACCACGAGATAACATAAACAGATTCAGTTACAGCCAATATATGAATTATTAATGAGGGGAATGATTTATTTATTTTGGTTGATAATGAATCAAAGCATGATGTATAAATGATCGGTATCTGGTGATACGTGTCCCCGGAACAGGTAGGTGGGCTGATAGTAGTCGTCCTATAATTGTGCTCAATAATTTTCTGCAGTACTTTTCCAAAGTTTTAACAAAATCTTAAACTCCTCACTAGAAAGCCCTCACTCAAGGTCGCACCGGCCACTCTAGCACAAAGAACTTGACAAGCACAGAAAATACGTGCAAAGCTGTTACTTATTTAAAGTTTTAATTTCATGTCTGCTTTTTAGCAGGCCAGTGCGTTTGTCTCGCCTGGCAACGTTCACACATTGCCGAAAGTGTTTTTCTCCTGTGAATTTTTCCTCGTGTGACCGTGAACTTTAATTTCATCGACCTTGACCTTTGAACTTGACCTATAAACGGTCAACCCAAGGTAAATCACGTTGCCGTATCTAAGTCAGAGATCATTTTTTTGAAAGTTCTCGTCCGAAACACACACACATAATCGACCGACTGCTCTACTAGACCACTAAATAATTATTGGTCGGTATTTTCGGTTTTTACAGACAGACAAACAACGTGCATCATAGCGTCATTTATATTCTATGCTGGTCTATGACTGACAGCTGTTTTAAATTTCTTTGTTTGTTATAGCCATATCTCACGCGTACGTACGGTAATCGTAATCGATTGGTTAATAAATTTCGTGAGTTAAAATTGCGTTGGGTTAGTTCATAGCGTTAGTTTATAGTTCTCTCTTTTAGCTTTCTCTATTTTTGTATTTTATTGTGGCTACTGTATGTTTTATTTGTGTATTACTTCTTTTTTATGTTTATATGGGCCACGCTGCCTGATTTAAATAAATATGTATGTATGTATATGTACGGTAGACGTGATGATCCTGTTGAGTGATCATTTAATTGACATGAAATACATGGCGCTTCGTTTGGTGTTGGTTACCCGTGTCAAAAGCTGAAAGCTGTTTTACGATACGATACGAAACGATATGGTATAATTACGTGCGCTCAAAAGCTAACGGGAGGGAACAAGGGAGTTGCCTGGAGAAAGAGTAAGGAAATGCCAGGTGCACGCAGGCGAAGAAGACCACGCACGACCTGGATGGACAACATCAATACGTGGACAGGACTCCCCGTGAAAGAGTCAATCAGAATGACAGAGGATTATGACTTGATTAGGATTAAGTCATAATCCTCTGTCATTCTGATTGACTCTTTTACGGGGAAACTGTCCTTAACCTAATCTAGCGCACACGGCACAAAAAAAAGAAAAAATAAGGAAAAACTAAAAATAAACAACCGAAACACATAAGTGTACAATAAAATTGGTCACTTATTGTGATCTAGACCCGGTAGTGTCGTTTGCAGCCGATGAGAGATTTGGTTTGCCTCGTTATCCTGTTGGCGATAAGCAGTCCTGTAATAAAACTGCAGAATGATCGGACGACTGCAAAATAATACGACGTCGGTGTCCATATATTAGCATAGTTAAGCCGCGGCTGCCGGTCCAGAACTAAGCCGTTCATCCCGCCCTTCTGCCGTACAACATCCCCTCACTGATTCTGTGACATTATTTACTCACGCCGACGGCAGTTGAGTAGGTAGTGTGTTCAGCGGTCGTGTTTGTCTGTCTGTCTCTTTTTCTGTTTTTTTTCCACACGGTAGGCCTATCTCAAAAACCAAACTTTACGTAGACATGGTCCACCACGAGTCCTGGAAACCTGTGTTTTTGGGTCAAAAGGTCAAAGGTCAAGGTCACGAGGCACAAAAAAACGTTGCCGGCGTGGGTCATGGCGGCATTGTAAGTGCTGGCTTCTTCTAGTTGGACTAGCATCTAGCGAAAAATGTTGCGTTCCAGAACCTGTCGAGGAAGCTCACGGCACTCTCGCACGCCCCTGACGGGTTAGAGCGGGATAAGTAAGTATGTAAGTAAGTAAGAATATTTATATAGCGCAGAAAATCTGCGGATACGTCCTCGGTGCCTCCCCATTTTGTTCTCTTCGACGCCTTGGAAATCTCAGTCAAATTCATCAACCACGGGAAGAGGGGAGTGTATAGGCGACCTGCCCAAATACATTAGTGGTAGATTTTTACACCTCGTCCACAGTACGTAGCAAAAATTGTATTACCGGACTTATCTACGGAAGGAATCAACTCATCTGTTGCGAACAAGAATCCGTGTATTATAACAGCAGAAATCCATAAGATGAACACACAAGCAAGTAACGGAGCGAAGTGATTCACACTCCAGGTACTCAGGTTTAATATACCCCTATGAACGTTCGTCGTTGCCTAAAAAGCCAAACCAAAAACAGCCAAACCTCGTCCGGGCCGGCAAACTCCACCTCGAAGCGGTCTAGGTAATTTTTATACATATCATTATGCAAATGTGGTACCGGGCCACCAGCTCACTCTCGCATTAGAAACACTGACGTCACTCGAGCCACTATAGCCCGGGTTCCACTGACGTATATGGATGAATGTGTTTACGTCTTTTCACGTCCGTACAGACTCATTTATAGTCTGAGCTCTCAACCAACGGGATCCCAGCGATAACCTAACTGTTCGTGCAAAGCTATTTATATTATCAAAACATCTTAAAACACATATTTTCCAGTCTGCATTTAATAGCCCCTAGCGACTTGTACAGCGCCTCTGATTCATTCTACTGAATGATTATGGCGCTTAATCAAATTTTCTTACTTACTTTTTTACTTACTCAAGCGTTCTGCAGCTCGTCAATCTCCATAGCTATACTCCAATATCACCCGACGTCTGTTGGAGCAGCCACGAATGTTGACTAGTGTCCGCCGACCAGTAAGTGGCATTGCCTGATGGGGCAGTGATGCAAATGGTGATGATGCAGGGAAGCTGTGTGAGCCGGGAGAATAAACGCCATACCGTCGACAGTTGTTGACTGACCGCCGTCGCTAAACGAGACATGTTTAATGTGATGTGGTTTATACAAGCCTCATTACATTAACCATGCCTTGTACGCTCTGTATACGTAAAGTAAAGTATACGTCGATTTGTATAGCGCATCGTCGTAACTACCTCTAATGCGCTCAGACATGGATCACACAGTTTTACCTGCAAATTACACCATGCCTGCCTTTACTACCCAGCCGCAGAGCATCACCGCCCTTTGGCTGGTACTCATTTTACCGTCCCACGGAGGGTAGAAGGCTGAGTCGACCTGGGTGGTTGGTTACATACCGAGATAAAGTGCCGCCTCCGGGAGTTGAACCCGGACATGGTCACCCATCCCAGTACAAACCGGGCTCAGCGTAGATTAACCTCGTTGATGTAGACCAACGACGCTACCACTACGCCACGCCGCCATCTATGCTTCAAGATCCTGGTGTCGAGCATGCGACCACATCGTCACACTTGCTTTTCGCTTCCTGGTCGATGCGTGGCTGTCAATGTGTGTTTACCGTACGATCGCCTTCAGCGGAACACACCTCCCGCGGCGAAGGCCGAAAATGGTGTCACCATGCTGTTACCATGGATACGGGAGCAGCAGAGGCGGTGGCAGTAGTAGTAGTAGTAGTAGTAGTAGTTCGTATACAGGCGATTATTCACCAGGAAGCGTTGCTATGATACGTCGCTGCTAGTTCAATTCATGTTCGTCTAAAGAGAGAAAGAGAAATGAAGGGCGAAAAAACACAGTGAAAAATATTCAACGTTAGCCTATACTACGTGTATACGCTAAAGACCACTATGCACTAGAACGTTAATTAACAGGCACCATCGCGCACACGCAGTGCATAAGATGCGGCCTTTTGCTACATATATGACACTTAGCGTGGTTTGTCTGTGCCTCACGGATGAGCTGTGCAAAAATATCTGCCTGAACCGATCGAGATGCCGTTTGGTAGCTGACTGATATGGGTCCAAGCAACCACGTATTACATGAGATTCAAGACCGGACGAATCCATCCGCAGCCGCAGGGGTGACAAGTCGGCGATGCGGCCTTTACTTTGCAATCTAGCAGGCCCCATTAAGGACGGCACTCCGTTTTTTCGTCCGTTCGTCAATCTTTCTGTACGCCCGTAATTCGAGAACAGACAGCCTTGGAAAGCCAAAAAGTAACATAAGGTTTGACCTAATCACTAGCACTCGGATCGTAGGGGCAATTTGGTAGAGTTGTCCGGCCCATTGAAATGCATTGGGAGTCTCTTGCTGCGGTGTATGCAGCAAGCGAAAGGGATTATTCATTACTAACGGTACGACAGCCGATTGCAATGCATGTCACAGTCTGCACCATCTTCTCCCTCCTAAAACCTCTATCCACAGACCTTACCAGCGTCGTAAAAGGCAACATTTATATCTCCTTCCCACTGTTCAATATTCGCAGTTTAAAAATTGTTATAGGCTATCAATCGTTGTTTATTTAAATATATGTACGAGTTTAACCTTCCGTTAGTCACGTCACGCTGTTCAGTCTAGGTTTTAGTACTGTTAGTCCCTGTTTTAGCCTTTATATTAGTTCACATTCCGTTTCATGCTTTGTGTATTATATTTTACTTGTATTTTATTTGTATTCTTCATATAACCTTGTGCGAATGTCACGGTGAAATAAAAGGCTACTTACTTACTTGACTGGTCGGTGTCGCATCACATTGTCCTCCGTGAAAAATCCGTCTTTCTGCGATGCGGCCTTTCGTCAAATTTTTTTGACCATTTGTTTTTGTATACGTTAATGTATTCTTTCAGGTTGCCGTACGTGGACGTTTCTATATGACTATACCACAACCGACATCGACCACTGGCGCAGTTCACTGGAATTTTCTTACTTCCTAGACGACTGAGTTCCGGCCGGCCATGTTTTGTGTTACTTTGGGTCAGAGGTCTGACGTCATGGCACAGGTGATGACGTCATGGACGTGGCTGATCGTAATTACCTGTATTCAGTGTCGGGTGGAGGCGGGCGCCAAGAACAGGTGCGACGGCGGAGTCTGCAGTAACCATGACAACCGGATGCTGGCACAGTACGATCAGCCAATCAGCGACGCCCAGGTACGTTACTATATTATACGAAGTTCGTTCCTGTTGCTCCCGAGCCGTATATTTTCATGGCTGGGAAGCAACGTGGGTGAATTCCAGGTATAAAAGGATAATATGGCGGACACGTCAACCTCATCTATCACTTCTTCTTTTGATTCACCACTCTGCTCATCCGTAACTCCCTTACTCTTTGACTCCGGCTTATAACCTACCTGTTTCACAAATCCTTCCCCCGTAGTTTCACTTCTCGCTTCGGGACTGTCTTCAGGGACCATTTCTTTAAAGCTACTCGGTTTTTATTTTAGTTTCTTCTTATTTTTTTCCGTTTTTGGTGCAGTGCGCTAGATTAAGCTGGCCTTTCGTCGGCTTTTGAGCGCACGTAAATTATCATCTCGTATCATATCGTATCGGCTCTATTTGTCCATTACAATTTACAAGCACGAAAATTCCAACCACAAGATTTACATTTTGTGCGGCGTCTAAGTCGTTTGGAAGAGTGGCAGCATATCTGTCCATCTGTCTGTGCCCGAAAAGCTTCTAACTCAAGAACGAAAAGACACCGAAAGCCGAAAATTTATGTGCAGGCGAGATGTGCGATTCGGGAGCCAGTTATGACGTCATTAGACCACAAAAATATTTAACAGGTTGCATGTAACAGACGATGCTATTTTTTTTACACAAATAGGTCATAATTCAGTGTGAAAATGTGCAGTATCGGACTTCATAATCTGCGCTACAACGGGAATAACATTTGAATGCTCGACAGCCGCGAATCTTTATGATTTTCTGGTCTTTTCGGAAGTTTTTATACAAATGTTACACCCATACAGTCACAGAAACTGCATTGCGGATGTACTTCAGCTGCATTGGAGAATACAAGGGTGCAATGGCGTAATTTCTTCATTCTTGTCTATGCCAGCGGTTCTGGCCGCCATGATGTAGGGCAAAGAAAAGTAAACATTTTGCAGCGCTTACAGTCAGATCGCCGATCTGGCGTTAGCACTAAACTTTTTAAAACCCATTAATTCAATTTTTACCGCACGACGCTCTGCTAGCGCGGTATATGCTGTCGTCGTGTGTTTGCCTGTTCATCCGTCCGTCCGTCTGTCTGTCTGTCTGTCACACGCCGGTACTGTACCAAAACGGCAAAACATGGGATCACGCAACCGACGCCATACGATAGCCCATGGACTCTGGTTTGCTGAGGCCAAAGCTTTCGGCGAAATTCCAGCGGGTCACCTCCAACCGGGCGCCAAATAGAGGTGGGGTAGGTTCAAACGGCGATTTTCGACCAATATCTCGCTATATCGCAGAAACGGTGCAAGATAGGGACATAGTTACTATAGAACGCTAATAGGAACTCGTATGTGCTCTATCGATTGATTCTGTTTCAGGTGACATTGAGTGACTTTAACTACCCCAAACCACCCCATTTTCGACATTTTGTATCGCCTTTTATATCTTCGTAGTGAGTGGAGTTAGAGACTTCAAATTTGGTAGTTAGGTTGACCGTAGCAAGTGCTAGCCCACGGATGGTTAGGTCACGTGAACCATTTAAATGTTGGTGGGCACCAATCATATCTCTGGAACGGCTGATCGTCTCAGGCGCTGTCAACGTAGTTCGCCGGTGAGTGTCATAAACTTCTGATGGTCGTCGGACAACTGTTGATCACATGCACCGTCGAGATCTATGTTCAGCAGCTAGGCCGAGTAGAAGAAATAGTTTGATTACCATATGATGCGATACGGAATATTGAGCAGGCGCTGAGCCTCTGCATCGCGCGGGTCTGTCAGCAGCGGCGGAGACTCTTGTATTTAAATAACGTAACAAATCTTTACCAGTTAGGCCTAACTTCGCAAAGTACGACATCATGCCCTACAACATGCAGATCGTATCGTGACCATAGATTACAGTGACGTCACTTCACCCTATGTATACAAGCGCAGGTCCGCGAAATTGCCGAAATGGACCGCGTTGCGCATTTTCGGTCCCATTCCATTCCGCGTGCAATATTTATTTATGTCCAGTAGTGTCGTAAATGTCTGCTTGGCGACACTTCTAGTCCATATCCCTGTTTACAGCCGACTGACGCATAACTGATAACCTAGCACTTAGGTAGCGATATTCTGACGTTTCATCAGCTACTGTTCGCAGCGCAACGTACAGTTTGCCCATGCAAAGGCTGATACAACAAGGTGTCGCCCTAACGGGACGTAACACTACTGGCCCGCCGTGTAGTGTTACCGTGAAGCTATAATTAGACTGCAAGCGGCATGACGTCATCGCCTGGCTTGCGCGGGTGAAGCCGCCTGCATGCCGGCCGTGGAGTGTTACAGACGATGGCCACGACAGGCGACAACAGACGACAGCGACCGTTACTAGTCTGGCCCCCTACACTATGTGTAGGCGGGCCAGTAGTAATTCTTGAACGACTTGACGAATTCTACAAATATCAATAACTTGATGCAATGGTAGGCCTATGTTTACTTTATAGTCGCAGTCGTGATGACATTTACAGAAGTCATTAATGTGTGCATGGAAGCAAGTTTTCGAGAAGACGGCTAAACTAATTCTAAGAAGTATGCAACATCGGAAATTAAAAGTCATAGCACAGCAATCATTTACTACCTACGCCGAACGCCGACGGCGGCGTTTGTGTTTGTATGTTTTACCGCATGATATCTCGAAACCGATACAGCTAAAATCACTAAACTTAATATAAATGTTCGACCATGACTCCTGGAAAGCCAGTTATTTTAGGGTCAAAAGGTCAAAGCCTCAAAGGTTAAGATCACAAATCACAACAGGCGTGTGTCTTTGGACTCTTGTGAGTGCTGGCTTCTTCTAGTTTGCTGGTGGCGATATCCCACACTTTCGCTGCCGAACGCGCAAAATAGGCGACATTCAGTTTTTGCTTGTTAAACCGTGACTGAATCCGTTCTGATCGAATCGAACGAAGTCGATTTTTTTCGGACGGAATCGCCCATCCCTAATTTTATCGGCCGCAGATTGAATTTTGCTGTCCAGCACTAGCCACGGCTCCTCGTTACGATTCACAGTTTATTGCGTCGACGACAAATATGAGCCCATATAACAAGATGAGAGGAGACGGACAGGAAGTGGAGGGGTAGGGTGGGGTCGGAGGGAAGGCGGAGGCAAATCTCCGATCCGTCGACAGTCGTTATTCGGCGTCTTGCCCGCCCTGATTAGATTGGCTTCGATTTTTGTCGTCCCGACAGTGTTGTTGTGGTCGCCGTTGCCAGTAGCAACGCTCTGCGTGCGTGACCCCGGACTGTACCGTTCGTTCCACGATCGATTTTCTCGCAAAATGTCCATAAACCTCGCAGGAAGTTAGGTCCGCCGTCGATCACGCTAGCTGTGCGCGTGACTAATCTCAACGAGACGGCGAAAGTCCACGCAGCGTACACGAAACGCAAAGATTCGCAGTAAGCTAGCACGTGCTTCACACTTGGGCCTACACTACGGCTTGTTTCTTCGTGGTGCATCAAAGTGTGCCGGCTGGCGCCGCCCACCAAACAAATATCGACTCGTCAGCCATTCACATCGTAGATGTAGTCTTTGTATAGACGGCAATATTGCTGCCGCATCGAGAGAGCCAATTAGTAGTTAGTATAGTTAGAACAGTCGGTTGGTAGTTCGATAGCGACTGAGCGAGTCTCGATCTAATTCTACAGCAGAAGTGTAGGCCATATCATCTGATGACTTGGCAAATATATTATTATTTTGTTACCTCTCGTATTTATTCCCCAACCTAGATGGGAATCTCGAGGTCGGACAGATTGCGATCAGAGAGAGCGCTCACAAGAGAAACAAATATCTTGATATACAGTAGATATATCTTCTTGTTTGGTAGCTAAAAAACTTCTTCATCTGTACACAACTATGTCCGTCCTCGTAATGCTTGGTCGGAAATGTATGCTGGCCGCGTCACATGCTGCCCCCTGGTGAGTCACGTTGAGCATGCGCCGCGCGCCCTATTGGGGTTAGAAACGAGTAGCTCAGCTGTCGCTGACAAACCCGCGCGACGCGCTGCATCACGACAAATGGCAAAATTTTAAAACAGTCACGTGACCATAACCACACCCCTTTTGTGGGTGATATGTCATCCTGTTGCTAGAATTGATATAGCCTAGGCCTACTCGTGTACAAAATTTGACGACTTTAGGTTCAGCCGTTCCAGTGATATGATTGGAGCCCCAAAATTTTGATGGGTCACATGACCTGACCACACACCTATCAGGGACGGTTTGTCGTCCGTAGGCTGTGACTTGCACATTCACCATGTACGTCACATTTGAAGTTTCTACGATCACCAGTTACGAAGATGCATAAGGCAACGCAAAATGTAGAAATTGTGATGGTTTAAGGTGGTTAGGGGTCACCAAGGTCATCGGCAACATAACCGTGTGATAGAGCGCATACGACTTCCTATTCAAATTTAATAGAAACTTTGAGGCTATCTTGTACCGTTTTAGAGACATTATCACTTATTTTCCAAAAAATTGAACAGATCACGTGACAATGACCACGCCCATTTCAGGGACATTTTGTCATCTGTAGGCTGTGACTTGCTATGTTCTTACCAAATTTGAAGTGTCTACCATTACCTGCACGAACAAATGAAAGGCAACGCCAAATGCAAATATTCTCGTTTTGAGCCACCCTTTGTGGGACTTAGGGGTAACGCACAGGGTTTATCTATGGCTCGATGGAAAGCACATTGTCGCTTCCTGTTAGCGATAATTGAACTTTTTCGCTAGCTCTCACGGCTGCGGCACTATTAAGCGAAATCTGTCAGAATCGGCGTTTTCTGAAGGGGTGGGTGAGTTTGAGCGCAAATTTTAGGTAGATGTGGACGTCGCCCGCATTCCGTCTATGGACCGTTAGATGGAGGAATGATGTAGCTACAACTTTGCGGCTGGAAGTTTCCACACAAAGAAACTGTAGCAGACGTTTTTCGACAGAAGTTGGATTTTACTGGCAAAACAAAATCGCGTTTTGTGCCACCATTTGCGGGACTTAGAGGTAACGTACACGATCTATCTATGGCTCGTTGGAAAGCGCGTGGTCGACTTCCTATTAGTGCTAATTGAACTTTTTTGCCAGCTCTTACGTTTGAGGCGCTATGAGCGAATATTGATCGAAATTGTGGTGTCCGAAAGCGGGGTGGGTCACTCTGCGCGCAAATTTCCGGAGAAAGGGGGTCGTCCACCGACGACTCTTGGCGTCAGAAAACTAGAGTCCCTGGGCTATCACGTGGCGTTGTTTGCGTGATCCTAGGTTTAGCGGTTTTGATACAATACCGGCGTGTGACAGACAGACACACATACACACGATGACGGCTAATACCCGCTCTAGCATAGCGTCGCGCGGGTAAAAACGGGACAGGCGGACGTCAGACCGTTAAATTATGCTTACCGCTTGACCCGGCTATCGTATTAATCATACGCATTGCCAGAAAAGTGTCACGGGATAAATTCTTTTATCAAGGACAGTGTCGCTGAGCCCCAGGCCTTGCTGGTTGCATCGGCTGCCGGTGAGGCTGCACAAGGTATATCATAAGGTATATCACCTCTTGCAACATCATGAACCTACAACGTCTCTGCGCTCATCCAGTTCTCACCAGCTTTCAGTCCCCCGCCACAATTTAACATCTGGATCTTGTGCTTTTCGGTTTTCTGCTCCAAGAATTTGGAATTCATTACCTGTCAGTATTCATGAAACTAAGTCACTTTCCACTTTCAGACGTCATCTAAAGACATTTTATTTTCAGTCAGCCCATCCCCTTTCAGCTGCCCATCTTGCCTAGAATATTTTTACTTAGTCCTACGTGCCCTGATTATTCTAAAAAAACCTTGGCGCTATATAAGCCATGTACTTACTTACTTACTTACTTACTTACTTATTTACTTAAGTTGTGGTGATATCACGGCGCTGCTGAAGCTACTAATAGCTTATGATGTCAATAATTGTGGCATTGATCGGATTGTGGTCCAGAAATAGATTGTCGGATTTTATTTGGGGGTGGCTTCTTCTAAAATTGAGGCATAATGGAATTATAAACTGAAGGCAACGTTAAAACTATAGAAAAACTGCCCTCGATCAAGGATCGACGTTATCCGACCGCGTTGACCTTGACCTTTGACCTTGACCTTCAATCTCAGGCGAGTTATGATCACGACCCACACATGCACAAAATTTCAAATTCAAAGGTCAGTCGGTTCAGAAGATGTAGTGGAAACAAACGGACAGATACGGACACGATTGCATTACCTTTCTCGCTAACGCGGTTGGTAACTCAAAATAAAGATAGAAATAGAACCGGATCCGAACCGAACTAGAACCCGCATTTTGAAAAGAACAGAACAGAACTAGAACTGTAGTGCAGGAAAGACGAAAAACACGAACTGAACCGAACCTTGGTAGCCATAGAACCCGAATAGAACCGAACCCAAACAATATGGGGGTTCTTTTCCTTTTCTACTTTTAAGTAGATTAGACATTTTGTGATTTTACTACATTTTCTCATTATCTTTTTGTCAATGGAAGCCAGATAATTGTTGTATTTTATGCTGTGTGGTTTCCAATACCTTGCAGACAGAGGAAAACGTTATAACTGAACGGCACCAAACGTCTCCGAGAACCCAAACAGAACCGAACCCAAACAATGAGGGTTCCGGTTCTTGCCCTTCTCTGATTAAAAGTCTGAGAGAAAGTCTGCGACAAAATGCACGGAGGAACCGACGAAAACAACATCGACGAGGAAGGACGACGGGCGACGCTGGAGTGGAGAAGTGAGCGGGCGACATTGGTCGGTGGACCAGTGACAGAGCATAACGAATGATGCGGCCACACAGGCGACACGGCGGCCGTGATATTGATTGTGGCACCGACACCATCGCTACGAGACAAGGCAGTCGTGGCGCCGCTAGCCATAGGTGTACTCTCATAAACCACGGAACGCCAACAGTTTAGAGCTGCGACGCCAACGAAATTTCCATCCTCCAGATTTAAAGTGTGGATGGAATTCGGCTATAGCACGTCTTTTAGAGCTGCGCCGATTACGACGAGATCTAATTTACTTTTACAAAATAATCGGTTTTGGAATAATGTGTTTAGATGTTTATTAATATTTTACCTTTATACCATTATCTGCGACAAGAGAGCATCCATACAAACATATTGTGAGAATTTAAAACGGCGAAATTTCTTCACTGAAAGCATTGTTTATGTGTGGAATTCGCTGCCTGCCAA